>Ga0163200_1001022_pt1 | contig 10756 bp, 8 predicted proteins | sample PL_2010_200m_FD_113535 | JGI IMG/M metagenome (GOLD analysis project Ga0163200, IMG submission 113535) | Freshwater microbial communities from Powell Lake, British Columbia, Canada to study Microbial Dark Matter (Phase II) - PL_2010_200m | ecosystem: Environmental > Aquatic > Freshwater > Lake ... | reverse complement strand
GCCTTCATCTGGTTCGGAATCACGGGTCTCCGGAACATTCTCCAATCGGTCCTCGGCGGGGGTGGCTTCCGCCGTTCCCCTCTGCTGCGCTGGAACGACTACGTGAGCTGGGGAAGGCTGACCGATTCGCTGCTCTTCACCGGATTCTCGGTGCCGCTGCTCGACTACATCGTAAAATCCGTAATCCTCGACCGGACGTTCGGCGTGACCACGACCACAAACCCGCTGATACTCTATACGGTCATGGCCCTGGCCAACGGTCTCTACCTCTTCAGCCACAACACCTTCCGCGGTCTGCCGAAGGGCGCGATTTGGGGAAGCTTCTTCAGAACCATCCTCTCCATCCCGCTCGCCATCGCCTTCAACGCCGCCATCGCCGGCATCCTCTTTGAAGCGGGCGCCCGGGGGATCAACGACATCCTTCAAAAATGGGCAGCCGTGATCTCCAAGGCGGCTTCCGACTGCGTCGCCGGCGTCATCGAAGGCCTTGCCGACCGTTACGAAAACCTCCGGTTGCGAGAGCGGGATTATACCGCAAAACTCGGTCAGCTCTTCGACGCCTACGCCCGCCTCGAACTTCTGTTTCCCGAAAAGGACGTTCTGGAGATGCTTGAATCCCCAAAGCAGTTCATCCGGACGATCGGCGCCGGTGCGCAGGATCTTGAGCGGATCATCATCATCAACGCCCTTGATCTCCTCTATTTCTGGATGTACCAGCCCCATGCCCGGAGCGTCCTTGCGGCCCGCATCCGGACCATGCCGGATGAGGAACGGCAGATCTTCGTCCGGTCGCAGTGCATCCTGCAGCGCGAACGGGAGATCAGCCAGCTCTTCCTGGACGGGATCATCGGGAGGAATTTTTCCCGGGGGCTGGCCTTCTATCTGGAACGGTACCGGGAATATCTGGAGAGCCTGAGACGAATGGTCTTTCAGGAACCCTCCGGTCAGACAACCGATGGCGCGATTGTATGAAAATGCCCTCTTGCCGGGTGGCTCGACCAAAAGGTGAGATGATTTCTCAAAAGAGCGGCCACCGAGCCGCCTTCCTTACCCAACCGCGTCGCCGGCCCCTGTTTTTCGATGTCACTGCGGCAAGGCAGGAGGGATGAAAAGTTCCCTTTCACAACCTCATCGCCGGCCTTTGCTTCGGCATAATGTCCTCTGTCGAATTCAGCCCTGTCGAATTCATCTTGACAAAGAAATTTAGTATGAGTAGCATATGAACAAATGCTGGGTGCGGGGTCTGAAAAAGTAGAGTGCAGCTTCCGATTTTAAGCTTGATAAACTCGGGCTTTTGATAAGGAGGTAAGGCTATTATTTTATCTCATTGGGTAAACCTTAAGAGAGGGTGTTTTGAGTGCGCCAATCAAGTGCCTCCTGGGTGACGACTGTGTTGCCTTGGGGGTTTTTTGTTTCTGACGGCCAGTCCGGCAAACCGCTACTAACCCCCATGCCCAGGCGCGGGCACAATGAAACATGAAAATCCCCCCGTGCCCCCCTTTGGCAAAGGGGGGTTGGGGGGATTTTCATATAAACCATGTAAGGAGGTAACGATGATTGCGCTTCAAGTCAACGGGAAAAAACATAATGTAGATGTCTCTCCGGACACGCCGCTGCTCTGGGTTATAAGAGATAATCTGAAGCTGACGGGCACCAAGTATGGTTGCGGGATCGGGGAATGCGGCTCCTGTACCGTGCATATTAATGGTAAAGCACAGCGGTCGTGCACGACTACGGTGGGCGAGGCGCAAGGAAAAAAAATTACCACCATAGAAGGACTCCCCGCGAATCATCCTGTAAAAAAGGCATGGATCCAGGAACAGGTGCCGCAGTGTGGTTTCTGTCAGGCCGGCGTAATGATGCAGGTCGCCTCTCTGATCGCGGGATCACCCAAACCGGATCCGGACAAAATCATCGGCGCGATGGACGACATACTCTGCCGGTGCGGAACCTATCCCGCCATGAAAAAGGGGATAAAAACGGCGGTGGAAATGACGAGGAAGGGAGGTAAGAAATCATGAAATCTATATCACGTCGTACCTTTCTCAAGGGATCTTTGGCGGCTGCAGGCATGACCGTAGCTGCTTACATCACCCCCTTCGGCATCAGGCTTCTCAATGCGAAAGAGTTGGAAAAGGCGGCGTTTGCGCCCAATGCATTTTTCGAGGTAACATCGGATAATTTGGTGACCGTCAGCATACCCAACTCTGAGATGGGCCAGGGGGTGAGGACCGCCCTGTCGATGATCGTTGCGGATGAGCTTGAAGCAGACTGGAGTCAGATTCGCGTTAAACAGGCGCCGGCCGGCGATGCTTTCAAAAGCCCGGTTTTCGGCGCTCAGATTACGGTGGGGAGCGCAAGTGTAAGAGGATTCTATGAGCCACTGCGGAAGGCCGGAGCGGCCGGACGGATGATGTTTGTCAAGGCCGCGGCGGAAACCTGGAAGGTCCCGGAAGGGGAGTGTGAGGCTTCCAAGGGCGTGGTCAAACATAAGAAAAGTGGACGAACTCTTACCTACGGTAAGCTCTGCCGTAAGGCCTCGGAGTTGCCGATCCCGCAGGACCCCCCGCTCAAGAACGAAAGCGAATTCAGGTATATCGGCAAACCTATGGCCCGGCTGGATATTCCGGATAAAGTTGCCGGCACGGCTGTGTTTGGCCTGGATGTAAATGTCCCGGGTATGCTGATCGCGGTTCTTGCGCGGCCGCCGGTGTACGGGGCCAAGCCCGGCTCCTACGACGAAAAGGCTGCGCTGGCAATCAAAGGCGTGCAGAAGGTAGCCCCCACGCCCAACGGTATTGCCGTCATCGCGGATTCGACTGCGGCGGCATTGAAAGGTCGGGACGCCTTGAAGGTGCAGTGGAGCGCCGGGAGCCATCCCGATATGAACGACGAGTCGATCGAAAAGCATTTTATGGAGGGTCTCGACAAACAGGGCGCCGTGGTGCCCGCGACGAAAGGGGATGCCAAGACGGCTCTGGCAGAAGCCCAGAAGAAGGTCGAGGCAGTCTATTACGTGCCCTTTGTTGCCCATGCTCCTATGGAGCCGCTGAACTGCACGGCGCATGTACAGGAGGACCGGTGCGATATATGGGTCCCGACGCAGAGTCAGATAGGGACTCGTATGACGGCGGCGGGGATCACGAAGCTTCCTCCGGATAAAGTCCACGTCCACACGACCCTGCTCGGATGCGGACTTGGCAGACGCTCCCGTTCCGAATGGGTAGTAGACGCGGTGTCTGCCTCCAAGGCTGTTGGCAAGCCGGTAAAAGTGATCTGGACCAGGGAAGAGGACATCCAGAATCACTTCTTCCGGGCCGGCACGTGCCAGAAGCTTCAGGCCGGCCTCGACGCCCAGGGCCAGGTGGTCGGCTGGTCCCATAAGGTTGCCTGTTCCTCTATCCTGAAGTTCACAAACCCCGCTGCGATTAAGGACGGGGTAGATATTTACAGCCTCTGGGGTATCTACGACTGGGACAAGACGCCTGTGTTCAGTAAGACGGCCTACGAGTTTCCAAACTATTATCTGGAGCAATGGCTTTCTGATCTCCCGATTCCAGTCTGTCCGTGGCGTTCTGTCCAGAATGCCCCGAATGCGTTCATAACCGAGTGCTTTCTGGACGAACTGGCCCGCGCTGCGGGCAAAGACCCCGTCGAGTTTCGCATGCCTCTCCTCGCCAACCACATGCGCGCGCGGCGCGTGCTGCAGACCGTGGCTGAGAAAGCGGGTTGGGGAAAACCGATGCCCAAAGGAAAAGGCCGGGGCATAGCCCAGCACACCTGCTTCGGTACATCTACGGCGCAAGTGGCGGAAATCTCTGTTAATGAAGCAACGGGAGCCTTCAAGGTTGATCGGGTCGTTGTTGCTGTTGATTGCGGCCCCGTGGTAAACCCGGGCCCGCTGGTAGCGCAGATCGAGGGCGGGGTGCTTCTCGCTCTGAGCACCGTGTTGAAAGAAGTGATTCACTTCGAGAAGGGTGGCGTCAAGTCATCGAATTTCCACGACTACAATATCCTGAAGATGAGCGATACGCCGGAGATAGAAGTGCATATTGTCAAGAGCACTGAAAAGATCGGCGGCATCGGCGAACTGGGCGTTGTGGCCCTTGCTCCGGCCGTTGCTAATGCTCTCTTCAATGCAACAGGTGCACGCGTAAGGCGTCTGCCCCTGGATCCGAAGACAGTTCTGGAGGCGCTGCAGAAGAAAGGAGCATAGCGAGAGCACGGGGCGCGGTTCAGATGGGCTCCCTGTGATGGATGACGACAGCATAACGGTGCCTGGCGGGGTTTTGCCACTGCGGAACCACGCCAGGCGCCTTACTTTTTACTGCGTACGGACATCTCTGATCTCGAAGAGGGGTATCCCTTTTACGTGATTGCAAAATGAAGTTCGAACAGTACTGACCGGAATGAAAAATTTATCACCATTCGCCCCAGCCGGCGATAGTTATCCCGGAATAATTCTCTTGTGATAGTTTGACTGTTTGTAGTAATTAATAGTATGCTCCAGTGTCAAGAACCGAAGACCGCTTTTGGCTGTATTTCATCATATCATGAACGCTTTCGTAAACCGTGGATGAAAGGCCATTCATGAAAAAAACTAAACCTCCCGTGTTCAAAAGATCACTCTTTTCATGGGTTTTTTCCGGAAATATCAAAATCAAAGCTCTTTTGCTGATTATAGTCATCGCCACGGTTTTTGTCCGGGTACTTCCCCTGGAGATGCAGAAGCGAATTGTCAATGAGGCCATCCAGTTAGGGAAAATTGATCTTTTGTTTATTTATTGCGGCATTTACATAGCAGCGGTCATTCTTGCCAGTGGCCTGAAATTTCTCATCAACGTTATTGAGAGCGTCATCGGCCAGCGGGCGGCTGCCGATATGCGCAAAGAGCTTTACCACCATATTTTGACCCTGCCGTTAAACTTTTTCAGGCGAACACAACCTGGAATGGTGGTGACTTCGCTTATTACCGAACTTGCCACCGCCGGTGATTTTGTAGGGATGGCGGTGGCTGTTCCCGTTACAAGCATTTTGACCCTGGCCGCTTTTGCCGGATATCTGATATGGTTAAATCCGCTTCTGGCGCTCATGTCGCTTTCCACTTACCCGCTGGTTCTTTTTGTACTACCCTGGCTGCAGAAGAAGGCCAACCGTGAAAACAAACAACGGGTGGACACCGCCCGAGACCTGTCCAGCAAGATTGCTGAATCCATCACCGGAATCCATGAAATCCAGGGCAATGGGGCCTTCCGTATTGAAAACAGCAAATACGATCATCTGGTGGACAAGCTTACCCAAACCCGTATTCGCTGGAATATATTCCGGTTCGCTATCAAGGTCAGCAATAATTTTTTTAACAATTTAAGCCCGTTTATTATGTTTATCCTGGGTGGTTATCTGGCCATTCAGGGGCGGTTGGAACTGGGTGCTCTGGTTGCTTTTTTATCTGCGCAGGAAAAACTCTATGATCCGTGGCGGGAGCTGATCGGTTTTTATCAGGCCTATCAGGACACCACAGTCAGTTACAAACGGACAATGGAGTATTTCGATGCCGAGCCTGAATATATCCTTGAGCCCCCGGACAGGAAACCCTTTGATCTGAATGGCAGCATTAAGGTTAGCAACTTATCATTTGAAACCGAGACCGGTGTTCGTTTGCTCGATCAGATTAACTTTTCCCTACAAGCCGGTGAACACATGGCCCTGGTCGGGTTTTCCGGTAGCGGCAAGAGTACCATAGCTCTCTGTATAGGACAGCTTTACAAGTATACCGGCGGAAATGTTTGTATCGATGATAAGGAAGTTTCATCGCTTACCAAGAGAGATATTGTGCAAAACGTGGGATTTGTTTCGCAGGCTCCCTTTATTTTTGACGGCACCATTGAAGAAAACCTGTTGTATGCATGCAGAGCGAAGACGAGTTGCAACGGTGCCGTTCAAGACAATAACATGCCGAGTTTAGATGATATGATTGAGGTGTTGCAGCAAACGGGTATTTTTGTGGATGTTTTGAGGTTTGGCATGAATACGGTTCTGGCATATGATCATGATGAGGCACTGGTTTCCAAAATCATTCGGATCCGTAAGGAGTTCCAGCGCAATTACGGGAAAGGGCTGGCCGATTACGTCGAATTTTTTGATGCAAACAGATACCTTCATTATTCCAGCGTCTCTGAAAATCTTACCTTCGGCACGCCAAACCGGGATGATTTTTCTAAAAATAGCTTATTGAAAAACGATTATTTTAGAAAATTTCTGAATCAGGCGGACTTGACCCGGCCCTTGATGAGTTTGGGCGCTGATTTATCCAGGCAGACAGTCGACATTTTGGGAAATCTACCTCACGATGAGGTGTTTTTTCAACAAAGCCCCATTCTTGCGGACGAACTGGAGGGCTATAAGCTGCTGGTCGAACATCTCAGAAAAACCAAGCTGCATCAACTGTCAGCGGCAGATCAGGAAAAGCTTTTGGAGCTGGCCCTCCGATTTACACCGGGCAAACATAAAATGGCTGCTTTACCGGGAGTATTTGAAAACCTGATCCTGGAGGGAAGGGCGCTGCTTAGAGAAATGATTTCGAGGGATGATCCGAAGGCGTTCTCCTTTTATGATATGTCCGAATACATCTACTCGCAAACCATCTTAAACAACATCTTTTTTGGGAAAACAAAATCCGAAGGGTCGCAGGCACAGGAGAAAATCAACCAGAGTGTCATCCAACTGCTGATTGCCGAGGATCTCCTGGAGTTGATTATCAAGATCGGTATGGCATTTCAAGTCGGCACCAAGGGAGACAAACTTTCCGGCGGGCAGCGCCAGAAGCTGGCCATTGCCAGGGTTTTTCTTAAAGATCCAAAGATCATGATTTTGGACGAAGCCACCTCGGCGTTGGATAACAGCTCACAGGCGCGCATACAGAATTTGCTGGAAAACCGCTGGAAGGGTAAAAGCACGATGATCGCTGTTGTCCACCGTTTGGATATCATTAAAAATTATGACCGGATTGTGGTGATGAAAACAGGAAAAATCGCTGAATTGGGATCTTACGATGAACTAATGGCTAAAAAAGGAATGTTATATGAACTCGTCCATGGGAAAAAATGAAATCTATTCATCCAGTGAGTTCGAAGAAAATCTTTCAATCTTACGGGAGATTAAGTTTTTTTCGAAGCTGCCTCTGGAAATGCTGAAAGTACTGGCCTATCTCTGTACCCGGGAGAATTATAAAGCAGGGGATTACCTTTTCCGTCAGAATGATGACGATGGCCAGGCGTTTTATATCATTTCGGGTGTGGCCAGTCTGCTGCATGGGGATGGTGGTCAAGGCATCGTGATTCAGGAGTTTGCTGAAAACGCTTTTTTGGGGGGGCTGTCATTGCTGGGTAATTTACAGCGGCTGTTTTCGCTGCAGGCTCGGACCGACATGACCTGTCTGATTTTGACCAGGCAAAAATTTGACAAGACGATGGAGAAGTTCCCTGACATCGTGCCACGAGTTTTGCAGGCGCTGGTCGACAGCATCTCTTCGTGGGAGAAAATATTTCTCACGAAAGTTGATGAAGGCTGTGATATCTGCCGGCAGAAGGTTGGGGTTAGTCTTCTTTAGGTTGGCAAATGATAAAGCGCAGCAACATATCATTCAAACTCAGAAACAATCTGGCAGAGCTCAAGGGGTTTGTTCAGCATCTGGAGGTGTTTGCCCAAGCTCAGGGGCTGTCTAAAAAAAACATCTTAGCAATCACTCTCTGCATTGAGGAGTGCATTACAAATATTATATCCCATGGCTATCAGGACAATGAAGAACATTGGATCGAGATAACACTTTCATGCGAAGATAAGAAATTTATTGTTTGCATCGAAGATGACGGCATTTCCTACAATCCGACCGAGACAGCGGCGCCGGACCTTAAATGCACATTTGAAGAGAAAAAGATTGGGGGTCTGGGGGTTCATCTCATAAAACATTTTATGGATGATATTGTATGCCGTCGCCTTAGCAATAAAAATGTCTTAGTGATGACAAAAAATATATGAGGGAATTTTACAGTCGTTCCACTCGCAAACAGAGAAACAGACTAGGGATGGAGGACAGCATATGCAAATCAGAGAAGAGAAACAAAATGAAATTCACATATTTATAATCGAAGGACGTTTGGATTCAAATACGGCCCCCACATTTGAAGAAAAAGTTGGTGAAGTCATCGCAACGGGGGTAAAGTGGATGATTATTGATTTTAAAAATCTGGAGTACGTTTCAAGCGCGGGATTACGGGTAATATTCAAGACAACAACAGACCTGAATCTCCTGGAAGGAAAACTTGTCTTGTGTTCCATGGCCGATTACGTCAAAGAGGTTTTTGAAGTATCCGGGTTCGACTCTTTTCTGCCTATTATGGACAGTCGTGATGACGCGCAGAAACTATTTTAATCGAGAAAACTGAGATCCTTTGTTTTTCGCCTACTTACTGTTGCCAGGTGATTCTTCCTTTGCCACATGAACGGCAACCAGCGCCACATCATCATCCTGTTTAGCGCCCTCCTGATAGTTTTTCAAAGTCTCGAGCAACACATCACAGACTCGTTGTGCATTGAGACCCACAAGCCCACTCAGGGTCTGCTTGATACGTTCGAGACCAAAAGGCTCACCATTCGCGTTACGACAGTCTAACATGCCATCCGTATACATAAGCAGTGTCGCACCAGGCGATAATACTACACTTCGCTGGTCGATCACGATATTCTCCATCAATCCCAGAGGAACGCCTCTGTTATGAGGCAGACGTTCTACTCTTGCATCTGTTGTGAGGACAAGTGGCGGCTCATGACCAGCGCGCGCATAATTTAGTTCACATGTCTTAAGGTTCAATATCCCATAAAGAACCGTCACGAATTGAGTCGTTTTATGCATGCGCGTAATATGCCTATTAACCAGTTCTATCACTTCACCGGCAGAAATGCCTTTATCCGCTTCAGCCATGATTAAGGCATGGGTCCGCGCCATGAACAATGCGGCGGGTACACCTTTATCTGCCACATCGCCTATCAATAAACCCATCTCATCATCGCCGATCCTGAAAACATCGTAAAAGTCGCCGCCAACATGGCGCGCGGGTAGGATGCACGCGCCGAAACTGAATCCATCCACTTCCGGCAGTTCATCAGGCAGAATACTACGTTGAATGTCTGCTGCCAAATGAAGCTCATGTTCGAGTCGTTCTTTTTCAATCAACTGTGCCAGTGTAAATTCTTGAAAGTGAAGATTAGTCTCTCGGAGCCGGCCTGTTATCATATCCAAAAAGTTTCTTGCCAAGGAAGGGACTTTTCGGAAGATATCCTGGAGATCGGCATAATTGATCCTCGTCAAGTCGCACTTTTCTCTGGCATAGACTGAGGCGGTGCGGTAACCGTCGGAAAAATACCCCATTTCACCGATGACTTCGCTGGGTCCGACAAAGGCCAAAGAAACAGTTTCGCCATGATCTCCCGAACGACACACCTCGGCACGGCCATTGGCCAAGATGTAAAAACAGTCGCCCTTTGTATCTTGGCTGATGATTTCTGCTCCCTCTTCCAGGGATATTTCCGTAATGAAGGGGGCGATATCGGTCAGCTCCTCCGGGCTGATATCGGTAAAGAGGGGACAGGAGGCGAGGCGATCAAGACGCTGACGTGACAGGGCACTCATGAGCTCCTGCGATGTGATGGCCCCTTCCTGCAATTGTAGTAACTCTCCCAACCTGATCCTTTGGCCTTCGGCCTGGAGTTGATTCTGAAGAGCCAAAGCTCCTTCCAGGCGAGCCGGATCAGGGCACAGATATTGGCCAATTTTTTTGAGAGATCGATATTGTTTGTCATCTTTCGTCAATGCGATTTTTTTCATGCTGCCTCCTCAATAATTTGTTACCATACTCCTTCAGTCCTTAATACCGGGGCAGGTGGCTGCAGTCGCCACAATGCTTGCTGCCCGGTTGGTTGTTTGCCTGGCATGATGGGTAGACGATCGTAAGCTTCACTCCGCATTTGTTGAAGAATTTTAAGCCATCGGCATTCTCAAACCCGCACTTGGAGCATTTCATGGGATGGCCTCCTTGGGCTCAAAGTCGGAGCTAAGAACTTGTCAGCTTGTGGAGATCAAGCTGATTCCTGATGAGTGTGATTATAGGCAACCTGGGTGCTCAATTTCTACCCCATTTTGCTGTTTCCCCTTGAAATGTGACGGCCTCGTAAAAAGTCGAAAAAGCCCAAGAATCGTCATTCCGGTGAAAACCGGAATCCAGAGATTTCAATGTGTTACTAAACACTGGACACCGGTTTTCACCGGTGTGACGACTTTTTACGAGGCCGTCAAATGTTGCATTCTCGGAAATGAACCTAAAAGCAAGAGGAAAGCATCTGCACATGACATGAACGGAAAAGTATCTGTCCGGATTTTGCATCTTTCGAATCCCGTAAGTCGCATCCAAGGTCCAGCTTCCACCTTACAACCAGTTATCAATAGGGCCGATCTTGATCAACTATGAATGACGCCGCGCCCCCGTACAAGTCCACGACGCAGGGTATCGAATTGAGGTGAGAATTACGGAAAAGAAGGTTCGATTTCTCATGAAATATCGGCGAGAGTTTTTTCCGTTCGTGTCACCCAGCCGTCGGCGCCGCATTCCCGGAAGAGATCGATGGCCTTGTTCAGTTGTTCCTTCGCCCCGTGAACGTCTCCCTTCTTCTTGAACCAGTCGGCATAGAGGGCGTGGTCACG
>Ga0163200_1001016_pt1 | contig 10814 bp, 10 predicted proteins | sample PL_2010_200m_FD_113535 | JGI IMG/M metagenome (GOLD analysis project Ga0163200, IMG submission 113535) | Freshwater microbial communities from Powell Lake, British Columbia, Canada to study Microbial Dark Matter (Phase II) - PL_2010_200m | ecosystem: Environmental > Aquatic > Freshwater > Lake ... | reverse complement strand
CACCTCACGGTGGACACCCTTGCCGTTCGGCTCATGATTCCCCCTGCCGGGGTCATAGGAGTCTTGCACTCCCTAGCAACTGCGCCCTGCCGGGCGCACCAAACAAAAAGCCCATCGGCATTGCGCCGATGGGCTTCTCCCCCACGCTTTGGAATCCCCACCCTCCTGGGTTGACTGTCCTCCGAGAACAGACGGGTCGCCTAGATAAAGCTACTCACAAGCAGGACCGTCACTGCGAGGCCGACAAACAATTCTGCCATTTGCAGGTATTGTTTCGCCGTCTGATGCGCCACATGCTTGCCGCACACCTCGCAAAACGTGACATTCGCAGCAGTCAGACTGTAGCAATGCGGGCAGGACCTCCTCCGCACGATACCTGAGTCCACGACCACCACCTGCTGAGCGATCGCGATCGTCAGAAACCCAATCGCGGGCGTCAAGACGACCGAGTACCAGAATCCGAGCCAGAACCCATGCCCCTTCTTCCTGTTCCAAAACGCCAGGACAACTGCTGACGTTACGTAGATAATGAACAGTGCAAGTATGTTCATTGTCCCCCCCCTCACTTTGTGGCTAGTCATTCATTATGAGAACGATACCCCAGTGCGTCAACAACGTTCAGACATGCCACGGGCATCTCGGTTTCATGGTAGGCCATTCTCTATGACAATTGTGTGATGTAGATCGCAATGATCGTGACTATGCTCCCGGTCACAAAGGCGGGTGTGATCGTGTAGTCGAGGAAAACAAGTGACAGTATGGTGGCAATGACGGGTTGGGCGTTCGCAAAGACGGCAACCTTGCTTGCATCGATACGGCTCAATGCATGATACCAAAGCAGATAACCGAGGATGGAAGTTCCGATAGCCAGGTAGGACACTCCGGCCCAATCCAATGCACTGAGCTGTGAGAAAGGAAACCGAAAAGAGCTTATCAAGCCGATAGGTGAGAACATCACGGCTCCACAGATCATCATGGCGGCAGTCGTCCTGAGCGCCCCATACTTCAGTATCATCTGCCTACCGAGAACAGTGAACAGGGTCCAGGCTATGACCGCGATGAGGATCAGAAGATTGCCGAACGCATATCCTGAAGAAAAATCGATCCCTCGTTCAAAGATCACGATCGAAATTCCGACGAAGGCCATCACGATGCCGAATGTCTTCCTTGGGTTCATCTTCTCTTTGCGCGTGAAACGGGAAAACACGAGAACAAAAACGGGAGTCGCCGCATACAGGAGTGCTCCGTTTGCCGCCGTGGAGTACTTCATGCCGTAAAGGTAAAGGAACTGATTCAACGCAACTCCCAGAAATCCAAGAAGGGCCAATTGCCTCCAGTCACCACGGTCGATCCTCAGCGGACCCGATCGGACGCGTGCAATGGCCCATAACCCTGCCGCGGCTATCACCGTTCGTAGAAATGTCAGCGTCGCAGCGTCAATATCGCCCACCACCGCCTTCGCAACGATGTGCGTCCCTCCCGCGATGACTTGCTGGAATACCAGCAGGAGGTATATGTTCAATCGTTTCATAGCGCTGATGATCAATGTACGCTGCGACACGCTGAAAACCAAGGATGGTCTTGCAGGACACCCATCATCTTAACGGAAGTGGAGAAGTGAAGCCGACGACCCTCGGGGTGATCTGACATGCCCCTTGCCTCCAGCGCAAATCAATCTTACATTTATGTACAAGCGCGCCGCCCCGCTTTGTTCTACTCCTTGTTGTCGATGAATGAAGTATTCGGCGACACCGACGATCGCTTCCATTCCTATTCATCATCATGGTTCTATGAGCACGTCCAAACGACTATTCCTCATCGACGGCAACGCAATCGCTTACCGTTCCTATTATGCTTTTATTCAGCGGCCACTGATCAACTCCAAAGGACAGAACACAAGCGCCGTCTATGGCTTCGTCACATTCCTCAACCGGATCCTGACACTCGAGTCGCCCGACTATATCGCTGTGGTGTTCGACACGGGCGCTCCGACGTTCCGTCACAAGGCATACAAGGAGTACAAAGCAACACGACAGAAGATGCCGGAAGACCTGTTCTCGCAGCTGGCAATCATCAAAGACGTCGTGAACGCGTACAAAATTCCGGTCCTCGAAATGGACGGCTTCGAGGCGGACGATGTCATCGGCACGCTGGCGAAGCGCGCAGAAAGCGAAGGGGCTCTCTCGTTCCTTGTGTCATCCGACAAAGACTTCATGCAACTCATCACTACCAGAACAAAGATGTACAAGCCCGGTCGGCAAGGGACAGAGGTCGAAATTGTCGATGCCGAAGCGGTGATGCACAAATTCGGCGTGCTACCCGATAAGGTCATTGAAGTTCTCGCTCTGACTGGCGACTCGTCTGATAACGTGCCAGGAGTTCCGGGAGTTGGCGAGAAAACGGCCATTCCACTTATTCAGCAGTATGGTTCCATCGAGAACTTATACAAGAACCTTTCAAGAATAGAGCAGAAGGGCCTGCGTCATAAGCTTGAAATGAACAAGGACCTGGCCTTCCTTTCAAAAGAACTGGTCACCATTGACACAGATGTTCCGCTGAAAGTCGATTTCCATTCGTTGAAAGCAGCCGATCCGGATTTCCAAACGCTGAAAGGAATTTTCGCTGAGCTGGAATTCCGGTCTCTCCTGCAGGACATTCCGAAGTATTCCCCGCCCAAGGCAAGACCGCCGGACAATCTGGATTTCCCGCCCCCGGATAACATCGAGCTTTCTGACATCCGGAGCGATAAGCATACGTACACGCTTGTCACTGATCCAAAAGCGCTCAAGCACCTCTGTACTCGTCTGAAGAAGGCCAAACGATTCGTTTTCGATACAGAGACGACATCGACAGATTCTCTTAATGCGGAGCTCGTGGGGATTTCGTTTTCGATGGAGCCTCGCGAGGCCTTTTTCGTTTCTGTACGGCCGGCCACCGCTGCCGCACAGTCCGATCTCTTCGGCAAATCGAAATCCGCAGATCAGGAGAAAGGCCTCGGCCTCGAAGAGACGCTCGGATACCTCAAGCCGTTGATGGAAGATCCACGAATCAGGAAGATCGGTCACAACATCAAATATGACATGCTTGTGTTGTCACAGTATGGTGTTTGGACGCAGGGGGTCGAATTCGACACGATGATTGCGAGTTATATTCTCCGAGCCGACGGACGTCACAATCTCGACGCACTGGCAAAAGAACATCTCCACTACACCAAGGTGTCGTTCGCTGATCTGACGGGATCAGGAAAAGATCAAAAGCCAATCAGAGAAGTGCAGCTCCAGGACTTGTGTGACTATTCCTGCGAAGACGCTGATATGACGTTCCGGCTCTATGAACATCTCCGAACGAATCTCAGCGATCAGGGGATGATGAAGCTCTGCTCCGATGTTGAGTTCCGCCTCATCCCGGTCCTTTCTGCCATGGAGCGAACGGGGATAACCATCGACGTGGGATACTTGAAAACAATGTCGAAAGAACTCGAGCTCCTTCTCGAAGCTCTTATCAAAGAAATTCACGGCTTCGCGGGCGTCACATTCAATATCAATTCCACCCAGCAATTGGGTGAGATCTTGTTCAACAAGCTCAAGCTGCCGACACAGAAAAAGACCAAGACCGGTTTTTCGACAGACGTTGGAGTGCTCGAGACGTTGAGAACCGCACATCCCATCATCGAGAAGCTTCTCGACTACAGGCAACTCGCGAAGCTGAAATCGACGTATGTAGATGCGCTGCCCGCCTTGATCAATCCCCGGTCAGGACGTGTCCACACCTCTTTTAACCAAACGGTCGCGGCCACCGGTCGGCTCTCGAGCAGCGATCCCAACTTGCAGAACATCCCGATCCGGACGGAGATCGGGCGCTCGATCCGAAAGGCTTTCATACCGGGGAGCAAGAACGACGTTATACTCTCTGCTGATTACTCACAGATCGAGTTGCGGGTGATGGCCCATATCTCGGGCGATGAAGCGCTCAGTGAGGCGTTCCGGAACAATGAAGACGTCCACACGACAACCGCGGCGAAGGTCTTCGCTGTCGCTCAGAAAGACGTTTCAAAGGAAATGCGGAGAAAAGCAAAGGAAGTGAACTTCGGGATCATGTATGGTATCGGACCTTTTGGACTCGCCACACGTTTGGAAATCTCCCAATCTGAGGCCAAGGAGATTATCGCCCGCTACTTCGAGAGGTTCCCAAAGGTGAAGCAATATATCAACGATACAATCGCATCGGCCCGCTCGAATGGCTACGTCGAAACCCTCCTGGGCCGCCGACGCTTCCTGGCCGATATCAACAGCAGCAATCAGAACATCCGGCAGAACGCGGAGCGGCAGGCAATCAATATGCCGATCCAAGGTACGGCTGCTGACATGATCAAACTCGCGATGATCCACATCGACGAGGCGTTCACAACAAAAGGCCTTGAATCAAAGATGCTGATCCAGGTCCATGACGAACTGGTCTTTGAGGTGAAGAAGAAGGAAGAGAAAGAAGTACGAAGTATCGTAACGAAGCATATGCAACAATCGTTGAAGCTCAGCGTACCTCTCGAGATCGAGATCGGAGTCGGCAAGACCTGGCTCGAGGCGCATTAGCCCCACTGCAACCTTTCCCCCGCTGCACCTTTCGAAGGTTACGAAGTGCAAACAAGTTACCTTTGAAAGGTTAGCTCGCCCCCAAGTAAGCTTCGCCCACACGTTACCTACTCCATCTCAACCAGCCCAGCAGTCTTCAAGGTTTCAACGTAATTCATCACATCCTGCAGATCTGTTCTTCGTTCCGCTTGAGCGTCGAGCAGGTTCTTGATGTCGAGAAGGCTGTTCTTGCCGGTGATCAGGAGCTGAAGCTCGCTGCGGTCCACTCTCCGAGACTCTCCCTGACCACGTGTCGTCTGCGTGCGTGGTAGATACTCTCTGTACCCCCCATATCCGTTCGCCTTCACCTTGTCTGTTGGCTTCGGATACATCTTCGAGGCTTTCTTCTCCAGCGCTGAGAGCTGGATTGTCGCCGGCTCCGTCTTTAGACCCTCTGCAGTCGTTTTCATATGCCGCTCAAGGACATCGAGTTCGGTCTTTGCGATCTGGTCCACTGATTTCTTCGTCGATCCAAGATAGTCACCAATCCTCTTCTTGTCGACCGCCAGCTGGAGAATGGTCTCCAGCGTATTCTTCTCATTCATCGCAGCCGCTTCGAGGTACACACGGGCAGCCCCGTACGCCTCAGCCAGTGTTTCCTTGGTGGCCTTGTTCAGTTCCTCGAGACCCCGAACCATCTGATGTCCCAACCGGGCCGTTGCGTTGCTCGTTATCTCTCCTGCGATCTTTGTCGCCATTGCGTCGTCAGCTGTCGCAATGGTATAGGCGCTCGCTGCGCCGATGACGGCTACTCGCTTGAGCTGTGTCGGATCCGCCTTGTCCACGTGATCACCCGATGTATGGTACCACTGATCGGGCCAGGCAATCATCATGATTCCCGGCACCTGGACGCCCCAGTCATTGAACACTTCGTGATCCGAAGCCCCGTAGTGCGTCTCGATGCTGTAATAGAAGGGCTCGTCGGCCCCCGTCGGTGCCACGATTCTGTGCGTGACAGGGAAGTAGTTTGAACGGTTTTGCAGGTGCTCCTGATTGCCCTCTCCAACGAAACGGAAATAGTTCTCCACCACATCATTAACAAAGTGCGGATTGCCGTAGGTGGTACGCATTAGACACATGTACGACTTGTTTCTGCTCAGCCATTCGCCGACCATGTCCATGTTGATGTTGCAGAGGGTCTTCTTCATGAGCTCTTTGTTTGCTTTCACCCACGGTCCGGTACCGGAGAACTCCGGACCCCAGAGAAACCTGATTGTCCTCTTCGGTGGCGGAATCCGTCCTTCTTTGATCAAAGTGTGAAGAGTTCGGGCAACCTCCAGGATTGCTGCGCAGCCCGAGATATCGTCATTGCCTCCCTGCTTCACATAGCCCTCGTGAATATGGGCAGAGAGAATGACTTCTCCGGCATTGGGGTCGGTTCCGGGTATGTAGCATGTCAGGTCCTGAATTTCGTACTTTCGTGTCTCGGCGACCACTTTTGCCTGAACCGTGATTTTCTCTCCAGCGAGCAAACGCTTCTTGAGATACTCGCCCTCCCGAGGCGGTATTTGGAATCCAAACTTCGCCGGTCGGTTTTGCTGCTGATCGCCCCTGACGCTTCCCCAAGGCAACTGGACAGCGTCGAAGAGCGGTCGTTGCGAATAGATCGAAATCACCCCGATCGCTCCCGAGTCCATGCATGCGATCTGGTGAACAGACGAGGTCGGTCCTTCCGCGACAACGATCTTGTTCCTCACGTCCTTTCCGGCAAAGTCCTCCCGTCGGCCCAACCCAACCCACACAAGCTCTGCTGTCGCATCCGTCGTGACGCTTCCCTGGGCAAGCATCGCGGCCATATCGAGATAGGAAGCGAGCTTCTGTCGCATAGGCGAGACTTCCCACAGTTCTCCTTTGACGGCGTCCCACGTTTCTCCTCCGGGGAAGCGAACAAGTTCTGCACCGGGGAGATTGTACTCCTTCATTTTCTCGAAGAAGAATTTCGTTTCGTAGAAGACCGACTCGTATTCAGACGCAGGTCGGTCTTTGTCATACCCTCCCGTCTCCATAATCACATGCCATGCGTTTTCCCCCGACGTCTCTCCGATGATCTCGTTCATCGTTCGCTCGGGCAAGAATGTCCATTGCAGCCAGGGCGTCATTTGCGCAGAGAGCCTGCCGACTGTCAGGACCAGCGCGGCAAGCACAATCAGGCATTTCTTCATAGACTTACTCCTTGTTGATGGAAGAGGGTAAAATGAGACCGTGCAGATCAGGATTCTGTTACCGGCATTTCACAAAAAGCGATGGGTGGAGAATAGGCAATTCCGTGCCGAAAAGCAAAAGTCCCGGTGCTGGGCCGGGACTTTTTTCATTCTGAATACGTTTCGCACCGTCCGAGATCAGACTTCCATGATTTCTTTCTCTTTGAGCACGAGAAGGTTGTCGATGTCTTTGATGTGTCTGTCCGTCAGCTTCTGTGATTCCTGCTCGCCCCGCTTACGTTCGTCCTCGGAGAAATGTTCGGCCTTTTCTGATTTTTTCAGATGCTCGATCGCATCACGGCGGACATTGCGTACGGCGATCTTACCATCTTCGCCGAACTTCTTGATGAGTTTCACCAGCTCTCTGCGGCGCTCCTCGTTGAGGGGGGGGATGGGTATCCGGAGGATGGTACCATCGTTCACCGGATTCAGACCGAGATTTGCAGTCAGGATTGCCTTGTCGATAACTGCCAGCATGTTCTTTTCCCAGGCCTGGACTGAGACCGTGTGAACATCAGGCGTGCTGACATTGGCAACCTGATTGAGCGGCACCATTGTGCCGTAGTAGTCTACCTTTATGCCGTCGAGAAGGGCCGTGGTTGCCTTGCCTGTCCGAACCTTCGCAAGTTCGTCCCGCACTACTTCCACCGCCTTCTTCATCCGGTCATCTGCATTCTTCAGGATATCCTTAACCATACGGGTCCACCTTTTCGCTTGTGATGAGAATTTGCTGGAGTGGAGTATGATGAACTATGAACTCGGTGAATACACCTTCGAGCCAACAGCTTCACCCAAGACGATCCGACGCAAGTTCCCGGGCGTATTCATGTTGAAGATAATAATCGGAAGCTTATTTTCCCTGCACAATGTAATCGCTGTCAGATCCATCACGCGGAGATCCTTTTTCAGGACGTCGAGGTAGCTAATTTCAGGAAACCGTATGGCATCTGCATTCTTCTCCGGATCACTATCATAGATCCCGTCCACCCTCGTCCCCTTCAGGATGACATCAGCTTCAATTTCGACGGCACGCAGTGCTGCTGCCGTATCCGTTGTAAAGTACGGATTTCCGGTCCCTGCTGCAAAAATCACAATTCTCCCCTTCTCCAGGTGCCGGATGGCGCGGCGACGAATGAACGGCTCGGCGATTCTCTCCATGTTTATCGCTGTCTGGCACCGAGTGAACAGATTATGCTTTTCAAGGGCATTTTGCAGCGCGAGCGCATTGATCACTGTGGCCAGCATCCCCATATGGTCGCCAGTCACTTTGTCGATGCCGTCGGTCGACTGATCCACCCCGCGATAAATGTTCCCCCCACCGATCACAATCCCAACTTCAACCCCCAGTTCCCTAATTGTGCGGATCTCTTCGGCAAACGCGCTCAGGACCTGGGAATCGATGCCGTAGTCGCGGCTTCCCATGAGGGCTTCGCCGCTCAGTTTCAACAAGATGCGTTTGTATAGTGGTTTTTCCATAGTCGCTCGAGGACGAAAAAAATCCCGAATCGCTTCGGGATTGGTTTGACAGGCTACCTTGATGATTCTCCTAAGTGATAACGATGGAATCGCCGGACGCCGATCTTTTCACCGACTTTTCCAGTAGCATCCGACAGGAGGTCCTTGATTGTCTTTCCAGAATCCTTGATGAAGCTTTGCTCAAGGAGACACACCTCCTGGTAGAATTTCTCCAGGCGCCCCTCGGCAATTTTTTCAGCGATCTCCGGCCGCTTTCCTTCATTGACGGCCTGAGCCTTGTAGATCTCCATTTCCTTCTGAAGCGTCGCCTCATCGACATTCTCTTTGCTGACGAAGAGTGGGCTCATCGCGGCGATCTGCATGGCGATATCGTGTGCCAGTTGCTTGAACTCAGGCGTCTTCGCCACAAAGTCTGTCTCGCAGTTTAGCTCGACCATTGCGCCGACACGGCTTCCCGCGTGAATATATGCTTCGATGACTCCCTGGTTTGCTTCCTTCTCTGCCCGCTTCGCTGCGACAGCAGCTCCCTTCTTGCGAAGGTAATCAGTGGCCAATTCCAGGTCGCCGTTTGTTTCCTCGAGAGCGCGCTTGCAATCCATCATGCCCGCCCCTGTCTTATCACGTAATGTCTTTACGATTTCAGATGATATCACAGCCATACTTCGGAACTACCTCCTTTAGCGAGCTCTCCCTGGAGCTTGCGGTTTCTCAGATGACTCCTTGTTTTCTGCACCCTGCGCCATCGCCTCATCTGCCTGCCGGGCAGCTACCTTTTGGCCGCCTTCAATGACGGCATCTGCGATTGCCTTGGCGATGCACTGGACTGATTTCAAAGCATCATCGTTTGCCGGGATAGAGAAATCGACGAGATCCGGGTCGCAGTTCGTATCGACAATAGCCACAACCGGTATCCCGAGGCGACGGGCTTCTTTGACTGCAATCCCTTCCTTTTTCACGTCAACCACGAAGATCAAACCGGGCAACCGTGACATCTCCACCACGCCGGACAGCACATTGTGAAGTTTTTCCCGTTCACGATCGAGGAACAACCGCTCCTTTTTCGTGATCTTCTCAAACGTCCCATCGCTTTCCATCTTTTCGATGTTGGTGAGGCGCTTGACACTCTTCCGGATGGTAGTGAAGTTTGTGAGCATGCCGCCGAGCCATCGCTCGGTTACATAGAACGCTCCGCAGCGTTTTGCTTCCTCCGACACAACTTCCTTCGCCTGCTGCTTTGTCGCGACGAACAATGGCTTTCGGTTTTGCGAAACAATATTGGAGACAGCGTTACACGCTATTTCCAGCATCTCTTGGGTCTTTTTCAAATCAATGATATGAATCCCATTACGCTCCATGAAAATGTAGGGCTTCATCTTGGGATTCCAACGGCGGGTGATGTGCCCGAAGTGGGCACCGGCTTGCAGCAGTGCTTCGAGTTCTACACGAGGCATGATTGATCCTTTTGAGTTGGTTCGGCTATTCTCGTCATCTCTTCACGGAATCCCAATGATCCATTCGGATCGCCGGGACACTCCCGTTCAGATCAGAGAATATGATTGATAAGAAAAATCTGGTTAACGCTTCGAGAACTGGAATCGTTTGCGAGCTTTCTTTTGACCATACTTCTTCCGCTCGACCATACGCGGGTCTCTTGTCAAAAGGCCGGCATTCCGAAGGTTCTGCCTGTGGTCCTCGTCGATGGACACGAGTGATCTGGCAATACCAAGCTTTATCGCCCCAGCCTGGCCTGTCTGACCGCCCCCTTCAACCCGGACCTTCGCGTCGTAGCGGCCCTGCGTTGCCGTCGCCTCAAAAGGTTTAAGGACTTCCTCCCGCAAAACTGCGATCGGAAAATATATCTCCAGTTCTTTCTTGTTGATAGTAACCTTGCCGGATCCGTCCGTGAGCATCACGCGAGCAACGGCAGTTTTCCGACGACCAACGGTCATAATTGGTGGCATCGATATCCTTGTAAAGTGATGACGTTACAGTGAAAGGGGCTCGGGCATCTGAGCGCTGTGTGGATGTTCAGAGCCGACGTACACCTTGAGTTTCTTGATCATTCTGCGTCCAAGACGATTGTGTGGAAGCATGCCCTTCACAGCATGTTCGAGCATCATATGCGGTTTGGTCTTTACCACATCTTTGATCGACTCAAACCTCGCTCCGCCCGGGTACAACGTGTTGTGATAGTATTCCTTGAGTTCCTGACGCTTGCCAGTTACCACCACTTTTTCCGCATTGATCACGACCACGAAATCACCAAGGTCTGCATTCGGTGTGAACGTCGGTTTGTGCTTGCCCCGGATAATATGGGCAATCTTGGAAGCGATGCGACCCAAGGTCTTCCCGCTGGCATCGACAACGAACCACTTCTGGTCGACATGTTCCTGTGTGAAAAACCTGGTCTTTGATGACAATTCCACGCCTGCCTCCGGATCAAAAGAAAAATTCTCAGCTTCAAGTTTGAGTTTTTAATATACCGCTCTTTGGCTGGAAAGTCAACGAT
>Ga0163200_1001015_pt1 | contig 10831 bp, 14 predicted proteins | sample PL_2010_200m_FD_113535 | JGI IMG/M metagenome (GOLD analysis project Ga0163200, IMG submission 113535) | Freshwater microbial communities from Powell Lake, British Columbia, Canada to study Microbial Dark Matter (Phase II) - PL_2010_200m | ecosystem: Environmental > Aquatic > Freshwater > Lake ... | reverse complement strand
TGCACAATACCGGATCACATCGCCATACTGTGCATTGAGTCGTTCCGCGTTACCGGCATCTGTCATCGGGTATTCAGGCGGAATGACCTTCCCGGTTGTATCGGCGAGAAGAACCGGTTTGTTTTTCTCCTCCACCTCCCCCTTCGCCCGCTCCCTGCTCCATCCTCTGATTTGCTGCGCTTGTCGGGCATGTTTCTCATCAGGAGTCTCGTACTTCTCCCGCAGCTCTTTCCATCGCTGCTTCCCGGCCCCGCAGCTTGCGTGATGACACCCGGTATGGATCGCACCGTTTGCAAACTGGATCGCGTACGCCCCGTCCTTGTGTGCCGATGAGAACGGGCACTGGTCGAGTGTGTAGAGTGTCCCGCCATTTCCGTACGGTTTCTCTGAACGGATCGCGATACTATGCGACATCAACCAAGACCGGAGATCGATGGCGGCACCTTCCGGAGCCGGCGGATTTACCGGAAACTCGCCGGTCAGTTGCGCTGTCAGCGCTTCGAGCTGTTCCCGGCTTGCAACGACAACTTCTTCCGGCACAGAGATGATTCCGCTCCTACGGTGCGGGCGCTCATTGGTGTCATCGCCTTTTCTTGTTACCGTTCCGTAGAGTTTCCAGATCCGCCCGGCATTGTAATTCGCCGGATCGACCGAGACCCCAGCGTCTGAAAAGCGTTTATCCAGCGTGGAAAGAACCGCTTTTACCAGTTTCATTGATTGTTCGTTGTTCGTCATGTCAATCCGGTACAGCAGATGCGCCCCGTTGCCCGAGTCGCCCCGGACCGGTTCTGGGAATCCGGCACCGGAAAGCCACGCCGCGATCTCATCCGCCTTTGCCAACGCGAGAGCGTGTTCTCTTTCAGTACTCGATACACCACTCGGCCGTACCGGGTCGATATCGACCGGCAACCAGCACCGGTGCACGATATCCGCGTCGCCGGTTGTCGCATCCCCCTGGGAGAGGTGCATCTTGATCCTGTTCGCCCGTCGTGCAAGAAGCGCCGGGTTCACCGCGTTCAATGTGACATAAATGCCATGCACGGCAGGATCGGCATCCAGCGCATCCACCTGCCGGGCGAGCGCTTCAAAGTCGGTGAAGTACCCGCTGTGGGTACCGTTCTCAGCGAGAGCCCGGACTTCGACGACCTGCCCGGGTCCGGATAATACGGCGAGCGTATTACCTATCTTACTTGTCACCGGCATCGCCTCCCCGCTTCTATGTCATCCAGCCGATACCGGAGGTCGTCGATCGTGAGCTGGAGCCGTGCAATCTCCGCGTCCAGGTGTGCGAACATCAGCAGATTCGCCCGTTCCTCCAGCATCTTTCTCGCCTTCTTCCGGTGGTAGTCCGTGCACGCGAGCTCGGTCTTCCGCTCCGCTAACCGTATGGGTTTGGATGTTGGGTGTACGGGTTTGGGTTCAGGTGCCTGATTGACGGGGGTACGGATCTTCCAATAGGTACCCGGAATTGCCTTCTGACCGGGAGATCGGGATGTAACCGGTTTCAATTTTGGGGTTGACTGGGGAAGCTCCTGCACAAAAAGCCCAGCCATCCGCGCTTTCATCTCCGGGATCTCGATATGCTTCTTTGCCCACTCCAGTACGTCCATATCCGGTTCAGTTTCTTTGGCGATCTTTACCGGCATTGACTGAACGATTCCGGTTGGAGAAATTGTAGATGGATTATTATTTTCAGCCATCTGCATCGCCCTCCCCGGAAGTGAACGTCGCGAGCGTCTGGTCCCGGCGCCGTAACTGGCTCCGGTGCCCCGTTGCTTTCTTCGTGTTGCACCGGATCTTGATATTGTAATGATTCCAGTGCGTCCGGACGATTACCGCCCGGTAGATTTTTCCGCCCCGCTCCTTCACCCCGCGCCGGATTGCTGCCGGCAGCATGTAGAGCGGAACTTCCCGCATCTCAAACACCCGCTGCTGGCGGTACTTATCGAGTCTGGTCCGGTATTTCCCGGCCTGCCCGGCGGATCTTTTCGCCGCATTGCGCGATGGCGTGGAGTCTCTTGCGAAGATTGTCGCCGAAATGACCGCACTGTTCTGTGTTTCGATACGCTGACAGCCGACCGCCAGTTGCTTTTGCTCGGTCCCTGTCCCGATCTGCACGGAAGTATTCCGTACTGACCCGATTGAGGTGCTCCCGCACCCCGCCTGCGCAGATACGTTCTGCATAAATTTTCTCCGACCTTGTTTTCCTGTTCAACAACGATACCGTGAAAGCAGACGGAGCGGATCGTTCTCATCCGTCCGGTTGGATTACAAAAAAAGCCGGTCTATGGTGCCGGGGATAGCCGTGGCTCCTGTCCGGTCAGCGATCCCCTGCGAATATTCGGCAGATACCCTCGAGGACTATCGCCACACACCATACCCGTCACCGGCAGACCGGCGCTTACTGACGTAAACCAAAAAAGGTGAAAAGCGAAAAGATCGGGGCGTGACCGCTCGTTAACCTGTACCGCTTCCCGAACTTCATTGCGTCTGCTGTTTCTGTTGGGACAATGAGATGTAAAACTCCCGCAACGGCTGACTCTGATGGCGTTACTGCCCGGATTGCAGCGCCCAGTTTGGAAATGACGGCTTGTACAACCCTTTTTGCCTTTGTTTTCAGTCGTGCGATAAATTCTCTCAACATTGCAATATTCCACCATTGGTTTCTGATATATTAAGGAAATGCATGATCGTGAAAAAAATTGAAGTCATGTACGGGATTTTTTTTGAAAATTCACGACGGAACCGTGTATTCCCAACAGGTCTTTTGCCCGCCCGGGGAACCTACCGCGCAGGATTTCATCGAAAATCTCGTGAAAACCGGGGGATTTTGGGCAAAACGGGATTGGAGCGTCTTTACGTGCCGCACTGTGACGCTTTTTTTGTTGTGAAACATGGGCAGGGAAAAATTATCAAAAAGCCGTATTGCATGGGGGAAATCCGGACGTGCTCTTTGTTATGCATAGACAACCGGTTCCGAGCCATACGAACAAAGTCTCAAACACGAATGACCGTATCATGAATGACAAGAGCAGCACATACTGCGGAATGCGTGAACAGAAACACACCGAATGAAAAAAAAGTGATTGATTGATCTTACCTTGCCGGTATGATCAGTGAGCGCTCTCCCGCGGGCATATCGATGTCACATCCTACTCGGACGACGCGATTCTCGCAAAGGTCGAGATCTGGGCGGACGGCATGGCGGCACTCTCCTGATACTACCTTGACGGAACCTGGGGGTGAAGACCTCCGGGTCTTCACTCTTTTCTTTTGCTCCGTCACCTTGGAGCCTTTTATGGACGTTGAATTGTTAGCAGTCGTTATCGGAGTAGTGCTCCCGCTCTACCCGGCGCTCTTTGTCATTTACCAGAAGATCGGCAGGTACGACGTGATGTATGAGGAGTTTGGCACGCACCGGGACGAACATGAACGAACAAAAGAGAAGTATCATGGAAACTGAAACACTACCGAAGCCGGTTGCTCGGGTAACCGGCATCTACCGGGGCACGTTTGACGGGCTGGTACCCTTAACCATGGACTTCCCGCTCACTGAAGAGGAAGTGCGCCGGAACCATATCTTTTACCAGCTCGATCTGAACCCGGAGATGGCAGACGAGAACCTGATCATCGATGTGATTTACGATGAACTCGCACCGATGCGGTTGCCAGACCTGCGCCGGGGCACGGATATGCCGCACGGTGTCCGGTTCTGGATGGACTGGTTTGACATCCCGCCCTACGAACTAATGCATGACATCGACGGGCGGGCAGTCTATCTCCGGGCTCCGGGTATCCACACGGTACGTATCCGGACCGGACGCCGGAAGTGGGCGCAGATAGGACGGTTGCGGGACTTCTGGCCGCAGAATGGCGGCTATACGAGCGAGACGTTCCGGTTCCGGATTGCGGGTGAGCGGAATATTTGAGAACGAGCTTCAGACCCGGTGCGCGTTCTGCGGGGCGGGAGTGTGACCGTGCTCGAAGATACCACTACCCCCACTTTTCTTTCCCTCACAGCAATGGAGTGGCACGCCTTCGGCTTCGGGCTCAAGGAGGGGCTCTGGTTCTGGAAGAGGACACCGCGTGAGTGGGATGAGATCAGAAAGATGGAGCAATTACCGGACACAGAGAAAGCACTTTCCCCGGAACTTATCTCCGCTCTCAAAGAGAAGTACCATTACTATATCATCGGGTTCGCCCTTCCCGAAGACTGTGCCCTATTGAGCTGCGGGGTGTATCTGGTGATGACGAATGCACCGGCGCTTGCCAAAATTGCGCTCTCGTTCTTTGGATATTCCGGTTGAAGTGGATACGGTAATGCACCGGTGTCCGAACCGGTGGCGGTGCTGGCGGGTGATCTGTACGTTCATACTGATGCATTGTGACGAATGGTAGTTTGACCCGAAATTTCCGAGACAATGCATGGGGAAAAGCCGGCGGGGACGTCACAGCGCACAAGAATCCCCGGTTTGTTGAGGACTGCGTCCGCGAAATGACAATGACGGTGCTCGCGGAATTTGATCAGATTTCCCGTTATTCGATCACGATCAAGCAGACCAATGTGGAGAGCATCCCCCAGCACGATGTCTTTGCAGAACGCCGGGCGACCCTTGGAGAATCGTTCGGTGACTTAAACAGCAATAATAATCCGGTGCATAAAAAACTGGATACCATTTTTTATAAATTCCAGATAAAAATATCGGTTTTGTTTTGTAATTCTGGGATATTTTGGTATTGTCCTAATATAACATACTTTATAAGCTCATAAACCGATCTCTCTTGGGGAAATTTATGGCTCGCCCAAGAGGATCCATTGAAGTTGTCTGTCAGAATCCACAATGTGATTTTTATCTCATAGAGAACGGAAAAGATATCATCAAACGGGGGCGCGACGCAAAAACAAGACGCCAACGATATTATTGCATTCACTGTGGGAAATTTTTCATGGAGACAAAAGGAACACCACTCTTTAACAAAAAACTTCCAGAAAGTGAAATAATCAACATTTGCAAGCATTTTGTAGAGAAAAACGGAATTCGAAGCGTTGAACGGCTCACCGGACACCACCGGGATACCATTGGAAACCTATTATCTGATATTGCCGAACAGGCAGAACAAATGAACAGTTTTCTTATTCATGATGTAAAATTAAGCCCGATTGAGTGTGATGAATTCTGGTCGTTTGTGAAAAAAAAGAAAAGAACATTGTCAGACCATGCCCGGAACCAAATTTCGCTGGCGACGCGTGGATCTTTACCAGCCTGAAACGTGATTCATATTTTCTCCTCTCGTTTGCGATTGGCAAACGGAATGGTCAGACCTGCAATGCAATGATAGAAAAGATGTATTCGCGTCTTGAGTTGCCATTTCCAGGTCATAAGATCGAGATATTTACTGACGGATATGAAGAATATGAGAGAAGTTTTGCTGAATATTATGCAGACACTTGTATCGATTACGGTCAAATCATCAAAATCCGGGAGAGAGGCAAAGTCGTTGATAAAAAGAAGCGGATCGTTTGGGGAAGTCCCGACATTGATGCGATTGATACGGTAAATGTTGAAAATTCGAACGGAATAATGAGGGAGAGGATCGGGCGTCTGGTTCGCAAAACAAAATGCTATTCGAAGTTAAAAATCAAACTGGAATGCGCACTGGAAATTTTTCAATTTTATTGGGATTTTATCAACGAATTCAAAGATAAGAAAACTCCGGCAATGATTGAGGGCATTATCGATCATAGAATCACGTGGTCCGAGTTTTTGCATTCAACTATTAAGTATGTCTGATTGGGACAATACCGATATTTTAGATATATAAAAATATCAGGGACTCCGATATTACGAAAATAATTGAATTCTGAACCCATATTCCCTTTTCCAGCGATAATTGAATTAAATGATAAACATTATAACAACAGTCGTGTCAATAAAGATGAACGTACTTTGTACGGTCAATTATCTCTAGAGATGAGAGATCAATTAAAAATTTGTACCGCAATTCGAACAACTCAACATAAAATGAGGCGATAATATTGTCGAAAGTTGTAGAGATTTCCCCAACCACAAGACATGAGGGTCACTCCAAGCTGGTGCTCAAGGTCAACGATCAGGGCATCATCGAGACGGGTAACTGGCTTTCCATCACTCCGGTAAGGGGCGTGGAGAGGCTTGCCGTTGGTAAAACGATGGAGCAGGTCCCCAAGATCGCGTCCCGCGTCTGTGGTATCTGTCCGATTGCCCACACACTCGCCGGGGTCGAAGCGATGGAAGCATCCATCAAGTGCGAGATCCCCCGGGATGCACACCTTCTGCGTGTGATCCTCCAGTGTGCCAACCGGCTGCACAGCCATGCACTGCACAACATCCTGACGCTGCCCGATATGTATATCCCGGGCACCGACACGAAGATCAACCCGTTCACTCCGGAAGAACCGGTGCGCACCGTTGCAAAGCGCATCCAGAGGATTCGCGAGATCGCCCAGACCATAGGCGAGATTGCCGGTGGAGAAGCGATTCACCCGAGCAACCCGAGAGTCGGCGGAATGTACAAGGCATGCTCCCCGCAGGCAAAGACCAAGATGTACGACCTCGCGAAAGAAGGGCTCGTCTTGGCACATGCACATATGGACTTCATGATCGCGGTCCTGCGCAACTACCAGAAGCGCGACTGGGCAGAGGTCGGCGGCAAGCAGATCAAGATCCCGAAGGATCTCGGCTACCACGACCAGGGTTACATGGCAACCCACCCGGTATATGGAAGCTCCAGCCTTGATGAGTGCCCAACCTGGGACCCCAGCCGGTTCAAGGAGAGCCGCCCGTGGGACTGGTATATGGGAGAGAGCGAGATTACACTCGAAGACCCGACCTACCCCGTCGGTGGTACCACCAAGATGGGCACCAAGGCAAACCCGCAGATGGAAGCCTGCACCGGTGTCCCGTGCTATGACGGTGCCCCGGTCGAAGTCGGACCCCGCGCCCGGTTGGTCAAGTTCAAAAACTTTGACGAGAAGGGCACCATCGGCCAGCAGGTCGCCCGCCAGCTGGAATACCCAGACTGCCTGACTGCAATGATCTCGGCACTGGACGAGTACAACCCCAACGGAAAAGTCGTCGCCGACTATATCCCGCAGGGTGACGGCTCCATGGGCTGGGCAGCAAACGAAGCCCCCCGTGGCACGGATGTCCACCTTGCAAAGGTCAAAGACGGCAAAGTGCTGTGGTACTCGATGCTTGTCCCGACTACATGGAACTTTGCAACCTGCAGCGCTGCACTCACGGGTGCACCATGGCAGCTCGCTGAAGTCGTCGTGCGTGGGTATGACCCCTGTGTATCGTGTGCTACCCACATGATCGTGATTGATGAGGACAACCGGATTGTAGCCCAGAAGCTCATCGAGTGAGTGTAACACGGATGTTGTATCCAGAGATCGTGATTGCAGGGTGTGGAAACCCCCTGTTCGCCGATGACGGATTCGGACCGGCAGTAGTAGAGGAGTTGCAGAAACTCACACTTCCCGACAATGTAAAAGTAGTGGATGCGGGTCTCGGTGGCCCGCATTTTGTTTTTACGCTGCTCGATCCGGAAGTGACAAAAAAACTGGTGATCATCGACATTGCTGATTTTGGCGCGGAGCCTGGATCTATAACGAAGCTCCGTGTTGAAGATCTACCTCCGGGAAGTTACCGGGATGCCCATTCATGGGATCTTACCGAACCGCTTCACAGGATAAAAGACGAGGTAGATATCACGGTCATCGGATGCCAGCCGAAAATTGTTACAGACCCCGATATGGAGATCGGGCTCTCAGATGAGGTTTTAGATGCTATTCCCAAAACAGTACGAATTGTACTGGAAACAATAGGGGTGGATTATGGGACTACTATCAAGCGTCTTCAAGAAGACCGTCAGCGAGGAACCGCCAAAAGTAGCGGCTCCACCGAAACCAGCTGACGCAGCAGCAAAAGTGGAAACAACGAAAAAGGAGGTTAAGCCTGTGGCAGATAAGATTACAGTGGGCCATGTGCACATGAGTGGATGTACTGGCTGTCTTGTGTCTTTAGCAGACAACTACGGTGGGCTCCTGACAATTCTGGACAGGTATGCAGACCTTGTATATGGTCTGACACTTGCCGATGTGCGCCACATCCCCAAGATGGATGTCGCACTTGTCGAGGGTTCTGTTTGTATTCAGGACAAATGTTCGGTAGATGAGATCAAGCAAACAAGAGAGAAGGCGGCAGTTGTTGTCGCTGTTGGCGGATGTGCCTGCTACGGCAACGTCACCCGGTTTTCCCGTGGCGGCCAGCAGAACCAGCCGCAGATGGAGTCATACCTGCCGATCGGGGATCTGATCAAGGTTGACGTGTACATCCCCGGATGCGCACCAACTCCCCAGCTGATCAGGAACGTCTGTGTAATGGCATACCTGCTTCTCAAGGGAACGAAGGAGCAGAAGGATCTCGCGACAGCGTATCTCACCCCGCTCATGCAACTTGCACAGCGCGGCACCAGTGCATGCGGGTGCGATCTGATGTATGATGTCATCAACCAGGGTCTCTGCATGGGATGCGGCAGCTGTTCAGCAGCCTGCCCGGTCCGTGCAATCACCATGGAATTCGGCAAGCCAAATGTCAACCGCGAGCTTTGCATCAAGTGCGGGGCCTGCTATGCCCAGTGCCCGAGAGGGTTCTTCAACGAGGGTGTCATTGGCGAGTACGAGGCGATCAACGAGGCCATAATGGCGGCACTCCAGTGAGGTGATTGAAATGGGAGCAGAACTCGGTAAATACAAATCATGCGTGTCAGCACGGAGCACCGACAAGGAGATCCTCAAGGGTGCGCAGGACGGAGGTATCGTTACTTCACTCTTCGCGTACGCACTTGAGGCTGGTATCATTGACGGAGCCATTGTTGCGGGGAAAGGCGACCAGCCATGGAAGCCGGAGCCCGTAGTTGCAACAACAAGAGCTGAACTGCTCGCGGCACGCGGCACCAAGTACAACATCAGCCCGAACATGTCCTTGATCAAGGAAGTAACCCGGAGCTACGGTCTCGACAAGGTCGGTATCGTCGGTACTCCCTGCCAGATGCAGGCGGTCAGGAAAGCTCAGTTGTACCCGTTCGGTCTGCGTGAAGTTGGCGACAAGATCGCTCTTGCGGTCGGTATCTTCTGCATGGAGAACTTCCCGTACCAGGGCATTTTGCAGCTCGTGGAAGACCACGCAGCGATGAAGATGGAAGCCGTGAAAAAGATGGAGATCGGCAAAGGCAAGTTCTGGGTCTACGGCGACCGCGGACAGGTTGTCCAGCTGCCGCTCAAGGTCACCCACAAGTATGAACAGCCCGGGTGCCATGTCTGTCTTGACTATGTTGCAAACATGGCGGATATCTCCACCGGTTCCGTTGGCAGCCCTGATGGCTGGAGCACGATCTTTGTCAGGTCAAAGATCGGTGACTCGGTCTGGGCGAAGGCAATGGCAGCAGGGTGCTTCGAGACCCAGCCGATGGACAAGGTCAAGCCCGGTCTTGAACTCGTCACCAAGCTGGCAAACGAGAAGATCACAAAGAACCGCAAGACTCTCGAAGAGCGTGCGACGTTCGGTGTGGGTAAGGGTCTCCGGAACCCCTACATCTGAATTTTTTTTGGGTTTTACGGTACGTTTACCGGGTTTTTTTAAAAAGCACCGGCTCGGGCAGCTCGATTCCCCTGTTCAAATTACTATAGACTTTGTGCGTTTACTTGAACAATTTCGTTTGTTTCCCCGAAGCCGAAGGGGATGATCTCACGGACCTCCATGATTTTTTCCTGTGCCAGATCCCGTTGCTGTCGTGCCTTGCGGTCATTCGAATTGATCGCAATGGCTTTGTAGGAATTTTCCCTGTTCCCTGAGTGCAACTCCCTTGTTGTACCATGCCTCTCTCAAATTTGGGATCAATATCCGTTGCTTGAGCGAATGAATTGCGAGCGTCCTGGTATCTGCACATTTTGAAAAGGAGAATCCTTTTGTTGTACCATGCGTTCGCGTTATTGGCATCGGTTTTTATTTCCCCGGTCACCAGTTCGAGTGCTCTATCTGAGTTAAGACTGCCAGTAAACAACCCGGAATTCCGTCAAAAGAAAATGATAATCCCGATTGCGGGTAACTGCGCGTATCTGCAATGCGTAATGATGCCCTGTCAGTTCACCGACAACGGTTTATGCCGGGCGAAGAAAACCCGTACTTGCCTGTGTCCATGAGTGAGAGTTGAGTGGACATTGATACCGGTTGTCCGGTGAGGGAGGTAATATCATGGCAGAATATGGTGAGTGGATTAGAAAAGGGGCAACTATCAGCGATGTGACGGCTGAGAAGGAATATGGGGTAGACCGGGACTTCATTGTCCGGGGTATCCGGGCTGGCAGACTCGAATATCGTGAAGGGGAGGTCTGGGGAAATCCATTTTTAAGGCTCCTGCGGAGTCAGCTGGAACAGTACATTACTGAGGAACGTGGAGCAGATTATTTATCGAACAGTAAGAAGGCGACAGAGCTTCGCATGATAAAAAAAGAGATTGCCCAGCTGAAGAAGAGACTAAAGGATCTTGAGTCGCGAAAAACCGAACTTGAAAATCAGACCTGAAGTAAAGCGCCCGGTATTTCCAAGATCCTTGTCATCTTCGCTTTTTTTATCAGATACTCGCGATGCTTGTAGATCTCTGTCTCGATGTAATCGGGAGCGTAAAATAAGAAATGACTAACGGGAATAATTTTCCGGGAGGTATTGCTGATCTTCAAGATCGAGCTTGTCCACATATTCAAGAACGGTGTTGAGCGATACGGCTTCGC
>Ga0163200_1001014_pt1 | contig 10835 bp, 7 predicted proteins | sample PL_2010_200m_FD_113535 | JGI IMG/M metagenome (GOLD analysis project Ga0163200, IMG submission 113535) | Freshwater microbial communities from Powell Lake, British Columbia, Canada to study Microbial Dark Matter (Phase II) - PL_2010_200m | ecosystem: Environmental > Aquatic > Freshwater > Lake ... | reverse complement strand
GTTATAAGTCTCGTCCCACGGCAGCGGCATTTTGACTGCTTTGCCGGAATCCCGCCGAAAGGGATTATTCATGGTCGTTTCGAAGGCTGCGCCGCCCGCCTGATACACCCATGCAGGTGTGTAGATGCCGGGGTGAATGAAAAGTTTGTACATCCGCTTGTACTTGCGCGCTATGCTCGCCTGCGCATCGAGCACATCCCAATTGTACCGTCCCGGCTCTGGCTCGAGGTCGGTCCACCGTTGAAGTAGGAACACACCGGAGAGGTACTTGTTCTGAGAGAGGACCTGTTCCATTTGTTGCAAGAGGGTCTCCTTGCTTGTCCGCTCCAAGTTCCCGGCCATCCAGAATAAGCCCTTCATAGGACCGAATAACTCAGTCGCTAGGGTTTGGGCAGGGATAAGTGTCAGTATGGCCAAACAGATGGCCGCCAGCTTTGCGACGTTCTTTGTAGGCCGCGAGAAAGAGCGCCACGCCATGGCGGTCATTGGCGACCGTCCGGCAGCGGCACAAAGCGGAAGTTACTGACGACGATCTCAATGTCCGCAGCCTCGGGGTTCACCGGTGGTTGTCCCTTCACCAGCCACAGGTTCATGGCCGCGTGCGCTTTGTTGTGCGGATTGGGAATGACCACCGGATCTGATTCCTCTCCGGTAGCGCGGTTCTTGGCGCGCCGCCCCGGGTTGGTATCATCAAATCGGAAGTGACCGATCTCCTTGCCGGTTTCCCCGTCGCCCTCGTAGCTGTGGAACTCGACATACCGGGGCGTCCACTCAATCACGTGGGTGGTTCGTTCGGCCGGGGTGGTCTCATCCTTGTGGGCGCGCTCCAGGTTCCGTCCCATGGTGGGTTGCACGGCGTAGCAAATCTGCGGCTGGGGCGTTGACTCCTTGCCCCACCGGCTGATCTCCACGTCCAACTCGCCGTTCGCATCGGTCTGGAACGTTTCGTTGTTATAGGTGAACAGTCCGAGCACCACGTTGCGGTCCAAGCGATCCACCCGCGAAGCCAGCGAAAAGATATACTTCCCGTAGCCGAGGCCCTCCGGCAACCCGACCGCGCTGCAGCGCCATTGGTCGTTGCGTTTGGCGATCTTGAGGTGCAGGCCCTTGTCATCCACCCAAACCATGTCCGGCGCACCGGACCAATAATTGTTCCCCGGCTGGCGCCGCTGGTCCACTCTTCCCTGCCCATTCACCATCCAGCGGTGGCCCGAGCCGCGCGGAAATTCCAACGTGGTTCCGCTCGCGCCCGCCATCGGTGGGCCCATTTGCTAGTACTTCGCAAGCTGCTCGTCGTTCAAAATCCCCTGATCTTTAAGCTTCTTGACAGTCGCTTCACGCAGTTTGGCGATTTCTGCACGAGCTTTTTCCCGGTCGCCGTTGCTTTGCTGGAAGATTTCCCTCATCTTCGCGATCTGTTCTTGCAGGGTGGTTTTGAACTTCGCCTTCGCATCAGTAGTCAGACCCAGTTGATCGATCATGTCGTTCATGCGCTGTTCCATCTGGGCCTCGCGATCAGCGCTCGTGGGTTGGTTATTATCCTGGACTTTGGCCACACCCATCTTGGCGGCCGCCGCTCCCGTTTTCGGAAGTGTACGATAGAACTGGCTCCACGGTTCCCGGTCGAGACCGCTCCAGGGGGCAAGCACGCAGAACCGGTTGATGCCTTTCGCTTGGCATGTGCTGATGTAGGCCTCCGTGCCGGCCACATCTTTCGCCGGCCAACGCGGGCTATGCGACCATTGGATCACCGTTTTCTCCTTCGGCGTCAGCGTCAGGATCTTGTCGAGCAGATGCCCCATCGTTTCGCGCCATTGGGATTCGCCCGCCTGCAACGATGCGCCGGGCAAGTCCATCCAGGCAAAATAATCGGCGTCGGCGCGCGTGGCTTCGCAGATGCGCTGCTCCAACATCAGGAACTTCTCGATCATCCCCTTGTTCAGCGATGCCTGCCCAAACGCCTCCGCCGAGAGCCAGATAACCGCCCGCTTGTGCTGAGCTTTGGTGAAACGGACAAACTCGCTGGCCGACTGCGCCGCCTGCTCCGGCGTGGGCATGCGCGCCGGCTGTTCCAGCACCCAGGCCCACGTGTCGGACTCCAAGCCCTTGAAGGTTTCAAGCCACTGCAGTTGGGTCATGGTTTTGCTGGCGTCGTTATGCCCGCCCTGTGTGGCGAATTTCTGTGCCATGCGTTGGTTGGAGCTTGTCTCCCAACCTTCCTTGCCCACCGTGACGGTGGCAATGATGAACCGTCCGCCCACCTCTTTGATGAGCGCGTTGGCCCGCGCATTGAAGTCCTTCTCGTCGGAGAGGGTCGGCGGAAACTTCTGCAGCATGAAGGCGTCAAAGACCTTCGCCTTTTGCCATTCCTTGAATTCCTTTGCCCGGATGGCATCCCCATCACTCGTAACACGCGGAATTGAAAGATACCAGAGGCTCTCGATGGGCTTGATATTGTGCGTTGCTTTCGCGGTTTCTGCCAGCGCTGCCAGATCGAGCAACGTAATCATTGCAACCCAAGATACGAAGAATGCTAAGTTTTTGTTCATTGCCGTCCTACTTTCCAATCACTGTCGAAGTGGCCGCCGGAAATGATCTTGCCGTCTTTTACCCACAAATAATCCGGCAGCAGGCAGATGGGCAAGATCCACTGGTTGCGCAAGGTGTCACCCGCAGTGCTCAGAAACTTCCCTTGCCAAACCAAAACGTACCGGTTCGGGTTTTCCGGGTTCGGCAGGATGAACACCGAGCGCGAGCCATCGGCGCCGGGCTTCAGTAAGGACGGAGGCAGGGAGCCGGCTAATCGCTTCAACACCACGTTGCTCTCCGGTGTTCCGAAGAGGACAAGATTGAAGGACTCGATATCTTGCTGTGTTACCTTGGCCGCTGCTTTCAACATGAAATCCCCGTGAATGTCCATTGGGCCCGGTGGATTGCGAAGTGCGTCAAGCTCGGCACCGGCCAAGTCGCGATCGCCATCGCCATAAACCACCAAGAACCGGGAATTGAAAGCATCGTCAATTGGACCCTGAAGACCGTGCCGCTTGGCCGGAACATTACCGGACCATTTACCAGTCCTCCACGCGCCGCCTGCCTTCGAGAGGTTAAGTTCTCCGGTGGGTAGCGAGGTAAGTATTGTGGCACCATCCACCACCAACGAGCCGCCTTTTGGTGCCGGACAATCCTGCAGGCGCAAGGTGAACGCATCAATGTTGGTCGTTTTGACTTGGAGGCCTTTGTTCGCGTCGCAGGTGGCGACGACCAACGCGTCGGCATTGTGGCGCGTGAGCCGGTCAATCGTAAGCCAATAGGCGCGGTTGTAACGGAGGGTGTTGGTGAAGAATTTGACTTCACTTGGCCGTCGCGGGATGGGTTGCTCGATCAATTCCGACAAAAAGGTGGAGTAAGGAATCTGGTCGCCAAAATTGTGCGGCATACCCGGAAATGAAACGGCTTTGGAGAAGCCGCCTTGCGCCACGATGCCATCGGTGAACTCCGTCGATGTGCGCTGAATGCCCGCACCGGCATTCTTGAAAAAGACGCGAGCGTTGCGGGCGTTCGGATAAAGATTGGTTGGCGAGTGAATGGCGATCTGGGGCAGCATCCAGTTGGGAACGGGACCCGGTCCGGGCCGGCTCACGTTGGGGCCCATCGCTGCGTCGATCGGTGTCAGTCCGCCAAAATGATCCGGGAAATGCAGTCCGATGTGGTACGTGCCGCAGCCGCCCATTGAGTGCCCCATCAGATAGACGCGGTCCGGGTTCACCGGAAACCGGCGCTTCACTTCGTCAATCACTTCGAGGATGTCCTCCTCACCCATACCCCGGTAGAACGCACTGGGGCGCCCAAAACATTGTGCGTAAATCACCGGCAGATCAGGCTGAATCCATTGGGGACCGCCAAACATGCCACGGTAACGGGTGCGCGAGCCGGACAATACTTCGTTGAAGTTCAGACCGTGCAATTGTACCACCAGCGGATAGGTCTGGTTCCGTGAGAAATTCTTGGGCAGACGCACGGCGTACGGCTGGACAGAACCATCCGTGCGCGACCGCAAGTACAAGGTCATCGTTTCGCCCGGCTCGCCTTTGGTATTCTGGCTGTCGCGATAAAGCTCCTGAAGACGATCGTACTCCTGTTCGGTTTCGAAAGTGAGGATTTCCATGTCTCCTCGCGTGAACAGTTGCGAGGGAGCGGTGATGCCTCGGTTTTGCGATGGGGAAGGTCCACTGCGCTGTTTCCAAGGTGGCCGGTTTGTTTGTCCGAATCCCAGGACGGCAGTCAGAAGCAGGAACACACACGCCAACCGATCTCTCATTGCTGTTTCTCCTTTTTTCTATTTGCTCCCCAATATTTCCTTTGCGAGCCGATTGAAGTCCGGGTACGCCGCGTTGGGACGCTGATGCCATTGCACCATGAACACGATGAAACAATCATTCTTGGAGTCCACCCAGAATTCTGTTCCTGCCGCACCGCCCCACTTGTAAACGCCGTTAGGATCGGACGCGCCGCCTAATCCATAGCTGCGCACTGGGCCTTGAGTGACGTGGAGCAGATGATTTTGGAACATGAGTTCCACTGTAGAGGCCTTCAACACACGCACACCGTCGAGTTCGCCGTGGTTCAGCAACATCTGACAAAAGCGCGCATAGTCGCCCACCGTCGAGACCAAGCCCGCCCCTCCCAAAAAGAGTTTCGGCTTCTCTCTTGGCGCAGGGGTTGTGGGTGACACTTCCAATCCGCCATTCGCCAACGGCGCGTAGGTTGTGGCGATGCGGCCCCACTTCTCGGGCGGAACGAAGAAGGCGGTGTCGTTCATCTTCAGCGGCTTGAGCAGTCGCTCGCTAAGAAACTCGTCCAGCGGTTTGCCAGACACCACCTCGACATAGCGCCCGAGTACATCAATCGAAAAACCATATTGAAAACGGGTGCCCGGCTGGAACATCAAAGGCAGTTTGGCCAAGCCTCGGCTCAGATCGGCCACGGGCGCTTCCTTGTTTTCAACCCGATTGATTCTAGCCCCCGACGGATTGCCTGCCGTCCTCGTATAGTAGAGTCCTGACGAATGCGACATCAGTTGGCGGATCGTGATCGGGCTTTGTGCAGGAACTAGACGCTCTGTCTTGTTCTTCGTCTTGGGGTCCACGACCTCCTCGGCCACTTGCACGTCTTTCCATTCCGGCAGCCGCAGATAAATGGGATCGTCCAATGCGAACTTGCCCTCGTCGAGGAGGGTCAATGCCGCCGCTGCGGTCAGCGGTTTACTCATGGAACAGATACGGAAAATCGAATCAGTCGTCATGGGCGCGCGGGACTCCCGGTCGCGCATTCCGAAAGCTTTGAAGTATTCTGTGTGACCATGACGGCTGATCAACCCAACAGCACCGGCAATATGGTTTGAATCAATGTGGCTTTGGATTGCTGCGTCAATCTCCGCAAGCCTGGCTGCAGCGACTGACGGACAACCACCGTGCTCGCTGCACAATAAGTATGCCGCAAGCGGCATCAGAAGGAGCCAATGTTTCCAAATCGATCTGTCGAGTGGTGGAAGTTTCATTATTTGAGTCATGGGTGTTGTGTAGCAACGAACCAATTACGCGCCATGGTGTCGGTTGTAAAGAACTTCAGTGCTTTCCATTTTTGATCCACAGGTGGTGCTTTAGCTTCGACAACCTGAGGTCAAAACGTTTATACGTTTCCCAACAAAGGAGCCACCAATCATGCACATGAATCGTCACGTTGTCTTGGCAGTCTTGCTGGCCGGTTTTGCAGCCACCTTGCCGGCAGAGCAACCGGCGAATCAGCTCACTGGCACCGAGAAAGCTGCGGGTTGGCACTTGCTCTTTGACGGCAAAACCACGACCGGCTGGCGCAATTTCGGCAAGGAAACCATCTCGCAAGGCTGGCGCATCATGGACGGCGCGCTTTGCCGCGTGGACAAAACCGCCGGTGACATCATCACCATCGGTCAGTACGACAATTTCATCCTGGAACTCGACTACAAAGTGCCGCCGCACGCCAACAGCGGCATCATGTGCCGCGTCAGCGAGGATGAAAAACGCGCGCCGTTCACCGGCATCGAGTACCAGCTCCTCGACAACACTGACCCGAAAGGCGATTCGCAAAAATCCGGCTGGGCCTACGCGCTCTACCAGCCGCCGTTCGATCCAAAAACCGGCAAGCCGCAGGACGCCACCAAGCCGGTCGGCGAATGGAACCACGTCAAGATTGTCTATCGCGGCCCGCACGTTGAGCATTGGATGAACGGCGTGAAGTATCTGGAGTTCGAGATCGGCAGCGACGATTTCAACAAACGGGTCGCCGCCTGCAAGTGTGCGAAGTGGCCAAAGTTTGCCAAGAACAGCAAAGGCCACATCGCGTTGCAAGGCGATCACGGCGACATCTGTTTCGCGAACATCAAACTGCTGCCGTTGCCGGAGAAATAGCGTGAAAGTGGCGCGAACGCTGGCAATCGGCGCGGTGGCGCTGACGATCGTCACGGCAAATGCAGAACAGTGGGTGCCGTTCCATATGCCGTGGGAAGCGCCGGTGAACGCGGTAGCCGATGTGAGGCTTCTTCTCGATGCACCGGCCGGCAAGCATGGTTTCATCAAAGTGCGCGACGGCCACTTCTGGTTCCCGTACATCGGGCGAACGCGGTTCTGGGCCGTCAATCTGTCCGGCGAAGCCAACTTCCCGCCACCAGCCGCCGCACCGCGTGTAGCCGACCGGCTGGCAAAATTCGGATTCAACCTCGTGCGGATGCACGGACTCGACGCGCCGTGGGGCAACACCTTTTTTCGCTGGCACGCTCCCGACACGCAGCACATCGAGCCGGCGCAATTCGAGAAGTTCGACAATCTCACCGCCGAATTGGAGAAACGCGGCATCTACCTCAACCTCAATCTCCACGTCGGCCGCAAATTCACCGCCGCCGATGGTGTCACGCAGGCGGAGTCGCTCGGCTACGGCAAGTACTGCGTGATCTTCGATCCGCGAATGATCGAATTGCAGAAAGACTACGCCCGCCAACTGCTGACGCACCGCAACGCGCGCACCGGCCGCACCTACGCCGAGGACCCGGCGGTAGTCATCGTCGAATTGACGAACGAAGACTCGCTATTCCTCGCGTGGACCTCCGGTTTCCTGCGCGGACGGCAGTCTGCCCACCCGGCTTCCGACTGGACCGACATCCCGCCGTTCTACGGCGAGGAGTTGACACGGTTCTACAACGAGTGGCTGGCGAAACGTTACCCGATGCGCGACGCGCTCACCCGCGCGTGGCAGGACGGTGCACGCACCGCTGGTCCGGAGATGTTGCGTGACGGCGCGAAGAACTGGGATTTCTGGGCGTCGGAAAAAACCTCCGCAAAGATGGAAACGACCAGCGACGGCGTGAAGGTGGCCGTTGACGCTGTGGACGGCACACCGTGGCACACCATGTTGACACAGCGGCAACTGAAACTGCAAAAGGGAATGAAGTATCGCGTCACGTTCCGCGCCCGCGCTTCAACGTCGCGACAGGTAAACGTGGAAGTCTGCCACAACGATCCGTGGCGCGGTTACGGCTCCGCACAGTTCGATCTCAGCGAGCAATGGAAAGATTGCCAGTTCACCTTCACCACGCCGGAGGATGACGATAACGCGCGGCTCAGCTTTCAATTCGGCCAGGCGACCAGCACGGTCTGGATTGCCGACATGAGCTTGCACGAAGCACCGGTTTACGGTTTGCGCGCCGACGAAGACCCGTCCCGCGGCACCGTGCGCCGACTCGACCCGACTGAGTTCGGTGGCGCGACCGCGGAACGGTTCCGCGACGAAGGCCGGTTCTATTTCGAGTTGGAACGGCGCTACTACGAAACGATGCGCCAGTATCTACGCGACGAACTGAAGGTGCGTGCGCTCATCGAAGGCACCAACGAAAATTACGGTCTGCCCAACCTCGAAGCGCAGGCGACGCTCGACTTGATGGACTGCCACGCGTATTGGCAGCATCCTGAGTTTCCGCGCCAACCGTGGTCCCAAACCGACTGGAAGATCGCCAACACGCCGATGCTCGACGCACCGGCGCGTTGCACGCTTAGCGCGCTCAGCCGGTCGGCCGTGCTCGGCAAACCGATGGTCGTCAGCGAATACAACCATCCGTTCCCAAGCGACTACGGCTGCGAGATGCCGTTGCTGCTGGCCGCGTACGCGAGCCTGCAGGGCTGGGATGCGGTGTACGGCTACACGTTCGGTCATCAGTGGACCGAACGCGAACTCAGTGGCGACGCCGTCACCGGCTACTTTGATCTCTGTAACGAAGTCAGTAAACTGGCGCAGATGCCGACCGCGTCGCTGCTGTTCCAGCGCGGCGACGTGCAGCCCGCGAAGCGGATCGTGAAGCTTGCCTTTGACGAGCACCGTCTCTACGACAGCCTCAAGGAGAAGAGCTGGGACCGACTGCAATTTTTCACCGATGGCGAACTCTCGCCGCTGTTGCCGCTTGTCCATCGCCTCCGGATCGAGAAGTTCAACGCCGCGCACACGACGCGCGCCGACGAGATCGATTTCAAAGAACCCACCGGCCAAATCACCAGCGACACCGGCGAATTGCTCTGGGAAGCCACCGACAAGCGCACCGGCCGGCTCACCATCAACACGCCACGCACCCAAGCCGCCGTCGGCTGGCTCGGCGGCCAGACGCTGCGCACCGCCGACGCCGAGTTCCGTCTCACGACGCCGTTCTGCGCCGTCAGCCTCGCCGCACTCGACGGCCAGCCGTTGTCACGCTCGAAGAAGATTCTGCTTGTTGCTGCTGCGCGTTGCGCCAACACCGGGATGCAGTGGAACGCCGAACGCACCAGCATCAGCGACAAATGGGGCGGTCCGCCGCTGCTCATCGAGCCGGTCGCAGGCGAAATCACCCTCCGCCGCGCCGCCGGAACAAATCCGGAACTTGTCCCGCTCGACGGCGCCGGTCGCCCGCAAGCCGGCAAAGCGAGGACGCTGACGGACGGTGTGATCTCGTTGAACGCGGCCGATGCGACCGTCTGGTACCTTCTCCGACAAAAATGACGACAGAAAGCATCATCTCAACTCTAGCCATCGTAGCTGGCCGCGCGTTGCCGGCTTACAATCTTACATCGCGCTTGATTATCGCCTTGTACGCATCGGCGGCCGGCGTCCAGACGCGCTTGAACTGACCATCGGGTTGCGCTTCGATCACGCATAGGCCGTTGTTCCAGCCGCCGGGATAAATAAAGTCCTTCGCCGGTTTGCGGAATCGTTCGCGGTAGTCCCACTGAATGGTGTCGAACAGCGGCCACCAGTTGATGCCGACAAACGGAACGCCTTTGCCGCGCAGTTCTTTTGTCATCTCATAAAGCGCGTTGATGTAGGCCACCTTCGCGGGCGTGGTCAGGCCGGCGCTGGTCTCTGTCAGATAAATTGGCAGGCTGAAGTAGGCTTGTGCCTCACGAATCTTCTTTTTGACAAAGTCTGCGGCCTCTTTGGCGACTTGTTCAAGCGGCACTTTGCCGCGGCGGGTGAAGTCGCCGTCTTTGTTGAAGGGGTGGATGTCCGGATAAGAGTTGAAGCCGAGAATATCCGGCTGAGCGGTCTGCTTGTGAAACCACGCAAGCTCAGCCGGGTGCAGTCCTTGTTGGATGAGGAACGCGGCAAACGGATGACCAGCCTGCACTTTGCCGTACGCCAGCGACGACGGAAAGGCAGCAGCCGCGTTGCGCAATTTCTCGCTGGCATCTTTCGGTAGGAAGTTGTGAGAGAACCATGGATCAACCGAAATAATCACAGCATCGGAAATCGCCGCGCGAATGGCTTGCATTTCCAGCACCATGCTTTTGGCCACCTGCACACCGATGCGTCCCCAGTCTTCGACGGATTTGCGATACGGTGGCCAGCGACCGACGAGTCCGCAGAACAGGCAAGTCAATCCCGGTTCATTGGCTGGAGAGTAGTGGTTGACCAAGCCTTTGAAATGCGCCGCCATGGCGCCGGCATACTTGCCGATTGCTTCTGGAAAGCGCGGATCGAGAACTCCACTCTGCATCCACGACGGAGTGCCGTAATGGATGAGATCCATGATCGGGATGATCTTGAGCTTGTTGACCAAGTACTCGACAGGCTTGTCAATCCACGACCAGTCGTAAACGCCCGGTTGAGGTTCGGCCTTGTACCACGGGACGCTGTAGCGGATGCAGTTGACTCCCGTTGCGGCGGCGAGGTCGAGATCTTCTTTCCAACGATCATAGTGTCCCATTTGCAGGAAGACGTCGAGCAACCGGCGTTGCCCGTCCAACAGCGGATAGGTCTGAGCTATCCAACAATTCTCAATGCCGACACCCCAATAAAACTTCGGCTGGGGAAGTGGGGTGCGAGTGGATTTGAGTCGGGACAGCGCAGCAGGGAAAGCTTCTGCTGCGAATGCGCCTTGGATCGTCAGAGCGATGAATTCACGCCGGTTCATTCCGAGATCACTTTGAAACCACCCACATTGATGAAGTGTCCTTTGGACTGCGGAGATTTCTCGGCGAGGATTTTGATTTGAATGGTGTGGCGACCGGGTGGGAGATCGCGGACAGACCAATCAAAAGGCAGCGCGCGGCCAGGGCCGTATTGGTCCACGACGGCCACGACTTTGCCATCAATACTGACTTCGGCCTGGCCGGCATCGTCGAATCGAAATCCGAGCCAGCGAACAGCCGTGCCTTCAAAGGCAGATTGCGCGGTCGCACCAATTTGGTTGCTGAAGTGGAACTGCTTGGTTTCTCCCCACTGTAACGTGAATTTCATGCGTCGCCGGCGTGGGTTCTCGTTGGTGGTCGGATCGAAGT
>Ga0163200_1001013_pt1 | contig 10840 bp, 11 predicted proteins | sample PL_2010_200m_FD_113535 | JGI IMG/M metagenome (GOLD analysis project Ga0163200, IMG submission 113535) | Freshwater microbial communities from Powell Lake, British Columbia, Canada to study Microbial Dark Matter (Phase II) - PL_2010_200m | ecosystem: Environmental > Aquatic > Freshwater > Lake ... | reverse complement strand
TCCAATTTTTAACCAGTTCGGAGATTTCCCGGATCGGTTGGACGCTCCCGATTTCGTTATTCACATACATTACCGAGACCAGCACAGTTCTTTCATCCAGCGCTTCTTTTATTTTTCGGATATCAACGATTCCTTTCCTGTTCACTGGGATATAAATCACCTCCACTCCGTCTTTTTCCAAATCTCTCGCGGTATCCAAAACCGATTCGTGCTCTATGGCCGAAATTATTAATCTCGGCCGCTGATTAACACGGATACCTGCTGATTTACGCTGATATGATTTGAAAACTCCACGCAAAACAATGTTATTACTCTCGGTGGCTGAACCCGTAAAAATCACTTCCCGAAAATCCGCGCCAATGGCTTTTGCGGCCGTTTCACGCGCTTTGTCAACCGCACCCTGCGCTTCCTGACCGAAAGAATGGAGTGAGCCGGGGTTTCCGAACTCCTCGGAAAGATACGGCATCATTGCCTTCGCTACGGCTGGGTCCACCGGCGTAGAGGCCGCATAATCCAAATATATCCTTGTGGATTTCATGAAATTATTGGTTCCCCGATTAAGAGGATCAAAACAATGTTAAAATTATTACACGAAACTTGAAAAGTGAATACGGAACGGGATAACGGAGAATACTCTATACGAAAGGAGAGGTCATGAAATATCCCACATTGAACTGCGACTTGCTCAAGGAACACTTCTTCCCGATAGGGCAAGAGATGCCGAGGGAAAACTGGGATGAACTTTCCGTTTCTCCTTGGAGCGAGGAAAATGGCAGTGCGGTAGTGCACATACTGCTCAAGGACGGAGAGAAATACGCTTTCGTGGTGAACAAATCGGACAAGCGCCGGAACAAAAGGTCCGGGATCGGCCTTCCCACCAAAGAAGTGAGGAACGGAGAATTGCCTCTGGATGCGGCGGAGCGAGCCATTCGGGACGAGCTCAATTTGGATGCATTATTATTCTCCATCTCATTGAATCCAAAGCCGCTCTCCGTGAGAAAAAACGGGAGAAAGACCATCCACATCATATTTACCGGAACGGCTAAATTCCGGGAATGGAGGAAAAAAATAATCGATTCAAATCGGGAAGTAAGGGAAGCAATTTTCATAGATCCCTTTTCTTCCATACATATAAAGACCAGGAAGAAGAATGGAAGGACGGTAACCGATGCAATGCTTCTGGGGAGATTGGTATACCCATCTCACTTGGGTATCGTCGCCCTTTCATTGCAGTAGTAGAAGTGGAAGTATCTTCAAAGCCCGACATCACATCTTGTGGCGTCGGGCTGATTTATTACTCGTTCGATAAATTTTTCAATAAATTCTCCACTATTTCTTTCCCCTTCGGGCTTTCCTCGCAGGCCACGAGCAGTTTCATCAGTTTTTTCCGATGCCCCCAGGAAAGCGCCGCGCCCTCCGATTCTATGGTTTTTCCATCCGGCAATCTTTTAAGAGAAAAGAACTTCGCTTTTTCTATCGCCTCGTCTCTCACCGTACCATCGGCGGGTTTTAATTCTTCCTCCGTTACAATGAGAAAAAATCTATCCTCATGAAATTGGGCGCCGGGACGTTCCGAGGGAATACGCAACGCGACCGAGAGCGCCGGGTCTATAAGCTTTTTATCGAAAGTGAGTCCGGACTCCTCTTCGAATTCACGATGGGCCGTTGCGACAAGATTCCCGTCTTTCCCGGCATCGAAGTGCCCCATCGGCATCTTCCAAACCTTTTCTTCTATAAAAACCTCTCCGGTTTTCTGGGCGTTCTTTTCTCCGGCTTTCTGTAAAACCAAAAGCAACTGGGGTTCTTTGTTATTAAGCCGGATGTAGGCCAAGCCGGCCGAGTAGCTCACGCCCTCTTCCGGAGAAAATTTCGCTTCACTCATGCCCAGTACTACAACTTCGATTTCATATATTCCCGCAATCTTTTTGCGAGAAACCGGCGACCTCCGGTAGTTTTGAGATAATGTTCTCTGCGTTTAGCATCATCAATGTTCAGACAACCCTCAATATAGATCGGCTGAAATGGTCTTCTGGGTTTGGTAGCAAAAGATAAACCCTTATTGTGCGCTTCTAATCTCTCTTTGGGGGATGTAGTAAATCCGATATATCTGTTCCCGTCTTTCAGGCTCTCCAAAACATAAACATAGTAGAAGCGCATTATCGAAGTTGTAGTACTGGGCATGCCCTATTTATTCTCGGAACCATTTTCCCCTCCCTTCCCGGAAAATACGCGGAGGTTGCTTCGGCGCAGGAGTTCCAAAATAACCGTGATGCCTACGGCCGAAATGATGGCGAAATTAGTAAGGCCGATGCCGCACAAAATTCCGATGGCGGAAACGAACCAAATAGTGGCCGCCGTAGTGAGTCCGCGCACGTGAACGCCGTGTTTCACGATGATTCCCGCCCCCAAAAATCCGACGCCCACGACCACATTCGCGATTACGGTCAAAAAACCGCTGTTTCGGGCAATGACGTCAGGCAAATTCTCGGGCGATATGGCCACGAGATACGGGAGCGTGACGCCGACAATGGCGAAGATGGCCGAGCCGGCTGCGACCATCATGTCGGTCCGAAGACCCGCTTCCTTTCCGGCAATCTCCCGTTCCAGGCCTACGATAAGGCCTAAAAGGATTGCGAGCCCCAAACGCAATAGCATTTCTTCCAGCGTCAACATATATACAGATAATTATACACTACTAGCGATAGCGAGGATTATCCTCCTTTACGCCTTTTTTGTGATTGGCATATCGGGCAAGCGCGAAGAACAAGCTGGAGAGCCGATTCAGGAATTGAAGCATTTCCGGCGAGAGTTTTTTGGTTCGGTTAAACTTGACGGCCGCCCGCTCCGCCCGCCGAGCAATCACTCGCGCGACATCCAGCCGCGCCGAGAGTTCGCTTCCGCCCGGCAGAATGAATTTGCGGATAGGCGGGAGTTTCTTATCGAGCGTCTCGATTATTTTCTCAACTTCTCTGGTTTTTCCGGCATCGATTCTGCTGAAACCTCTGGCCTTATAACCGAACCCGGCCACTGCCGCCTCGGCTTGGATGATAAAAAGGGTCTGCTGAACCATCTTCAAAATCTCGCCCATATCTTTTTTCGCCTCAACCCGCGCAAATCCAACCCAGGAGTTCAGCTCATCCAAATCCCCGAGCAAATCGAAAAGCGCGTTGTCTTTCGGAAGCTTCTTTTTCCCGAAAGCGCTTCGGCCTCTATCGCCCTGGCCGGTGAAGAATTTTGTTTTCATTATACCTTCCGCGAATTCCTCTTTTTAGAAATTTTCTTGACCCTTATATCCCTGTCTTCATACAACTTCGGGAGCATCATCTCCGGCTTCCACCTCTTAATCGTTTCCTTCAGGTCGGCGCTCTTGCCGTACTTGCCGCTCTTCGTATAATCGCCACCCAAGATTGGTCCGGTTTCGAAGAATATTATCTGCGCGATGCGCCTTCCCACCACGAGCGGTATCGCATAGTGCGATGAGTTGTTGGTTATCTCCATCGTCCATCGATTCACATATCCCACGTCACCCCAACCGGCGCATTTGCACACTTCTATGAAATTCCTTCCCATCGAGGAGCGCGCCTTCATCATAGTGGTAATGTGATTTCTGCCGCCGATGAACTCGTTCGTGTGGGCGAGTATTGTTTCCCCCGGATCGAGAAGGATAATCTCGTCCTCCGGCGAGATGCCGTTCCATGAGAAATTCAGTTTTTTGAAAACCTTTTTCGCCGGTTCCGCAACGAACGGTTCGGTACCCCAGACGTGATCCGTATGGGTCTTGCTCCAAATATTGTAGATCGGCATATGATATTTCGAACCCCTTTCCCGGAAGTAATACCTTCCGAGCGTTACATCATAACTCGAGGTACTGAGATTGGCCCGGTTGAACGGATGGATCGAAATATCGCCCCCCTTCATTTCCTCTATAATCTGTTTGTCCGAAAGCGCCATATTCAAACATTATCTAACAAAAATGCCCGATTGATAAGCAAGGCGGGAAGGCCGGCTAAAATGGCAACGATAAAATCGTCGTTTTATCTATCGTAAATATCCCTCCATCAACCGACGAATCTAAAACCAATATTCTTTGGGACAGAGAGGGCTTGCCCTTGAGCCTCAGCCAGTCACTGATATCGCGGTCGCTGAGCGGCTCAAATAAGCTTTTATATCCTACGGGCAGATTGCCGGTATAGCCGTCGATTGTCGGTATGTTCAAGTGCACGCTGGCCCACGCCGCCTTCAACTCGTAATCGAAGAAAAACTGGTTTTCGCCCCATCGTAGATAAAAGGCATCAATTTTGTTTTTCTCCATCACTCCGGAAACCGCTTGTTCTATCCGGGCTTGGATTGCCCCCTCCTTAACCAGATCAAAATAACGGGGTTTGGGGTCTATCTGTTCAAGACAGGCAATCAATCCAAGCGCCACCAAAAGGATTTTAAACGCCTTTGACGAGGATCTCGAATAGGCCGCCGAAGCCAAGCCCATGATTGCCAGAAACAGGAACAGGTAAGAAATGGTCCAAATTCTGGCTACCACGCGGATGGCTCCGGCTCCGGGAATGAAATTATAGATATTCACCCAGAAACTGTAATCGGTAAAAGGCAGTCGCAGGGACATGAGCGTAACAATGGCGAATAGCGTTAAACCGATGACGAAAGACGGCGGCCAGGGGGGCTTGTCCGGCGATCTCTTCCTGATGAAGAAGAATCCGACAACGGAAACGAGCAATAAAAGACAAATGAAGAATCCCAAGGATAAATAATTCTCGTATTTTATCGGAAGATCTTCGGTGACGGTCTTAATCCCCGCCGGGTAAAGGTTATAAAAGACGCTACTCGAGGAAATATTTATGTACGAATAAACACTGGGAATCAGCGTTTTTACCTCGTCATAAGAACGGGAACCGATCTGCTTTTGCGCGGAATAATAGGGGAAGAGAGTGATCGCCAAAACGGCAAAAAATGCGAAAACCGATATCAATATTCTGTAATTTAAAAACGATCTGAGTGAAAATTTATCTTTATAAAAGAACGCGCTGACAAGGATTAGGAGCGATATCGATAACATCAAAAACCAGCCCAAATATATTCCGGCCAGAACCTGAAGATAAACGCAGGCCTCGAAAAACAGGAAATGCTTCAGTTTCCGGCTCTCCATAAACTTAAAAAGGAAGAAAAGGGCGAGCGCCGAATAGAACTGGGGCAAAAGCTGCTGGTGTCCTACTTGCCCCAGACGAGGCAAACAAAAAGCAAAGAAGAATGAACCAAAACCGGAAAACCAGGTATTTATCTTCAGGCTCCGCGCCAAAAGATAAAAGGCGAGAAAATTCAGCACGGCGACAATGATCATCCAGATCTGAAATGCCGTCCCGGGCGCGGAAAAAGCCCTTGCGAGCCAATAGACCGGCGCGCTCCCCCATAAATTATCGGAGTATGCCAGAATGTTTTTCTGGGGATAGAAAAATAACGGAGACCATGCGGTACCCAGATACGAGTGGTTAAAAACGACCTGAAAAGAATGCTCGAGAAAGAGATTATTAAGTACGGAGTCGCCGGTATCCTGCTGGGAATACCGGAAGCCAGACGAGATTATCGGCCGAAAAAAAATGAAAACGCCGAACGCCAATAAGCCGACGATAAAAAGAACCCGTAATAGATTGTTTCTTGTTTTTTTGTTATCCACGCGATGCTAAATATTAAACCGACATTTTAACAGCATCCTAATTGCCGAGAGACCGTCTTTCCAGTTCAATTTTTTGCCTTCTTTTTTGCTCCTACTCGAATAACTTACGGGAACTTCCTTGATCTTAAGACCGGACTTAAGTATCCTGGCCGTAATTTCCGGTTCGAAATCAAAGCGGTTGGCTTCGAATTCTGTCGTTTTGAGAAAATCGACGGGCAGGAGCTTGTAACAAGTTTCCATATCGGTCAGCTCGGAACCGTAAAGCAAATTCGTGATGAACGTTAAAAACCTGTTACCAGCATTATACAAAAGTGACATATCTGCTGTCCGACCGAGAAAACGGGAACCGAATACGGCATCCGCTCCGTCTTTGCCGATAGCGTCAATCAGAACACGATACTCTTCGGGATTATATTCAAAATCCGCATCCTGAATGACGACATAATCGCCCGTAACGTAATCAAGAGCGGTTCTTACCGCCGCTCCCTTTCCCCGATTCTTGTCGTGAAACGCAAGTTTAAAACCGATTTCCTTCTCCAACCCTTTCAGGATCTCCCTGGTTCCATCGGTTGAACAATCGTCAACGACGACGATCTCATTTACAACCGGAACGTTTTTCACCCTGCGAAGCAGAGCGTCTATTGTGTCGGCTTCGTTAAAAACCGGGATTATCACGGAAATTTTATCGGTTGTATTTGGCATGGTGATGGCATTATTCAAAGAGTTCTCGCTATCAACCCTATCGCTAGAATTCCAACGGAGTTAAGAAAAAAGGAGAGGGGCACGAAAAGCGATGGTCTCATTTTTGAAAGCCCCATCATAGCAAGCCCTATCTCGTCCGGGAGCGGTGAAGCCACCACGAGAGCGCCAACGAACTGGACGGGCCATCTGAAAAGCCGCCTATGAAATATAGATGCAAACCGCTCGGTATTCGTTTTTTGTAAAAGATATGCAAAATCTTCTGCGAGGCGGCGTTCCACAAAATGAAAAATGATAAAATCGCCCAAAAGAGCTCCCAGCCCTCCGCAGAGCGCTACTAACCAAACTGAAGTTTCGCGCGCTATCGTCCCCAAAATCACCGTCGCGGGGGCGGCCGTAAACATCGACGTGAAGAAAATACCAGCAACAAAACTGCCGACGAATTCAAGTTCCAGCGTCGAGACGAAGATGCGATTGACGAAACCGGTTTTCACAAGCGTCACCGCAAATACCACACTTACCACAATAACTACAACGTCCGCGATGAAATGTGTTCTCTTTTTTCTCTCATCCGGCTTCATTCTTTAATTAAACACTTTTCGATTGGGTGCGTCCATTATAATTTACTATACTCAATACATGGCTTCGCACTACGGAGAATTTGAGGAACGAGAACTTCCCCCACCGCCGCATTGGAGCAAAGCGCTCGGTGTGGGAATCGTCGTTATGGGGCTCGCCATAGGAACGGGCGAACTCATACTATGGCCGCATCTCGTTACCAAACACGGCTTGAACGTTCTCTGGGCAGCGCTTCTCGGCATCACTTTTCAATATTTCATCAACCAAGAGGTTGCGCGGCACGCTATCGCGACCGGTGAAAGTTTTTTCACGTCATCGTCGCGGTTTTTCAAGTGGTTCGCGCCGTTCTGGCTCTTCTCAGCGGTGCTCCTCTATATCTGGCCGGGTTGGGCAGGCGCTATCGGCACCACGCTTCGCGAGCTCTTCGGTTTCGGAAACTACATGGAGTGGGCGTGGGCAAGTTTGGGACTCGTGCTCATACTTACGTTCGCCGGTAAAGCGGCCTATGCCGTACTTGAAAAGTCTTTAAAGATTATAGTCCCGGCTTTTTTCGTACTCCTGCTAGTCGCAAGCACCCTAAACCTGTCATGGAGCAACCTTGGCGAAATGGTCCGAGGCATAACCCACTTCGGTTTTCTACCGACTGATATTGATATTGCGGTACTTCTGGGCGCAATCGTTTTTGCGGGAGCGGGCGGACTATTAAATCTCTGCATTTCCCTTTGGTATCGCGATAAGCAAGTGGGTATGGGAAAGTATGTTGGACGAATCATCAATCCCATCACCGGAAAAGTGGAGGCGGTTTCATTTAAGGGATATCATTTCTCCCCGAGCGAGGAGCATCTTTCGAGATGGCGCGCATGGATGAAATTCGTACGTATTGATCAGGGAATCATTTTCTGGTTCCTTGGCCTCATCACTCTCCTGCTACTTTCGATAAATGCCTATGTAACTCTCGTCCCCAAAGGACTTGTTCCGGAGGGACTTAATGTAGCGGTGGTTCAAGCGCACATTTTCGGCGCGCAATGGGGAGCGTGGGGATTCAATCTGTTCCTCATTATGGCCTTTCTCATGCTTTTCTCCGTCATGTGGACAGTTATCGACGCCTTCACGCGCATAGTGAGCGACATACTCTATGTGAACTCGCACACGGGGCCCTTCGCGAAACATCTCGGTTGGCTCCGCAGTATTTCAATACACGCGCTCTACTATGGTCTGATTATCGCGATTGTGGTTGTAAGCGCGCTTCTCTTGCCCTGGCAGCAACCGCTCCCGCTTCTCACCGTGAGCGCCGTCCTCGGGGGTTTCACCATGGCAATCTACACGCCTCTCCTTTTATACCTAAATAATTTTCGTCTCCCCCGTCCCCTCCGGCCAGGATGGTTTACCAATCTTATGATGTGCGCCGCATCGCTTTTTTACATTTCATTCGCGCTTTACCTCACGCTGCACTACCTAAGAGTGGTATAAAAAAATAACCCCGATAAAATCGGGATTATTTCACTTGGGTCGCGTAGTAGAGGACGCTGAAAGTCCTGAGCGAGAGCGAAGGATTAGAACTGTGGTACGGGGGTTGGAGGGAAAGGTTTATGTTCCAGACCTAGATTAAATCACCTCCGCTGGATAGACGATGTGAGAACCCGTCTCTTGTTTTGTAGTTACCACATTCCGTCACTCACGAGTCTTTGGCGTACCAGTAATTATGAGCTACTTCGTGACAAAAAACGGGTGCGATAAAAAACCCGCCCGCATATAGTAATGCGCGACGGGTGTATTTAGGGAACTCCCTATTTTGGTTTGTACTTCGCGAGGTTGCCCAAGAATAGTGCATTATTCTGTTTCTTCTGCCACCGCCGAAGCAGGCGGTGGCCTCCGTACCGAACAATTTCCCGAAGCCAATCGTGATACCATCGCTGCCACCCCTTGATGGGATAAAGCACAGGAAACGCAATCGTCCGATAAGGAATCTTCAAGAAATTAAACCAGTTATAGAACCACTTCATAAGCGCGATCGGTGTGTCTTGGAATTCCGACAAACTCATATTATCCGGAACAAAGCAGGCATAATTCCCATCGTATTTACTCCACGGAACTATATCTAAAGGAAAAATTCTGTTTTCCTCTCCCAGTCGCGTCCGCAGATCCGATCCTACAATCGGTACGGGATGTAACACCTGAATGGTACTGACCTGCGACTTGCGAATAAACGTTTTGAAACGCTTAATCCTTTCCGCAGGCGTAAGCTCCATTCTTTTCTCTTTGCTCGGATATCCATAAATGAACATCGCGTGCACCCAGAAATAATGGCGCAACACTTTGGTCCACTCGATCATGTGATGGGATAAATATCCTTTCCGCATTGCCTTCAAATCCTCGTCAATCGGCGATTCGTAGCCGACCGCCACAGATCGCATGCCCGCTTTCCGCATGGTTTCAAGAAATGGCACATTCCGGGCCGTCTCCAATCTTATTTGAACCATAAAATCGAGCCGGTCTCCATATTCGGCATAAATCAACCTGAAAAATTCGGCAGCGCCTTCAATGTTTTCCTCGAAACGATCGTCCACGATAAAGAAATGGCGCGCACCGCGCGTTTCCACTAGCCACTTCACCAAGTGAAACATATACTGCGGGCTGGCCCATCGCGGTTTTCCTTTCACACTGCAAAATTCACAATTCATACCACATCCACGCACACGGCCGATAGGGTATGTTTTTATTTTCTTCGCATACCGTAGAAGGCCGAAATCGGGATAAGGAAGGTCGCTTAAATCCGGTACTTGAAGCATCGCAGGAGAGTTGGATTTTTGTCGGCCGTTTTCCCAGAAAGAAATCCCGGGAATATTATTAATCGCTTCATCGCGCATCAGAGCCGTCAAAATCTGCTGAATTACGGTCTCGCCATCTCCATGAACCACGATGTCCACATGGCGATTCAATACTTCCTCAGGGCAATAATGCGCATGCCAACCACCCGCTATATTGACCGCTCCTTGATTGTGATAAAACTCGGTCAATTCAAACGCACGATCCATTGTAGAAGAAAGTCCGCAATAGAAACCGACCACGGACGCGGGATTTTCCTTTTGCAATCGTTCGTGATCTGTCAATCCCTTCTCGTCCCGTGGACCATCATAATTATTCTCATCGATCACTTCCGCGCGCCACCCCCACACCTTGTTCGCGGAAGTTGCCACATTAATAGGCCCAAGCGGAGTAGTTTCCTTGGCAGATTGCGTAAAAATATTTACCTGCGGAAAAGCAGGCACAATCAAACGAAGGAGCGGCCAACCTTTGTTGTTCCTTAGTAATTTCATAATATTTTTCTCCTTAAGTTTTAAAAAATCTACCCAATGTATACCATTATTTCAAAAAAGAGTCCACTTTGCATCCCAGCCTCGTTAATTTTGCTTACAAAATTTTATGGGGGCGGCAAATTCTTTTACAAAAAGAAAAGCGCCCCGAACAGATTTTCCGTAAGTGGCTTAGCACATAAGAAATAAAAACAATTACTCCCGGTTATTTTATCCGGGTGCCTAACGGGAATCGAACCCGTATCAGAAGTTCCACAAACTTCTGTGTTGACCGTTACACCATAGGCACCATAGGTAAAAACCTAAGGAAATTCTATACCCGCCGCCGCTAATTTGAAAGTCCGGCCGAAAGGTGTGCTAATATCTAAGAGTACCCATTTATGGGAAGTCTTTTAGACAGTTTGGGCGCTCTCGTGGTCCACTATCCGGACTGGAGCCATTGGATAATCGCCGTCGCCATCCTGATACAGGGCGAGGTGGTTGTTCTGGTTTCGGTCTTTTTGATAGCGGCCGGGAACCTGACCTGGGGCGGCTTTATCATCCCAGCCATCTCGTCCCTCATTAT
>Ga0163200_1001011_pt1 | contig 10856 bp, 7 predicted proteins | sample PL_2010_200m_FD_113535 | JGI IMG/M metagenome (GOLD analysis project Ga0163200, IMG submission 113535) | Freshwater microbial communities from Powell Lake, British Columbia, Canada to study Microbial Dark Matter (Phase II) - PL_2010_200m | ecosystem: Environmental > Aquatic > Freshwater > Lake ... | reverse complement strand
GATTGGTGGAGCTAGACGGGATCGAACCGTCGACCTCTTGCATGCCATGCAAGCGCTCTCCCAGCTGAGCTATAGCCCCATCTCGAGGACGGGGCGCATATTAGGTGCGGCCTCTCGGAGTGTCAACGATATTTTTGCCTGACCCCGAAGATTTTTTGGCATCAGAACAAATACTTACCGGCGACGAGTGGCAAACGCTGAACAGCTGCGGGACGGCGCCAACCGCGTCCCGAGAAGCCATCGCGGATCACGCCATCGCGGCGAAGAGCTTTTCCCACTCTTTCACTTCTTTCTTCGAAGCGCCGCCCAACAGCTCCAACGCCTGGCGCAGACGGAAGCGGGTCAGGTCGGGCCCGATGATCTCCATGGCGTCGAGCACCGACACGGAGCTGGCCTGGCCGGTGATCGAGGCGAACATCAAGGGCATCACATCACGCAGCTTCAATTCGAGATGCGCCCCAACCGCTTGGATGCATTCGGTGATGCGCTCTTTGTCCCACTGACGCAAAGCTTCCAGCTTCCACAGCGTCAGCTGCAATACCTGACGGACCTGAGTGGCGTCGAGCTTCTTGTGCTCGAACAATGTCGGATCAAGGGTCAGTGCGCCGGAGAAGAAGAAGCCAGCCAATGGCGCGATCTGGCTGAAGGTCTCGACGCGCTGCTGCACGTGGGGCGCGATCTTCATCATGTACTCGGGGTTGAACGCCCACCTCTGCACCTCGGCTGCGAACTGCTCGACTGGTAGCTCGCGCAGCCACTGGCCGTTGAGCCAGGACAGCTTTTCGACATCGAAGATCGGCCCACCCAGCGAGACGCGATTGATGTCGAAGTGTTCGATCATTTCCGCCAGCGTGAATTTTTCTCGCTCGTCCGGCATCGACCAGCCCATGCGGCCCAGGTAGTTAAGCATCGCCTCGGGCATAAAACCCATGCGCTCGTAGAAGGTCACCGAAGTGGGATTCTTGCGCTTGGAAAGCTTGCTCTTGTCCGGGTTGCGCAGCAGCGGCATGTAGCAGAGCTGTGGCTGTTCCCACCCGAAATATTCGTAGAGTTTGATCAGCTTCGGCGCCGACGGCAGCCATTCCTCACCGCGCAGCACATGGGTGATGCCCATCAGATGGTCGTCGACGACATTGGCCAGGAAGTAGGTCGGCAGACCATCAGCCTTCATCAGTACCTGCATGTCCATGCGATCCCAGCCGATTTCGACCGTGCCGCGGAGCATGTCGTTGACCTGGCATATGCCCTCGCTTGGCACCTTCATGCGGATCACGTGCGACTCGCCCGCCGCAATGCGCTGCTGCGCGGTTTCGGCCGGGATGTGCATGCAATGCCCGTCGTAGCGCGGCGTTTCCTTGTTGGCCATCTGCTCGGCACGCACCTGATCCAGGCGCTCGGCACTGCAGAAGCACGGGAACGCGTGCCCCTTGGCGACCAACTCGTCCGAATATTTCTTGTAGATCTCGCCGCGCTCGCTCTGCCGATACGGACCGTGTGGACCGCCCACGTCCGGGCCTTCGTCCCACTCGATGCCCAACCAACGCAGCGCGTCATAGATCTGCTGTTCCGACTCGCGCGTGGAGCGCAACTGGTCGGTGTCCTCAATGCGCAGGATGAACTGGCCGCCGTGCTGGCGCGCAAAGCACAGGTTGAACAGCGCGATATAAGCGGTGCCGACATGCGGATCGCCGGTAGGGGATGGTGCGATACGGGTGCGAACGGTGGTCATGATGTTCTCGAATCAAGGCACAGGAAGACACGGCGGCTGCGATAGCCGGTTCGGCCGGCTGGGTCAGCGCGTGTAAAGGCGCGATGTTAACAGGCGCGCATCCACCGGCTCCACCAGACGGCCTTCCGCAACTGGCAACGACTGCATCAGAAAATCAAGAAACGCCTTGACCTTCATCGCCTGAAAACGTCGCGAGGGATAGACCGCATACACCTCGCCTATCGGCAGATCGACATCTGGGAGAAGCTCGACCAGATGACCTTCACGCACCTCCTGGTCGGTGATCATGGTCGGTAGCGCCGCGATGCCTGCTCCGGCCAGTGCAGCCTCGCGGGCAAAGGTGATGTTGTTGCAGGTCAGCACCCGGCGGCAACTGACGTTCTGTTCGAGGATCGGCCAGTAGCGCACCGGGTCGCGCGACAGCGTGATCGCGCGGTGGCTGGCGAGATCCTCCGCCCGCGTGGGCACGCCATGCTGGGCCAGATATTGCGGACTGGCGCAGAGTCGCCGCCGAGTCTCGAAGAGCTTACGCCCGATCAAACTGGAGTCCTGGGGCTGCCCCACCGAGATGACGATGTCGACGCCCTCCTCTACCGGGTCGATGTGCCTCGATGCCAGTTCCACTTCGGCATTGATCTCCGGATACAAGCGCATGAAATCACCCAGCACTCGACCCAGGATCCACTGACCGAATTCGATCGGCGCGGAGATTCGCAGCAGCCCGGCCGGCGCTTGCTGAAGCTGCATGACGGCCTGCTCGGCTTCGGCGAAATCGACCATAATCTGCCGACAGCGCTCGTAGTACGCCTGCCCCACTTCGGTCAGCCGCAAGCGGCGCGTGGTGCGGTTGATCAAACGCACGCCCAACCGCTCTTCGAGCTGGACGATACGACGGCTTACCGTTGACTTCTGCATGGCCAGGCTCAAGGCCGCCTGGGTAAAACTGTGGCACTCGACCACACGAGTGAAGATCAGCGCGTCATCCAGACCCATCGCATTGTTCCGTATTTGCAACAAAGTTTCGCAATTGTAACGGGTTATTACTCAAGCGGAACGCTGCTAGATTGCCCGGCTCACTCCACCAACGAGCGACCCCATGCCCGCCCAGCTGAAACGCCGATTGACCATCTTCGCTGCCCTTGTACTGCTGATCGCAGCCGGGTTCTTCGCTCAATGGTATTTCGTTGGTCGTCATTACGAACACACCGACAACGCCTATGTACAAGGTGAAATCACACGGATTTCCAGCCAGCTCGCCGCGCGTATTGAACAGGTCCACGTGCAGGATAATCAGCATGTGCAACCAGGTGATTTGTTGGTCAGCCTTGAGCCAGGCGACTTCCGCCTCGCCCTGGAACAGGCCAGGGCCAACCTTGCGATTCGTGAAGCTGAACTCACCCAGGCACGCAGCCGCCTGGCGCAGCAGAGCAGCCTGATCGCTGCCAGCCAGGCTTCGGTTGGCGCGGCTCAGGCAAATCTCGAACGCAGCCAGACGGACCTGTCGCGCGTCGAAGCGCTACGAAAGCCCGGCTTCATCTCGGAAGAACGCGTCACCACGCTGTCTGCCGACGCAAAGGTCGCCCGCTCGCAGCGACAGAAAGCGGGAGCCGACCTGGCAGCGCAACGCCATCAGGTCGACGCGCTGGAAGCGGACGTCAAACGTCTGGACGCGCAAATTGGCAGCGCTCGAGCCGAAATCGAGCAAGCCGAGCTGAACCTGGGCCGTACGGAAATTCGCTCGCCGATCAGCGGGATCGTCGGGCAGCGTTCGGCGCGCAACGGCCAATACGTGCCGGTCGGTGCCTACCTGATGTCGATCGTTCCCGACGAGGAAATCTGGGTTCAGGCCAATTTCAAGGAAACCCAGATCGGCCGGATGCAGGTTGGACAAAACGCCGAACTGACCTTCGACACCTATCCTGACACGCCCATCGATGCCCGCGTCGAAAGCCTATTCCCCGCCTCCGGCGCGCAGTTCAGTCTGCTGCCGCCGGACAATGCCACCGGTAACTTCACCAAGGTGGTGCAGCGCATTCCGGTCAAGCTGACCTTTGCCAGCGATAACCCGCTCAAGGGCCGTATCCGCCCCGGCATGTCGGTGGACGTGAAGATCGATATCCGTGGCCGCTGATGCCCTGATCCGACCGGTCGGTGAGCCTAGCCGACGCGACTGGATTGCCGTGATGAGCGCCATGCTTGGCGCCTTCATGGCGGTACTGGATATCCAGATCACCAACTCTTCGCTGAAGGACATCCAGGGTGCATTGTCCGCCACGCTGGAGGAAGGCTCCTGGATCTCCACCTCCTATCTGGTGGCGGAAATCATCATGATTCCGCTCACCGCCTGGCTGGTGCAGCTGCTCTCTGCGCGGCGCCTGGCGGTCTGGGTATCGATCGGTTTTCTGATCTCGTCATTGCTCTGTTCCTTTGCCTGGAACCTGGAAAGCATGATCGTGTTTCGCGCACTGCAGGGCTTCACCGGCGGCGCGCTGATCCCGCTGGCCTTCACCCTGACGCTGATCAAGCTGCCGGACCATCATCGCGCCAAGGGCATGGCGCTGTTCGCCATCACCGCGACCTTTGCACCCTCGATCGGGCCCACACTGGGCGGCTGGTTCACCGAGAGCTGGGGTTGGGAATACATTTTCTACATCAACGTGCCGCCCGGGCTGCTGATGATCGCGGGCCTGCTGTACGGTCTGGAGAAAAAGCCGCCGCACTGGGAGCTGCTCAAAAGCACGGACTATGCGGGCATCGTCACGCTGGCGATGGGGCTGGGATGCCTACAGGTATTTCTCGAAGAAGGACATCGCAAGGACTGGCTGGAATCGACCCTGATCGTCCAGCTGGGCTCGGTGGCAGTGGTCAGTCTGATTCTTTTTGTAATCCTGCAACTGTCGCGGCCTAACCCGCTGATCAACTTGGGAATCCTGCGTGAGCGCAACTTCGGTCTGACCAGCATCGCCAGCCTGGGCATGGGACTCGGGCTTTATGGATCGATCTATCTGCTGCCGCTGTACCTGGCGCAGATCCAGAACTACAACGCGCTGCAGATCGGCCAGGTCATCATGTGGATGGGCATTCCGCAGCTGTTCCTGATTCCACTGGTGCCCAAGCTGATGAAGATCGTTCCGCCAAAGCTGTTATGCGCGGCAGGCTTCGCGCTGTTCGGCATCTCCAGCTTTGCCTCCGGCGCACTCAATCCGGACTTTGGCGGCGACCAGTTCCATCCGATCCAGATCATCCGAGCGCTCGGCCAACCCATGATCATGGTCACCATCTCGCTGATCGCCACGGCCTACATCCAGCCGCAGGACGCCGGCTCAGCGTCCAGCCTGTTTAACATTCTGCGCAACCTCGGCGGCGCGATTGGCATCGCTTTGCTGGCGACACTGCTGGACAGTCGCGCGAAGATCTATTTCGACTATCTGCGCGAGTCGGTGGTGCCGGGCAACCCTGCTGTCGCGGAGCGGCTGAGCGCCCTGACTCAGCAGCTGGGCAGCGAGCAGGCCGCACTAGGGCGGATCAGCGAGATCACTCATCAGCAAGCGATGATCATGGCGTACAACGATGCCTTCCACTTCGTCGGCATCGCGCTAGCAGTCAGCATGGTTGCTGTGCTGCTGACGCGGAGGCTGCCTGACGACATCAAAGGCGGCGCGGCCCACTGAGACCGGAAGGTGGTATTTGGACAAGGGTAACGGGTGAAAGCTCGCCCTTACAGGACCGAGCGTCTTACGCGTCCCGCAATGTAGAGTCGAGTTATTCGCCCGAGCCGCCATGCGACGCACCGAAAGCATCAAACTTGCAGCAACCTCTCGCGTAGCTTGTGGATCTCGTCGCGCGTCTGCGCGGCGGCTTCGAATTCCAGATCGCGCGCATAGGCGAGCATCTTTTCTTCCAGCTGGCGAATCCGTTTGGTGATCTCGCTCGGTGAGCGGAGTTCGTTCTCGTAGCGCGCCGCTTCTTCCGCCGCTTTGGCTTCGCCGCGACGCTTCTTGCTGCGCGAACCCGGCACAGTGGCGCCTTCCAGGATGTCCTGAACATCCTTGAACACACCCTGCGGGACGATGCCGTTGGCTTCGTTGAAGGCGATTTGCTTGTTACGCCGGCGCTCGGTTTCGCCGATGGCCCGCTCCATCGAGCCGGTTATTCTGTCGGCATACAGAATGGCCCGGCCGTTGAGATTACGCGCCGCGCGGCCGATGGTCTGGATCAGCGAGCGCTCGGACCGCAGGAAGCCTTCCTTGTCCGCATCGAGGATCGCCACCAGCGACACCTCGGGCATGTCCAAGCCCTCGCGCAGCAGGTTGATGCCTACCAGGACGTCGAACACGCCCAAGCGCAGGTCACGAATGATCTCAACCCGCTCCACGGTATCGATGTCCGAGTGCAGGTAGCGCACCCGCGCGCCGTGATCGCCGAGGTAGTCGGTGAGATCCTCAGCCATTCGCTTGGTTAGCGTCGTGACCAGCACACGCTCTTCCTTGACCACACACTTGTTGATTTCCGAAAGCAGATCGTCGACCTGCGTCAGCGCTGGTCGTATCTCGATCTGAGGGTCAACCAGCCCGGTAGGCCTTACCAGCTGTTCGATCACTCGCCCCGCATGCTCAGCCTCGTAAGGTCCGGGCGTCGCCGAGACGAAGATCGTCTGTGGACTGATCGCCTCCCACTCATCGAAACGCATCGGCCGGTTATCCAGCGCCGATGGCAGACGGAAGCCGTATTCGACCAGCGTCTCCTTGCGTGAGCGGTCGCCTTTGTACATGGCGCCGACCTGCGGAACGCTCACGTGGGACTCGTCGATCACCAACAGCGCATCGGCTGGCAGGTAGTCATAAAGCGTCGGTGGGGCCTCGCCAGAATCGCGCCCGGACAAATAGCGCGAGTAGTTCTCGATGCCGTTGCAATAGCCCAGCTCCATGATCATTTCCAGATCGAAACGGGTGCGTTGCTCGAGTCGCTGCGCCTCCACCAGCTTGTTGTTGCTGCGCAGGTAATCGAGGCGATCTTTGAGCTCCACCTTGATGTTCTCGATGGCATCCAGCAGGGTCTCGCGCGGCGTCACGTAGTGGCTCTTGGGATAGAAGGTGAAGCGCGGCAGCTTGCGGATTACCTCGCCGGTCAAGGGATCGAAGGCAGACAGGCTTTCCACTTCGTCATCGAACAGCTCGATGCGTACCGCTTCCAGGTCCGATTCGGCCGGATAGACATCGATCACATCGCCACGCACGCGAAAGGTCGCACGGGCGAAATCCATTTCATTGCGGGTGTACTGCAGCCCGGTGAGTCTGCGCAGCAGCTCACGCTGGTCCAGGCGATCGCCTCGATCGATGTGGAGCACCATTTTCAGGTAGGTTTCGGGGCTACCCAAGCCGTAGATGCACGAAACAGTAGTGACGATGATCGCGTCCGACCGCTCCAGCAGCGCCTTGGTCGCTGATAAACGCATCTGCTCGATATGGTCGTTGATCGAAGCATCCTTCTCGATGAAGGTATCGGACGACGGCACATAGGCTTCCGGCTGGTAGTAATCGTAGTAGGAGACGAAATACTCAACCGCGTTGTTCGGGAAGAACGCCTTGAACTCCCCATAGAGCTGAGCTGCAAGCGTCTTGTTTGGCGCAAGCACCAGCGTGGGCCGCTGCACGTGGGCGATCACGTTGGCGATGCTGAAGGTCTTGCCCGACCCCGTTACACCCAGCAACGTCTGGTGCGACAAGCCGGCTTCGATGCCTTCGATCATCTGCCGAATGGCTTCAGGCTGGTCTCCGGCTGGCTTGAAGCGCGTGACCAATTCGAACTGCGACATATCGACCTCTTCAGATAGCGAGACGACTCGAAAATGAATATTCGAGCCGCTATGGCGGTGTTTCCAGACGTGCAACGTGCTGCTGGCGACGCGGCGCGCAGCAACCACAACCCCTTTCAATGCGGGCTCGCCCAGCGATATCAAGTGCTCGGGCGACGAGCAGGCAAAGCCAGGAAAACTCGCGGCCTCCGCTGGGCTTAAACCGACAGAAAAACCGCCCTAGCATATCGCGGCACAGGGCCAGTCCCGTTATACTCTTGCCCCGTTTGCGCACCGCCCTCAGCGCGAAGCGAGGGTGCTGCATCAGTCACCTCCTCTCTTCGAGCCTCCCCATCATGAGTTTGTTCTCCGCTGTCGAAATGGCGCCGCGCGATCCGATCCTCGGCCTCAATGAAGCCTTCAATGCCGACACTCGGCAGAACAAGGTCAACCTGGGGGTGGGCGTCTACTACAACGAAGAAGGTCGAATTCCTCTGCTGCGCGCTGTGGCCGCCGCCGAGATGGCGCGTCTGGAGCTGAATGCACCGCGCGGCTATCTGCCCATCGAGGGCATCGCCAGTTATGACATGGCTGTACAGGGCTTGCTGTTCGGTGCCGACTCGTCGCTGGTTGCCGATGGCCGCGTGGTTACTACGCAGGCGCTGGGCGGCACTGGCGCGCTGAAGATCGGCGCGGATTTCCTCAAGCGCATGCTGCCCGATGCGGTCGTCGCCATCACCAATCCAAGCTGGGAAAACCACCGCGCACTGTTCGAGACTGCCGGCTTTCCCGTGCAGAACTATAGCTATTACGACGCGGCCAGCCATGGCATCGACCGCGCCGGCATGCTTGAAGACCTGAAAAACTTGCCGCCCCGCTCGATCGTTGTGCTGCACGCCTGCTGCCACAACCCGACCGGCGTCGACCTGCAGCCGGAGGACTGGAAGCAGATCCTCGAAGTGCTGCGCGCCAATGATCACGTGCCGTTTATCGACATCGCCTATCAGGGCTTCGGTGACAACATCGAGGAGGATGCCGCGGCCGTGCGCCTGTTCGCCGAATCAGGCATGAGCTTCTTTGTATCGAGCTCCTTCTCCAAGTCATTCTCGCTATATGGCGAGCGCGTCGGCGCGCTGTCGATGGTGACCCAGAACCGCGACGAGTCGGCCCGGGTCCTGTCACAGATCAAGCGCGTGATACGCACCAACTATTCCAACCCGCCAACCCATGGCGCGACCGTGGTGTCTGCTGTGCTCAACAGCCCTGAGCTGCGCGCCATGTGGGAAACCGAGCTGGGCGAGATGCGCACCCGCATCCAGGACATGCGTCTGACCATGGTTCGACAGCTGGCTGAAAAAGGCGCCAAGCAGGATTTCAGCTTTGTCGCCAAGCAACGCGGGATGTTCTCCTACTCAGGCCTGACCGCCGCCCAGGTCGAGCGCCTGCGCGTCGAATTCGGCGTCTATGCGATCGGCACCGGGCGCATCTGTGCCGCAGCATTGAACCACAGCAATCTGGACCACGTGACTGACGCGATCGTGCAGGTTCTCTGAGCTGCCGAGGGTTGACTTTCCCTTAGTTATCATTAGGATACGCACCGCTGTTCCGCGATAGCTCAGTCGGTAGAGCAAATGACTGTTAATCATTGGGTCCCTGGTTCGAGTCCAGGTCGCGGAGCCAAATTCAAAGCCTCAGGTGAAAATCTGAGGCTTTTTTGTTTCCGTCGGACTCTCACCAGGGACCCTGTCCCAGGTGATTCGCTTCGCTCACCCCTTCGGGGCCGCGCTGAAGCGCGTTCTGCTGCGCAGTCGAGTCCAGGTCGCGGAGCCAACTTCAAAGCCTCAGGTGAAAGTCTGGGGCTTTTTTGTTTCCGTCGGACTCTCACCAGGGACCCTGCCCCAGGTGATTCGCTTCGCTCACCCCTTCGGGGCCGCGCTGAAGCGCGTTCTGCTGCGCAGTCGAGTCCAGGTCGCGGAGCCAAATTCAAAGCCTCAGACCAGTGCCCGGACTTTACTTTGTAGCCGCTAACCTCCCACGCCCCACCAACAACGGTCTGCAGGAGCTCGCTTGCTGGCGAACCGAACACAGCCGTTATGCCGAACCGCACCAACACTGATCGCGAGCAAGCTCGCTCCTACAATGCATACTCGGCGAACCAATTCTCATACAAAGCTGACATTGGAAACTAAAACGCCCCGCGTGTGCGGGGCGTTTGGAACGCAAGGATCTGTTATTCCTTGGCAGCCTCGACAGCCTCTTCGACAGCTTCCGGTGGAGGCGTCGCCTCACCCTCTTCACCCTTGATGCCCAGGAGCTCAAGGTCGAAGACCAGAACGGAGTTGGCAGGAATCAGCGGGCTCGGGCTCTGCTCGCCATAGGCGAGTTCGCTCGGGATATACAGCTTGTACTTTTCGCCGACATGCATCAGCTGCAGCCCTTCGACCCAGCCTGGAATCACGCCGCTGACAGGAAGATCGATCGGGGTGCCACGCTTGATCGAGCTATCGAAGACCGTGCCGTCAGTAAGGCTGCCTTCGTAGTGGACAGTGACGACATCGTCCGGACCCGGCTGGGCGCCGTCGGCCTCTTTGATCACTTCGTACTGCAGGCCAGATTCGGTGGACTTAACGCCTTCACGCTTGGCGTTTTCTTCCAAGAATTTCTTGCCAGCGGCAACGGATTCCTTGTTCATCTCGACCATGCGCTCTTCGGCACGAGTCTGCAGATAAGCGAAGGCTTCCATCAGCTCTTCATCGGTCAGCTTCTGATCTTTCTTGCCGATGGCATCATCGATGCCTTGCGCGACGGCCGTCGAATCCAGATCAGCCAAGCCTTCCTGTGCCAGGCTCTTGCCCATATTCAGGCCGATGCCATAGGAGGCTTTCTGCGCTGGCGTTTCCAGCTTAGCGCTGGTTTCCGAATCACAGCCCGCCAGGACCAGGCCAACCAGGGCTATCGCCGACGCCAAACGTTGAGGTCTCATTCTGTTTCCTTATTACCCAAGAAGTGGTGCAAAAACATTGCCGGAGCTTAGCAGCGAGCTCGGACAGTGGCTACCGAGCACACCGCGCTAATAGGTAAAGACAGTGAAAAGTACAGAAGTGCCGCACGAAACGGCGAAACAGGCAGAAGTGAATTCGAGGACAAAAAAAAGCGACCCTAAGGTCGCTTTTTTCGGGCCATCAAGGCGTTCAGTGGTCCTTGATGGCAAATATGGCGCAGCGGACGGGACTCGAACCCGCGACCCCCGGCGTGACAGGCCGGTATTCTAACCGACTGAACTACCGCTGCGCTAAACCTCGAGTGGTGGGTGATGACGGGATCGAACCGCCG
>Ga0163200_1001007_pt1 | contig 10888 bp, 8 predicted proteins | sample PL_2010_200m_FD_113535 | JGI IMG/M metagenome (GOLD analysis project Ga0163200, IMG submission 113535) | Freshwater microbial communities from Powell Lake, British Columbia, Canada to study Microbial Dark Matter (Phase II) - PL_2010_200m | ecosystem: Environmental > Aquatic > Freshwater > Lake ... | reverse complement strand
GGGGTAAGTTCTTCGAGTTGTGGGCGGAGGAGCATGATGTGGGCGACTTCCCCGGCTGCGATGTATTCGCCGAGGCTGGCGGCAGGGGTGACGGAGACGGCGACGAGGACGTCGGCGTCGAGGCGTGGAGGGAGCAAGGCTCTGATGGCGCGGCGAAAGATGGGGAAAGCAGCGAGGACGGTGGCGGCGAGAACGAGGAGGTCGAGGTGGAAGGCCCAGCCAGCGGCGAGGAAGCCGCCGGTGACGATGGTGTAGGCGAGTCGGGCGTGGAACGTGGAGCGTGGAGCGTGAAGCGTGGCGGTGTAGCCGGCGTGTTTAACAGCGACGAGGAGTTGGCTAGTGGCCGGCGCGGGGTCGGCGAGAGTGAGGAGGGCGCGTTTGGTGAGGAAGTTGACGGTGGCGGTGGCGACGCCGGGGACGGCGGCAAGAGCCTGTTGGACGTGTTGGGCGCATCGGGCGCAGGTCATGCCGGTGACGGTGAGCGTGATCCGTTTCACGGCGATAAGCTACACGGGGCCGGCGAAGATGTCGAGTGGGGCCACGGGATGCTTGACGTTTGGGCGGCCTGAGATGACAATACGGGCAGGTGCCCGCGCTGGTTTCCAGAAGCCGCGCGCGCGCAAACGGGATGGCTGCCAAGTACAACATCAGAGTCCAATATGCCGCATGGGTCGCCGTGGTCACCGCCGGCGTGGTGGTGGTGCTGACGGGCGTTCACGTCTGGCGGGTGATTGATGACCAGGAGGCAGCGGTGCGCTGGGTGGCGCAACAGGAGGCGAAGTCGCTGGCGCGTGCGGTGGCGCAGCCGGTTTCGCGCAACGACATCAACGTGCTGATCCGCACCGCCGGCGAAGCAGTCAATGACGAGGAGGTGTTGTACCTGCGGGTGTTGGATGCGAAGGGCGAGCCAATATTCCGTTCGCCACGGTATCAGGACCCCGAAGGGCTGGTGATGGTAACGGAGCCGGTGATGTTGAGAGGCAAACGTGTGGGCACGGTGGAGTTGGGCATGGGACACGGACGAGTGGCGCGGCGATTGTGGGATGCGTTGTTGTGGGACCTGGGTCTTGGAGCGGTGTTGCTGGTGGTATTTGTAGGCAGCTCGGTGTTGATCGTCAAGCCGATCCAAGACTCATTGCAAGGCCTGTTGAACTACATCCGCGGTATGGCCAAGGGGGAACACCATGACGAAGCGCTCGACACGGATCTGGCGGAGGTGGACGCCGTGGCGCGCGAGTTGAAGGCGTTGATGGAGCGCGTGGAGGACGCGCGCCATCGGTTGGAACGGGCACAGAAGGAATTGAAGGCGACACAGAAGGAGATGGACGAGTACACCTTCGTCATCAGCCACGACCTGAAGGAGCCGTTGCGCGGGATGGAGGCGTTCAGCAAATTCCTCGCCGACGGCTACCGCGACAAGCTCGACGAGGAAGGCCAGCGGCACATTGACATCATCCGCAAATCCGTCCTGCGAATGCAGCGGCTCATCAACGATCTGCTCCATTTCTCGCGGCTCTCCCAACAGAAACAACCCTTGCAGCCCGTCGGCATGAACACCGTGATCCTGCACGTGCGCGTCCGCCTCCAACACGCTCTGGATGCCAAACACACCGACCTGCGCGTGGACAAACTGCCCACCATCGTCTGCGACGAAACCGCCATGACCGAGGTCTTCCACAATCTCATCTCCAACGCTGTCAAATACAACGACAAACCCAATCCGGTCATCGAAATCGGCTGTACGGAACCCCCCAATTCCGACACACAACAACCCGAATACGAGTTTTTCGTCCGCGACAACGGCATCGGCATCAAAAAAGAATACTTCGACAAGATTTTTCAGATTTTCCAGCGCCTTCAGCGCGACGAAGAAGGCACCGGCATCGGCCTGACTATCGTGCGCCGCGTCGTCGAATGGCACGGCGGACGCGTCTGGCTCGAAAGTGAAGAAGGCAAAGGCACCACTTTTTACTTCAGCATTCCGAAACGCGAAATCGCAAAAACCGGCACCGTCCTCGACTCCACGGTTGCCACAATGAAAGGAACACCCTCCCTTGCGACGCCCGTATGACATCCTGCTGGTCGAAGACAATCCTGCCGACGTTGAAATCACCCTCGAAGCGTTCCGCCGCAGCCGTAGCGGCACCCGCGTCTCCGTCTGCCGCGACGGCGAAGACGCCCTTGACTACCTTTTTCAACGCGGACGCTATCTCCGCGGCCAAAACGCGCCTCGTCCCGACATGATCCTCCTCGATTTGAACCTGCCCAAACGCAGCGGCCTCGAAGTCCTCGAACAAATCAAACAACACGAGTCCCTCTGCGAAATCCCCGTCATCGTGCTGACCACTTCCGACCGCGACGAAGACGTCCGCCGCTGCTACCACAACGGCGCCAACAACTACCTTACCAAACCCGTCCAGTTCGACGACTGCGTCAAACTTGTCGCCACCATCCAGCAGTACTGGCTTGAACTCTCCAAACTGCCGCCTCGCTGATGAACACGACCCCTCTTCCCCTCCTCATCGTCGAGGATAGTCCTCTGTACGCCGAGATCCTCCTTCAACTTCTCCCCTCGCTCGGCGACGACCTCCAATTCGACGTCAAATGGGTGGACAGCGCGGGAAAAGCCATCGTCGAACTCGACCACACCGCCTACGAACTCGCCCTCCTCGACTACAAACTCCCCGGCGCCGACGGCCTCAGCCTGCTCACCCACATCCAACTCATGCCCGAAGCACGTCGCCCCGCCGTCATCATGCTCACCGGCATCGGCCGCGAAGAAATCGCCGTCGAAGCCATGAAAATAGGTGCCAAAGATTACCTCTCCAAAGACCACCTCGACGTTCCCAGCCTCCTCCGCGCCATCACCGGTGCCCTCGAACGCAGACGCACCGAGAATGCCCTCGCCGAGGAACGCGCCCTCCTGCGCGCCCTCATGGACAACGCCCCCGACCACATTTACTTCAAAGGCCCCGACTCCCGTTTCACCCACATCAACGCCTCCCACGCCCGCGACCTCGGCCTCGCACGCCCCGAAGACGCCATCGGCAAGACCGACGCCGACTTTTTCCCTCCCGACTTCGCCCGCGAAACCAGCGACGACGAACGCCATATCCTTGAAACCGGCAAACCCATCATAGGCAAGGAAGAACGCTGCGTCTATCCCGGCGGCAGAGTCCTGTGGGTCTCCGCCACCAAGGTCCCCCTGCGCGATCGCCAGGGCAAACTCATCGGCATGGTCGGCATCAGCCGCGACATCACCGAAGGCAAACTCCTCAAAGAAGAACTCGCCCACACCGCCGGCGAACTCGCCCTCAAGAACAACCAGATGCAGGCCGACCTTGAAATGGCGCGCGAAATCCAGGAAGCCTTCCTCCCGCAAACCTATCCCACCTTCCCCGCCGGAACAAAACCGGAACAAAGCGCCCTGCGCTTCCACCACCGTTACCGCCCCGCCGTCGCCATCGGCGGCGACTTCTTCGACGTGCTTGCCATCTCCGACACCGAAGCCGGCATTCTCATCTGCGACGTCATGGGCCACGGCGTCCGCGCCGCGCTCGTCACCGCCATCATCCGCACCCTCATCGAACAATTCAAATCCCTCGCCACCGATCCGGGTCCCTTCCTCACCGCCATCAACAACGGCCTCGTCACCATCCTCAAACAAACCAAGATGCCCGTGTTCGCCTCCGCCTTTTACCTCGTCGCCGACGTTGGCCGCGCCCAACTCCGTTGCGCCAGTGCCGGCCACCCGCTCCCCTGCCGGCTCCGTCGCTCACAGGCCGGGGTTGACCCCATCGAGTGTTCCAAGGCCTCCATGGGACCCGCCCTCGGCGTCTTCGAAGGCTGCCGCTACATCGCCACCGAGCAACCCCTCGCCACCGGCGACCTCATCCTCCTCTACACCGACGGACTCTTCGAAGTCGAAGGCCGCGAGGGCAAGCATTACGGACAGGAACGCCTCTTTGCCGCCTTCGCCAAGTTCGCCAAACTTCCGCCCTCCGAACTCCTTGATCGCCTGCTCGGTGACATCGTCCATTTCGCCGGCAGCAATGAGTTCGGCGACGACCTTTGTGTTGTCGCCATTGAAGTCGCCCGGCTCCAAGCCAAATGAAATCGCTCCTGCTCCTCGTCCTCCTCGCCGCCGCGCCGACTCCGCCCCTTGTCAACACCAACCAAGTCCAGCGCGCCGGCAAGACCGTCCGCCTTCCCGGCCTCGTCATCCACGATGTCGCTTCGCCGTACCTCGAAGCCGCCGGAAAAGTCTCCCGCACCAACGACCTCCTCGAATTCCTCGCCGTCGAGCCGGAAGGCCGCGACTACGAAAGCCTCTTCACGCTCGACTGCAAACCGTCCGCGCTCCAGTTCGCGCTGCTGTTGATTGGCTGCGAGACCGGCGGCGTCAAGCAAACCAAGAGCGCCATCGCCATCGAGGTCGAGTACAAAAACAAGCGCGTCCCCGTCGAACAATGGCTCACTGACCGCAAGACCAAGAAACCGCCCACCGGCCTGCGCTGGATATTCAACGGCTCCTCCTTCGGCAAAAACCCCATCACCGACCAGCCCGTTTTCCTCGCCGACGCCGAACAGGCTCACATCGCGCTCTGGTGGCAATCGTCCATCGTCGTCAATCTCGCCGGCGACCGCGGCAATCCTTACAAAGGCGACGATCAAGGCTTCGACGCCAACCCCGCCGCCGTTCCTCCCGTCGGCACGCCCGTCAAACTCATCTTTCGCCCGCCCACCCGGTGAACGGGCACGATGAAGACAGTCGTCGAGTTCCTTGGATTGCGGCGCAGCATCGTCGGCATGTTGGCGATGGTCGTGCTCGTCGGCATGGGCGAACACATGGCCGAGCGGTTCCTGCCGCTCTATCTCCAGAAGCTCGCCGCCGGCACGACCGCGATCTTCGCCATCGGCATGCTCGCGTGGCTCGACGATTTCCTCTCCGCGCTCTACTCGTTCCCCGGCGGTTATCTCTCCGACAAGCTCGGCCACAAACGCGCGCTCCTCGTCTTCAACCTCATCTCGATTGTCGGTTTCCTCATCGTCATCCTGATCCGGACCTGGTGGGCCGTCCTGCTCGGCGCGGCGTTCTTCATCTCGTGGTCGGCCATCTCCCTGCCGGCCACGATGGAGTTGATCGCCCGCGTCGTGCCGAAACACAAACGCACGATGGGCGTGTCGCTGCAATCGCTCGTGCGCCGGTTCCCGAAGGCGCTCGGCCCCGTGCTCGGCGGCGCGTTCATCGCGGTCTGGGGCGTTGCCGACGGCGTGCGGTACGCGTTCGTCGCGGCGCTCGCGCTCGCGCTCGTCGCACTGGTCCTCCAACAAGCCCTCATCGAGGACGCCGCACCCACAAAAGAACCAGCCGAGAAGAATCCGTTGCGGTTGTGGCGCGAGATGAGTCCCGATCTGCGGAACTTGTTGCTTGGCGACATCCTGATCCGGTTTTGTGAACGGATACCGGACTCGTTTGTCGTCATCTGGTGCGCGCGGACCATCGCGTCGCCGGTGACGGAGTTTCAGTTCGGCTGGCTCTCGGCCATCGAACAGGTCACGGCGGTGCTCTGCTACATCCCGGTCGCGCACTACGCCGACCGCCTCGGCAAACGCCGGTTCGTGCTGGCGACGTTTGTGTTTTTCACGCTGTTCCCGCTGACGCTGTTGTTCTCGCGCTCGCTCGGCCCGCTGGTGGCGGCGTTTGTCGTGCGCGGGTTGAAGGAGTTCGGCGAACCGACCCGCAAGGCGTTGATCATGGACCTCGCGCCGGAGAACCGGAAGGCGGCGATGTTCGGCTTGTACTACCTCGTGCGCGACGTGGTGGTGTCGTTCGCCGCGCTGGGCGGCGCGTGGCTCTGGGCGATCCATCCGCGCGTCAATCTACTTGCGGCGTTCGGATTCGGCGTGCTCGGCACGTTGTGGTTCGCATGGCGCGGCCGTGATTTGGGAGTGGAATCCACGCAATGAACGACCGCTGGATTCTGGTGGACGGCTACAGCGTTCTGCACCAATGGCCGCGCCTGCGCAAGATTGCCGGGCGCTCGCTGGAGACGCGCCGCAACGCGTTGCTCGCCCTGCTCGAACGCTACGCCGACCACGGCAACCGGCGCGTGACCGTCGTCTTCGACGCCTACGCCGCCAAACACAAACCCGAGACCGCCGGCCGCCCGCGCGGCGTCGAGGTCATTTACTCCGGCAGCGGCAAGACTGCCGACGATGTCATCGAACGAATGGTCGGCGAAGCCGAGCGGCGCTCGCTCATCCTCGTCGTCACCTCCGACAACATCGAGCGCCAGGTCGTCGAGACCCTCGGCGCGCAGTCGGTGTCCGCCGAACTTTTCGAGCTTGAAGTGGACGCCGAGTTGCGGGAGCTTGAGCGCCTCATCCGTCAACACTCACACAGGAGACAACCGTGAAACGCCTGCTCATTGTCCTGGTCCTCGTTGCTCCGATGCCGTTGCGCGCCGGCCAGGAACTCGCCCGCGCATCGTCGTGGGGATTCGATCCCGCCGACTCGACGGCAGCGTTGCAAACCGCCATCAACTCCGGCGCGCGCAAGCTCATCGTCGAGAACATGGGCGCGCCGTGGATCGTGGACAAGGTTCAGCTTGCCAGCGACCAGGAGATCGTTTTCGAGAAAGGCGTCGTCGTGCAGGCCAGGCGCGGCGCGTTCAAGGGAACGGGCGATTCGCTCTTCTCGGCCGCGTTGAAGACGAACATCACGCTGACCGGCTACGGTGCGACGCTGAAGATGTGGAAGCAGGACTACGACGACAAGACCCAATACCAACACGCCGAGTGGCGGCACGTGCTCAACTTCAAAAGCTGCTCGCGTGTGCGCGTGACCGGCCTGACGCTGGCCGACAGCGGCGGCGACGGCATCTACCTCGGCGTGGCGCGCACGGGCGTGCCGTGCTCCGACGTGGTCATCAAGGACGTGGCGTGTGTCAATAACTACCGCCAGGGCATCAGCGTCATCAGCGCCCGCAACCTGCTCATCGAAAACTGCGTGCTCAAGGACACCGGCGGCACGTCGCCGATGGCCGGAATTGATTTCGAGCCAAATCACGAATCGGAGGAACTGGTCAACTGCGTCATGCGCAACTGCGTCTCCGAAAACAACCGCGGCACCGCCTACACGCTCTATCTGCGATCGTTGCACGCCGACTCGAAGCCGATCTCCATCCGCATCGAGAACTGCCGCTCCGTCGGCTGCCGCAACTCTGCGCGTTTCACCACCTGCAGCGACAACGAAACCGCCGGCGTCAAAGGCACGATGGATTTCATCAACTGCAAGTTTGAAGGCGGCCAGGACGGCGGCGTCGGCATCGGCGACAAACCGGCGAGCGGCGCGCGCGTGAGTTTCGTGAACTGCCAGATCATCAACGCCGCCACCAACAAACCGTCGGCGACACCGATCGAGTTGACCAACCGCTCCACGGCAACGGAAGACCTCGGCAACATACGGTTCGTCAACTGCACGATCAACGACCCGTTGAACCGGCTGCCGATGTCGTACCAAGACATGTCCGGCGGCATGGGTCTGCGCGACATCACCGGCACGCTCATCGTGAAGCGCGGCGACAAGAGCACGACGCACCGGCTCACACCGGAACTGATCGCCGAGTGGATGCCGCATCGCAGCTTCAAACAGATCGCGAAGTTCGTCACCAAGGACGTCTGCTACGAGCCGGCCCTGCCCGGCGCGAAACCCGACGCCAGCCGTCGTTGCGCCGCTCGCCAACGCGGCCCGTCGGAATGGCTGTTATGGGCCGAGGCCGGCCAGCCGGCGACGTTCACCGTGCTCATCCGGCCCGTCGGCAAAGGCGAACCGAAGTCCGTGCCGGTGAGCATCGTCGCGCCGTCCGGCAAACTCACCAAGCTTCGCGCTGCGCAAGGCGAGGGCGAAACCGCCTACAGTTTCCAAGCCGCCGAGACCGGCGCGCACAAGATCGTCTGCGAGCCGCGCAAGTGGACGGCGACGGTGAACTCCGCCACCCACCGCGTCTGCATCTACTCAGCGAGCAGCGCGATTCATTTCCTCGGCACCACCGGCGAGTATTTCTTCTGGGTGCCGCCGGGCACGAAGGAGTTTGCGTTGAAGATATCTGGCGAGGGTGGCGGCGAGCGTGTGAAGGCGGCGCTGCGCGACCCCGCGGGCAACATGGTCGAGGAAAAAGACAACATCGCCGAGGCCCACCAATTCGTCGCCAAGCCAAAGAGCGATTCCGCCGGCGAAATTTGGAGCCTGCGTCTCGACAAACCCACCACCGGCGTCCTCGAAGACTTCCACGTCCAACTCCAAGGCGTGCCGCCCGTGCTGTCGTGTAGTCGCGAGGCGTTGTTGAAACCGTCGAAGTGACATTCATGGCGACCACGAACAGAATCTCCTTCAGGATGCCGTGGATCGCGGTGGCACTGGCATTCGTTGTTTCGCTGTTCACGGTGGTCAATGCCGCCGACTCGGATACGCTCGACTTGGGCGCGATGATGCAGCCGCTTTCCGACGCGGGTATCTATCGCGAGGCGGATTACCACACTTGGTGCCCGAATATCGTTCGGGGTGGCGACGGGCGGTTCTATATCATTTACTCTCGCTGGCCAAAGAAGACAGGCGATCCGGGGTGGCTCACCGATTCGGAGATTGCGGTGGCTGTGGCGGACAAGCCGGAAGGGCCTTACCGGCATCTGCAAGTGTTGCTCAAAGGCGCCGGGCCGGGGCATTGGGATGAGTTGATGGCCCACAATCCCAAGCTCTACGTGTTTGGCGGGAAATATTACCTCTACTACATCTCCAGCCGGCCGGGACCGACGCGCGGCCACATCCGCGACAGCCAGCGGATCGGCGTGGCCGTGAGCGATTCCATTTTCGGCCCGTATCGGCGCTGCGAGCGGTCGCTTGTCGAGCCGGCTGCTCCCATCTACAACGTCGCTGTCAACCCGGCGGTCACCGCCACGCCCGACGGAGGCTACTTGATGATCGTGAAGGGCGATCTTCTTCCGAAGAAACCGACAGAGCGTGTAGGTCAACGCGTGCAGGCGGTGGCGCTGGCGGATTCGCCGCTTGGGCCGTTTCGACTGCTACCGGATCCGGCGATTGCCGACATTGACACGGAGGACGCCGCGGTGTGGCACGACCGCAAGCGCGGCAGGTTTTACGCGGTCTTCCACGCGCACACATACATCGGCCTCATCACCTCCGAGGACGGCCTCCATTGGCGGCGGGCACGGCACTACGAGGTGACGAAGAAAGAGATTCCTCGCACGGACGGCACGGTCCTGCAACCGTCACGGCTGGAGCGCCCGGACGTGTATTTCGAGAACGGCAAACCGCGCATGTTCTGCGCCGGCGCCAAGGTCGGCCGCGACTATTTTTGCGTGCTGGTTTCCCTAGGAACCAAGTAGAGTCGTCGAGGTTACTGAATCCGGACTTTTGACAGATGGTTCAGATGAGTCGGAGATGGCAAATGATTATCGCAACGAAGTTGAGTTATGTTCAGCATGTAACCCGCGGGTTGGCACATGACACATGAGGCACGAGAACAAGAGCGTCAAGAATTGGAAGTTTACCCCAGTGATTGAAGAAACATAAGAAAGAAGTGCTCGCTACGTGCAAGGTGAGCCGTCGCTATGGAAAACGGAAAGGAATGCTGTGATGCTGAGAACTCAAATCAAATGGTGGCTACTATTCTCCCCTCTTGTAGTCGCGATTGGCCACGGGGTGGAAGTTCCTCTCGATACACTGAGGACGGAGGATTTCCCGAATCTGGTGGAAGGCTTTGCCGCCGTCCGCAGCGCGGAGTCGTCGCTCGGTTATGATTCCTTCACGGGCAAGGAAGCGGACAGTTCCATGGCACGCGGGAAATTCCCAATCGAAGCGAATGCATTCGTGGAATGGACAACTGCCATCGTGCCACTTGAGTTCAAAGTTCAGCGCGTCACATTCGTGATCCCATGTGGACTCGGTGGCGAAGGCGCGATGATCGTCGGCGTGCCACACGACGTCGAACTGAACGGCAAGCGCGTCATCGCAATCCACTCGTCGTTAAAGACAAGCACGTATTGGAAAGAGGGAGACTACAAGGCGTATTTCAAGAAGGTCCATGAAGACGATTGGGGCGATCCATTCGGCCTGCTCTTCTTGTCCGTCCCGCCCGACGTGGTCGAGGCAGGCAAGTCTGTGACGCTGAAAGTCATTGGCAAACCAACCGAGCAGAAGCAGGGTTCGTTCTTCATACTCACTCATCTCAAGAAATGTTTCCCGTTCGTCACGCAGGCGGGCGGGTTGGCCAAGTTGATGGTGGAGAAAAACCCGGCTGAGAAGGAGAGGGCGGTCTCCTTGTCGAAAGATTCCATGTGTCTGACGGGCAACGCGCCGAAAGAGCTTGCGAATCGCAATCTCAAAGTGGATGGCTGCTATACCTATTACGACGGGCGCACCGATTCGTACGCGTTCCCCTATTACGTTCCCGAAGGATCGAAGGAGGTCGTGCTCGGTTACAACGAACCGGGTCGCAGCGGAGGCTGGGTTCCGTTCGGCAGCGGCAGGCTCACGGACGGGAACATGGATACCTCCATCGCCTGGCCCGGTTACTGGTGCGGCGCGGTGGGAGACGACTTTGTGTTTGATCTGGGCAAGGAGTATTTCATCGACGCCATCGAGGCGCACGTCACCGCGCGGCATATGCGGAACATGTCGGTGTATCTGAAATCACCGGGTGAGGACCGCTGGGTGATGGTCAACACCATCACCGACCGTGTGACGCACAGTCAGGGCCACTTCCCGAAACTCGAGAGTCCGCAACGGCTGGCGGTCTCGGGGTCGGCGCGCTGGGTGCGGATCAACGCCTGCTTCAAGGCGCACCCCGGCGGTTTTCGCGAGGTC
>Ga0163200_1001005_pt1 | contig 10918 bp, 8 predicted proteins | sample PL_2010_200m_FD_113535 | JGI IMG/M metagenome (GOLD analysis project Ga0163200, IMG submission 113535) | Freshwater microbial communities from Powell Lake, British Columbia, Canada to study Microbial Dark Matter (Phase II) - PL_2010_200m | ecosystem: Environmental > Aquatic > Freshwater > Lake ... | reverse complement strand
CGTATTGGCCACCACCGCCCGATCGGCGTGGTTCAGCCAGCGCGCGTAAGCCGCCGCATCAGTCTGATTCGTCTGCTTCGTCTGATTTCTCATCCGCCCCACCGCCCGCACTTCGCGCGCTTCGGGGTCATCTTTGCTCCACTGCCGCAGACCGCGCTGGCGCAGAAAATCTTCGTAATCCAGCAGCAACTCGTCGAGGCTGGCCCGCGCCACGTTCACCAGGCGCAACTCGGTCTGGCTCGAGGTCGCCGACGCCCGACTCCCTTCCGCGATGTTCGGCCGACCGCTCCGCGCCGCCTGCACCATCTGGTCCACCAACCGGGAACGCTTGTCCACGAACCGCTCGCAAAACGCCACCGTGGCATCATAGACGATCGTGCTCACCTGAAACGAGCGCAACTGCCGGTACCCGCCGCTGGGCCGCAGGCGCTTGTGCTTTAGCAATTCGTCTGATCGGTCGAATCCGCCAGATTTCTCGTCGCTCATGCCGCCTCCTTCTTCACCAGCCGAATCCTCCCGGTCAGCAATTCCTGCATCATGCCCTGCTTGAGGTCGCGGGTCTTGGCCAGCCGCGCCTCCAACGCCCCAAGCTCCGCGTCCATGTCCGATAGCACTCCAGCGATGGCGGTTTGTTCGGGGAGTGAGGGCAGGGACAACCGCAAGCGCCCGAGGCTCCGGGCTCCGATATGGACTATGACTTCGCCTTGCCCCATTTGCGCTTTCTGACGCGCTACTACCGGCTGATTCATCAGGTAGCCCAAGAACATCGAGTCCTGTCCTTGCGGACGGAACATGATGATGTCGCCCCCTGCATACGCCTCTTCATCGCCAAGAAATGCGACGCTCTTGCCAATCTCCTCAGCCGTTTCTCCCGAACCGGCAAACAGTAAATCTCCCTTCCGCAGACGCTGACTGGACTTGGCTGTCTCAGCGGATACGAAGGAGTAGAAGCTCCGGATGTAGTCTGTATGTTGGGTGTAGATTTCCCCGTAGCGAACACAAGGCAAGCCTTCGGCGATCACTTCATCCTTTCGGATGCCTTGCCCCTTGAGGGGAGTGGCAATGTCTGACAAGAGGCGTTCCTCCCACTTCCCAGTGAAGCCCGGCAGGCGGGTCTGGCCGGTGAGGAGTTGCTGCATGGCGGCTTGTTTGAGGTCGCGCTTCTTGGCGATGAGATTCTCCAGCGCCCCCAGCAGCGCATCCACATCCCCCAGCGCCCCCGCAATGGCGCGTTGTTCGGGGAGTGGTGGAACCGGAAAATAGAAGTCTACGGCGTGGCTGATATTGAACTGCTTTTGTGCAGTGCCATATTGCACATGCTCAACTTGTCTGCGCCCGAGACGGGAGTTCATCGCGAAGCATAGCCAGTGTGAGTCAAAGGATGGATGTTTTCGGATAATCATCATCGAGGCACAGTTGCAGCCATCAAGCTCAGGGGGAACAACTGAAGTTATGCCCGGTTCGCCAACGCGGACGGTTACAAGGTCTCCAGCCGATAGTCGAGAAGCGGGGAGCAGTTGGTTGCTGGCTGCGCTGATTCGCTTCGCGGTAATCCAGTTGATGAAGTTTTCCCCAACATTCGACCCAACGAGCATCGGCACTGTTCCAGAGTCGACAAAATATGAAGAAGGATTGATGACTAAGCCCACGCTTTGCCTTGGTGAGATACTCTTGAGTGGTTTCGCCTCCCAATCCTCCGGTATCACCCCCACCTCGGTCTGTTTGTAGCCGGGCTTCACTTCCATTTCGCCCCCATCTTCTTGAGGTGCGCGTCCACACGGGCGGCGAGCGTGGCCACTTCCCCGGTAAGTTTCGGCAACGGCGTGGCGTAGCGTTCAGCCAGTTGCCGGATGCGACCGGTAAGGGCCTGGGAGACGCGATCCAGTTCGGACTGCACGGCGGCGGCGAGCGTGGCCAGCCATTTGTTGTCCACGACGAGCGCCTTGATCTCGTCCCCGGTAAGCTGGCCGTATTTCGCGGCGACCTTGGCCTCCAGCGCCTTCGTTGCGTCTTTGATCCGCTTGTTGGCGTCGGCTTCCTTTTCGGTGAGCGCGAGATATTCATTCAGCACGCGGCATTCGTCGGATCCGTCCTCATCCGTCCCGATCTCTCGCAGCCGTTCCTTCACGCTGGCTTTGGTGAGTTTGCCCTTGTCGGTCTTGGCGTCGGCCAGCAGGCCGTCTTCGCCGCCGTGTTCCTCGTCGAATTCCTCCATCTGCCGGGTGATGGCGTCGCGGTCAGCTTCGAGTTGCTCGATGGCGGCCTGTTCCTTCGCGAAATACCGGGCCACGATGAGCGGTTGCGGGATGAGGTCGGTGTTGGGTTTGCCATCGGCTTGAGCCTGCCAGCCATCGCTGACGATCATGTACACATCGTCCTGCATGGTCGCGGCCCAGTAGTCCATGAGGTGCTGATACACATCGTAGGCGTCAAGCAATCCGACGGATCGGTCGGATCGGTCAGGCGAAAAAGCGGCCAGCAACCCCTCCCCCAGCGCCTCCACCAGCGCCTTGGGTTTGCCGCCGATGGCGATGCTTTTCAGGCGCGGGGTGTTGGCCTTCTGCCATTTGGCGAACAGCTTGGTCACGGATTCGTTGAAGGTGGTGAACTCGGCGTGGCCGAAGATCGTCGGCTTGATCTCGGCGGGGGCTACCTTGAGCTGGCAGTAACCGGGGCGGCTTGGCCCGCCGTAGCTTCCCCGCGAAGGCGGCTCGGCCTTCTTGAACAGCGTGGCGCGGACGGCGGGGATGACCTGCCAGTAGGGTTCGAGCGCGTCAATGTCGCGGTTCGGGATGCCGCCGTTGAGATGGCCGTCAATGTCCTGCAAGTCCTCCGGCTCGGTGCTGTCGATGTAGCGCGGGAGGTTCAGGTTGAAGTCGTTCTTCGCGTCGCCGATTTCCGCCAGCGCGACCATGCGGGAGTAACCGGGAATTGCGAGCTGGCGGTTGAAGGTGTCCACGATCTTGTGGATGTCCTGTGCGCGGAGCCGGTTCTTGTTGCCGTCCTTGATGAAGCCCTTGGAGGCGTCAACCATGAAGATGCCCTTGCGGGCGTGGGCGTGTTCCTTGTCCAGCACAAGGATGCAGGCGGGGATGCCGGTGCCGTAGAACAGGTTGGCCGGTAGGCCGATGATGCCCTTGATGTAGCCCCGGCGAACGATTTCCTTGCGGATGACGGCCTCAGCACCGCCCCGGAAGAGGACGCCGTGGGGATGAATCACCGCGCCTTTGCCGTTGCTCTTGAGCGAGGCGAGGATGTGCAGAAGAAAAGCGTAGTCGCCGTTCTTCTGCGGCGGGATTCCAAACGCGAAGCGGTGGTAAAGATCATTGGCCGGATCGAAGCCGTTGCTCCATGCCTTGGTGGAGAACGGGAAGTTGGCGACAACGAAATCGAAGGTCTTGAGGCTGCCGTCGGCGTTCTGGTAATGCGGGCTGGAGAGGGTGTTGTCATTCCAAATCGTCGCCGTGGGACAATCGTGGAGGATCATGTTCATCCGGGCCAGCGCGGCGGTGGCGTTGTCCATTTCCTGACCGTAGATCGTCACGTCCACGGGCGCTTCGTCGTGGGCCTTGAGCAACAGCGAGGCCGAGCCGCAGGTCGGGTCGTAGATCGACTGGTTGGCGCGGGTGGCGCTGCCGATACCGATCACTTTGGCCATGATGCGCGAGGCTTCCGCCGGGGTGAGGAATTGCCCCTTGCTCTTGCCCGAGTCGATGGCGAAGTGGCGCATGAGATATTCGTAGGCATCCCCCATGATGTCGTCGCCCTCGGCACGGTTGCCCCGGAAATCGAGCGCGGGATTCTCGAAGATGGCGACGAGGTTGGAGAGCCGGTCGACCATCTCCTTGCCTTTGCCAAGTTTGTCAGGGTCGTCGAAGTCGGCAACGTCAATCACGTGCCGCAGTTCGTTCGCGTCGGCAAGTTTGCCGATGATCTTGTTGATCTTGTCGCCAATCTCCTTGTCACCCTTCAGTGCCGCCATGTCGGCAAAACTGCCGCCCTTGGGAACGTCGAGCAGGTAATTCTCCTGACTGGCGGCCTTGTCGGAAACGTATTTCACGAACAGCAGAACGAGGACGTAATCCTTGTACTGCGAAGCATCCATCCCCCCGCGCAGTTGGTCGCAGCTTGCCCAGAGGGAACTGTAAAGTTCAGATTTCTTGATCGCCATGGTTAATTGAGAATTGGTATGGCGGCGGCGGCGGCGAGGAGGCCGTCGCTGGCTTTGTCGCGTTCGACGACGGTGCAGGTCCAGCAGCCGAACCGGGAGTTGCCGCAAAAGGAAGACGACAGAGATGGTTGCCGCACACAGCAGCGGCGTCTCGTCAGACTCGGTTCGACAGGCTCAGCATGACAACTTGAAGAGCCGCCGCTATAACCGACGAGCCACCGGCGCGGGTCCGCGACGTACAGTCGCCGAAGTGAATCCTCGATTTCCTGATAACCGGTCGGAGCCATCGGCGGCAATTATGGCCACGCCTCACGGCAACCGCAAGCGCGAAACCGCCACGGGTGAAACGCACAGCCTTTCCGCGCGTTGACACTGCCGGGGGTGCGTGGTAGTTTTCCGCCCTCTTTGACGCTCCCATGAGCCAGCCGAACTATAAAGACACGCTGAACCTTCCGAAGACGGACTTCCCGATGAAGGCGAATCTGCCGCAACGGGAGCCGCAGCTTTTGACGCGCTGGGAGCAGGACAAAATCTACGAGCGCATCCAGGCGGCACGCAAGGATGCGCCGCTGTTCGTTCTCCACGACGGGCCGCCGTTCGCCAACGGCGACGTCCACATCGGCACGGCCCTGAACAAAATCCTCAAGGACGTCATCGTCAAGTACAAGACCATGCGCGGCCACCGCGTGCCGTACGTGCCGGGGTGGGATTGCCACGGCCAGCCCATCGAGTACAAGGTCAAGAAGGAGCTGGAAAAATCCGGCGAGAAACTTTCCCAGGCCGAACTGCGGAAGCGCTGCCGGGTGTTTGCGGAGAGGTACATCGAGATCCAGCGCAAACAATTCAAGCGGCTCGGCGTGTTCGGCGACTGGGAGCATCCGTATCTGACGATGTCGCCGCAGTACGAGGCCGAGATCATCGGCGCGCTGGCCGAGATGGTCGGCAAAGGGTTCGTCTATCGCGGCAAGAAACCGGTTTACTGGTGCGCGCAGTGCCGGACGGCGCTGGCCGAAGCCGAAGTTGAGTACGCCGACCACACATCGCCGTCGGTATTCGTGAAGTTTCCTTTGAAGGCTGGTTCCAATAAACTGCTGGCAGAGCCAGGAACGTTTCTTCATCCCAGTGACAGTCTTGGGCACTCTCCAATCAGGACATTCGATCTTCCACCCGACACAGTTTTCGTGATCTGGACGACGACGCCGTGGACGTTGCCTGCCAACGTCGCCATCGCGGTGAAGGCGGACTTCGTGTATGTGCGTGCCAGAACAGACACGGGTGAAACATGGGTGCTTGCCGAAGGATTGGTGGATCAGGTTTCGCAGGCATGTGGAGTGAAGCTACAGGTTGAGTACAGGGTGTTGGGTCGCGACCTCGAAGGTCTCATCGCACAGCATCCGTTCGTGGACCGCGAATCGCCCATCGTGATTTCGCCCTACGTGACGCTGGAACAAGGCACCGGCCTAGTCCACACGGCGCCCGGCCACGGTGCGGAAGATTACGAGATCGGGCAGAAGTACGGCCTGCCGACGTTGGCGCCGGTGGACGACGGCGGCGTGTTTACGAAGGAAGCGGGGCAGTTTGCGGGCCAGTTCGTGTTCAAGGCGAACAAACCGATTGTCGAGTATCTGCGCGGCTCCGGCGCGCTGGCGGCGACGGCGGACATCAAGCATTCGTATCCGCATTGCTGGCGGTGCAAACAGCCGGTCATTTTCCGCGCGATGGAACAGTGGTTCATCGCGCTCGATCATCAAGGGCTGCGGCAGAGCGCGCTGGACGAGGTGAAGAAGGTGCGGTGGGTCCCGTCGTGGGGCGAGAACCGGATTGCCGGCACGATCGCGCAGCGGCCGGACTGGTGCGTGTCGCGCCAACGGGCGTGGGGCGTGCCGTTGCCGTTCCTGTTGTGCCGGGACTGCGGTGTTCCGGTTTTGAGCCGGGAACTGATTTTGAAGTTTCGCGAGAAAGTGGTGAAGGACGGCGTGGACATCTGGTTCGAGCGGAATGTGACGGAGTTGTTCGGCAACGCGAAATGCCCGTCGTGTGGCTCGGCAAACCTAGACAAGTGCCCCGACATCGTGGACGTGTGGTTCGAGTCGGGTGTCAGCCACCGCGCCGTGCTCAAAGGCAAACCGGCGGATGTGTACCTCGAAGGCAGCGACCAACATCGCGGCTGGTTCCAGTCGTCGTTGCTGACAGCGATGGCGACGGAAGGCAAGGCGCCGTTCAAGACGGTGGTGACGCACGGGTTCCTCGTCGTCCACGTCGAGGAGACCGGCAAGAAGGCGAAGGTCTCCAAGTCCGCCGGCAAACCGGCGAATTCGGAGGACTACGTCAACAAATACGGCGCGGATGTGTTGCGGCTGTGGATCACGTCGGAGGATTATCAGGGCGACATCCCGTTGTCGGACGAGATTTTCGAGGGCGTGAGCGACACGTATCGGAAGATCCGGAACACGTTCCGCATCCTGCTGGCGAATCTGTACGACTTCGACCCCGTCACGGACGCCGTGCCGGCGGGGAAGATGACGGAGATTGACCGCTGGTTGCTGTCGCGGCTGCAGGCGCTAATGGCGGAGTTGACGGAGGCGTACGAGCGGTTTGAGTTCCACCGTGTCTATCATCTGGTGAACGCTTTTTGCGCGGTGGAATTGTCGTCCTTTTACGTTGACGTGATGAAAGACCTGCTGTACACACTTGCGCCCGTTTCACCCGAACGGCGCTCGGCGCAGACGGCGATGCACCAGACGGCCAGCACGCTGGCGAAGTTGATCGCGCCGGTGATGCCGTTTACGGCGGAGGAAGTGTGGAGTTTCCTGAAGGGACGGGAAACGGAGTCGGTCCACTTGGCGGCGTTCCCGTTGGCGGACGAGCGACTACGAGACGCGGCGCTGGAAACGCGCTGGCAGAAGTTGTTGGAGGTGCGCAGCGCGGCGGCGCTGGAGTTGGAGAAGGCGCGCCAGTCGGGCCTGATTGGCAAGTCGCTGGAGGCGCAGGTTGAGATCGCGCCGGACAGCGCGGAGACGCGGAAGTTGCTGGAAGATTTCGGGCCGCTGTTGGAGACGGTGTTGATTGTGTCGTCCGTGCGGCTGGCCGCGCCGACGGGCGGCGCGTTGCAGGTGAAAGTCGGCCGTGCCGACGGTCAGAAATGCGTCCGTTGCTGGCGTTGGACGGCGGACGTGGGAGCCGAGGCGGCGCATCCGCAGTTGTGCGGACGGTGCGCGGAAGTTGTGAAAGGATTTGCATCATGAAGAAGTCGAAGAAGATCAAAGTGGTGAAGAAGAAGCAGGCGCCAGTGGTCAAGGCGAAAGCCAAGCCCGCCCCGAAGGTCGCCCCAGAACCGGCGCCGAAGGCAGCCAAGCCCATCAAGGCGCCGGTGCCCGCGCCCGAAGCGCCTCCGAAGAAGCTGAAGCTGTCGAAGGAGGCGGAGGCGAAGTACAAGAAGCTCTTGCTGGATCTGCGCGACCATTTGATTGACGGCGTGAGTTTCCTCGCCAGCGACAACCTGAAACGCTCCAACCGCGAAGCCTCCGGCGAACTCAGCGGCTACAGCCTCCACATGGCCGACGCCGGCACGGACAACTTCGACCGCGAGTTCGCGCTCAGCCTCGTCTCCAACGAGCAGGATGCGCTCTACGAGATCGAGGAATCCATCAAGCGTCTCGAAGACGGCACCTATGGCATTTGCGAGATGTGCGACAAGGTCATTCGCAAGAAACGCCTCGAAGCTGTCCCGTTCGCGCGGAAGTGCATTCAGTGTCAGTCCTCCGCGGAGAAGGACCGCCATCGGCCCGCCGCCGTGACCGGCATCTTCAGCGAGAAGGACGACGAGGAAGGCGAGGAAAAAGAAGAGGCTGAGGAAAAGGAAAAGAATTGAGGCGGGTCGGGATCATCGCCGTCCTCATCGTTGTTCTCGACCAACTGACGAAGTGGCTGGTCGTCCAGTACATCAGCCCGGCGCAGCCCATCCCGATCATTGACGGGTTCTTTCAACTGGTCCACTGGCGCAACACGGGCGCCGCGTGGGGCATTCTCCGCGATTACAATATCGTGCTGGCCATCATCTCCGTGCTGACGGTGCTGGCGCTCTATCTGTTCCGTCATACCTTCGGCATCCAGCGGCCCGCGGCCGGCTGGGCGCTCGGCCTGATCGCGGGCGGCATCGTCGGCAACGTCATTGACCGTTTGCGTCTGCATTGCGTGGTGGATTTTCTCGACTTCTACGCCGGTGCCCACCACTGGCCGGCGTTCAACGTCGCCGACAGCGCCATCTGCGTTGGCGTCGTCCTCTACATCATCGTTTCCTGGCGCAACGAGTAGCTCTCGCGTTTGCGCTGGTGGAAACTGGCGAGTTGCCGGCAGCCTTTTCGCAGCAGCAACTTTTCGATGGCGGAAAACATCAAGCCCACCTGGTCCGGCGCGTGCGCATCGGAGTTGACCGCCAACGGGATGCCGAGCGCCAAGGCGCGCTCGATCACCGGCAACGACGGATACGAGTCCGGCTGCGGCAGATCGGGATGGCGGTAACCGGAGGTGTTGATCTCCAGGCAAAGGCCGGCGCGGGCGATTTCCGCCAACGCGCGTTGCGCTTCCTCGGTGCCGCGCGGACCCGGAACATTACCGGAACGTTTCGGCACGTCAAAGTGGCTGACGATGTCGTACAAGCCACTGCCGGCGAGTTTCTGCAGCAGCGTGAAGTAACGGACGTATTGTTCCTCGGCGTCGAATGGCAGGTGGCGCGACCAGGCGCAGAACGCGCATTCGGGATCGAGGTAGTGAATGGAGCCGATAAGGTAGTCCCATGGATAAGCCGCGGCCTGCCGGGCAAGGTAGTCATCGAGGCCCTCGACGTAATCCATTTCCAGACCGAGCAACACGTCAATCTTGCCCCGGTACTGGAACTGGAGATCGGTCACGCGACGGACGTAGTAGTCCAGTTCGGATTCCTTCATCCGCACGTCGCCGCCGAGGCCGCGCGGCAATGGGTTGTGGCAGGCGAACCCGATTTCGCGCAGGCCGAGTTCGATGCCGCGCTCGATGTACGCCTCCATCGGCCCCGCCGCGTGCTGGCAGAGCGGCGTGTGCATGTGATAGTCGGTGAGGATCGGCATAATGGGCCGCGCAATCTATCCGGGAAGCGGCGCATTGACAACCCCGAACCCCGCTTCTACTATCCCGCCCTCATGGAAACGCCCGTTGTCTTCGATTGCAAAGGCCAGCAGATCGTCGGCATGTTGCACCTGCCCGACACCCGCGCCAAGGTGCCCGGCGCGTTGCTGCTGCATGGTTTCACCGGCCACAAGGCCGAAATCCACCGGATGTTCGTGAAGCTCGCGCGCAAACTCTCCGCGCACGGCATCGGCAGCCTGCGGTTCGATTTCCGCGGCTGCGGCGACAGCGCCGGCGAATCCGAGGAGATGACGCTACGCACGAAGCTGTGCGACGCGACGGCGGCGTTGAAGTTCCTGGCCCGGCAGAAACGGATCAACGCCAAACGCCTCGCCCTCGTCGGGCTTAGCCTCGGCGGGGTCGTGGCGGCGCACCTGGTCGCCCGGGAGAAGACGCACATCAAGTCGCTGGTGCTGATCTCGCCCGTGGCCGAAGGCGCGGGCATCCTCGACGAGCTGGTCACGCCGGAGGCGGTCGCGTCACTGGCCCAGACGGGCATCACGGATTACTTCGGCAACCTGGTCGGCGTGCAGTTCATCCGGCAGTTTGCCGACATGAAACCGCTGCGAGAGGTCGTGAAATGCCAGTGCCCGGTCCTGTTGGTCCACGGGGAGAACGATGAGACGGTGCCGGCCGAGCACAGCGCGATGTACGAACGCGCCCTTCACGGTTCAAGGCGCATCGTCAAGAAAGTCATCATCGCCGGCGCCGACCACACCTTCAACCGGCACCTATGGGAACAGCGCGTCCTCACCGAGACGGTGGATTGGATCGGCGAGACGCTGTAGCGAGCGCGCTACTGCAGTTCCAACTCGCGTGCGACTTGTTTCCAGCGTGTGGACCCTTCCAGCACCGGCGCTTTGGAACCTTTGGACTGCCACCCTCCGCCCCCGATCAGTCCGGAGTCGGCTTTGAGTTCCTTCAGCGCCCACTTGCTGCTTTGGTAAACCAGCGAAATCTCGTAGTCGGTGCGCACCAATGGCGACATGGCCGTCCCGCTGTCGAATTCGTACACTTCCGCCGTGATGGTGGCCGTGTACGGCTGGTCGGGAGAACCGGGTTTTTGGACCTTGGATTTCACGTTGCGCCATTCGTCGTAATACGGCTGCACCCTCCCGCGTGCGACGTATGAAACATGAGTTTTCAACTGGCCCACGGGATCGGAGATTCCGGGCATGTGCTTGAAGCGAGTGGTTTGTTCGTACCGGCAACCCGAAATGGCCAGCGCCATCGCCACACAGAAAACTGCTGACATGATGGATTTCATTCGTCGTCTCCTTCTTCCGTTCCTGAACATGCCAGACCGCCGCGAGAATGTAAAGACCGCAACTGCACGTCGGCGGTCGGCGATCGGCCATCGGCGGTCGGCACGGATTCGCTTGAGCCGATTGCCGAAAGCTGATAGCTGATAGCCCTCACATGAAAGACTTTCGCCAACTTGAAGTCTGGCGCTTGGCTCAAGAACTCGCGCTGGATGTTTACCGGCAAACGGCCCACTTCCCCCGAGAAGAGCGATATGGGCTGACCGATCAAGTGCGGCGGGTGGCGGTTTCCATCCCCGCGAATCTGGCCGAAGGTTGTGGT
>Ga0163200_1001004_pt1 | contig 10919 bp, 6 predicted proteins | sample PL_2010_200m_FD_113535 | JGI IMG/M metagenome (GOLD analysis project Ga0163200, IMG submission 113535) | Freshwater microbial communities from Powell Lake, British Columbia, Canada to study Microbial Dark Matter (Phase II) - PL_2010_200m | ecosystem: Environmental > Aquatic > Freshwater > Lake ... | reverse complement strand
GCTTTAACATGTAATCATAAGTTAGAAAAATAGTCCAACAACAAACTACATGGCTAATCCTGTTATAATGCCCCGTCAGGGACAATCTGTAGAAAGCTGCATCATCAGCAGCTGGTTTAAAAACGAGGGGGATGAAATCCAAAAAGGTGACCTGCTTTTCAGTTATGAGACCGACAAAGCCGCCTTTGAATGCGAATCCGAATTTGCAGGAATCTTACTGAAACGCTTATACCAGGAAGGCGACGAAGTTCCTGTTTTGAAGATCGTTGCAATAATCGGCACTCCGGGTGAATCGATTGATCAGTTCAGCGACGAATCAGTTGACTCAACCCACGAGGGAATAGTCAGTGTTGAAAGCAAGGAAGTGGAGGATTTTACTGCTATCACCGGATTGACGGTTGCCAGGCTGGAAGGAGAAAAGATCAGGATAACACCGCGGGCAAGGAATAGAGCCAAAGAGCTAGGGATCAGTTTTGAAGGTATACAAGGATCAGGTCCGGAGGGCAGAATTATCGAACAGGACATTATTCTGGCAGGGAAATCTGATTCATTCGCTACCCCACCGGCATCATCTGTTGGTGAGGAATTTGAGATCAGAAAGCTTTCAAACATGAGGAAGATTATTGCAGCCAAAATGAAGGAATCGCTTCAAAACTCCGCCCAGCTGACTCACCACACCAGCGCTGATGCGCGTCGGTTGCTGGAACTGCGCAAAAAAGCCAAAGAATCTTTTGAAAAAGGAGCTTCGGAAAACATTACCATCAATGACATGGTGTGCTTTGCTGTTATCCGGGCACTCAAAAAGCATCCCATGGTCAATTGTCATCTGCTTGGCGATACCATCAGCATATTCCATAAAGTACATCTGGGATTGGCCGTAGATACGGACCGGGGGCTAATGGTTCCCACAGTGAAAAACGCAGATGATCTGTCCATTCAGAGGTTAGCTGCCCAATTAAAAGCAGTCGCCGACAATTGTAAGAAGGGGAATATCAACCCCGAACTGCTTGCCAGCGAGGCTGCTACCTTCTCTGTATCAAACCTGGGTTCCTATGGAGTCGAATTATTCACACCTGTGATCAATTTACCGCAGGTTGCGATTCTGGGCGTCAATACAATAATTAACCGCCCCACCGACCTCGGCAACGGCGTGTTCGGCTTTGTGCCCTTTATCGGTTTGTCACTGACCTATGATCACCGCGCCATCGACGGAGCTCCGGCATCAGCCTTTTTACGGGAAATCCGGTTGGAGATTGAGAATCTTGATTTTACTATTTAATAACCCCAATGCCAAGAATTCAAAATATCGATCCTGCAAAGGTTAGAAAACCCAGCCAGATTACTTTTGGCAATATACCTGTTAATCAATACAATAAAACCATTAGCCAGGAGCAGAATAATTATTCGACTGACGATTTTGTAAGGATTTACCGCGACATGGTCATCATTCGTGAGTTTGAGGTCATGCTGAATAAGATCAAAACAACCAACGAATATTTCGGTATCAAGTATAATCATCCAGGCCCGGCTCATCTTTCGATCGGACAAGAAGCTTCAGCAGTAGGGATGGCCTATAACTTGTCAATTGAGGACTATATTTTCGGATCGCACCGGAGCCATGGAGAGATTCTGGCAAAAGGCCTTTCGGCCATTCATCAGCTGGATGATACAGCATTGATGAACATCATGAAGAATTTTTTTAGCGGGAGTGCTTTAAAGGTTGTTGAAAACGGTCATCAGGGAAGCGTTAAAGAACTGGGCATCAAGTTTCTTCTATATGGCACTCTGGCTGAGATATTTGCCCGGGAAAATGGATTCAACAAGGGCCTTGGTGGTTCGATGCATGCATTCTTCACCCCGTTCGGAGTATATCCGAATAATGCCATTGTCGGAGGATCGGGGGACATTTCTGTTGGAGCTGCTTTGTATAAGAAGGTCAACCGCAAGCAGGGTATTGTTGTCTGCAATATTGGCGATGCTTCGATGGGTTGCGGCCCTGTTTGGGAAGGCATCAGTTTTGCCACTATGGACCAGTTCCGTACGCTCTGGAAAGGAGAATACAAAGGAGGCCTGCCCATTCTGTTCAATTTCATGAACAACCAGTACGGGATGGGTGGACAAACCTGCGGGGAAACCATGGGTTACGATATTCTCGCCCGGATAGGGGCAGGAGTGAATCCGGAAATGATGCATGCCGAGCGGATTGATGGTTATAATCCACTGGCTGTAATCGATGCTTTCAGAAGGAAAAAGAAAATTCTGGAAGATCGCAAAGGACCGGTTTTGCTCGATACGTTAACCTACCGGATCAGCGGTCATTCGCCTTCTGATGCTTCATCATACCGCTCAAAAGAAGAAGTTGAAGCCTGGGAAAGGGCAGATTCCATTCTGACATTCCGCGATCAGCTTATTGAGGCAAAAGTTGCTACCCCTGAACAGCTGGATAGTATCACTGCAAATACCATAGCTGAGATTAAACAAACGCTGACCCTTACCATTGATGAAAAGGTTTCGCCACTGCTGAACCTGGTAAAGAGTCCGGAAACCATCAGTGCCATGATGTTCTCCAACCAATCGGTCGACCGGATGGAAGAAGGCAAATGTGAAGTATTGATACCGATGGATGAAAATCCCCGGGTTAAACAAATAAAAACAAAGGAACGCTTTCATAGAGGAAAAGATGGGAAGGCCGTTTCCAAACTAAAACAATACCAATTGCGCGATGGTATTTTCGAAGCTATTATGGACCGGTTTTATAAGGACCCGACCCTGGTTGCTTACGGAGAAGAGAATCGCGACTGGGGTGGAGCCTTTGCTGTGTATAAAGGCCTTACGGAGGCTCTTCCCTATAACCGCCTGTTCAATTCCCCGATTTCGGAGGGTGCCATAGTGGGTACCGCCGTCGGATATGGGATGTGCGGTGGCCGGGCATTGGTGGAAATCATGTACAGTGATTTTCTCGGACGATGCGGTGATGAGGTATTTAACCAATTACCTAAATGGCAGGCCATGAGCGGTAATGTAATAAAAATGCCAGTGGTGGTAAGGGTTTCTGTAGGTTCAAAATATGGCGCACAGCATTCTCAGGATTGGTCGGCACTGGTGGGCCATATTCCCGGATTAAAAGTAGTTTTCCCTGCAACCCCTTATGACGCAAAAGGATTGATGAACGCAGCACTCCAGGGTACCGACCCCGTGATTTTCTTCGAAAGTCAGCGGATTTATGATATCGGCGAAATGTTTCATGAAGGCGGTGTTCCTGAAGGTTATTACGAGATCCCGATTGGGGAACCGGATATAAAACGGGAGGGTAATGATCTGACCATCTTAAGCATCGGATCAACCCTTTACACGGCAGTGAAAGCGGCTGATATCCTCAAAGAGAAATATTATCTGACAGCAGAGATCATCGATGCCAGGAGCTTGTCGCCATTTAATTACGAATTGGTAATCGAATCTGTGAAGAAGACTGGTAAGATTATTCTCACGAGTGATGCCTCAACCCGCGGTTCCTTCCTGAAAGAGATGGCTCAAACCATTACTGAACTTGCCTTCGATTACCTCGATGCTCCTCCTGTGGTGGTAGGATCGAGAAACTGGATCGTCCCGGCCTACGAACTGGAAAACTATTTCTTCCCGCAGCCCGACTGGTTACTGGATGCGATCCATGAAAGAATAATTCCCCTTAAAGGTCATAGGGTTACCAGCAACGCAACACCGAACGAACAGATCAGAAGAAATAAATATGGGGTTTGATGCAATGGCAAATTTCCTGAAACATTTTCCAAAAATCGAGGAGCTTTTAACGTTCCCGGTCCCGGCCGGTTTAAATTATGAGGTTAACGGCCATATCCATACTCCCTATTCTTTCAGCGCTTTTTCCGATGTTGAAACGATTTTTCAGATGGCGGTCAAGGAGAATGTCAAAATCGTGGGCATCAACGATTTCTATACCACCAGCGGGTATTCTGAGTTTCACAGGAATGCAGTGAAAAGCAAAACTTTCCCGATGTTCAACATCGAGTTCATCGCCCTGGATCGCGAATTGCAAAAAAAGGGAATCAGGGTTAATGATCCTAATAATCCGGGACGCATCTATTTCAGCGGTAAGGGGCTGGATTTTCCGGAAAGCCTGGATGCGGTTCATGCCGCTATTGTGGAAAAAGTAAAAACCGAAAGTCTTCGTCAGGTTGAGACTATGGTCGACAAAACCAATTTAGTTCTTGCTGATATTCATTCTGATCTGCGGCTTGACTACCAGGATATCCGAAAAAACTATGCACGGGATTTGGTGAGGGAGCGCCATATCGCCAAGGCACTTAAAATCGCCATATTTCAAAAATTCCCAATGTTAACAGAACGGATAGCATTCTTGTCGACTCTTTATGAAGGCAAAAAGCCCAAAGCGAATATGGAAACCGACTCTGCTGTTGAAATTGAAATCCGCAATAATCTCCTGAAAGCCGGCGGGAAGGCTTTTGTTGAAGAGGATGAAAAGACATTTCTCAGCGTTGATGCTGTTATCGATATTATTTCAAATGCCGGAGGAATTCCATGTTATCCGGTACTTTTGGATGACCCGAAGGGGACCATCACTGATTACGAGGCCGATAATGAAGCACTTCTTGCTGAATTATCGCGGAAAAATATTTTCTGTATGGAGTTGATCCCCGGAAGAAATGATGCAGGTATCCTGAAAGATTTTGTTCAGTTCTTTCACTCAAAGGGATTTATTATCCTTTTCGGGACGGAGCATAACACTCCTGATATGATTCCATTGACCGTATCATGCCGCAATCAGGTACCATTAACTGATGAATTAAAGAGAATAGGTTTTGACGGTGCCTGTGTTATTGCGGCCCATCAGTATCTTAGGGCACAAGGATCTGAAAGCCAGGTCAGACAATGGAATGAGCTGGGTTCAGATGAGAAAAACAGCATTCTTAAGCTGGGTAAAGCCGTCGTTTATCATTGTATAAACAACTAACTCGTATGGAAAAGTCGCTTGCTGATCTGCTTGAAATATCACATTTCTTCGGTAATAACAAGGAGTTTGTCATTGGTGGCGGAGGCAATACCTCATGGAAAGACAAGAATTATCTCTATATAAAGGCCAGTGGTACGCGGTTAGGAAGCCTGACCGGGCAAGGGTTGATTAAATTGGATCGGCACCAGCTCGATGCTATGCTATCCAACTCATTTCCAGAAGATGAGCTCCAGCGCGACCAAATGATTCTGGAAGGCATCATGAAAAGCTGCCTTGATAATGACCAAAATCTGAGGCCTTCGGTGGAAACGCCTCTTCATCACCTGATCAGATATCGGTATGTCATCCATACACACCCGACAAGGATCAATGCTTTGCTTTGCAGCCGGGATTGCAAGGAAACAGTAAAAAAAATCTTCCCTGATGATGTTTTGTTTGTTGAATACACTAATCCCGGGTTTGTACTGTTTAAGAAGCTCGAATCAGAAATATCAGCCTATAGAAATCGATTCTCAAAGGATCCGGGAATTATCATGGTCCAGAATCATGGCGTTTTTATCAGTGCCGATTCCGTTGATGAAATCCGGCATTTGTATGATTATTGTCTAAATATTGTCAATAGTACAAATTCCATCTCCCTTGATATCAATGCGATACCTGTGGACGAGAAAGCCACCGAAGTGATTCCGGCCATCCGGATGTTGCTATCGGGACAGGGAATTAAGATCCTTAAAGTCAGGCAAAACAACTTAATCCGGCATTTTACGGGAGACCAGGCCAGTGCAGGATTGGTTTCCCTACCATTTACCCCGGATAATATAGTTTACTGCAAAGCGTGGCCACTTTTTGTTGAATCCAAAGGAACACCAGCTGAAATCATTAAAGAGTTTAAGATTAAGCTGGATAAATATCAATCGGCTCATGGAAGTTTACCAAAGATCATTTTAATCAACCAGATCGGTCTGATAGCCGCTGATGAGAGCATTAAAATGACCGATATCCTCCTGGATGTTTTTGAAGACCTGATGAAGATCAGTTATCTGAGTCAGGCATTTGGAGGGCCACATTTCCTGTCGTTGGAGCAGATCTCGTTTATCGAACACTGGGAATCTGAAAATTATCGCCATAAAATATCTCGCGGATCATCGAGTGGCAAGGTAATGAATAAGATCATCATCGTTACCGGCGCAGCTCAGGGATTTGGCGGTGGAATTGCCGGTGACCTGTTCCTTGAAGGAGCGAATGTTATTATTGCTGACCTGAATGAAACGAAAGGGAAAGCATTAGCTGAAGAATTAAATAATGGGGCCAAAAACAACAAAGCGATCTTTGTTCGGGCAGATGTATCCGATCCTCAGTCGGTTCAACATCTTGTTTCAGAAACGGTTGCAGAATTTGGCGGATTGGATGTACTGATAAGCAACGCGGGCATCCTCCATGCCGGGGGATTGGATGAAATGAGTCCCGAAACGTTTGAATTAATGACAAAAGTGAATTATTCGGGGTACTTTCTTTGTGCAAAGTTTGCATCAGCTGTACTCAAAATCCAGTCGAAGCATAAGAAAGGTTATTTTACCGATATCATACAGATCAATTCAAAATCCGGGTTACGCGGCAGTAAGAAAAATTTCACCTATGCAGGCGGGAAATTTGGTGGTGTAGGGCTTACGCAGTCATTTGCACTGGAACTAATTGAATACCAGATAAAAGTTAATTCGATCTGTCCGGGTAATTTCTTCGATGGTCCGCTCTGGTCGGATCCTGACAAAGGGTTATTTGTGCAATATCTCAGATCAGGCAAAGTTCCAAATGCTCAAACGATTGATGACGTAAAACGTTATTATGAAAATCAGGTTCCTGCAGGCAGGGGCTGTACCATTAAAGATGTCATGAAGGCCATCTATTACGTGATCGATCAGGAATATGAAACCGGCCAGGCTATTCCGGTTACCGGTGGACAGGTGATGTTGAACTAATCCGTTTATCCAGAAGGTTTTTATCAGCAGCCTTCTGCTCATCGGACCATTCGGAATATCCGGATAAATCATTTAGGATGATGTCCTTGTACAGGACCACTCTGTCAATATCAAAGGAAAGCCTTCCGGTTCTTCGATCGAAGAAGTCGACTGAGGTACAGACCATTTCCTGATCCACACCATATTTTAATTCCGATCGTATTAAAGCCTCTTCGGGTTGAGAAGTTTTAAACTGATCCATTAAACTGATAATCAATTCACTCTGTTTTCCATAGTTTGCAACCAGGTAACCCGCGTAATAATCTGATAATCCAAGGTCTTTCAGTTTCTGACTGATAATGCTCCTATAATAATCGACCTCCTCCACGTTCCAAAGCGGATCCTCTGTTAAAGGGATATGACGTGTAATGCAGGGACCAAATTTGATACCATCAAATTTCTCAAATCGCTTAACCACAAGATCCACTGTTTTCTGGGCCATTTTCCTGTAACCGGTCAATTTTCCACCAGCTATAGAAATCAGGCCATCCGGAGCTTCAAATATCTCATCCTTCCGCGAGATTTCGGAGGTCGATTTACCTTCCTGGTGAATCAGGGGTCGTATTCCAGCCCAGCTTGATTCGATATCACCGAGGGTCAGCCGGATTCCCGGAAAGGTACTATTAACGGCATCGATCAGATATTTAGCATCTTCCCTGGTTGTCAGAATGTTATCCAGATCGCCCTGATAATCAGTATCTGTAGTCCCGATATAAGTGGTTCTGCCTCTGGGGATCGTAAAAATCATACGGCCATCGGGCACGTCAAAATAGATTGAATGCTTTACAGGCAGTTTTTCATGAGGCAGAACAATATGAACACCTTTAGTCAGATGCAGCCGCTTTTTAGTAATAGAATTGTTCATTCTACGGATATGGTCAACCCAGGGACCGCCGGCGTTAACGACATATCTGGCTTTTACGTATACCTCGTGACCTCCGATATGATCCGAGCAAACGACACCGCTAATTTTTGAATCTTCATCAGAGAGCGAATGCACCTCGCAATAATTTAAGCATACGGCCCCTTTTCTTTGTGCAGCCTTTATCAGCTCTATTGTAAGCCTTGCATCATCGGTGCGGTATTCTGAGTAGTAACCTGATCCCAGCAAAGTTTCTTCATTCAGCAGTGGTTCTATGGCGAGGGTTTCTTCCTTCGACAGCATATGCATTCGATCCTGCTTTTGAACGTTTGCAAGGATGTCGTACACTTCCAAGCCAAACGACGACGAGAGCCGGCCGTAGGTACCGCCCTTAACCAGTGGCATCAGCATTTTTTCGGGAATAACCAGGTGAGGGGCATTTTTGTGAACGATTGCGCGTTCGCGGCCTACCTCGCTAACGAGAGCAAACTCAAGTTGTTTAAGATATCGGAGTCCTCCATGAACCAGTTTGGTAGATTTGCTGCTTGTGCCCGATGCAAAATCGTTTTTCTCAACGAGGGCAGTTTTTATTCCCCTTGAAGCTGCATCCAGCGCGATTCCTGCACCGGTAATTCCCCCGCCGATGATCAGGAGATCCCAGTGCCCGAAAAGAAGTTCATTTAATTTCTCAGATCTGTTTTTCATATTGTTACTGAAATCAAATCACAAAATCCAAATCGGAGCCTTTCATCGTCTGAAAGGTACCCACCCCCTGACCCCCTCCCTGTTTCAGGGAGGGGTTGGAGTGGGTATTTTCCACAAACAAACTGACAACCGACAACAGATATCTACTTCTCTGCCCAGCCCCGTGTTCTCCGAACTGCGTCCTGCCATTTATGATACAGGGTTTGGCGTTTATCGGAATCCATGACCGGGGTGAATTCCCGGTCAATCCTCCGGTCAGCCATGATAATTCGGTAATCCCACCAATCCAGGTGAATTCCAGCGAGATAGGCGGCTCCCATGGCGGTAGTTTCGACCACTTCAGGACGTTCAACCGGAACGTTCAGAATATCGGCCTGAAACTGCATGAGGTAATTATTCACTACAGCTCCGCCGTCAACCTTGAGTGATTTCACTTTAATTCCGGAATCTTCGGCCATGGCTTCGAGCACATCGCGTGTTTGATAGGCCATTGATTCCAGTGTAGCCTTAACCAGTTGAGCGCCTGTCGTATCGCGGGTTATTCCAAAGATGGCTCCGCGGGCATACATATCCCAATACGGTGCCCCGAGGCCCGCAAAGGCCGGAACAACAAATAAATCCTCACATCCGGCAGCTTCGGCAGCCATTTTCTCGGAATCTGCGGCATTCTTAAGAATTTTCAAACCATCGCGCAGCCATTGGATGGCAGATCCGGCAACAAAAACACTTCCTTCGAGAGCATACTGGATATTTTCTCCGGTACTGCACGCCAGCGTGGTAATAAGGCCATTCTTTGAAATCACTTTATTATCACCGGTGTTCATCAGCATAAAACAACCTGTTCCATACGTGATTTTTACCATGCCTTCCTCGAGGCAAGCCTGGCCAAACAGAGCTGCTTGCTGATCGCCGGCAACGCCGCAGATCGGGATCCGGTGCCCTTCATCCTTAAAATATCCGAAAAGACCGGATGATGGTTTTACCGCCGGAAGCATTGAATGGGGAATATTCAGTTGTTCCAGAAGGAAGGGGTCCCATTCGAGCGTTGAGATATTAAACAGCATTGTTCTGGAGGCGTTGGTGTAATCGGTCAGATGGGCCTTTCCACCTGTCAGTTTCCAGATGAGCCAGGTATCAACTGTGCCAAAAAGGAGCTCGCCCGCTTCGGCCTTTTTCTGCGCTCCATCCACCTCATCGAGCATCCATCTGATTTTGGTTGCTGAAAAATAGGAATCGATGACCAGACCGGTATTTTCGCGGACATAATCTTCCAGCCCTTTCGATTTAAGCTGTTCACAGATGGGAGCAGTCCTTTTGTCCTGCCAGACAATCGCATTGCCGATAGCTGTACCGCTCATCTTATCCCAGATGATTGTGGTTTCGCGCTGATTAGTGATTCCGATACCGGCGATCTGGCTAAAATCGATTCGGGCATCTTCCATAACCTTCCAAATGGTAGTCCACTGTGATGCCCAAATTTCTTCGGGGTCATGCTCAACCCAACCGGCTTTCGGGTAAATCTGTTTAAACTCCATTTGTGAAGTTCCCCGGATAGTTCCTTTAGAATCAACCAACAGCGTCCTGGAGCTGGTTGTGCCCTGATCGAGGGCAAGTATAAATTTCTCGTCCATTATAACTCCTTTGGTATTATTTGGCTTTATCTACTTTCAATTGCCGGGCTATCGCTGCTGAGGTGGCACTGAGGATTAATACGGAAACCGCCCAAAATAGCCAGGTGACTGATTGTTTCATGATCAGGTCATATACCAGGGCACCATAAACCCCGCCCAAAAGGGGTCCTACAACCGGAATCCAGCTATAGGCCCAATCGGATTTTCCTTTTCCTGCGATGGGAAGCAGAAAATGGGCGATGCGAGGCCCGAGGTCACGCGCGGGATTGATAGCGTAACCGGTGGTTCCTCCCATTGAAACCCCAATAGCGATAACCAGGAAGCCAACGATTAGCGGATTAAGGCCCTCGGTGAACTTGTTTGCACCGATAAACAGGATGCCCGTTATAAGGACGAAAGTCCCGATTATCTCGCAAAGCAGATTGGCCCATCTTGAGCGGATGGCAGGCCCAGTGCAGAAGACAGACAGTTTAACCGCCTGATTTTCTGTACCTTTCCAGTGAGGCAGGTAATGAAGCCAAACGATAGTTCCTCCAATAATTCCCCCAAGCATTTGTGCCAGAATATAATACGGAACTTTTGCCCATGGGAAAACACCCTGGGCAGCAAAGGCCAATGTGACTGCCGGATTAAGATGGGCACCACTGATTCTTCCCACTCCATAGATAGCAAGAGCCACGCCCAACCCCCATCCAACGGTTATTACGATCCATCCGGAG
>Ga0163200_1001003_pt1 | contig 10921 bp, 8 predicted proteins | sample PL_2010_200m_FD_113535 | JGI IMG/M metagenome (GOLD analysis project Ga0163200, IMG submission 113535) | Freshwater microbial communities from Powell Lake, British Columbia, Canada to study Microbial Dark Matter (Phase II) - PL_2010_200m | ecosystem: Environmental > Aquatic > Freshwater > Lake ... | reverse complement strand
GTATGGGGCAGCATTACAAAGATCGGCAGCAGCCTGAGCATTGACGGCAAGATGCTCGATATCGCCGCCAACAAGTCGGCCTTGAATATCACCGCCCAATGTCCTACCATGGACGAGGTGATCCCGAAAATAAACGATTTTGCCCAGCGGATCACCGCCCACATCCTCGGCGCTTCGCCCCAGACCATTTCGGCACTGCCGGCCGCCAGGGAGGTGATTGTTTCCCGCCCGCCTTCACCCCAGGCGGCGCGGGAAGCGGAGATCATCTCCGGGATGGGGGGCGGCCGCAAAGGCACCTTCACCTCATCCATCAATCCGGATTTCATCAACGCCGCACAGCCCCTGAACCGGAAGACCTTCTGGAAGAGCCAGCAATTTTCCAATGAGTTCCGCGGAATGGACATTGGGGATGTCAACGGGGACGGCCTCAACGAGACCGTCATCATCGATCCGCACAATGTGTTCATCTACCGCAAAACCGGAAACGATTTCAGATTGATTCAGCAGATTTCCGGAAAGTCCTACGACTATTATGTAAGCGTCGACGTCGCCGATATCAACGGGAACGGCATCAAGGAGATCATCGTCTCCAGCTATACAGGCCAGCAGGTGGATTCCTTTATCCTGGAATTCCGCAACGGAAAATTCGAGAAGATCGCCTCCGATCTCCCCTGGTTCATGCGGGTCATCGACAACGGCTCGGGGATCCCCCTTCTGCTCGGTCAGAGACGGGGCCTCGGCATGCCCTTCGATACTCCAATCTATGAAATTGTCTGGAAGAACGGCCAATATGTTGAAGGTCCGAAGATGAGGATTCCGCAGGGTCTCTCCGTCTACGGTCTCACGATGGACAGATTGGGTTCGAGCGGCCCCGAAAAGATCATTGCCCTCAACAGCGACGATTATCTCTGCATCTTTGAACAGACGGACAAACCCCTTTCCAAGATCGCCGTCTTCGGCGGCAGCAGTGAATCCCTCTGGAAAAGCGATGAGCAGTTCGGCGGGAGCAATACCTATATCGAACCGATGAGTCGCGGCGGTTTCAGTGAAAACAAATCCGAAGATGCCGATCTGATCCACTACATAAACCTGAGGATCGTGACGTATGATACGAACAAAGACGGCAAGCGGGAGATCATTGTAGTGAAAAACCTCTCTTCCGCCTCCCGCATGTTCCAGAGCCTTAAGCTCTTCACCGCCGCGGAGGTTTACAATCTGGAATGGGAAGGCATGGGGATGGTGGAGAACTGGCGGACAAAGAAGATCAGCGGCTACGTCGCGGATTACCAGTTCAAGGATATCGACAATGACGGGGAAAACGAGGTCGTTCTCGCGCTGGTTCTCTCCGTGGGCGGGTCCATCCGGGACCGAAGCGTGATCGTCACCTACTCTCTGAAAAGCGAATAGGGGGGATTGACAATTCACGAAAACTGTTATAGGAATTCGCGCCTTGATAAAAAACAGGTTCCCACAGACAAAAAATTCAAGTTTGCCCTTATCGAGAGGCGCCCTAAGTGATCAGGCGGTGTAGCTCAGCCGGTTAGAGCATACGGCTCATATCCGTAGTGTCCGGGGTTCGATTCCCTGCACCGCCACCAAAACATAGTCCGGCACAGTCCGGAGAAGATCAAAACCCGTTAGAAATAGCGGGTTTTTTCTTGTCTATTGTCCAGCAACGTATTATGTGATCCATCAAAAGCCGGTGTTTATGGGTAGCTTTTCACAGGTGATATATACCCAAGGGAAAGTGCATATACCCAAAAAGGAGGTTGCCATGCCCAAACGCATCATCCCATTAACAGACGTGAAAATTGCAAAAGCCAAGCCGCAAAAAAAACCACAGACAAGGTGAGACCTTTGAATTTCTGCCCTTCCTGTCATTGCGAGGAGCGGAGCGACGAAGCAATCCCATGTTTTATCGAATGGTTATGAGATTGCTTCGTCGGCCTTTGGCCTCCTCGCAATGACAAATGGCGCGTTTTTCAAAGGTCTCAGAATGGATTAGACTGGATGCCGGATCAGGTCCGGCATGACATTTTATCTGTTTGGTTGCCGGAGTAATAACTGAAGAAGCTCTATTACAGGATACGCTCCCCCGTCGCGATGATTTCCCTGACAAACGGATCTGTTTCGTCAAAGTCGGTGCGGGCAAAAGAATGGGGTTCAATCCGTAGATCGATATCCCAGCTCAATATTCTTAATCGGACGTCCTCGTCCAGTCCGTCAATATCATCCCGGTCCCAGAATACAGCCAAGTCAATATCGCTGTCGGGATGAAATGTATTTTTCGAATAGGACCCGTACAGATATAAGCGCCAGACCGGCACTTTGTTTTTTTCAAGCGTCTTGACGTATTCCCTGATCTTTTCGTATATTAACTCCTTATCTTTGCCTGTAACCATTTTCTGGTCTCTCGCATTTTGTTGAGTTGTATCTCTGTATATTGGCGATTGGCCTTCTTTTGAAACCGATTCTTATAATCAGGGTATCTTGCCCTGAGATTAAACGTGCTCAGTTCCGACATGACCAACTTTTGCTCATCGGATAGTTCAAGCGATGCCTTGTGGGCAATTTCCAGGAGATTATGGATTCTGGGATAATCGACGTCAACATTTCTTACATGGTATGCCTTCAGTAATTTTTCGACTACCAGGTGCCCCAGGAATAAGGCCCAGACGTAATGTTCATTTTTAAAAAGGCTTTCCATGACCTGGAAATCAGAATCCGATGACTCGATCCAGTATTTTACAATATCTTCCTTTTCCATGTTGCCAATCTACATGATTAACTCTTGATTATCAACAAATTATTCGTTTTTAGCCGGGCTCGTGAATTGTGCCTTAGCCGGTGAAGGCTATGTGGATGATGATGCGTTCCCGGTCGGAGACGACGAGCAGCGGCGGGTTTCCTTCTGCATGCCATCGGCAAATAGCTCTCGACCACGACAACGGCGGACCCCTTCATGACAAAATATCTTTTTCCGGGAGGCAATATGCCGTCCATTGCGCAGATCGTCGTCGCCGAAATGGGGACACTGTTTCCGTGCATGGTCGCAAAGGTTCACAATCGCCGGAGCGAATACAGAGAGAAAGACGGCGCCGAGCCGCTCGCAGTCGCCGCCCTGCCGGTAGTACTGAATGAGCCGCCAGAGAATCCGGTCCTTCTGGCGATAGGCGCGTTTCTTCTCGTGAAGGAAGGCCACGACGGCCTTCCAGTCGGCAAACGGGGCGAGGTAGCGGCAATCGGCTTGCAGCCGCCGGTAGAGCTTTACGAGTTCTTTGGAGACCAGCTCCTCGCGGATGCCGGAAAAGGAAAAGCCCATGCGTCCGTGGCGGCATGGGCTTCGAGAGCCAGGAAACAGGTCTGAGACTACATCATGAAGAACACGATCTCTTTAACTCTATTTGTTTTTTCGATCTTTGGGCGATGAACGGTCGTCCAGGGTCAGAAGCCTCGGCAGCGTTATGCATCCGGAGGCCGACCTGGAGTAATGTAGAACGAGCCAATGCCGTGAGGTTGAATTGCGGCTGCCGGGACCAGGGTCGCTCCGATGATCGACGATTTCTGTCACGCTTTAAGGAAAAAACCACCTTCGGGTCATGGGACAACCGAATTAAGTCGGTATGCAAAGAGACCAGCAGGGAACGGTCAGAATATTCAGATGTGGTATCAGATAGATCTCTGGATGATTCGGTCAGAATTGGATCAGAAATTAGGTCAGATTGCGCTTAAGCGCCACCTCCTTTCGGGTGATAAGGGTCCTGATTCTTCAATTGAGGTGAGGAGAGCGGCTTGAAATCATGCCCCTTCAAGTTTAAAACCTTTCTCCCAAAATAATCTCAGGCAGGTATCCACGACAGCTTCGTCGTAAAGGGTTCCTCGATTCTTCTCGATTTCCTTCAGAGCGGCATCGATACCCAGGGCGGGACGATAGGGCCTGTTTGAGGCCATGGCTTCCACCACATCGGCCACGGCAAGAATACGGGCCTCAATGCAAATTTCTTCCCCTTTCAGATTTCTTGGATAGCCGGAACCGTCCATCCGCTCATGGTGCTGGTAGACGATTTCTGCCAGGGGCCAGGGAAACTCGATGCCCTTGAGAATGTCATACCCGGCCTGTGCATGGAACCTGATCATTTCGAGCTCGAACTCACGCAGCTTCGTGGGTTTGCTGAGGATCTCCGCAGGAACAGCGATCTTACCGATGTCATGGATGGAGCCGGCCATCCGAATGCCGTCTATTTTCTCCTGGGGCAATCCCATCTCCGTGGCAATGGCGCGGGCGAGGTCGGCCGACCGTATCTGGTGACCGGATGTGTAGGGATCTCTTGTTTCCACAGCCGCTACCATGACCTGTATGGTCGCGCCAACGGCCCTCCTGAGACTGTCAAGGGTTTTCTGGAGGTTCGTCTTCGACAGCTTGCGCTCCTCCTCGCGGTGATGGAGCGACTCGGCCATCCGGTCAAAATTGTGGGCCAATAAACCGAGCTCCCCCGAGATATTGGATTGTCCCGTTCGGACAGTCAGATCCCCATCGGCCACTCGCTTTGTAAAGTTTAAAAGACGTTTCGCCGGGGATACAATCAATATCCCACCAAATAACCAGGCCCCCAGAAGCGCCAAAACACCCATCAACCCCATCCCGACAAAGTCTCGGACAGTTTGCCGTTTAACCTTTGCAAATGCGACTTGTTCCGGCGTGCTGACGCTTATATGGATGGCCTCACTACCACGGCCAATCGCTGTGAATCCATAAAGGCGGCGCACCCCGTCCAGGCCGATCCCCTCTTGCACTCCTTCCTTTTGGGTCAAAATGGCCTTAACGATGGGCTTTTCAGGCATGCTTTTACCGACTAATTTCTCCGGATCGGGAAAGCGATTTAGGATCGTGCCGTTGCTGTCGATAACGGTAAGGGTCGCTCCCTCCGGAAGCTGTATCTCCGCCATCTTTTTTCCTATACGGTCTAAATCCAGTCCAACAACCAGAATAGTTCTTAACCGGCCAGTTATGCTTAGAATAGGATAACCCAATGAAATATTGGGTTTACCGGTGATACGCCCAATTGAATATTCGCCGATTACAAAACTTCTTGCTTGCACAAGACGTTGGAACCACTCACGATCGGCATAATTGATCGGCTTGGCACTGGCTATGGCGCTGGCAAATACATCTCCATTCAATTTGGTGGCAGCCAAATTAGAGAAGTTTTCACTTTTTTCTAACACACTTGTTAAGATCTTTGAACAAACCTCCCGGTCTTGCTTTTGGAATTCAGGCATTTGTGAAAGAATGAAAAGAGTCTGGCGCGCCTCTGCAATAAGGTGCGAATATATAAGGGATGCGTTCTGGGCCTGCCTGAGTGATTCATTCAACACAGAAAGGCGTTTTTGATTTTCATCAATAATATCATGATAGACAATAAACCCCAGTATCGGAAGAATAATTATAAGAACGAGAAGCATTAATCGTACACGTAAGCTGGCAAATGGAATATTTTTCATTTAGAATCCCATCCTCTCTGACATTACAGACGTGCTTAAATCAGTCGCCTTCAAGTTGAAACCCTTGTTCCCGAAATTTTCTAAGGCATGCATCCACTACATCGATATCGTAATGAGTCCCACGATTGTTCTCGATTTCCTTCAGAGCGGCATCAATGCCCAGGGCGGGACGATAGGGCCTGTGTGAGGCCATGGCTTCCACCACGTCGGCCACGGCAAGAATACGGGCCTCAATGCAAATTTCTTCCCCCTTCAGATTTCTTGGATAGCCGGAGCCGTCCATCCGCTCATGGTGCTGGTAGACGATTTCTGCCAGGGGCCAGGGAAACTCGATGTCCTTGAGAATGTCATACCCGGCCTGTGCATGGAACATGATCATTCTGAACTCGAAGTCACGCAGCTTCGTGGGTTTGCTGAGGATCTCCGCAGGAACAGCGATCTTGCCGATGTCATGGATGGAACCCGCCATGCGGATGGCGTCTATTTTCTCCTGTGGCAATCCCATCTCCGTGGCAATGGCGCGGGCAAGGTCGGCAGACCGTATCTGGTGACCCGATGTGTAGGGATCTCTTGTTTCCACAGCGGATACCATGACCTGTATGGTCGCGCCAATGGCTCTCCTGAGACTGTCAAGGGTTTCTTGGAGTTGTTTCTTCGACCGCTTGCTGTCGGTAATATCGCTGTAGCGGAGCTGATAATGTTCCTTGCCATTCCAGAGAACCCTCGTGCGCCAGACGTAAAGGTGGCGGACCTCTCCATCTTTTCTGACGATGTCGATCTCATACTCGGGTGAAGCATCCTTATCAAGACGTCTTTTCTTTCTCCGGACCTTAAACTCGGCATAGCTCTGTTCCGTATAACGCTTCACGGTCGGGGTCGTCTGCCATTCCTCAATACTGTCGCATCCGAAGATATCCAGAGTCGTCCGGTTGACATAGAGGGTTTCCCCTTCGGCTGATACCACGCGAACGCCCAGCGGCGACTCTTCCAGGGACCGGCGAAAGTTCTCTTCGCTTACACGCAGGCCCTCCTCCGCCTTCTTGCGCTCGGTGATGTCCACAAAACTCTCTATCAAATACTTGCGGCCACGTAATTCCACAGGAACAACCGTCTTGATGATATTCTTTCGTTTTCCCTCGGCTGTTAATAGGACTCTTTCTGAAGAATCAACCGTCTTACCGAGGTCAAGAATCGGACAATTATTCTCTTCTGCTGGGCAGATAAACTTATGGCAGACAAAACCAATAACCTGCTCCCCGGGCAGGCCGATTAATTTAAGCGCCGTATCATTTACCTCAACAATCTTACGTGTAATGGCATCTATCATAATGACCCCGGATAATACCGTGCGCAGAATTACCTTGTTCCACTCCTCACTCTCCTTCAGCGCCTCCTCCGCCTGCTTGCGCTCGGTGATGTCCTGATTCACTCCATAAGTCTTGACCGTCCTGCCGTGAGAGTTCTTGACGATGAAAAATCGGACGGCGATATAGCCGACCGTGCCGTCTGGATAGAGCATTCGGTGTTCAATCTGCCGGTTGAAATGGGGATCCGTTGTTTCGATGGCTTTCCGGGTTTCTTCCCCGACCACATCCATGTCGTCGGGATGGACAAAGCGATGGGCGTATCCGGCGGAATGCATTGTATACCCACCGACTTTCTCGACCGTGGTGCGGAAAATTTTGTAGAACTGGTCATTGAACGTGAAGAGGTCGTTGGCAACGTCGTACTCCCAGTGGCCGAGATGGGCCATTTCCAAAGCGTTGGACAGTTGTGCCTTGCTGGCCCGGAGTTCCTCCTCCGCCTTCTTGCGGTCTTCGATCTCGCTCTGTAGCGCAAGGCGCGATTCGTTGGAAGCTGCCAGCAACTCCCGCGCCAACTTTTCGGAGGCTGCTGCGATTGCATCGCTGCGTTTCTGCTCGGTCAGGTCGGTTGCCACCAGGCAGAAGGAATCGGGCATCTCGTCGATGAGCAGGTTGCTCACCGAAAGATTGACCGGCGCCGGTGTTCCGTCGCCGGCGGCAAGTACAAGTTCCTCGCGGCGTCTTTCGTCTACATCTTTTCTCAGCAGTGATTGAAGAATCCGCTGACCCTCTGGCGCAATCCAGGTGTGGATCATGGAACCGATCACCTTTTCGAGCGGCGTCTTGAGCATCTCGGCAAAGCGGCGGTTGGCGTACAAAATCACGCCGTCCATCGTCAGGGTCAGCGCGCCTTCGTTCATATCCTCGATCAGCAGCCGGTAAGAATGATCGGCGCCCTTGAGCGTAAAGATCTGATCGCCGCCCTCGCCGGGGACGACGAGCGCGTCCACCTCGCCGCTGCGAATGGCGCGCAGGGTATCTTCGGCTTCCTCCAGCCGCGCGCGCAGGTCTTCCAGTTCAAGCAAGAGTTGCTTTTGGGTTGTGGGCTTCTTTGGCATTATGCACTCCTTTTCAAATCCAGCCCCACCAGCACGCGCTCGGTTTTCGACATATCGCCGATGATACGGCGCAGTGGGAGCGGCAATTTCTTGATGAGTGTCGGCGCGGCGATGATCTGCTCGCCCTCCGCCAGTTGGGGCTTTTGGTACAGGTCAATCACGTCCAACTCGTAGCGCCCTTGCAGATGTTCCTCGCAGATTTTTTTGACATTGGCGATGGCGCGCACGGATTGCGGTGTCGTGCCGGTTATATATAACCGTAAAACATAGCGTTTTTCCTTCGGACTGACCAGAGATCGTTCAAACGCTTCCGTCGAATCGCTCACTTTCTTTGTTGACATGGCAACCTCCTATTCCCGCGGCAGCAGATCCAACCCGATCAGCACGCGCTCGGTGTTGGAAAGATCACCGATGATCTTCCGCACCGGCTCCGGCAGTTTCCGAACCAGCGTCGGAATGGCCAGGATCTGGTCGCCGCGCGCCAGGTGTGGGTTTTCCAGAAGGTCAACCACTTCAATTTGGTACCGCCCTGCCAGATGTTCTTCGCAGATTTTCTTGAGATTGGCAAAAGCCGCCATGGATTTGAGCGTTTGCCCGGCGACGTACAGGCGCAGGATAAAGGCGTCTGATTTTCCTTCGGCTGGCCTAACTTTAGGTGACGCTGACTTTGGTTTAGTCGGTTTCGTTTTCATTTCGTGTCTCCTTTTTCCTTGTTCGATTTCGCATCCGCTTTGCGGCTCAGCCCCATGCCCACACGATCTTGCGCCAGTTGCGTTTCCTGCGCTTTTTCTTGCCCGATGATTTTCAACGACTCGGCTTCTTGCGCCTCAAACTCGGCGCGCATGGCGGCGATCTGCGCTTCCAGCGCCTTGCGCTTGCGTTCCAGTTCGAGTTGACGGCGATCAACTTCCTGCTTGCGCGCTGTCTTCACGGCTTGTTCTCGCATCTCTTGCGCCAGCCGCGCCGAGCCGGTCAGCACGCCACCCGGACCGACGTACATATCGCGCAATTGCACGCCGTGATCGGTCAGCAGGAACTCGCGAATCTGGTTCGAGTGCGCCATGCCGCGCGATTTCAGGATGTACATGCCGCGATTGCGCTCGCCGCCGATTTCGATGTTGCGCAGTAACAGCCAGGTGTCAATCAGGGACGAAATGGCAACGTCGGTTAGCTCGAGCGCGCCGCCGCCCGAAGTTAAATTGGTGAACAAGGCGGTGATCTGATTCATTTTCAGGAAATCCACCAGTCGCATCAACATGGATTTGACTTCGGTCTCATTGCCCCCGATGATAAAACTGCTCAACGGGTCCACAATCACGACCTGCGGTTTGAAGGCATTGACCGCTTTGTGTATCATCGTCAGGTGCATTTCCAAGCCCACAAACGAGGGGCGGGTCGCCTGAAACTGGAGCAGACCTTTCTTCACCCACGGTTCCAGGTCGATCCCGACCGAACACATATTGCGCATGATCTGACTGGGAGATTCCTCAAAAGCAAAATAGAGGGCGCGCTCACCACGACGGCAGGCCGCCTCGGCAAAGTGCGCGGCGAAACTGGTCTTGCCGGTGCCCGCCGTGCCGGAGACCAGAACGCTGCTGCCGCGGTAATAGCCCGCGCCGCCCAGCATGGCGTCGAGGCGCGCAACGCCGGTGGGGATTCGATCTGTGGAGGCAATGTGCTGTAAGCCGAGCGACGTGACAGGCAGCACCAAAATGCCGTCTTCGTCAATCAGAAATGGATACTCGTTTTTGCCGTGCGTCGAGCCGCGATACTTGACCACGCGCAACCGCCGCGAGGAGACCTGGTTGCTCACGCGATGGTCGAGCACGATCACGCAGTCGGAGACGTACTCTTCCAACCCCTGGCGCGTCAGCGTATCTTCGCCGCGTTCGCCGGTGATTATGGCGGTCACGCCTTTGTCTTTCAGCCAGCGAAACAGGCGGCGCAGTTCCGCGCGCAGGATGAGCGGATTGGGCAAGCCGGAAAAGAGCGACTCGATGGTATCCAGCACGACGCGCTTGGCGCCGATGGAGTCAATGGCTTGCCCAAGGCGGATGAACAACCCTTCCAGATCGTATTCGCCGGTCTCTTCGATTTCGCTGCGCTCAATGTACACAAAATCCAGCACCATCTTTTTGCGGGCGATCAGGTCCTTCAAGTCGAAACCGAGCGAGGCGACGTTTTGGGTCAGGTCTTTGGCGGTCTCTTCGAAAGCCATAAAGACGCCCGGCTCATTGAACTGTCTTGCGCCGCGCACCAGAAATTCCATGGCAAGGAGCGTCTTGCCACAGCCCGAGCCGCCGCAGATCAGGGTCGGCCGGCCTTTGGGCAATCCGCCGCCGGTGACTTCGTCCAGCCCTTGGATGCCGGTCGGCGATTTGGGCAGTTGCGTTCTTGATTTTTTCATTGTTCATTTCTCCATTTTATTCGTCAGCAACTGTTTGAACGTATCGTAGATCTTCTCGATTTCCGTCACCTTGTCGAAGAAGTAATCGGCGCCCAGGGCCTGACACCTTTCCCGATACTGGGGATAGGGAGAGTTCGTCAGCATGATGACGATGGGCGGCGGGATTTCTTTTTTGATCCGTTTCAAAACATCCATTCCGCTGCCGCCGCCTTCCAGGCGGATGTCCAGAATCACCACATCAGGTTTCAGTTTCACGATGGATTGGATCGCATCTTGTACATTCTGTGCATGCCCGGCAATTTCGACGCCGTCAATGCCAGAGATCATCGCCGCCAGTTTTTCGAGCACAATGGCCGAATCATCAACGAGAAATACCTTCATGGATTCATTTCTTTCACTGATGGCTCTTGTCCTGTCGCTCTTGCCCGCAGCGGGAAAACACGTTCGGTTACGTGATGGTAGTGCAGAAGGAGTTGGTTTTGGTTGAGCAGGCAGCACAGCGGACATAAAACCACGCCACCAGCACCGGGGCATTGTATGGACTATCGCCGATGCTGTAGAATGATATTCCTTTGTTATTTCAATGAGTT
>Ga0163200_1001001_pt1 | contig 10951 bp, 7 predicted proteins | sample PL_2010_200m_FD_113535 | JGI IMG/M metagenome (GOLD analysis project Ga0163200, IMG submission 113535) | Freshwater microbial communities from Powell Lake, British Columbia, Canada to study Microbial Dark Matter (Phase II) - PL_2010_200m | ecosystem: Environmental > Aquatic > Freshwater > Lake ... | reverse complement strand
GCAGGGTATATAAGTGACCGTCGCGATAGAAGTTGCCGATATACTCCTTTTTCTTGGTGTCAAAGCTGATAATCGGGTTGCCAGCCGCCCGAAATTCAGCTTTGAGATCCTTGATCTTGGTAAATTGCTCATCTCGATGCGCAACAGACTTCAGCGTTTGCTTCTTTTGCGCTTTGCGACGGCGATAATGGTGCTTCTTGAGCAGCTTGCGCACCACGGTCTTGCTCACATGTACTTGATGATGCCGCTCCAACAACCCCGCAATCTCATGCGGAATCAAATCCGTCCATACTACCTGATCATCCATCGGGTCGCCAGCCGTATGCTCTTTGAGAACCTCCAGAAATTGAGCGTCTATGTCAGGGTGGCTTTCGTGATACCCATTACGTCCCCCGCCCGGTTTTCGCAGCGACGCTTCGTACTGAGGTTGTTCCGGCAATTCTTCCAGATCATCCAGACCTCTACTCACCGTCTTCTCGCTGCATCCCAACAACTCAGCGATGTAACTCTGTCCACCATGCCCCAGTTTCAGAGCCTCGATCGCCGCATAGCGACGCCGATCTTTTTCGGACAGCGTGGCGTAATATTTCTTCATCGTTCGTTCAATTTTGGGACTGTAGGCCTGCATCATTCCGCTCCGCATTGGATAAATAGGTCTGACAGACTACTCAGAAGCTTAACCCTATGGACAATATAAAGCAAGAGCGAAAAGACACGGACAGTTGTTTAATTCTCATTCCTTAGATCATTTTCATTCATAGTCATCTAATTCGTCCGAATCAGTAAAAAGCCCCAACTGTTGAGTTGAACTTCTCTCACCTACTGTAATATCTAACGATACTTCTTTATCCAAAATCTCCAGTACTTGGCGTAGAGTATCACAGCTCAATTGATCACTGTCAACATCAACACGAAACTCCAAAGGCGTCTTTTTTAGATTTCTCCTAAGAATTCTACGTCGCTGTTCTTTATCTTCAAACTCCATAATGAAGGGATCTGTTTCGGTTACAGCATAAACCAAATCCTTCCCTAAATGAGTTTCGCGTAAATCATTACCCTCTTTAGCAGCAATATCTACAGATTTCAATTTAGGATAGTCATGTAATCGGCTATCACGAATGATCTCGTTTCGTTCTCGTTGAGGATTGTAATATGCAATTCCTTCGGGAATCTGTTTAGGATTCGGATTTTGCACTTTTAGGCGATGAACTTTTCTGCTCGACTTATAATATTCTATTACTTCCGCTCTTCCAACCAACGACGTTGTAGGAGAAAGGGAAACGACAGGACCAACTTTACATTGTTTTAAAACTTTTGCAATAGTAGACTGGAGACGGGAACAGACTGCATCCATGTCGATAGGAAGTATTTCAAAATGCCGGATTTGGAGAAGTATTTTTCCATATTTTGGCAATAAAACAAAAAAGACTCTCTCGGCGGGTTTTGTAGTTTCTCTATTCGCTGTTTTATTCAAATCATAGCTTAATAGCTCTGTAGGAAACTGAACCATAAAGAAACCACCTACAACACCATCTAAATCTACAGTACCAACAAATCCATATAGATCATTTTCATCCCCTTGTAGTTCAAGATTATGAACGCCGTGAATTATGCACTCTCTCTGTTCGAGAGTGACTTGCGACCAATCCATGCCAAAAATATCAAGGATATCGCAGTGTATTTTAGTGGTTCCCATATGTGCACCTTCCTCAATATTCTCACAAAGGTTTACAACAAAATACAACTTGCCTTGAGTCTGATTAATCTTCTCCCAGCGACAAGATCGAGCGCAGCAGACCGGCGATGAGCACCCCCAGCTTGACGCCCTTGCCGGGTGTGATCGCCAGTTGCTGGCCGCTCTGCTCGGCGCGCTTGGTCAGCAGGTAGGCCGCGCCGAGACCGGTCAGCGCGCCGAGCGCCGCGCCGATGAGCAGGGTCTTGACCTTCCAGGTATTGTCGGTTTCTGATGTTTCGATAATGGCATTTTCTTCCATGATGGCAATCCTTTCTTATGATCGTGTCATTGCGAGCCGCCGCCCTTCGACTGCGCTCCCTGGCCTAGCCCGCCACCTGTGCCTGCGTCAGGTGCAGGCAGGGCAGGCAGGGCGGCGACTGCGCAGCGTACCCGAAGGGTAAGCAATCTCCTCGCAGGATCGAATTCCAATTTTGGAGCTTACAGGAGATTGCTTCGGGGCTTCGCCCCTCGCAATGACAGCGTTGAAGCTATTTGAACAGCGATTTCAACGCAGCCCGCGCCTGCTCCAGCCATACTACCGGCTTGACCGCCATATCCGCGCCGCGCTTTACTCCACCAGCGAGCCTGAAAAAGAAATCTTGAGCCTGGAGGGTGTAGCGCGGCGTGACCTGCGTCAGGCGGGCAATAGCGTAGATCATCCCACCAAGCACGGCCAGGCAGAGTAGCGCGAAGAGCATCAGCGGCGCGACCAGCCAGATGGTCGCAACGTCGGCCCACAGTCTGGTTTGACCCGCCTCCGCCCTGGCGGTGAAGACCCCGATCACAACGGCCAATAGAACAACCAGGATGATCGGCGCCAATATCTGCCAGAAACGTTGACGCTTATGCGCCCGCAGCGTGGGTGAGTCGAGGTGAGACAAGTCAGCCATAGGCTTATTTTAGCACGAAATAAGGAACCCCTCTCATAACAACATCGGCCATTTTCAAGTATAATATGCGTAACAGTTGGTTTACCATATCGCCGCTTCTTTACAGAGAGCGGTCACGGCTTACAAACGGAACTCTTGGAAAATCCTGGGGTACTCCCCTTGCCTTGGATTATTCGGGCAGAATTATTTGAGAAGTCAGGTCCTTTCGAGTTTGTTGTACTCTACGTTGATCAGGACAGGCATATCCACACGAACCGACGACTTCGCGATAACCCCCCGATCCTGGTGACTTGATTCGTCGCCGGATTTGATTTTTCCCGCGTCCTGCCTCCTGCAGGATGTGGGTGCAGGTACATCCAGGAGCATTTCCACAGCCGTGGCCCCCACAGGCGGCCTGCGGCTGTGTGTTTTTAACAGATGCTCCCGGCGGCGTCCCCGACGCCGCTCCACAGGAATGCTTCGCGAAGGACGGCGGCTGGAGCAATGCGTTGATGCAAACGATCACGGCAATCGAGCCTCAGAAGAAGAACCCCCGGCGGGTGAACGTCTACCTGGATGGAGAATTCGCCCTCGGACTGTCCAAGCTGGTGGCTGCCTGGCTGAAGGTCGGGCAAACGCTGACCGAGGAGAAGATCGCTTCCTTGCAGGCCGAGGATGAGCAGGAGTCCGTCTACCAGAAGGCGCTGCACTTCCTGAGCTACCGGCCGCGTTCCACAGCCGAGGTGCGGCAGAACCTGAACAAGCACAACGTGCCGGAGGCGCTGATCGAAGCGACCCTGGAACGCCTCCAGCGCAGCGGCCTGGTGAACGACGAAGCCTTCGCCCGCGCCTGGGTCGAGAACCGCAGCGAGTTCCGCCCGCGCAGCAAGTTGGCGCTCAAGATGGAGCTGCGGCGCAAAGGCCTCGACGACGAGATCGTCCAGTCGGTGCTGGATGAGGGCGTGGACGAAGAGAGCCTGGCCTTGCAAGCGGCGCGGAAATACGTCCGCAGGCTTGAGGGTCTGGAACGCCCCGAGTTCCGTGTCAAGCTGAACGGGTTCCTGTCCCGGCGCGGCTTCTCTTATTCCATAATTGCCCCGGTCGTCTCTCAAGTCTGGCAGGAAATGCGCCAGACGGCGGACGGCAGGGAGAAAATCGAAAACGAGGAAAATCTATGAATCCGAATCCGATAGACTACTTGGTCATGGGCCTAGCCCTGGTGGTGGGACTGGCGGTTGGGTACTTCTTCAACCGTTACCTTTCCGAGAAGGCGCAGCGGCAGCAGCGCGATAGAGCCGAAAAGATCCTCCAGGAAGCTAAAGAAAAAGCACAGACAATCGAAATCCAGGCGCGTGACAACGCCCTCAAGGCGGCGCAAACCGCTGAGGCCGAGATCGCCCGCCTGCGCTCGGAACTCAACCGCGAGGACGAGCGTTTGCAGAAACGCCGCTCTGAACTGGACCTGCGCGTGGAACGCCTCGAGCAGCGCGAACAAGCGTTGAACAAACGCCAAAGCACGGTTGACCGCCGCTTCAACGAGGTCGAAAATTTGCACAAGCAGCAAATGGATGAGCTCCAGAAGATCGCCCAGATGAGCACGGACGAGGCGCGCACCATCCTGCTGAACGAGGTCGAGAAAGAGTCGCGCAACGACATGGCGCGCATCATCCGCCAGATCGAGGCCGAGGCGCGCGAGGAAGGCGAACGCCGCGCCCGCAAGCTGATCACGGACGCCGTCCAGCGCGTCGCCTCGGACCACGTGGCCGAGGTGGCGACCTCGCTCGTCCCGCTGCCGAACGAGGAGATGAAAGGCCGCATCGTCGGCCGCAACGGACGCAACATCCGCGCCTTCGAGCAGGCCGCCGGTGTGGACGTCATCGTGGACGACACGCCCGAAGCCGTGACGATCTCCTGCTTCGACCCGGTGCGGCGTGAGGTGGCGCGCCGCGCCCTCGCCCGCCTGATCCTGGATGGGCGCATCCACCCGGCGCACATCGAAAAGGTGCTGGACGATGAACAGAAGGCCATCGAAAAGACCATCGTCGAGGCCGGCGAAGAGGCCGCCTTCGACGCCGGCGTGCCTGGCCTGCACCCGGAAATCCTGCGCATGATGGGGCGGCTGAAATTCCGCACTTCCTACGGTCAGAACCAACTGGCCCACGCGGTGGAGGTCGCCAAGCTGTCCGGCATCCTGGCCGCCGAGCTGGGCGCCAACGTGGAACTTTCCAAGGCCGGCGGCTTCCTGCACGACCTGGGCAAGGCAATGGATCACAACCAGGAAGGCACGCACGCCATGCTGGGCGCGGAGTTCGCCAAGCGTTACGGCGTGACGCCGTCCGTGGTCAATGCCATCGCTGCCCATCACCACGAGGTCGAGCAAGATTCGATCGAGGCGGTGATCGCCGAATCCGCAGACGCCATCTCCGGGGCGCGTCCCGGCGCACGGCGCGAAGACCTGGAAGCCTACATCAAGCGCATCCGCGCCCTGGAAGACCTGGCCGCCTCGTTCCCCGGCGTCAACCAGGCTTTCGCCATCCAGGCCGGGCGCGAGGTGCGCATCATCGTCGAGCCGGGAGACATTGACGACCTGGCCGCTACCCGCCTGGCGCGCGACATCGCCAAGAAGATCGAGGAGACGATGCATTACCCCGGGCAGATACGCGTGACGGTGATTAGAGAGACGAGGGCGGTGGAGTACGCGAAGTAGTTGGGTAGTTCGGTAGTTGGATGGTTGGATAGTCTGATTGTCGGATAGTCACATAGTCAAATGGTCGCGTGGTTGGATGGTCGTGTTGTGTAAAAATGGAGCCTCCCTAAATTAAAGGGCTCTCACATTGCTCTTGAATTTAGAGCGATCCCATTAGAGTATTTAGCTATCTTCTTCCACACCCGAGGAACTGATGATTCGTATTGGCGTTTCCGGTCATCGTATATTGACCGGCAAAAGGAGAATTAATACGGGGATTGAAGAGGTGCTGTCGCGTATCAAAGCATCCTATCCTGCACAGGAGTGGATGATTCTCTCCTCTTTGGCCGAAGGAGCAGATTGCCTTTTTGTCGAGAAAGCACTAAAATATATGAAGGCAAAGTTAATTGTTCCTTTGCCGTTACCAATTGTTGAGTATCTACAAGTATTTTCAACTGATACCGCCAAGAAACTGTTTTCTCAACTCTATCAACAAGCTGAAGAAGTTATCCAGATCGAGTCTAATTTGACTAAAGAACATGCCTATTTGGCAGCCGGAAAATACATTCTTGATCATTGTGATGTTCTGGCTGCCATTTGGGATGGGAAAGATGCTCATGGGCAGGGAGGAACTGGCGAGATTGTGAAGATGGCCAGAGCGCGCGATCTGCCCGTCGCCTGGATCCAGGCTGACAACCGGCACCCGGGAACAAGGTTCCCCACCACTCTCGGCGATAAACAGGGAACAGTCATCTACGAGAGGTTCCCCGGTCAAAAATAGATTTGGGAGGCTGACATGCCAAAAATAAATCTAATCCCCAACGAGTACATTCTCAGAAAACACCCGGACGTTACCTGGCGGAAGTGGTTTCAAATGGTTTGGAACGATATTGAATGGCCAGTTGTGGCCTTATTGAGTTTCACATCCTTTCTTTTGGGGACTATTGGCTACTTACAACAACCGGAGCAAAATGCAGTAAAGATCTCACTTGTCGACTGTATTTACCGCTCTTTGCAACTTTTTACAATGCAATCGAATATTGAATCTGGGTTATCCATTCCAATTACTCTCCAGATTGCACGTTTCCTTTCGCCAGCATTAGCAGTTTACACACTGTTCCAGGCATTTATGGTGGTATTCAAAGAGCAACTTGAACTTTTTCGGCTGGTCCGCGTTACCAACCATGCCATCGTTTGTGGATTGGGTCAAAAAGGTTTACACCTAGCAAAGGATTTGCGCAAAGCAAATCGTCCCGTTGTAGTGATCGAACAGGATGGTAATAACCCGCATCTGGAGGCCTGCCGTGAAATTGGAGCCATCGTGGTTATTGGAAATGCTCGCGATAACAGAATACTGCTCAAGGCAGGCATACGTCGGGCCAAGAATTTGCTTGTTGTCTGTGGAGAGGATGGAACGAATGTTGAGGTAACAGAACAAGCACAGAAACTCCTTCGAGGCCGCAGAAAGAAAGTGCTTACATGCTTTGCGCACATCGCCGACACATACTTGTGGACTTTGCTAAGGGAAAGAGAGTTCGCTCAGGAGCAATCATCATTCTTCAGGTTTGAGATGTTCAACGTATACGATGCTGGCGCTCGTATCCTGCTGCGTGATACTTTCAAGGTAAAAGACATGAACCAACCCCCTCATTTGCTAATCATTGGAATGGGAGACCTGGCAGAGAATCTGATAATTCATGCCGCACGAGAATGGCGCTTACAAGGGGCAGACGTTGCTGGAAAACTGCTTATTTCTGTTATTGACCCGGACGTTGAACGCAGATTGGAGACACTCCAAATTCGTTTCCCCCTCTTGCGCAAGTTATGTGAGTTCAATTTATACGAATACCACACGAACTGGCCGGAATTCCAAAATGGCGGGTTCCTCCAAATGACTGATCAGCCTTATCCGATAACACATGCCTACATTTGTTTCGACAATACGCCTCTGGGTCTACTTGCTGGCTTTACGCTTTTGCGCTTGTTGCCAGACAAAAAAACACAAATTATGGTGCGTATGTCTGAAGATGCAGGACTGGCCGCTTTTTTGAAGGAAATCAGAAGTACGGAACTTAAAGATTTAAGCGCCTTCGGTTTGCTGGATCGTACTTGCAAGATTGGATTGCTAGATGACGGTACACACGAGGCGCTGGCAAGAGTAATCCATGGAAATTATGTTGAAAAAGAAAAGCAGAAAGGTAATACAGTCAGGGATAACCCGAGCATGGCGCCGTGGGACGAACTCCCGGACGAGTTGAAAGAATCCAACCGCCGCCAAGCCGATCATATCGGTATAAAACTTGCCGCGACTGACTGCAGAATGGCTCCATGGCAGGATTACGGGAAAGAAAAGTTTTTCTTCAAGCCCGAAGAAATCGAAAAAATGGCCGAGCTAGAGCACACACGCTGGTGTGAAGAGAAAATCATGGAAGGTTGGGAATATGGGGAAAAACGGGATGACAGTCAAAAAATCCACCCTGATCTGATAGCAGCTTGGGACGACCCTCGCTTGGAAGATGATGAAGCTAAGGAAAAAGACCGAGGGGCAGTAAAACTAATTCCGTACCTGTTAGCACAGGCAGGATTTCAAATTTATCGACTGAAGGGCAAGTAAAGACAATTCGAGGAATCTTTATTGGTTTGATGCTCTGGGAGGCACAGGTAATCCGTTAGCGATAAGGCCTGTAGTGAAAGCAGCGGCTACATCTGCGGCATAAGGTTTCCAGTTGTCGCGCTCTTGAGCGCCACGTTCCCCTTCCCATTTTTGGAATAATTCAACCGATTCCGGAGGACGGGGGATATCCGAAATGCCCCGGATCATCATGAAGCCAACAATTTTACCCTGGTCACGAGCATGATTGATGGCAGCAGCAACCCCTGCACCTTCCATCTCAACCGCCTTCACCTTTGGCCATTTCCGATACACTGTAGCGAAGAAGGCATTGGTTGGGTCATCTACAACTTTGTCGCCTGAAGCAATCTGACCGCAAATAACCTTCGGCTGGCGCTTTTTAGGAGACGAAAGCCTGATAAACTTTCGCCAGTCGGGGTTTAGACCATAAGCTGTCGCTTTCGTTAATAATCCCAGATCCGTGTGATAAGTCCAATCACCACGTGGGTGGAAATCGGTTTCGATTTTTCCATACTCGTAACCATGGATCACATCGGCGATCACTACATCTCCGAGATGAATGTTCGGCTTGAAACTTGGATCTTGGGCAGCATTCTCAAAATCCAACAGGCCACCGGCAATACCAGAAAAGAAGATATAGCGAGGATTCAAAATATTTACACCTTCAATTGTTGCCATTGTGCTTTGGGGATTGCCCGCCCTGCCTGTTATCCCAACGACAACCCGATATGTGCTTCCATAGTTTGCAGAGAACACATTGCCGGTTTGCCAAGCATATAGATTTGGCTTTGTCTCCGTGCCGGGCAGAGGCTGCAAGTCGTCTAATTGACGACAAATGGCTTGATACTCCTCTTCCAAAACTGTTAGAATGACAACGTCAACAGATTGTTTTTTGGTTTTCTTGGGCATAGTTGATCCCTTTTGTTCAACCGTGGTTTCGGGTTCGCGTTCCTTGGATCCAACTATGCTTTCGGCAGCATTCGTTTTTGCAGATTTAGGTTTGGGGCTTCGTTGGAGCAATAGTTTCATCGCATTTTTTAGATTTTCTCTGGCATCCGAAGCCTCTTCAAAACCCATTGAGTATTCAATTCCATGAATACTCCTCAGATCAAATGGTATTTCTTCACCTTTCCTGGCGAGAGTAATCATATCTTTTTCCAGGCCATATGCCACGCCTGACCAATAGTAGACTCGAGGGTCAAACTCGGTAAAATCAGCAACAATAATTCGAGCCCGGTTGATATATTTCCAAGCTTTATCCATCATCGTTCCAGAATCAGTAATCTCATCCAACCGTTTTGCATTCAATCTTATCTCCCCGGCAACATATTTGATGATATGGGTGTAAGCATCTTTTTTTTCTGAGTGGTATTTTGGTACAAGACCAAGACAAAGATTGTTGTCAGATTCGGATATCAAGTCTTCAAACATTATCGGGCTTTGGCCGATTTGTATTTTCCTCAAAACACCTCCAAGATAGCTGTTTAGCCTATCTGCTCCAAATAAAGTAACGTCATACTCGAATACCTGCATATTGTCTAGAAGAATTGCTGGAACATCCTCCAAATTCCGCGTCAGGAGAATCACTGGCTTTTGGAGCGCATGCGCAAGCCCAACCTCAAAAAGCACGTTGAGATTTCCTCCACTCAGGTCAGCAACGATTAACTTCGCATGACGAACATACCTCAAAATGTCTTTCATAATAACGCCACGATGAAAAATTTCATCTGTGCGTTTGCACGAGAGATTCATATCCTCAAATGTTGCTTTGATGGCGTTCTCGTAGAAATTCCAGTATTTCGGATCAAAAGGCATGATTGCAAAAACATCAATAACCCCTGTTTGTTCTGCAGCCTTTCTTACGGCTTCCATAAACCTATGTTCGTTGAAGGGTTTATTCGGGGGAATTTTATCGAAATAATCCAACGCTCTCAATTCCAAGGCCCGTTTGAATCTCCCTATCGTATCCAAGTGTTCATCAATAACAATAGCCCGTGCGGGGTACTTTGTCTTTAGCATTTCTTCGAGTAATTGAAAACCATCCACATTATCAGGATCTTCTCCATCCAAATTCACATCACTGACAACGATTTTAAAGGTGGTCTTTGAAGACTTGAATAGACTTAATGCATCAAAGATATTGGAGACACAAATAACATTGAACTCATCATTTCTGGTTAGAATCTTTTTTAGAAAATCTTGCCACACCGGATCGTTTTCCACAACTAGCACAAACGGCAGTAAAGGATCCACTAAAATTTCTCTAGAAGTTTTTCTTATGTTTGCGTCGAGCATATATAATGGCGGAAGTTCAGCGGATGTGCCTGTAACCCGGGTTGATTGAGAATATGCTTTCGCTTTCCGCAAACCAGGGAGATCGACTGATATAGAAGGAGACAATAGTTGTCCTGCCAATCGGGCATATGCAAGCAACTCAGAGTAATTACCCAACTGGGGAGCTAATACTTCCACCAAACTGGATAAACGCCGTAGTTTCTCCCTACAAATTAATGAATAAGGTGGTTGATGTTTGTTGTTCAATGGGGTAGCAAAATTATTTACTTCCTGAATAATTTTCTCAACCACTTGATCTCGGCGATCTTTTAAAATAACCATTGCGGCCAACTGCTGGTTTTCCAGTTGCTCATCACTAAATAAATCACTCGTTTTAAATAACTGCTTTGTGTGCTGAATAATTAGCCGGGCAGCATTTTCCATTGGCTCTAAGCCCAGTTCCTGGTGCATCTGTTCAAGCAAATATTCACGCAAGGCAAAATCCATACTATACTGTTCATATCCAATTTGTTTGAACAAATCAGATAGGAGCAAGTCGACTTCAGCAACCCAAGGTACTTTTCCCCGCAGAAACGCCTCGCGCAGGTAATTAAGCAGTTCTGGGGTAATTACTAGCGGTATTGCTGCATAGTATGCCAGCAGTCTGTATTCGTGGGGAAACTGCCTTAATAGGCGACTAACTGCTCGTCTCCCCTGGCCGGCCTCGGCTGACATGGTTATAGTCGATAGATTAT
>Ga0163200_1001000_pt1 | contig 10952 bp, 6 predicted proteins | sample PL_2010_200m_FD_113535 | JGI IMG/M metagenome (GOLD analysis project Ga0163200, IMG submission 113535) | Freshwater microbial communities from Powell Lake, British Columbia, Canada to study Microbial Dark Matter (Phase II) - PL_2010_200m | ecosystem: Environmental > Aquatic > Freshwater > Lake ... | reverse complement strand
GTGGATGTCATGTCCCGAAAGGAAAGAGAGTAGCGTGTCTTCGATACTCAACGATCAAATATAGGATATAAGGACAACCTGTCATCGGAGAATTTTTGGTTTTTGAAGCCTATTCGTAGCTAACAAGAGAAATTTAATGTAGGGGTCGCTTATAAAAGGGTTCGCAGAGACGGATTTCACTATCGATTTCATCGCCTCCTTCTTTCGCCCACTGAAGCCCTCGTAGAATGCAAGATTCGAAAAAAAGATCCCTCTGGCTTTCCTGTCCGCATCGAATAACGCCCGGTTACGCTCATAGATTATCCGGTTGTATTCAGGGACCCGGTGGCAGTTCTTTGTGATTTGGGCGAGTTCGTGCCAATGATCGCGATTTAGATTCTCCCTAACACAGGAGAAATAATAATGTGACGAAAGTCTTATTAGAAAATCCCAATCCGAATGCATTCTTAGTCTTTCATCGAATTCGCCTACCTTGAGAACATCTTCCCTCAATATCATAAGCGAATTCAACCCAATGATGCAACCACACAACAGCTGGTGAAGGATATTACCCTCAAGGTCGAATGTTCGCTGTTCCAAAACCCTTGATTCGCTATCTGAGTAAATCTCACTCAAGCAGTAGGATACTCTGTACTCCTTACCTCGTTCTCCTAGGTTTACAATTTGTTTCTCCACCTTACTTTCGAACCATTCATCATCGCTACCTAAGAACGTGATATATCTTCCACGGGCTGCATTGATGCCAGTATTCCAAGCAGCTGCCACTCCTTTATTTATATTATGTCTTAAATAATAAATCCGACCGTCATCAATCTTATCCAATTCGTTCCTAACGTCCACACTGGATCCATCGTCGACAATAATGATTTCCAGATTCCTGTAGGTCTGATTTAGTACGCTCTTCAGGGTGCGTGGCAGCAGTTCCAATCTGTTGTAAACAGGGATAATGACACTAACCAATGCGCTGCTAGCTGTGCTAGAATTAGATTGACCAACGTCCAGGATGGAATCTGACATGGTTACTAATGGACGGATGGTCGAAATCGTAATTTAAACTAGTTGCCTGATGCGAGGCATTCTGACAAAGTCATTTTGATTAGATGATTGGTCGAGAGAGCCTCACTATTTCTCGGATATGCGACTTCGAATAGCACAGAGAGATACTATTGCCAGAGAGGCAGGACATTATGATCTGGGGGCCAAGACGCTATGGAAAAAGCCGGGGCCATTAAGCGCTAGAACGTGGAAATTGAACTCCGGGAAATACGATATCTGGATAGGGAGCGGAGTGCGGGCGTCGGGATTTGAACCCGAGTTATAAGCTTGGCAAGCTTAAGTGATAACCAGCTACACTACGCCCGCATGAGGCATCGACCCAAATGTGCTAGGGTTTAATAAACCTAACCGTTGGTTTAACTGTGGTTGAAGTCCATCCAGTAATTCCTTTGGGGCTCGATTAAACCATAGTTTTTTTAACCATAGTCATCTGAGAGCCTCCAAGGTCGGGCTGCAACCTAGGACCGACATAGCGCTCTTGAAGGTCTCGCCATCTATCTGTCCTATCGCGAGTTTCAGGGCGAGCTCGCGTTTTGCTTTGTCCGTTTCGATATCTGGACCTTGGATAACTGGCCTCGATGACTCGAAGGTCATCATAGGTCGGCTCTGGGCAACCTTCATTACAGTCTCGGCACTTGGATGAATCTATCTATTGCCCATCTCCAAGGTTTCATGGCCGGTGATCTCCTTGATCATGTAGGCGTTGGTCCCATCCCCTCCAAGCTGGGTCAGCTTGGAATGGCGTAAAAGGCGAGGATGAACGCGGCGCTTCATTCCGGCTTTTTAGGCCGCTTTCTTTACAGCGTTTCGGACGGCCTGTTCGTCCATCTTCTTGCGCATCCTGTTCAGAAAAAGGAATCGGTCGATCTCATCATAGAAGAGTATTTTGGGCAGCTCCAATCTTGTCATCTTTCCCTTAGATGACTCGATTACATCCTCGATATCGGGCAATTCTGCCCCTTTTTCTAGGTGATTTGTCATAAACTCCCCGAGTTTGCGACATTTGAGAGCGCCTTCGAAAAGAGGCTAATAGAACGTCTGTGTTTGGTTTCCTATGCCCGACCAAATAAATTGTCAGATTAGATGTGCTATGTGTAACCAATGGGTGGATTCGCCAATTCAATTTGGAACAGCAGAGGCCTTTTTCACTTCCGCACCTGTTGGAAATAAAGCCCATTGTTCTTGGTGTGGACAAACCACGCCATACAATATCGAAAATATGCGGTTTGAAAACCGAAGTGATGAGGGAATACGAACTTGGATTGGAGGAAATGAAATAATCAAGAGCCAAGTGAAAAAGTTGGGAAAGAGTTTGGGAGAAGTTGTTTAACCAAAGGCTTTTGGCGAGATTTGCGAGGATTCTAAATCGTTTCGACTGGCAGGTAAATTAACTTAACCCGGGTGTTTAACCCGAGTAGGGGTATCTGGGTGCACTCGGGTTTAATTTCCGTCGTCATTGAAGGACCTCCAACGAAGGCGCGCCCCTAAGGACCATCATCGCAGTCTTGAATGTCTCAAAGGCTATCTGTCCTGCCCCGAGCTTCAGGGCAAGCTCGCGCTTCGATGAATTCCTGACCTTTGCCTGATGTTCATTATCGATCTTCTGATAGGACTGGTAGAGTTTTTATATTTCCAACATCAAATCAAAATTCAGATATCAACAGCCGTTGCAGAAAGGGTGGATGTCATAAAAGGCGGTTATCAAGCTTCGTTCGGCCGATCAACCATTCTGAATGATCTCGTCGAATCATAACAGGAATAGCCAGGCACAGAAGATGGCCACTACGATAATGAAGAGCCCCGCCCAGCGACGCTTGCTATAGTCAAAGATGTCTTTGCCGCTCATCGGTGCCACTGGGAAGGTTCCAGATAAGCAACCGATCACGCACATTGCAAGGCCTGCTCCCCCGATCCCCGTATAGCCTCCTTCTACAAGTAGGAAGAAGAGGCCCACGAAAGCCAGTCCGATGAGGATCTCCAGCGCCGCCGCCCTGCCGATCAGACGCTCCGTGGCCTCCGTCGATTCATGCGCGGAACGCGTGGGCGAGGAGAATGGAACCTTAAAGGCGAAAGTAGTGAGCAGAAAGAGGACGAACCCTAAGGGCCAGATCCTGTGCTCGCTCCATACACCGCGGCGTCTCAGGAATACTATGGCAATGTACTTCTGGACAAGACCTACGAGGATGCTTGTGCCGAAGAAGACGGGAAGCAGCGCCCAGATCTGATCAAATGAGCTGACCTTGACGAATGAGAAGGAGAGTGCAAGGAGGATTATTGAGGTAGCATATGCCAGGACCTCGGGTTTCGTAGGTCTCAGCGGGGGAGCGTTCCTCTTCTCGATCTCGGTCTTCTGCCTGGAGGAGACAACATCCTCCAGCCAATGCTTCATGTTGTCCGGAACCAAGTCCTCTGTCTTCTCCCCAACCTGTTCTCCCATCGCGCTCAAAGGGTTGCTTACAAACGAGAAGACGATCGAGACCGCCCCCAAAGCAACGGCTGTAATGCCGATCGCCTCCACGGCGTTCAATGGCTGTGGAACCCAGACCTGCTGGAGCAGGCTCGGGACGGGCGAACTGCCCAAGGCATACACATATCCATTCCATGACCCGAAGTAGGCCACGCCGCCGACGATGGCAGGGGACGAAACGACGGCGCCGCCAGTAAGATAACTCCAGATCTCAGCTCCGCTCGTCGCATTCAGAGCATAGAGCCTGCCATCGGTGGACCCTATATAGACGACGTCATCGACAACGGCGGGAGATGAGCCAATGGTGTTGCCAGTAGTGTAACTCCAGACCAAGGCACCGTTAGAAGCGTTCAGCGCGTAGACATTGCCATCCCGTGAACCGACGTAGACCATCCCTGCATTGACCGCAGGGCACGCGTTCGCATAGTCGCCCGTCGCAAAGCTCCAGAGCCTGACCCCGCTCGATGCGTTCAAGGCGTACACGCTGTGGTCCCACGAACCGACATAGACCACCCCGTCCACGACGGCCGGGGGTGAGTAGACCCCTCCACCTGTGAGGTAACTCCAGACAACGGCGCCGGTTGCAGCGTTCAGGGCGTACACATAGTGGTCCATCGACCCGATATAGACGATCCCGGAGACGACCGCTGGGGATGAGACGACGAAGCTGCCGGTAGTAAAGCTCCAGATCATGGCACCGTTTGTCGCATTCAAGGCATAGACATTGCCGTCCAGCGAACCAACGTAGAGGATGCCTCCGACGACGGCGGGAGACGCGTCAGTGGCATTCCCAGTGACAAAGCTCCAGATCAAAGAGCCGGTGGAAGCGTTGACCGCGTACACATTATGATCCATCGACCCGAAGTAGACCGCTCCGGCAACGATTGCTGGAGAAGATCTGACCTCACCACCTGTGGCGTATGTCCATACCGTCGTCCCGCTCGAGGCGTTAAGAGCATAGACATCTCCGTCATTGGATCCAATGTAGACCACGTTGTCTGCAACCGCGGGAGAGGACCAGACTTGATTCGCGGTCTCATGCCTCCAGAGGAGCGTGGGAGCGACTGTCGAATTACCTGCGCCTACACCGCTGTGGGATGCATCGGAATGGTACATTGGCCAGTCAGCATTGGCCAAGGGAAGCATTACTAGGCAGATGATGACGATCAGAACGAACAGGCCCGAAAATGAGGCCAAGCTAATTCTAATCCTCAGGCAGAATCTCCCCTCTCTTTCGAGATAAGGAGTTTGAGTCCAATTTAAGTCTTGTGTCCGTGGTGCACTCAAGCCCGCCGACGCCAGTGCTTACTAAAATGATATGGCTTCTCAATTACTGCGCAGTTACTGGTCAACTCGATTCAATATGGTGCTTGAATGTACATACAGAACAGCACCTGTATTGTCTTGCATTGAAGGCAATCGCGCAACAAAGGACAGGAGATTCGAGTAGTTAATCATCATTCACCTAGAGTGAGCCGTATCTCCTCAGTTTTTATATACCGCATGCACCGGACCTTCACTCCAAACATTTTCATAACGGGGAGTAGTGCGAACGGATCGAAGAAACAGAAAAAAGGCGGACAGCTGGGGGGTCTAGATGGCTGAAGGAGGAATGGCAAGCAACATGAATAAAATGCGAGTCATGGTTCTTAGCGTCATTGGAATTATCCTAATTGTCGCTTGAATTGCCGTAGCAACTATTCATAGCAGTCTGCGCGGCTCAGGTCTAGGCACGCTGTTACTCATGGCTGGTTTTGTGCTACTGATCATTGGCATATGGAGATTCACTTTAAAGCGCGCATAATGATTCTTCCATTGGGTCCTGGACCATGATTTTTCTCTATTCCTTCTTGGGTTCTTGATAAAATCTATTAAATAAAAACTGATATTAGGCATTGGCAAGAAGAGGAGGAATGGCCGTCAGGAATTTGAATCCAGTGGACAGGCGGGTCAGGGTCATCAGGGCTCATCCCTATAGGGGGGGTCCAGTGGTCTATTGGATGAGCCGGGACCAGCGGGCCCACAAAAATTGGGCCCTGATCCATTCCATCCAATGGGCGAACCAGGCGGGGGTGCCGCTCTTGGTCGCCTTCTGCCTGGTGCCGCAATACATGGATGCCTGCATCAGGCAGTACGGCTTCATGATGAAGGGGCTGGAAGAGCTCGAGGCGGAGCTTTCTAGCCTCGGAATCGAGTTCGTTGTTTTGGAGGGGTATCCCGAGATCGTATTCCCTTCATTCCTTCACAGGCATGGTGCAGGCCTCCTTGTGACCGACTTCGATCCTCTGCGCGAGAAGCGCGAATGGATCAGGAGGCTGGCGGGAGAGATAACCATTCCCTTCCATGAGGTGGACGCGCACAACGTCGTCCCTTGCTGGCTCGCCTCCAAGCGCAGGATAATCACCTATACCACGTTCAAGGAGAAGATCACGCCCCTGATCCATGAGTTCCTGGGGGAATTCCCTCCTTTGAATGCGCCTGAAATACCATGGCCGCAGACCCATGCATCGATCGACTGGCAAGGCATGATCGACCGCCTTAAGGTAGACAGGACGGTAAAGGAGGTCGACTGGATAATCCCTGGAGAGAGGGCTGCCCAAGCCTCCTTGAGGGAATTCCTCCGGGCCAGGCTTTCCTCATATCCGGAGCGAGCGGCCGACCCTACCACCTTGGGACAGTCCGACCTATCGCCCTACTTCCATTTCGGCCATCTGTCATCACAAAGGGCGGCCCTCGAGGTCCTGCGCACCGACGCTCCGCGGGAGGCCAAGTCCAAATATCTGGACCAGCTGATCGTCAAGAAGGAGCTCTCGGACAACTTCTGCCTGCATACCCCTGAATACGACACTTTCGGCGCCTTCCCCAAATGGGCCCGGGACTCGATCGACGCGCATCGCTCGGACGAAAGGGAGCACCTCTATACCCTGGAGCAGTTCGAGAACGGCCAGACCCATGACCCCCTGTGGAACTCGGCCCAGCTGGAGCTGGTGAAGCTGGGCAAGATCCACGGCTCCCTGCGGGAGTACTGGGCCCACAAGATCCTGGAATGGACCAGGAATCCCGAGGAGGCTTTGAGCATCGCCCTGCATCTCAATAACCGCTGGGGCCTGGACAGCAGGGACCCGAGCGGGTACACGGGGACCGCCTATGTGATAGGAGGGCTCTTCGACCGGCCCTGGACCTCCAAGGAGGTGACGGGGAAGGTGCGAAGCATGACCTACACCGGCGAGCGGCTGCGATATGACATCCATGCATACGAGGAAAGGGTGAAGCAGCTGTGACCCAGCTCACTTCTGGATAGCCACCACCAGTTCGCTGAGCTGTATGGTCTCGACCGTCTTCCCGTGCAGGGTGAGCTCCTTCTGCACCTCGAAGCAGTCCGCCTTCAGCTCGATGATGCTCCCGTCGTCCATTGTGATCTCCACCATGGTCAGGGAAGAGGGCTCCTGGTCCCTCTCTGGCTTGAGCGCCCTCACCTTGTCGCTCACCTCCTTGGCCCGGGACTTGAATTGCGGGCCGATCTTGGACGGCACCGGCTTGAGCGCGATCACCCTCTCCTCCAAGGCCGCCTCCTTCGATACCAGCAGCTCCTTGGCCTTGACGGTCTCCTTGATGTCCCGCTCGCTGCCCTGCACCATGCTCGCTCCCGGGCCGATGATCTCCACCGATGCGAGCTCTAGGTTCAAGGGCAGTCCATGCTCCGCCTTCCAGCTTCTGACCGCGCTGACCACATCCCGGACCACCGCCCCCTGGCGCTCGGAGGCCTCGTCGGAGAGTGCCGGGGCGGGCCATGTGCTGACATGGATGCTCTGGGCCTGGTCCATCTGCGCGAAGTTGTCCTGATAGACCTCTTCCGTCACATGCGGCATCAGGGGCGCGATCATCTTCATTATGCCCAGGCATACGGTGTACAGGGTGTAGCGGACCGCCTCGTCCTGCTCGTCCCTGGTGCGGTGCTTCACCATCTCGATGTAGTGGTCCGCGAACTCGTGCCAGGCGAACTGCTCGATCTCCCTCATGGCACGATCGAACTGGTAATGGTCATAGTAGGTGGTGACCAGCTCGCAGGTATGGGTGAAGCGGCTCAGCATCCACCGATCGATGGGATGCAGGTCCTCGGTCTGATGGGGCGTGAGCTTGACCACGCTCCCCACGAACTTGCCCATGTTATAGAGCTTGGTGCAGAGCTTCTTGCCATGAACGACGTCCTTCTCCCGGAAGGCGTTGTCCTCGCCCAGGGCGCAGGTGCACGCGAAGTAGCGCAGCGCATCCGCTCCATAGGTCTCCAGGATGGGCATGGGATCGATGACGTTATTGAGGGAGGTGTGCATAGGGGTCCCGTCCGGGGACATGATGAAGCCGTGGATCATGATGTCGTTCCACGGCTTCTCTCCCAGAACGAGGTACTCTCTGAGGATGGTGTAGAACGCCCAGGTGCGGATGATGTCATGCGATTGGGGGCGCATGGACATGGGATAGAGCTTCTTGAACTTGGCCTCGTCCCGTCCCCAGAAGGTGTTGAAGAGCGGGGAAATGGAGGAGTCCATCCAGGTATCGAACACGTCGGTGCAGGCTTCCAGAGCCCCGCCGCACTTGGGGCAGGATGCGACCGGGGGCCGGGCGACCGTGGGGTCGATGTAGCAATCCTCCTCCCGGGCAGGAACGATCTCTCCGCAGCTGGAACATTCCCATACCGGTATGGGGGTGGCGAAATACCTCTGCCTGGAGATGACCCAGTCCCATTGCAGTGAGTTCACCCAGTCCTGGAGCCGCACCTTCATGAACTCGGGGAACCAGTTCACCTCATCCGCGACGCGCAGCGCCTCCTGCTTGAACTCCAGCGTCTTCAGGAACCATTGGGGCACGGACAGGTACTCGATCGGCTCATGGCAGCGCCAGCAGATGCTCACATTCTGCCTGAGCCTCTCCTGCTTGACCAGAAGGCCCTGGGACTTCAGGTCCTCGATGGCGGCCTGCTTGGCCTCCTTCACCTTCATCCCCTGGTACTTGCCGGCCACTTCAGTCATGTGGCCCTGCTCGTCGATGGCCTGCTCCAGCGCGAGGTTGTACTTGCGCACCCACTCCAGGTCGCCCTTGTCGCCGATGGTGCAGATCATCACCACCCCGGTGCCGAACTGGGGGTCGGCCTTCTCGTCGGCCACCACCTTGACCTCCCGGCCGTACAGCGGGGTCACCAGGGTCCTGCCGATGAGATGCTTATAGCGCCCGTCCTCCGGGTGGACCGCGACCAGCTGGCAGGTGGAGAGCAGCTCGGGTCTGGTGGTGGCCACGATGACCTGTTCCTTCGAGCCCGGGACCTCGAACCTGATGAAATTGAAATTCGTCTCGTTGTCGTCGTACTCGATCTCGGCGTCCGCCAGCGCGGTGATGCAGCGGGGGCACCAGTTGACCGGGGCCGTGCCCTTGTAGACGAGCCCCTTGCGCAGCATCATGAGGAAGGTGATCTGGGTAATCCTGCGGTAATAGGGTGCGTCCGTCTGGTAGTAGATGGTAGGGTCCATGCAGGTGCCGATGACCTCGAACTGCCTGGTCATCTCGGCGATGAAGGTGTTGGCGAATTCGGAGCACAGCCTGATGAACTCCTGGCGGGGCACGGAGAGCTTGGTGATGCCGTACTTCTTCTCCACCTTGACCTCGGTGGGAGTGCCGTTGACGTCAAAGCACAGGGGGAAGAAGACATTATAGCCGCGCATGCGGTGATATCTGGCTGCGAAGTCTATCAGGGAGTAGCCGGTGGCGTGGCCCAAGTGGAGCGATCCGGAGGTGTAGCGGGGCGGGTTGTCCACGCTGTAGACGGCAGCGCTCGAATCGAAATCGAAATCGTGAATCTTCCATTCCTTCCACTTCCGTTGCCATTTCCTCTCGGCATCAACATTATCATATGACATGGAGGGAAAGGGAAAGGAGAGAGGAAATAAAAAAGGATTGGTAAGGCGATTGGGTCGTTCTGCCCGCAAGGTCAGCGCTTCTTCTTGACCTCGCTGCGGCTCTGCTTCATCTTGTCCACCCTCTCTTCCTTCTTCTGCATGACCCTCTCGTCCAGGATGCTCATCAGGTCGATAGTGGCCTTGATCAGGCTCCAGTCGGCTATGTGGCCGATGAAGATGCCGTGCTCCGTGACCAGCCTTCCGTTGAGCGAGTACTTCGCTCTGTTGCCGGACGAATGATACTTGGCCACGTGCATGGTGAACAGCAGGGGCCGGGCGATCTTGGTTATCTTGGCGAGGCCGCTCTGGATCTCCCGCTCCATCATGTCCAGCGAGAAGCGGTCTTCCTCTTCCAGGCCGGTTATCTGCATGTACACCATGTCCCTTTGCCCGAACGAGGCCAGGAGCTCGACCATGTCGTACCTGGTCACGATGCCGAGGAGCCTACCGTCCTCGACCACCGGGAGGGCCGAGACCTTCTTAGAGGCCATCAGCTTGACGGCGGTGTTCAAGGTCTCCTCCGGTCCGACCGTGTGCACCACGTCCCGGTCCAGGGACCGGACCTTGATGTCCACGGGATTGCTCTCGCCCCTGAGCTCGCCCTTGGTCTCGCGGCGCTTCGGGTTCCAGTTGTAGTTCACGATGTCCCTGATGCCGAGGATGCCGGACAGCCGCCCGGTGTCATCCACCACCGGTATGGTCCGGATGTCGAGGCGGCGCATGATGTCCACCGCGTTCTTGACCGGTTCCTCCTCCGTCACGGTCATGACGTTCTCGGTCATGACGCTGTTGACCGGGATGGTCTTGAGCTCCTTGATCTTCGGGATGATGCTGACCACCCCCGCCCTGGAGATGACCCCCACGATCCGGTTGCCCTTCTGGACCGGCATCTGCCTGTAACCTGTGGAAAGGAAGAGCTCGGCCACCTCGGTGATGGAGCTCTCCAAGGAGATCTGGGGGGCAAGGTCCATGGCCGCCCTGGCCTTGGTCCCGATGACGAGGTTCTTCCTCCTTATGATGGAACGGTAGCTCACTACTCCCAACAGCTTCTTGCCCTCTACCACGGCGATCTCGTGAAGGTCCTTGGCCCGCAGCTTCGCCACCACATCGGTCAGGACCTCCTCAGGGTCCACGGTCTCAAACTTATCATCCATGAGGTCCTCGAGCTTGACAGCGTCGATCTGGGACCTTATGAGCTCCTTGCGCTTCATCGCCTCAATGTTGTCGCCCATCATTTCCATCATTCCCGTTCTAGTTGCACATGTATGAATGCGATATCCTTTTCAATGCTCGGATATGAATGTCACAGCGACATGACATTCCTATTAATATCTTTTGCATCTCATGTCATCCATTCCCCACGGTCCCGAGGGGCATCAACCCTCGATCTCCGGGAAGGTCATGGACCCGCTGAGCAGGCGCCCCATCAATTGGAGGACATCGGACCTCCTCACCCTGACCTGGTCGGCTGAGTCCCGCTC
>Ga0163200_1000996_pt1 | contig 10968 bp, 9 predicted proteins | sample PL_2010_200m_FD_113535 | JGI IMG/M metagenome (GOLD analysis project Ga0163200, IMG submission 113535) | Freshwater microbial communities from Powell Lake, British Columbia, Canada to study Microbial Dark Matter (Phase II) - PL_2010_200m | ecosystem: Environmental > Aquatic > Freshwater > Lake ... | reverse complement strand
CGACAATATCCGCCGGATTGGGCGAGAGGGCGGCCTGGATCAGCAGGCGGCGGACTTCCAGGCTGAGGCCATCCTCGGTGGCCTGTGACACCGTTCGTGCCGCGAACACCGGCGGCACGCCGGTGCGAGACGGCAACGAATGCTCCGCCCCGTCGGCCAGGGTCGGGAGCGGGATGAGCGTCTGTCCGGCGCGGCGGGCGAGGTGGGTCTCGTCAGGGAGGTTGATGAATTGGTAGCGGTAAGCAGGCAGAAGGTCAGAAAACGGCGTGTAGCCGAAGGAGCTGGCGGGCAGGCCGAACGCCTGGGCTGTCGCCCGGCTGAAGGCCAGGGAAACGTCCGCTGGTTCCCCGTAAGCAACATCTGGCAGGAGGAGCAGGCGTCCGTCCACCAAGCGCTGGATCTGTCCAGTTTCTCCCATGAAATCCAGCGCCGAGAGGCTGGCAGGGGTTTTCAGGTCGAGCAGCACCACCGGGATGCCGTAGCGTTCGGCGTTATCGAGCACGTGGCGCAGGCCGTGACGCTCGCCTGTTGGGCCGGTGTGTGCGCCATCCCAGCGGCGCAGGGCCTGGGCGGGCGTGTAGGCGGGGAAGGTATCGGTGAAGGCCAGCAGGAGCGGGGCGCGTGCCAGAGGCGGCGAACCATCAGAACGGATGTCGAGGGCTTCGTCGGCCGGGGTTGCGGAGGAAAGCGAATATGTGCGAATGTCGAACCAATAGCGCTCCCCGATGAAGAAGCGGTTGAGGCTGATGGTGAGGGTGTCCAGCGCGGGATCGCGGCTGGCGCGCACCTGCAGAGGCGAGTCAACGCCTGGCGGCTGGGCGAGTTGGATCCTCCCGCTGGAGGGGATTTGGATGACGAGCGGGGTCTGGGCGTAGTGAGCGTTGTCCCATAGTTGGACTTCGACGCGGGTATCATCCGTGAAAGTGATGTCGAGCAGGTCGAGGCGGATTTGCAGATCGTAGCCGGAGGTACGCGTATAGACGGCCAGCAGGTCGGCGGCGGGCGTGGGGGCGTCGTCTGGCGGGTCGAGGCGGCGCAGGTCGCTGTAAGTCCAAGGAGGATTGGCCGCTTGCGCTACGGCGCAGGAGGCGGTCAGCAGAAGGCAGGAGGTAGCAAGCAGAAGGATGATTTGGCGCATGTCACGTTTTACATTTGGTGGTAGTGAAGAAAAAGCGATGGTGGCAGTACTGTCGAGGTGATGGCGTTTATCACGAATTCCACGAATGGACGAATGTCAAAACCAGTCGTGGAATTCTGTCATGGTCAGGAGCATGTAGCACACCTTTTTAACCACTGAGTCACGGAGACACTGAGAAGAATACGGGAAAAACTCCGTGACTCCGTGTCTCAGTGGTGAAGTTCTTTGTGTGCAACATGTGACTGACCAACACACCATTCGTGGAATTCGCAGCATTCGTATCATTCGCGTTCCGAGAGCTCCGGATCGCAACAATTACGGCTCATTTCGAACGGTCAGGGTGTAGCGAACGTAGCGCAACCCATCGGAGGGCGCGGCGCGCAGGCGGAGCAGATATGGCGTACCGGCTGTCAGCTCGAAGGGCCTATCCTGGTCGCTGCAGGCCAGGCCGCCCCAGCCAGCCAGCGGCGCGCCGTTCTGCCACAATTCCACCTCCAGGTTGCCGTTCCCGTCGCAGACCAGGCTGGACAGCATCCTGGCCGGCGAACCCGCCAGACTGGCATACGGCGTGAACATCACCCAATCCTCGGCGTCGCCTTGCGGGGAGGAGACCTCGCTGGTGTAACTGAACTGGCGCGCACCGGAGGGGGAGAATGTCACTTGAATGGCTGGGACGGCCGAAGAGTCATTGTCTGCGCGGGCTGGGCCGAGGGTCGGTGTGGGCGTGACGGGGACAAGTGTCGGCCCGGATGTGACCGGCGCGCCGGAGGCGGTCAATACCGGCAGGCTGGCCGTGTCGCCTTGCAGGGTTTGGACGTAGGCCGCCGTGACCCAGCCCTTGCCGTCCGCTCCGGCTGCGTACTCGACCTGCAGCCAGGTGGTGGCCTCGTTCTTGCCGGTCAGCGCCAGCGCCGCGCCTGCCTGGATCATACCCAGCACATCGTAATCCGTCCCCGGGCCGCTGCGCACGTTGAGCTGTACAACAGCTTTCCCCGACAGGGGCGTGACCGTCGCGGTCGGCGAAGGCGGGAGCGGTGTGGACGAGGGCAGGGGCGTCAGGCTTGGAGCCAGCGTGGGCGAGGCAAGCGCGGGCGTCACAGAGGCATTCGATGGCGGAACCGGGCCACAGGCCGCGGCGAGCAGCGTCAGGGTCAAAGCCAGAATAGCAAGTTTCCAAAGAAATAGGCGGTTCATTATTTTATCCTGGGGACAATTGTACCCAAGTTGCAGATAATCTACACAATGTCTATATAAGTTCATCACTGTTCCTTTATGCCTCTTTGCTATACTCCTCCATCGAAGTCAAATTCGATTGTGATTGGAGGAACAATGAAATCCCGCCCATTCAAGAAGTTGTTCTGGATCATACTAATCGTGGTGTTGCTCGCTGGCGCAGGCGGGTATGGCTATTATAAATGGCGCCAGACGCAAACCAGCAGCACCCAGACCCAAACGCTCCAAACGGCGACCGTGCGCCAGGGCGACCTGGTCATCCGCGCCAGCGGAACGGGGACGCTGACCCCCGTTACCGCGTCGGATCTGGTTTTCGGCACCAGCGGCAAGCTGAAAAACCTCCAGGTCAAGGTCGGTGACAAGGTGGAGGCCGGGCAGTTGTTGGCAGAGTTGGACGACTCGACCCAGCAAACCGCAGTGGCCCAGGCCGAGCATGACCTGCTCGAGCTGACTTCTCCTGCGGCGATGGCGACCGCCCAACAGGATGTAGCCACGGCGCAACAAGATTTATACAACGATCAGGTAGCGCTGACCAACGTGACGGTGCGCGTCAGCCAGGCGCTCATAGATGACGCCTATGCCGCCTACGTTATCGCCAAGGATAATTATGAGAAGGCGCTGGAGAGAAACAACCAGGCCCTGACCGAGCTTTCCCAAGATGACCCCAAATACGCCCAGGCTTACCAGGAGGTCTATGATTACCAGGTTGCCATGAAGAACGCCCTGGGAATTTATAACCTGTACACGGGATACTCCAACCCGGCGAAGGTGGCCGAGGCGAAGGCGCAAGTGGAGATTGATAAGGCGTTATTACAGGAGGCTCAATATTACCTGGCGGCTCTCACTGGTGATGAGGTGCCGGAGGATGCGACAGGAACCGCACTGGCGCAATTAAAGCAGGCGCAGCTCGATCTACAAAGCGCAGAAGATGAGCTGGCGGCGACGAAGCTCTATGCGCCGTTTGCCGGCACGGTGATGGCGGTTAGCGCCCAGGTTGGCGAATCGATCGGCTCGAGCACCGCCATCCTGACCCTGGCCGATCTGAGCCAGGCGGATATCCAGTTCTACATGGACGAGAGTGACTGGAGCAACATCAAGGTCGGCTATGCTGTAGAAGTCACCTTTGATGCCCTGCCGGATCAGGTATTTACCGGCAAAGTGATCGAGGTGATGCCCAGTCTTGTCACTGTGCAAGGCTCGTCCATGATCGAAGGGCTGGCCCAACTCGACAGTTCGATAGAAGAAATCCAGTTGCCGGTTTACGTGGGCGCCTCGGTGGACGTGATCGCGGCGCAGGCCAAGAATGCCGTCCTGGTGCCGGTCGAGGCATTGCATGAAATATCTGCGGGCCAGTATGCGGTCTTCGTCATGAAGAACGGCACGCCGACACTGACCATGGTGGAAGTGGGTCTGCAAACGGATACCTTTGCCGAGATCAAGTCCGGTTTGCAGGCCGGGGAAGTGGTCACGACCGGTATTGTGGAGACCAACCAATGACAGCAACTCGCACGATCATCGAGACCATTGATCTCACAAAAATCTATGGGATGGGTGATGTGCGTGTGACTGCGCTGGATAGCGTGAACATACACATCGAAGTGGGTGAATTCGTCGCCATCATGGGCGCCTCCGGCTCCGGCAAGAGCACGCTGTTGAACATCCTGGGCTGCCTGTCCACCCCAACGTCAGGCAGATACAACCTGGATGGCGAGGATGTGAGCGACCTGGACAAGGTGGAGCTGGCCGAAATCCGCAGCCGCAAGCTGGGTTACATCTTCCAATCCTACAACCTCCTGCCGCGCACGACTGCCCTGCGCAACGTGATGCTGCCCTTGCTCTACGACCGGACGCGCAAGGTGCCGGCGGAGAAATGGGAGGAACTGGCCAAAGAGACGCTCGCAGCGGTTGGTTTGGGAGACCGCATGGATCACCAGCCGCAGGAGCTTTCCGGCGGCCAGCAGCAGCGCGTGGCGATTGCGCGCGCCCTGGTCAACGATCCGGTGCTGATCATTGCGGACGAGCCGACTGGCAACCTGGACAGCCGCTCCGGGGAGGAGATCATGCTCCTGCTCGACAAATTGCATGGGCAGGGAGCCACCCTGGTCGTCGTCACGCATGATCCGATCGTCGCTGCGCACACCGGGCGGACGATCCATTTGAAAGATGGGCGCATTGACACGATCGTCCATAATGGCAACAATCATACCCTGGAGGTGAGCCATGCGACCCATTGAGGTGCTGCGGATTGCCTGGGAAGCGATCGGCAAGAATAAGGTTCGCTCGCTGCTGACCATGCTGGGCATCATCATCGGTGTGGCAGCGGTCATCATCATGATCGCGGTTAGCGCCGGTACAGAAGCCACCATCAGTGACCAGATCACCAGCCTGGGCACGAACCTGATTTTCGTCTCGTCGAGCTTCAGCCGGATGGGGCCTGGCATGGAGAGTTCGGGTGGGCTGGTTTACGACGATGCGACGGCAATCGCCGACCAGGTAAGCGGGGTAAAGGGCGTCGTCGTCGAGCAGCAGGCCACAGAAACGGTCAAGGCCGGCGATGTTACTTTGGATAGTATCGGGATCGTCGGCACTTCGGTTGATTTTCCGGCGGTACGTGACATGAAAGTCCAAGACGGACGCTATTTCACTGAGGAAGAGATCACGCGCAAGACGAAAGTGGCCGTGCTGGGGTATGACCTGGCGCAGGAGCTTTTCGGGGATGCCGATCCCATCGGAGAGAGTATCCTCGTCAGCACGAGCAGGTTGACCGTTATCGGCGTCATGGCTGAGAGAGGCACGGTGGGAGAAGTTGATTACGATGCCCGCATGTACATCCCCCTTTCGGTGATGCTGCAAAAGTTTACCCGATCTCCTTTCGCCAGGATCACGGGCGACCGCGTCCGCATGATCTACGTGCAACTCACCGATTCGGCCAACATGGATAACGTGATCCTGCAAATCCAGCTCTTGCTTGCCAAACGCCACAACGTTTCGCTGGATTCGGCCGATTTCACCATCACCACGCAGCAGGATATCATTGCAACGCAGGAATCGACCACGGCGGCTTTCCGCTCGCTGCTGGCATGGGTGGCGGGTGTATCGTTGATCGTGGGCGGCATCGGCATCATGAACATCATGCTGGTCAGCGTGACCGAGCGGACGCGGGAGATCGGCGTGCGGCAATCGGTTGGGGCCACGCCGGCTGACATCCGCTGGCAGTTCCTGACCGAGGCGCTGCTGATGAGTTTGTTAGGTGGTCTGATCGGCGTGCTGGTCGGCGTCGGCGGGTCGTGGCTGTTCGGCACGGTCAGTTCTATGCGCACGGTGGTCGTCCCCAGCTCGATCCTGCTGGCGTTCGGCTCGGCCGCGGTTGTCGGCGCGTTCTTCGGCTTCTATCCGGCCAACCGCGCAGCCCAGCTCGATCCCATTGACGCGCTGCGACACGAATAAGTAGAAAGAATATCGAAATGAAAAAGACAATACTTACTTTCATGGTGCTCACCTTGCTGTTCGCACTGGTTGCATGTGGGGGAACCAGCAGCACGACGAGCAATTCGACCGGCGGAACAGGCAGCACAGCGGACAATTCAACCGCCTTATCGTTGGAGATGCAGCTTCTCCTCGGTACGATCAAGCTGGAGGACACTGATCTGGCCGTGAGCGCGGATCAAGCCTCGCAGTTGCTGCCGCTCTGGCAGGCATTGCAGTCCCTGGAAACGAGCGACACGGCGGCCTCTGAGGAAATAGACGCGGTGGTCAACCAGATCGAAGCGACCATGACCTCGCAGCAAATGGATGCGATCACCGCGATGAAGCTGACGCAGCAAGACGTGATGACCGTGATGAGCAATGCGGGAATCTCTGCCAATGATTCCGGCGCCAGCAGCTCGACGGGTTCGAGCCAGAGCGGCTTCCCGGCTGGCGGCTTCGATCCAGGCGCGGCGGGCGGCCCTCCTGATAGTGGAGGCGGTCCGGGAGTTGTTGTTGTCCAGGGCGGCGGCGATGCAGGAGGCGTCGTTGTCCTGGGCGGCGATCCAGGGTTCGGCCCCCAACAGATGGCAACCGCTCAGGCTGGAGGGCAATCTGGTGGTTCCAACAACCAAATCCCCGCGCCCTTGCTGAGGTCGCTGATTGATTTGCTGCAGAAGAAAATACAATCCTAACCCCTTATGGCATAGATACCATCACTGCGAAAGTGGTGATGGTATCTATGCTTATTCCAACGGATATACCAACACCTTGATAAACCACTTTTACCTGGGGAATTCCCGATAACCCGAATATAATACAAACAAGGAGATGTTCCTATGAGAAAAGTAACATTTATTATCGCCATGCTTGCTTTCGTGTTTGCACTGGCCGCGTGCGGCGGGGCAAACACTACTGGCACAACGGCCTCTGATGGAACCTCGTCAGGAGATACTGCGGGAGAGCTGTCGCTCCCCACGCAGCTTCTTATCGGTACCCTCAAGCTGGAAGGGACGGAACTGGCTGTTGATGCGCAGGAATCGTCCGAGTTGCTGCCGCTTTGGCAGGCATACAAGGAACTAATGTCAAGCGACACCACCGCCCAGGCAGAGATAGATGCGGTCGTTTCGCAGATTCAAGGCGCGATGACTCAGCAACAAGTCCAAGCGATTACCGATATGAAACTAACGCCGCAGGACGAGTTTTCACTCATGCAGGAGTTAGGATTGGCTACGAACTTCCCCAATGCAAGCGGGACGCCTCGGGCTTCGTCTGGCCAGGGCTTTGTTCCGGGCGCCGGCGAGAGGCCGGGCGAGGGACAGGGCGGCTATCCCGGTGGCGGGCCGAGTGGTGGAACTGGCGGCTATCCGGGAGCGGGTGGTGGTCAAGGGTTCAATCCGCAACAGATGGCGACCGCGCAAGCCGGAAGAGCACAATCGGGTGGAGCAGGCAATCGCCTCCCCACGCCCTTGCTGAATGCGCTGATTGATTTGCTGCAGAAGAGAACACAACCATAGTTTCCTCTTGGACTGAGATTGGATAATTCACGGCGCACAATCGTCCTCGTAGCTGGAATGCCGCGATATCGAGAAATATCGCCCGGGCCAGCCCCCACAGCCAGGCACCCATTTTCACAAGGGCGTGGTGGGACGTTTTAGAGAAGTATTCACACCAGAGCAATTACAGCTTTGCAGCGAACAGCTTGATCCTTACATTCGAGAAATGGGCTATTCGTCTTGAGACGATATGAACAAAACCATCTTAGTCGTAGACGATGAACAGCGACTTGTTTCCCTGGTAGGCACGTACCTGACTCAAAGCGGGTTTCGGGTCGTCACTGCATCCAATGGGTTGGAGGCGCTTTCGGTGGGGCGGCATGAAAACCCGGATTTGATCATCCTCGATATTATGATGCCCGAAATGGACGGCTATGAATTCATGCGGAAATATGGGGCTGACCATGATACGCCGATCATCCTATTGACAGCTCGTGTGGAAGAGGAGGAAAAAGTGGTCGGGCTTGAATTAGGGGCTGATGATTACGTGACCAAGCCTTTTCGGCCGCGTGAACTGATCGCGCGCGTAAAAGCGGTATTACGACGCAGCGGGATGAAAGCGCCGGAGGCGAAAGTCTTGCACGTGGCCGATGTCCGCCTGGATCGTGATAATCACACGGTCCACGTTGCGGACAGGTTCGTGGATCTAACCCCCTCTGAATTCGAATTGCTGGCTGCCTTGATGTCTGCACCGGGGCGCGTGTTCTCGCGTCTTGATCTGCTGGATGTCATTCAGGGCGTGCGCTTCAAAGGTTACGAGCGCACAATTGATTTGCATGTCAAAAACCTGCGCGCCAAGATCGAGCCTTTACCCCGCTCACCGCGCTACATCGAAACGGTCTACGGCGTGGGTTATCGCTTTGTCAGGGAATAGAACCATGCGCTCGATTGTGGTTAAACTTTTGCTTGCTTTCTTAGTGATCAGCCTGGTTAGCGTTGGTTCGATTGCACTTTCTGCCCGCTGGATGACCGAGAGGGAGTTCAGGAGTTACACGTTCGATCAGAACCGCAGCAACATCATTTCTGCGCTGGTAGATTACTATAGCGCAAACGGAAATTGGAGCGGCGTCGAAAATGCCCTCCTGGTTTCGGCAGAGCCGCCTCCCCCGCGAGGCGTCGAAGGAAACAACAGGTTTTTTACGCTGACGGATGCCAGCTATCACGTTGTGCTTGCAGGGCCGGGGGATCAAGTTGGCGACCTGTTATCACGGTCCGAGATCGAGAGTGGACTGCCGATACAAGTGGATGGGAATACTGCCGGATTCTTGGTGACCAGGCAGCCGACCATCCGCGCGAATCCCGCTGAGACGGCCTTTCTCGACCGCATCAAGCAGGTTTATATCTTGAGCGCGGTTGGCGTCATTGCACTGGCCTTGATTTTGGCTTTCCTGCTTTCCCGCACGCTGACGCGCCCGATCCGCGAATTGACTGCGGCGACACGGGCTGTGTCCGCAGGCGACCTGGCGCAGGAAGTGCCAGTCCGCTCACGCGACGAGTTGGGCGAATTAGCAGCTTCTTTCAATCAGATGAATGCAAAACTGGCCCAGTCGCTCGATCTGCGCCGCCAGATGACTGCCGACATCGCCCACGAACTGCGCACACCGCTCAGCGTCATCCTCGGCCATGCGGAGGGGGTGCACGATGGCGTTCTCGCGCCGTCCCTGGAGACGTTCGAGATCATCCGCGACGAGGCCAGCCGCCTGGAACAATTGGTGGATGATTTGCGTACCCTTTCGCGCGCCGGTGCGGACGAACTTCCCATCGAGCGCCAGCCCGTGGCCCCACTGACATTGCTCGAAGATGTGCAGGCAGCCCACACCCATCGCTCGGAGCAAAAGAATATCTCTCTCAGTCTACAGGTCGCCCTCAATCTGCCCGAGATCATCGTGGACCCGGGCCGGATGATGCAGGTATTGAACAACCTGGTGGATAATGCCCTGCGCTACACACCCGAGGGCGGACGAGTGTTGCTCTCGGCGCAGATTGTGAATGAAAAGCTGGAGATCAGGGTCCAGGATAGCGGCCCGGGTATCCCGGAAGACGAATTGGATCATATCTTCGACCGCTTCTACCGCTCGGACCCATCCCGTCAGCGTGACGAAGGCGGTTCAGGGTTGGGGCTTGCCATCGCGCGCGCCATCGTCGAGAAGCACAACGGTCGCATTTGGGCGGAGAGCAGACCGGGGGAAGGGACGACGATCGTGATCCATCTGCCGGTCAAGGATGGATGAAAAATTGTAATTTATAGGGGGAAGTACCCCTGGGCAGATTCGAACTGCCGCTTTCGGCTCCGGAGGCCGACGCTCTATCCACTGAGCTACAGGGGCGGGCGAGGAGATTTTACCATTAAACACAGACCCTAAAGGTCTCGGAGACCTTTAGGGTCTGCTGGCGGTTATACCTGCGCGTAGGGTGTCAGGCGCGCCAACTCAGCGCGCATTTTCTGTATCGCCGCCGCGTCCCCGCCCTCATCACCCAGGGTGACGTATTGCCGTTTCTTGTGGGCCAGCTCACCGCACAGTTGATAAAAGCGGGCCGTGTACCTGAAGCGACCGGAGAAGATGGCCGCCAGGCGGGCGAAGGATTGCAGCCAGGCGGACGAGGCCGTGCGATAATGGGCCGGCGTGATGACGCCTGACTTGACTTCTTCAATAAGGGACTTCTTGAGATAAAGTTGTTCGCGCCAGGTCGCCCAGACGATGAACAGGAACATGAAGAACCAGCCGGTCCAGTCAACGAACGTGCCGATGGCCAGCCCTTCCAATCCGCTCAAGAAGGTTGCCATGGTGTTGTGGAAGGCATGGGTGAACATCGCGATGCCGATGCCGAGAAGCGGGAAAATGAGCTTGCCGAACCAGTTGCGGCTCAAGCGCGAGGCGGCCAGTCCGATGCCAGTAAAGGCGGTGTAGAAAGGATGCTGCCAGCCGACCAGGATGACGCGGACGAAGACCAGGAACCACAGCCCCTGCCAGCCGGTCTCTTTGAAACCGTAGTTGTAGATGTAATACGAGTTCTCGACGGCCGCAAAGCCCAGCGCGGCGACCCCGGCGTAGACGATGCCATCCAGGACGGAGTCGAATTCCTTGCGAAAGACCAGGAAGACGATGAAGACGGCCAGCCCCTTCAGGCTCTCCTCCACGAACGGCGCGATGATCGAGCCTCCGGCCAACTCCGTGACCCAATCGGATTGGGTAAAAAGGTAAACGCCGATGTCGAGAAAGGTATTGATGATGAACGCGCTGCCGGCCGCCACGATTGCTCCCCACAGGAAGACCCCGCCAAGCAGGATTTTCGGTTCTTTCTCGTACCGGTCGAACCAATACAAGATAGAGGCGAAGAACAGCGCGGGTACAAAACCAAAGAATAGTGAGGCAAGCATTCCCATGGTCATCCTCCTCGATCAATTTATTTATTCTAACCCAGATTTGAGAATAAGGCGGGCGCGTTCGATGCGTGTATTTTCGAAGGCGATCCCCAAGGTATCTAACACCTCTTCGGGGCGACCCGTCGCGCCCTCGCGGGCGGCCAGGCGCATGAAGAGCAAGGGAGCGGGTGACAACGAATGCCCTGCGGGGG
>Ga0163200_1000993_pt1 | contig 10978 bp, 6 predicted proteins | sample PL_2010_200m_FD_113535 | JGI IMG/M metagenome (GOLD analysis project Ga0163200, IMG submission 113535) | Freshwater microbial communities from Powell Lake, British Columbia, Canada to study Microbial Dark Matter (Phase II) - PL_2010_200m | ecosystem: Environmental > Aquatic > Freshwater > Lake ... | reverse complement strand
GCATCAGGTAGTAGGGAACTTTTTCCGGGTCAGCCGGCCCGGGTCCCGCGCCGTGCCGGGCCAGGAAATCCTGCTTGGATTCGCCCGGGCGGTAGCCTTCCGGTCCCACGTATTCCTTGTAGTAAATGTCCTTGATCTTGCCGGCCTGCTGCTTGCGCCAGTCGAGCAAGGGTTTCAGCGCCTCGCGGATGGCCGGGTCCGCATTGTACGTGAAGACCACGCCCCAGCCGGTCTCCTCCAGCTTGGTGGGATCGGCGCCTTCTTTGACGGCATAATGCCCCTGCGTGGAGCGGTCGTACCAAAACTTGAGTTCCTTGATGGCGGCTTCATCCTTTGGCTCGCCGCGGATGATGCCAGACATGGTCTCCGCATCCAGCGGCGGCAGGAGCGGTTCGCCGGTGACGGCGTTGATGCCATTGAAAACCAGTTGTTCACTCATGTATTCCTCTTGAAAATTTGAGATTAGGCGGCGTTCTCTCACGCCGCCGGTTGCGCAAGCCTGCCCTGGCGGGCTAGGCCAGGGAGAGCGCAACCTAATCACTTTTTGATAATAGTTCACGGCAGCGGGCAATCCGGCAGGGATTGCTTGCACTCTTCAACGGTCAGGGTACGAGCGACCCGCTCGGTGGCAGACTGGATCAACTCTTCCAAATCGAGATAATGCACCCGGATCGTCCCATCCGCGCCGGCGGTGACAAGGTACTTATCGTCCGGGCTGAAGGCGACGCCGTAGATGCGGTCGCTGTGGCCGTAGAGGGTATCGAGCATCTCGCCGCTCTCCACGTCCCAGACTTTGGCGGTCATGTCCGCGCTGACCGTCGCCAGGTATTGACCATCATGGCTGAACGCCAGATCGAAAACTACGGAGTGATGACCCTGCGGCCCACCGAAGGTACGCACCTGCTCGCCAGTCTGGACATCCCACAGGATGGCGGTCGCGTCATCGCTGCCGGTCGCCAGATAGCTGCCATCCGGGCTGAAGGCGATGGTCTCGACCCGGTCGGTATGGCCGCGCAATTGGGCGCGCAACTGGCCGTTCGAGGCGTCCCAGACATCCGCGCCATACAAAGAGTTACCCTCGCCAGTGAAGACCGTGGCCAGCAGCGCGCCATCCGGACTAAAGGCCAGATTATCCTCCGAGGCCGTAGTATCGCTATGCAAGGCGAATAGTTCGCTGCCCGTGGCCGCATCCCAAATCTTGGCCATGCCAGTATCTCCGCAGGCTGCCAGGCGGGAACCGTCCGGGCTGAAAACGACCGCCCACAACTTGCCGATCTCGGCATTGACCACCAGAAGGTTCTGTCCACTCGCGGCATCCCAGACCCGCAGGCTGCCGTCCCGGCTGACCGTGGCGATCCTGCCCCCGTCCGGGCTGTAGGTCACCCCTTCCACACCGGAGGTATGGCCTTTCAGGGTGAGCAATTTTTCTCCAGTCATCGAATCCCATACGATGCCATCGCCAGTGGTAATCCCAGAGACAATGCGCGCGCCGGACGGGTCGTAAGCCACATCATACACGCGCGCGGCGGCGTTCATGGTCGCCAGCTCGCGGCTGCCGCCCGGCGAGATATTCCATAAACGCACCGTGCCGTCCTCGCTGCAGGTTGCCAGGTATCTACCATCCGGGCTAATCGCCACGTCATATACCTGGCTGGTGTGGCCGTAGAGCACCATTTCAGGGCGGCCATATATGGTATCCCAAGAGCGGATAGTGCGGTCGGCGCTGACGGAGATGAGACTCGCGCCGTCATGGGTGAAGGCGATAGCGTAAACCCAATCCAGATGGCCAGGGATCGTCATGAGCGCCTGGCCGTTTTCCACATCCCATATTTCGATGAAACGGTCTGAGCTGGAGGTGGCCAGGGACAAACCATCCGGGCTGAACGCCACTCCGTTTACACTCCTCGAGTGGAAGGATAGCACCTGCAGTTGCTCGCCGGTCTCAGCATCCCAGATGCGGGCGGTGTTGTCGCCGCCGCCCGTGGCCAGCAGCTTCCCATCCGGGCTGAAAGCGACCGCCTCCAAACCAAAGGTGTGACCGGACAGTGTGAGCAGCAGTTTACCGCTACTCGCGTCCCAGATTTTAGCCGTCCCATCTCCACTGGCAGTCGCCAGGCGAGAGCCATCCGGGCTGAATGTCATTCCCCAGACCGTGTCGGTATGGCCATTCAAGCTGAAAATGACGTTGCCCGTTTGGGCATCACAGATTGCGGCCAGGCCGCCGTCGCCGCCTACCGCCAGCCATTTCCCATCCGGGCTGTAGGCCAGGCTGGCCATGACGTGATCGCCGTAACGGAACACCGAGTCGGCCTGGCCAGTGGCAATGTTCCAGATACGGATCGTGCCGTCGTTCCCGGCAGAAGCAATAAATTTCCCGTCCGGGCTGATGCTCACGGTATAGACTTTACCCGTATGGCCATAGAAAACGCGCTCGACGCGCATTTGCGGAAGCGCGCGCCGCAGCGCATCCTCGGTATCTGGCAAGGGCTGGCTCGTCGTGTAAATCCCATCCAGCGCCAGCAGGATGCTCTGCGCGGGATCAATCGAAAGGTAAGAATTGGCCTCGGCGGCCAATTCCTGCGCCAGGGCCACCTTTGCCTGATGATCGGCTCGGAAGAAGAAATAGACCGCCACGATACTGACGATCACCGAGGCGGCAAACAGCCAGCGGATTGCGATGTTCATGCGCCGCTCGCGCAGCGTCAGGGCGTGTAATTTGCGGCAGCCCTCGATGAACTCTTTCTCCACCTGGGTCATCTCACCTGAATGCTTTTCCGCCCAGGCTTCCGCTTCCAGGTAATCTTTGCCGGTCAGCAACATGCCTTCGATGCGCCCCTGGCTGTTCCACAAGTCCGCCTGGCGTTGCAAGGCGCTCAGGTTCTTGCTGAACCAGGCGGCGTTGTTCTGGCGCACGGGGTTGATCAGGCGGTCGTGCGAAAGCTCGAACCAGGTCGCGCCGCCGCGTTTATCGGCGCGCACCAGGTAAGATTTTTCGAGCAGCCAGATCGTGGTGTTGCCCAGGCCCTCGCTGGAGCCGGGCGCCATCAAGACCTGGCCGCGGATGCCTTGAACGGTGATCAATTTCCGGTCGAACCATTCGCGGACGAGGCGTTCGCTGGTGCCAGATAGGAACGCCACCTCCGCCACTTGCTGGGCGTAGTAATCGGCCAGGGCATTGTCAATATCCCCCAGCGCGGCCACATCCTGATCGGTGATGGCGGCCTGCCCCTCGGCCAGCTTCGTCCACAAACGGCGGCAGACAACCTGCAACTGCACCGGTTCGATGAACGGCCCGGCCACCTCCGCCGTCGTCCCGTCGGCTTGCTGGACGCGGATGCGGCGCAAGTCATCCACGAGATCATTCGCGGCCGAGTCGTCGAACCTGATCCCCGCCGCCTGAGCGGGACGCACGATGGCCTGCATGGCCTCAGCGGCTTCGAGCATGTCGAGCCGGTAACGGGTGGACAAGCGCGTCGGAACGGGGGCAAGATACGGGTCGAGGGAAGCCAGGAAATCCTCACGGATTGCGAACAGCGCGTAAAGGTTGCGGTCGCGCAGCGCCTCGCCGATCTGCGTAAAGAATTCCAGCTTGGCCTGCTGATCGGTTGGATCCTTCGTAATCACTTCCTCGGTCTGATCGAAGAGGATCACCAGCGGCTGGCGTTCGTTGAAATCCTCATCCTGTTCTTCGAGCCGCTGGCGATATTCCTTGAGATAATCTGCCAGGCGCATGGAAGTCAGCCGTCTGGCCGACAAGCGCCGGCTCTTCGGCAAATCCATTTCGAGCGAGGCCAGGGCGCTGCCTGCGTAGCGATTGAAACCGGCTTTTTTAGCCAGGCTTGCCATCGGCGACTCGCCGATGCGCACCGGCCCCAGCACACGGAAGCCCTGTCCCTGCAAGGCAGGCGGCAGGGCGGCGTTGAGCAGCGAGCTTTTGCCCGCGCCCGGCGGGGAATACAGCAAGACGATCCGCTCGGCGATGATCAGGTTGACCAGCTCGAAGGTCTCGCGCTCGCGGCCATACAATTTCTCGCCTTTCTGGAAGGGACGCGGCCCGACGTAAGGATTTTCACGTTGCACAGGATTGGAATTGGTCATGATGCCTCGTTTGTAGGTCACGTTTGAAACGTAACCTACGATCCAGCCGGCTGGCTCCACTGCTTATTCAATTCGGCGACGAAATCCTCGGAGCGGCCCCAATAGAGATTGATGTCGGCCTCGTCGAAGTAGTGTTCCAGGTATTTGCGGGTGCGATCGGTATCCAGGCTGCGGCTCTCGTCCGGGTCAACCTGCACGCCGACGTGGGCGTAGCGGCTGCGGAAGCCGCCGCCCTGCTGCCCCATGATGATGCGGAACAGGGCGCGGAAGGACCAGTCATCCAATTGGAAGCCCAGGATCATCAGCGCCGAGTTGACCAGCGCCGCCCGCACCACGGACGGGATGAGCGCCTTGTTGCTGGTCGCGCCGATCAGGAAATCGAAGTAATTGTCCTCGGTCAGGACGAGCGAATCGGGCTGGCTGAAATGCCCGAAGAGGTGGTACACCAGCGGACGGTCCGGCGAGGGAATGTAATTTGGCTCGCGCGTGAATACGGAAGCAGCCTGGTCAACAAATTCATTCCAGGGGCAAATGACCACCTCCGGCTTCTTCCCGGCGGCGGTCAGTGCATCGGCCATCAGGTTGTCGAAACTGGTGGTGATGTAGAGCGGCAGCGGAAGCGAGGCCAGCACCTTATGCTGCTCGTTCGGCAGCTTTTCGGCCAGCTTTGCCCCGGCTTTCTCGATGAGCTTATCCAGGGGCGCGCGCGGCTGTTTCAAATCCGCCGGCAGCGAGTCGGCAAAGCGCTGCTGGATCGTTTTGCGGATGAAATCCTTGAGCGCGTCGCGCGGGAATGTCGGGTTCTGGTTGACCGCCAGGTATTGCGCCACCTGCGGCATCACGTCGCGCTGGTAAGGCGCCAGCGGGAAGCGATAGGTGTCTGCCCAATGACGGGCAATGTCGCGCATGGAGCCGAACAACGGATCCGTCAAACCACTCCCGATGATGGGTGTGCAGCGTCCGTTCTCGATGCTGCTCAGGATGGACGGCCACTTCTCGAACCCGCCGCCCTCCTCGCCAAATCCCGGCACGTACCAGATGCGTCCGCTCTTCAAGCGCATGAACAGCAGCGGCATCCAGTAATCGCTGCGCTCGCGCACAGTTCCGCGCGCCACTGCCAGGGCGCGGTCTATCAGGCCGTCTTTTTGCAGCTCGGCGAAGAAGACCGGCATGAATTTGGCGACGGTATCCATGCTGACGCTGCCCTGCATGGCGACGACCGCCGGGACACCGGCTTCGGCCAGTTTCGGACCGAGGGCCTGCAGCGCGTCGCCTGTGCCTTTCCCGGCGCTCTGGCAGGAGGCCAGCACGATCAGGCGCGGCAGCTCCTCCAGCTCTTTGATGCGTGTGACCAGGTCGAGGCCGGAGGTGCGCGCTACTTTCCCTTCTTCGTCCTCCAGCAATATCCACGGTTCCCCCTTGATCAACGCGCCGTGCGCCACCAGGTAGAGGATCTCCGCGCCGCTGCGCAGGCGTTCGATGATGGCATTCAACGTGCAACGCTTTTTGTCATTCGCCGTCAGGGGCGTGACGGGGATGCTTCCCAGGCTCTGCCGGGCGCGCTCCAGCTCGCCGGCCACGTCCACTGCTTCCAGCGAAAAATCGCCCAGGTTGGAGGGATTGGCAATCGCCGCCAGCGCGTCCAGGTCGCTTTTCGAGCGCAAATTGACCGGCCGCCAGTCCAGGCTACTCAAGTAACGTGAGAAGAATACCTGTTCGCCCGTGAAGAGCGGCGAGTTGTCCTGCGGATCGCGCAGCGTCTCCCAGTAGAGCGAATTCAATTCCGGCGCGCTGGAGCCGATGACCAGCCGGATGCGCAGGGGCGCTTTCAAGCTCTGTGCACTGGCGCGCGCCTGTGCAAAAGCAGCCAATAAATTGGCGTCTGAGAACAAGGCTTGCGCCAGCGCCTTGCCATAAGCCGGCGGGTCAGTGATCAGCATTTGCAGCGCGGCAACGTCCAACTGCGCGGAGATCGGCTGCCCCTGGCCGAGACGGATCTCGGCGTCGCTGTCCGGCTGGCTGAAGCGCATCTCGACCGCGTAGCCCGCCTCGCGGCGGTGTAAACTGAGTTCCAGGTCAGCGTAATCGCTCAAAGCCGCTACTCCAAATAACTCGACAATTTCACATTTCAGTTCAGGTGTCATTGCGAGGCGTTCTTTGCCGAAGCAATCCCCTCATTGGCCGGGAGATTGCTTCGCACACCGTCCTGCGTTCGGTGCAGGGAAAGGCGCTCGCAATGACAAATATGTGGCGGGAAAGGATGGTAAAACCGGATCAAGAGTCCGAAGGCCCCACAATGGGCGCGGGGTCGGCCGGGCGCTCGTCCACGTACCAGGCGGCCACATACCCCTCCTCGCCGGTGACATCGCGGACATGGATCCACTCGCCGACTTTGCCGATCTTCGGCGCGGCGCTATCGGGCGCTTCGATGGCGATCAGCTCGGCGCCGATGGGCAGGCGCTTGACGAGCGTGTCTGCACTGATGACAGGGGCGCTGCGCAAGGCCAAGCCTTCCTCGGTGCCGCGCAGCAAAACAGGCCCGGCTTCCATCCCGACGGCAAAACTGGGAGGATTGGTTGGGGTCTGGTTTTTCGCTCCCAGGGCTGCCTGTCCGCTGAGCGCAACGTACCAGGCTGCCACCACGCCCGCTTTGCCGGTCACGTCCTGCACTTGCAGCCACTCGTACATCACGCCGATCTTGCGCTGCGCTTCGGAAGCCACCTCGAACACCTTCAACTCGGAGCCAAGCGGCATGCGCTTGATCAAAGTTGCATCGCTGGTATCGGGCTTGGTGCGCAGCGCCACGCCCTCGGTCGTCGTCTTGACCACCACGGAGGGCGTGGTCACCTTCGGCGCGGCGGGCGCTACAGGCGTTGGCGGAGTGGGAGTTGGGGTCGGAGTCGGAGTGGGAGTTGGCGTCGGCGCGGTCTGCCTGGTGAGGGAAACGTACCAGGCGGCGGTGTAACCCGCCGTCCCGTCTGGAGCCTTGACCGCCAGCCACTGGTTCATCTGGCCGATCTTGGCCTTGGCGGCCGCGTCGGTTTCCAGCACCGTGAATTCCGTGTTCATCGGGACGCGCTTGAGCAAGGTCGCATCGGAGACCAGCGTCTGCGAGCGGATAGCCAGGTCGTCCGAGGCGGCGTACACCTTGAAGCTGGCGTAAACGCCCGTATCCAGTTTGGGCGGCTGCGGCGGCGGGACCGGAATGCCGCCAGAACCGTCCAGCCAGAGCGCGGCCTGGATGATCTGCGCCGGCGCCCCGGCGAATCCGTAACGGGAGCTTAATGTCACATCTTTGGCCTCCGGCGGATATGTCCAGGGGTCACGGATCAGGTAATCGCTGCCCTGCTTGGCGTAGATGACGATCCAGTGGTTCTGCAGACCGGCCTTCGGCGAGTAATCCACCTCGACGATCACGGGCTTACCCCCGGCCAGTGTGGCGTCAATTTCGGCCAGCGGCGCGGGTTGGTTCGAGCAAACGATATAATTGCGGTACTTGATCCCAGGCAGGGCGGAAGGCAGCATCGCCGGGATGACCATGGCCTCCTGGAAACCACCGACGCCCTTCATCTTGTCGTTCAAGGTCGCCGGGGTTTCGTCGAAGCCGAACACACTGGCGACCATGGTCATGCTGGTCAACAGGCAGCCATAATTCCCTAAAGTACATTCTTTGTCCGTTCCGAGCAGCGTGTTCTTCCATGCCGGGTCTTGCTGAGAAAAAGTTTTCATGTCAGCCATATTTTCCTCCGGTTCAAGATTGGCCTAGAGATATTGGAGTATTCGAGGGGAACATATTGGATTCATTATACTTTGAAATACCAAAATCCCTAAAAATAATGTAAACCCAATTAACAATTTTGTAAGGTCGAATAAAAAGACATCCGGCAGGGTTGCCGGATGCTGGGATTGGAGATCGTGTCTGGCTACAACGAGTTACCGCAATACGGGCAGTTCTTCCAGTCAGGTTGAACCACTTTGCCGCACTGTGTACACACCCGGCCAGGAGCGGGAGACTGCGTCCCTTTCAGCGCCTTGACCGCCCACAGGATGCCGAGAACCAGCATGACCAGGAACGCCAGCGGGATCAGTCCCATGAAGAACATGCCGAATGGCATGAAGCCAAACGGACTGAACCCATAGCCCATCATGGGCATGCGGCCGGTATGCCAGCCGTAAGCCGCGTACTGCGGGCCAATGAAGCGGGACAGAATCCCCAGGCCGAAGAAAACGACCAGCACGATCACGATCCCAAGTACCCATTTCCAGAAGTTTTTCATTTCGATTTCTCCTTTCGATTACGCTTATCATAGCAGCGCCAAGTTAAGGTTGCATGAAAATCGTGAAAAGATTTGGTAAAGATTCGGATTGGACGAAACGCGATATACTTCGGACATGCCTAACCTGCTCGGCATCTTCGGCGGGACGTTCGACCCGCCCCATCTCGGACACCTGATCCTGGCCGCCGAGGCCTGCCAACAACTCAGCCTGAGGCGCCTGCTCTGGGTGCTCACGCCCATCCCGCCTCACAAACTCGACCAAACCATCACCCCCAGCGAACACCGCCTGGCAATGCTCCAGCTTGCCATTGCCGGGAATCCCGCCTTCGAGCTTTCGCGCGTGGAGATGGATCGTCGCGGCCCGCACTATTCGCTGGACACGGTCGAGCTGCTGGCCGGACAGAATCGCGGCGCGGAAATCGTCTACCTGATGGGCGGCGACTCGCTGCGCGACTTGCCCGCCTGGCACCGTCCCGCGGACCTGGTATCTGCGTGCCGCTATCTCGGCGTGATGCGCCGCCCCGGCGATTCCATCCACCTCCCCGACCTGGAGGCCATCCTGCCGGGCATCACGCCCAAGGTGCGCTTCGTGGACGCGCCGCTGGTGGATATCTCCTCGCGCGAGATCAGGCAGCGCATTGCCGAGGGGCGTCCCTTCCGCTATTTCCTGTCTCAGCCGGTCTACGAATACATCGTAAAGCATAACCTTTATCGCGATATCGTAAAACCCGCTTTGTCACCCTGAGGGAGCGTTCTTCAGCGACCGAAGAGCCTGCCCTGACGAAGGAAGGGGTCTCCTGTCGTAAAGGGGATTCTTCGGGCACACCGTCCTGCGTTCGGTGCAGGGAAATACGCCCTCAGAATGACAGGAAGAAGCAAGCCATCGCCAATCGTAAATCCCCAATCCTCAATCGTAAATCGTCAATCGTAAATCGAAAATCCCATGTCCCTCCTCCTCGATGCTCTCTTCAACTCCGTCGCCTATGGTCACCTGATCGTGGACATCCTCAACAGCCAGCGCTCGATCCTGCTTACCTATTGGAGCAAGGAGCTTGGCTTGAGCAACACCACGCTGGCGCTCGTCACCACGATCTACGTCTGGGTCGCCTCTCTCTCCCAGCCGGTCTTCGGCTGGATCACCGACCGCTTCGGCAAATCCCGCCTGATGGCGGCTGGCGGCATCTTGTGGATGTGCAGCCTGTTCTCGCTGGCGCTCTTCCTGCCCGTCCATTTCGCCATCCCCTGCCTGATCCTGGCCAGCCTCGGCTCAGCCGCCTTTCACCCGGCGGGGGTTATGCAAGCCACCCTGCGCGGGCGGACTCACCTGGAGAGGCGTGAGACAACAGCCACCTCCTGGTTCTTTCTCTTCGGACAGTTCGGCTACTTCTTCGGCCCCATCATCGGCGGCCCGCTCCTGACCCTCTTCGGGCCGGAAGGGCTGCTCATCCTGGCCGCGCTCGCACTGCCCATCGGCCTGAACGCTGCCTGGCAGTTGCGTAAGTCCGCAGGGATGCCAATCCCCACCCCGAAGAGCGAGGCGGTGGAGGCCACCCGACCTGTTGTTGCCAGGAGGTTTCTGGTCGCGCTGGCGCTCATCGCCGCCCTTCAGTCCTGGGCGCAGCAGAACATGATCACCTTCGTGCCGAAATATCTGAGCGATATGGGCAAGACTGCCGCCGTTTACGGCTTGGTCGCCGGTTTGTTCATGGGCGGCTCGGCCATCGGCAACGTGATCGGCGGCAGCCTGGCCGACCGTTTCAGCAAACAGCGCGTCGCCATGAGCATGTTGGCGCTGGCCAGCATTCCGCTGTTCCTGGTTTCGATCCTTGGATGGTCTCCCTGGCTATACCTGCTCGTCCCCCTTGCGGGCATGTTCACCGGCGCGGTGCACAGCATCATCGTGGTAACAGCCCAGCAGACGATCCGCGGCGGGATGGCCCTGGCCTCTGGCCTGACGATGGGCTTCATGTTCTCGGCGGGTGCTTTGGGCACGCTGTTCAGCGGCCCGCTGGCCGACGCCCGGGGTTTTCCCCCCGTCTTTCAGATGACCGCCGGATTGGTCGTCGTGGCCTCCCTGCTTACTTTGTTCTTGCGGGGTGGTGTAAAATAAGCCATTCCATATTTCGGAGGAGTCCACCATGAATCCCTTCCTCGCTCTAGTTCTCACCTTTATCATCGCCCTCGCCTGGCTGCGCCTGATGGACTTTGCCGCCCAGCGCGGCTGGATCGAGAGCCGCTTGAGCCGCAAGCTCATCCACATCGGCACCGGGCCGATCTTCGTGCTCTGCTGGCTGATGTTCCCGGATGTCTGGTACGCCCGCTGGCTGGCCGCGCTGGTGCCGCTGCTCATCACCGCCCAGTTTGCGCTGGTTGGCCTGGGCGTGATGAAGGACGAGGCCTCGGTCAAGGCCATGTCCCGCACCGGCGACCGGCGCGAGATCCTGCGCGGTCCGCTCTTCTACGGCATCGTCTTCGTCGTCATGACCCTGGTCTATTGGAAGGATTCCCCCATCGGCATGACCGCCTTGATGCTGATGTGCGGCGGCGACGGCCTGGCCGAGATCATGGGGCGCGGACTCAAATCCCCGAAACTTCCCTGGAAT
>Ga0163200_1000992_pt1 | contig 10980 bp, 10 predicted proteins | sample PL_2010_200m_FD_113535 | JGI IMG/M metagenome (GOLD analysis project Ga0163200, IMG submission 113535) | Freshwater microbial communities from Powell Lake, British Columbia, Canada to study Microbial Dark Matter (Phase II) - PL_2010_200m | ecosystem: Environmental > Aquatic > Freshwater > Lake ... | reverse complement strand
GACGGTTTCCGGTTTAGCAGTAAAAGTCTTCATTCGTTATAGCCTCAGGGGCCGCCCTGAAAAATAAGACGGCGGATATTACTGAATGGTGCTTACCCTGGCAAGCCAGGGACAGCCGGAACCAGACGCTATCGGGGGCTCGGGTCAGCGCGTCCGCCACGGCAGTGGTATCGGTAGGCTAGGCATCCCTACCAAGTTGCCGACAGGCTAGGCATCCCCTATCGACAGGCCGGCGAATTATCCGGATTAATCGCAAAATAGCAACCCGCTTAGCCTGCAGATACCGCGAAATCTTTGGCTTTCAACCGGACTTGAACAACGCACCCGCACCCGAAACAATTTCGCCCGCCTTTCATCAGTCTTTTCGCTACGCTTGCCATCACTCAGGAGAGCTATGCCTTGATCGCTGCGCAATTGCTCGCTCCGAGCACTCTCCTCGCTGGCGGATTGCTCTATTTCGCAGCCCTGTGCTGGGCAGCTTTGCGCACCCCCTGGGTGGAGCTGTTCAGCGACACGCGCCGCCAGCACCTGGTATTCGGCACCATGCTGGCGATCTTCCTGCTCTGGCTGGTTCGAAGGGATTTCGAATCAGGCCTGTCGTTTCATTTCATCGGCCTGACAGCCGCCACCTTGCTGCTCGATTGGCCGCTGGCAATGCTGGCCGCGTTCGCCGCACAACTGGGCCTGGTTGCGACAGGACATCAGCAGCTGACAGCGCTAGGAATTAACGGGGTACTGCTGGTACTCATCCCGATCCTGGTCACCGAAGGCTGCGCCATTCTTGTCGAACGAGCCCAGCCGAAGAACCTGTTCGTCTATATTTTCTGCTCTGGCTTCTTTCCCGCGGCACTCGCAGCGCTGCTTTGCATCCTGGCGTCGCTCGCGCTACTCCTCGTGGATGGTAGATACCCGATGCCGCCCTGGCTGAATGACTTTGCCGGTTATATATGGCTGGTGATGTTTCCCGAAGCCTTCATCAATGGCACAGCCGTCACGGCGCTCGTGGTGTTCTGCCCCGACTGGCTGGAAACCTTCAATCGCACCCGATACCTGCAGGCGCCCTGGCGCAGCGATGAGCACAAGGACGACCCATCCCCACCAGATCAATGAACACTGGGTGGCACATCCTCGGAAAGCAGGTCGTCTTCGCTCAGATTTCCCGGAATCACATGCTCCTCAGCAGCCCAGGCACCTAGATCTATCAGCTTGCAGCGATCCGAGCAAAAGGGGCGATAACGGCTCTGCGCCTCCCACTGCACCGGCACACCACAGGTCGGGCAGGCTACAGTCCTAGCATTCATTCTCCAGCTCCTCGCAACTGTAGATAACGATCGTGCAACCGGCCAACCTCCTGACGCAGCCATGACAGGTCTCGATCATTTACCAGCACATCATTGGCATGACGGAGACGATCTTCGCGCCGCGCCTGAGCGGCCAGGATGGCTCGCACCTGATCCTCGGAAACCTGATCGCGGGCCAGCACCCGCTGAAGCTGCAGGTCTTCTGGCACATCGACCACCAGCACGCGATCAACCTGCTCGTGCTGCGCCGACTCGACCAGCAAAGGGGACACCAACACTGCGTAAGGTGACTCAGCCCGTGACAGGCTAGCCCAGATTTCCTGACGAATCAGCGGATGCAGCAGGCGCTCCAACCAGTGCCGATCTTCCACGGAAGTAAATATCCGCTCGCGCAGCGCAGCACGATTCAACTCACCGGACGATGCAAGGATCGGCACCCCAAATCGATCGACGATCTGCGCCAGCGCCGCGCTCCCCGGCTCGACCACCGATCGAGCCACCTGGTCGGCATCGACCACATGCACGCCCAACTCGGCGAAGCGCTCCGCGGCAGCGCTTTTGCCACTACCTATTCCGCCGGTAAGACCAAGGATCCAAGGCTTCACCGATTCACATCTCCGCCCTTAATTATGGCGCGCAGTAGTACCCGCTTTGCCCAGGTTAGGCAAGCGAGCAAGCGAAGGACGAGGAGACCCGCTTCAGAAGCCGGCAAGCTGCAGATAGCGATCGGTGATCTGCTGCCCCCACACCAGCGCGATCCAGCCGGCGATCGCCAGGTACGGGCCGAACGGGATAGGCGTGCCGGCAGCCGCATTCCGCCATCGCAGTGAAATCGTGCCGATTACGGCGCCGACCAGCGATGACAGGAGGATGGTTAGCGGCAGCACCTGCCACCCCCCCCACGCCCCTATCATCGCAAGAAGCTTGAAGTCACCGTAGCCCATGCCTTCTTTGCCAGTGACGAGCTTGAATAGCCAGTACACCGCCCACAGGCTGAGGTAGCCGAAGACAGCTCCCCAAAGCGCATCGCCGAGCGCAACGAATAGGCCGAAATGGTTGCAGATCAGACCGAGCCAGAGAAGAGGCAGCACGAGCGAGTCGGGCAGCAACTGGTGATCGATATCGATCATGCTCATGGCCAGCAGCCCCCAGCCCAACAGCAGGATCGCCCCGGCCTGCCAGGTGAAGCCGAAGTGCCAGGCCGTGAACCCCGAAAGGAGCGCACAGGCCAGCTCCACCAACGGATAACGGACACTGATACCTGTTCGACATGCCGAACAGCGCCCTCGCAGCAGCACCCAGCTCACCAGAGGGACGTTCTCCCAGGCACGAATAGAGTGGCCACAGTGCGGACAGGAAGAAGCAGGCAGCAAAAGGTTGAATCGCGGCCCGACAGGCTCAGGCTCGAGCGAAAGGTACTCCCTCGCCTGCTCGCGCCATTCCCGCTGCATCATCACCGGCAGCCGATAAATCAGCACATTGAGAAAGCTGCCAACCAGCAATCCAAGCAAAGCCGCAGACAAAACAAAGGCCAGCTCGTGGCTGGCCAGGTACTCGATGATCGGCATCAGACTACGGAACCCAACTGGAAGATCGGCAGATACATCGCAATGATCAGGCCGCCCACCAGAACACCGAGCACCGCCATGATCATTGGCTCCATCAGACTGGTGAGACCATCAACCATGTTGTCGACCTCATCCTCATAAAACGTAGCCACCTTTCCCAGCATTTCATCGAGCGAACCCGACTCCTCCCCGATGGCCGTCATCTGGACCGCCATCGTCGGGAAAGCTCCGGTGGTACGCATGGAAAAGTTGAGCTGCATACCACTGGACACATCCCCCTTGACCTTCATCGTAGCGTTGCGAAACACCACATTGCCCGTAGCACCCGCAACGGAATCCAGCGCATCCACCAATGGCACACCGGCCGCAAAAGTGGTCGAGAGCGTGCGGGCAAATCGCGCCACGGAAGATTTGTAGATGATGTCGCCCACGATTGGCAGCTTGAGTACCGAGCGGTCCACCCAGTTGCGGAATTTCTCGGAGCGCTTGTGCATGCTGCCCAACAGATATGCAGTGCCGCCGAGCGCTAGCAGCACAATCAGCCACCACTCCTGCAGCAATTCCGACAACCCGATCACCATCAGTGTGAACGCGGGGAGATCCGCACCAAAGTTGGCAAATACCTCCTGAAACTGCGGGACGACCTTGATCAGCAAAATGGCAGAAACGATCACGGCGACCACGATCACCGCGATAGGGTAATTCATCGCTTTCTTGATCTTTGCCTTCAGTGCTTCGGTTTTTTCCTTGTACGTGGCGACCCTATCGAGCAAGGTTTCCAAAGCACCTGACTGCTCCCCCGAATCCACGAGGTTGCAGTAAAGATCATCGAAGTATTGAGGTTTCTTGCGCAGCGACGCGGCAAAGCTGTTGCCGGCTGCGACCTCCTGCTTCAACTCGTCCACCAGCTTGCGCATGTTCGGATTGTCGAAGCCTTCACCGATGATGTCGAACGACTGCAAGAGCGGCACGCCGGCCTTCATCATGGTCGCCATCTGCCGAGTGAACAGCGCAATGTCCATCGGTTTGATCTTTTTGCCGGCCCCGAACAGGGATACGGATTTCTTGCGCACCTTCTGCGGATTGATGCCCTGTTTGCGCAGCTGTGCTTTTACCAAAGCAGGGCTGGCACCAGTGAGCTCCCCCTTGACTTTGGAACCCTTTCGATCGATTCCTTCCCAGGTGAAGACACTGGTCCGCATCGCTTTCTGCGCCATCGTTAATCCTTGGTGACCCGGTTGACTTCTTCGAGGCTGGTCACGCCCTGCATGGCCTTCAACAAAGCCGATGTTCGCAGGTCATTGAAGCCGTCCTTACGCATCTGAAGGGAAATATCCAGCGAATTTCCGTCCTCCATGATAATGCGCTGCAGAGCCGGCGTGATTTTAACTACTTCATAAATGCCGACGCGGCCTTTGTAGCCACCTTTGCAGTTGTCGCAGCCGGCCGGCCCGTAGATCTTGAACGAACCAATAGCCGCCTCTGGGAAGCCCTCGCGCAGAAGCGCCTCTCGCGGAACGTCGAGCTCCTTCTTGCAGCTCGCACATAGCTTGCGGGCCAATCGCTGGGCGATGATCAGGTTGACCGAGGTCGCGATATTGAATGCCGGGACGCCCATATTGCGCAAACGGGTCAAGGTTTCCGCCGCACTGTTAGTGTGAAGCGTCGACATCACCATGTGACCGGTCTGCGCCGCCTTGATCGCGATCTCCGCAGTCTCCAGATCGCGAATTTCACCGACCATGATGATGTCTGGATCCTGGCGTAGAAAGGCGCGCAGCGCCTGCGCAAAATCCATCCCTTGGCGCGGATTGACGTTGACTTGGTTGATACCTTCGAGGTTGATCTCGACAGGATCCTCAGCGGTAGAAATATTCACATCTACCGTATTGAGAATATTAAGCCCTGTGTAGAGCGAGACGGTCTTGCCCGACCCTGTCGGCCCCGTCACCAAGATCATCCCTTGCGGCTGCCGCAAGGCGTCCAGATACAACTCTTTCTGCTCGACCTCATAGCCGAGCGCATCGATCCCCATTTGCGCACTGGTTGGATCGAGGATCCGCATCACGATCTTCTCGCCCCACAGCGTGGGCAATGTATTGACGCGAAAGTCGATCGCTTTCGATTTAGAGAGCTTCATTTTGATGCGGCCGTCTTGTGGTTTGCGGCGCTCGGAAATGTCGAGCCCCGCCATCACCTTCAAGCGCGCTGAAATGCGCGGCGCCAGTTGGATTGGCGGACGAGCCACCTCATGAAGGATGCCATCGGTACGCAAGCGCACCCGATAGGCCCGCTCGTAGGGCTCGAAATGCAAATCAGATGAGCCACCCTTAATGGCATCGAGCAGCATCTTGTTAACGAAGCGCACCACCGGCGCGTCGTCGGCCGCCTCGCCCGAATCACTCACCGCGGCCGGATCATCGCCAGCAGCCTCGACGTCAACCCCATCGAGGTCGATATCACCGAGGTCTCCCAACCCTGCGCTTGCCGACTCATATATCAGGTCAATCCACTGCCCTAGCTTGTCATCCTCGACCAGTACCGACTCGACACTCAGCCCGGTACTGAACTGTATGTCTGAAATGGCCTGATGATTTCCTGGGTCGGATATCGCAACGAACAACTTGTTGCCACGCTTGGCTAGCGCCAACGCCCGATGCTGGCGTGCCAACTTCTCACTGAGCAGATCGGGCGGCAGCCCGCTCTTGTCCATCGCCCCTAAGTCGAGCACGGCAACGCCGAACTGATCCGAGGCCAACTCGGCGACAACCCGCCCCGGCGCCAGCTTGGCTTCCACGACATAGGTGACCAGGGAGGTCTTATTGCGAAGTGCCTGCGCCTGCGCCTGCTGCGCCGTCTTCTCGTCCAGCAAGCCAGCCAGCACCATCTGTCTGGCCAGACCGGAAAGGGTTACATGCTCGCTCATGGCGACCTCTCATCAACCGATGGGCGCCTTATAGCGCAGTTGACTAGCCGAGCAAACAAGAGACAACCAAGAGTGACGAAACGGGTCACTTTTTGCCGCAGAGATGTGGGCCCGCATCTCCATATAGCTGTGAGCCAATGGGCTACATCGAAGGAAGAACCGCAACCCGCGCATGCACAGAGGCGCCATCTAAGGATGGCCGCGCTCGTTAGGCGCACCACTTCACAATCAGAACAATACAAGCAAGACAACCCAGGAGTTGGCACACGGCCTGCTAATCCAACGACAGGCAGACGCCTAACACTTAAGGAGAAAACCATGCAAACTCAGAAGGGCTTTACTCTAATCGAGCTGATGATCGTCGTGGCAATCATCGGCATTCTGGCAGCCATTGCGATCCCCCAATATCAGAACTATGTTGGCCGAGCCCAGGCAACAGAAGGGCTTACCGCATCCGCAGGCATGCGTGCAGACGTGGCCGAAAGAACGGCCATGAACGCCGCACTGCCGGCAGCTGCAGACGTAGCCGACGTAGGTACCGCTGCCGCCGCTGCCGGTAAGTATGTAAGCGTTATTTCTTGGGACGGGGCTAAAATCGATATCGCCTTCGCTGATGGCGTACATAGCGGCGATACCATGACAATGACGCCGCAGGTAGATGCCAGCAATAACATTACCGGCTGGGTCTGCGCCGGCCTCGATGCGAAGTTCCTTCCAACGAGCTGCCAGTAAACAATAAACTCACGCTTCTATTTGGATAAAGCTCAAAAAATTAGCCATCCAGATCTAAGCTATAGCAGTGCCCGTATCGCTCATACGGGCATTGTCTTTTTGCAAACCGACATTAAGACGAAAAGCAAGATACTAAACATCTACAGTTGAAGCACTGCGGAAAAATGGAGGAAAGGCAGGAACCATAATTGAACAATAATCGCGAACTTTCGCTCGCGAAGCCCTTGCCTTTGCGAGTCGCGCCAATATCAGTCTCGCCACCCGCGCCAACGACCTGCAGCGCATCAATGCACCCGTGGCGCCATAGAGGTGCATGAACCGACCTCAAGCACTATGCAGGCAAATGATCGGGATGTTATCGCCCCTTAAACTACCGAACCACTGCTCGAACGCTCCGCTTTGGAATTCACAACAGCGATACCCGGACCCGCCGGGCGCGGGTCGACTCTATTCTTACTGCAAGCCACACGAACGTTAGATCACATAGCGTGATCGTAATAGTTCAAGTATCCGCTTCGCGCCATCATCCACTGACTCAAGCTCACTATCGACCACAAGATCCGCATCCAGCGGCACGTCGTAGGGAAACGACTCGCCTGGAATGTTATCGCCTCCCGCCGCATACAGCCCCTGCGGGTCGCGTTGGCGGCAGGTTTGTGGTGATGCCTGGACATAAACAGTGATCAGGCGATCGCCGCCTATCAGCGCCTTGGCCTGTTCGCGGCCCTCCGCATCGGGCGCAACGAAGGCTGCCAGGGTTATTAGCCCGGCCTCGTTGAACTGCTTGGCGACTTGAGCGGCACGCCGCCAGTTCTCGGCGCGTCCGGCACGGTCCTGCGGCAGCCCCTTGTTCAGGTCGTGACGAAGATTCTGTCCATCGAGAACAAAAACCGCACGCCCCATATCGAACAGCTTGCGCTCAACCGCGTAGGCCAGGGTGCTCTTGCCCGCGCCGGACAAGCCGGTGAACAGCACGGTCGCCGGCTGCTGGCCGAAACGGGTAGCACGCTCTTCGGTGGAAACGTGAGCCAGCGCGCCGTGGTGGCCACCTGAACCATGGGCAACCGGGTCGGCAATGATCATGCCGGCGCCTACCGTACCGTTAGTCAGCCGGTCGATCACGATAAACGCACCGGTGGTGCGGTTCTGCGCATAACCGTCCAGAGCGATCGGCGCATCGAGGCTGACCTTGACCTTGCCGATCTCGTTGAGCTGCAGACTGCTCGCCGCACCTTTCTCCAGCGTATTCACATCCACCTTGTGGGTGATACTGGCGATCGAGCCTGGCACATAGCTGGTCGCACGCTTGATGTCGTACTTCTTGCCCGGCAGCATCGGTTCCTCGCCCATCCAGACGAGCATGGCCTCGAAGCCGTCGGCAACACGGGGGCGATTGTCGGCGTGCACCAGCATGTCACCGCGCGATACGTCGATTTCGTCTTCCAGCGTCAGGGTGATGGCCTCACCCGGGGTTGCCTGCTCCAGCTCGCCGTCGAAGGTGACGATGGATTTCACTCGGCTGGTCTTACCTGAAGGCAGAACGGCAATCTCGTCGCCCTTGCGCACGATACCGCTGGCAAGCGTGCCGGCGAATCCGCGGAAGTCCAGATTGGGACGATTGACGTACTGCACCGGGAAGCGCAGGTCGTCGAAATTACGGTCGCCAGCGATCTCGACGCTTTCAAGAATTTCCATCAGCGACTGCCCTTCGTACCAGGGCGCGCGCGCGCTGCGATTGACCACGTTGTCGCCTTTCAGCGCCGACATCGGCACGAAGTGCAGCGACGACGGCTTGAGCTCGATGCGATCGGCGAATGCCAGGTAGTCGGCCTTGATCTTCTCGAACACATCCTGATCGAAGTTCATCAGGTCCATCTTGTTGATGGCGACGACGATATGCTTGATGCCCAGCAGCGCGGCAATGTAGCTGTGCCGGCGCGTCTGCGTCTGCACGCCGTAGCGGGCGTCGACGAGGATGATCGCCAGGTCGCACGTCGAAGCACCGGTCGCCATGTTGCGCGTGTACTGCTCATGGCCAGGGGTGTCGGCAATGATGAACTTGCGCTTGGCGGTGCTGAAGTAGCGGTAGGCCACGTCGATCGTGATGCCCTGCTCGCGCTCGGCCTGCAGGCCATCGACGAGCAGCGCAAGGTCGACATCGTCGCCCGTGGTGCCGACCTTCTTCGAATCACGGGTGATAGCCTCTAGATGATCTTCGTAGATCATCTTGGAATCGTGCAGCAGACGGCCAATCAGCGTGCTTTTGCCGTCATCGACGTTACCGCACGTGAGAAAACGCAACAGTTCCTTGCGCTCGTGCTGAGCCAGGTAGGCGAGGATGTCCTCGCTGATCAGATCGGACTGGTGAGACATGGTGCGGGATCCTTAGAAGTAGCCCTGGCGTTTCTTTTCTTCCATCGAGCCAGCCTGATCGTGATCGATCACACGGCCCTGGCGCTCGGAGGTCCGGGTCAGGAGCATCTCCTGAATGATCTCCGGAAGCGTGGTGGCGGTGGACTCCACCGCACCGGTCAGCGGATAGCAGCCAAGGGTACGGAAACGCACCATCTTCTTGCTGATGCCGGCCTTCTGCTCTGGCGTCAGGTGCTCAAGGATGCGCTCGTCGTCGATCATCACCAGAGCGCCGTTGAGTTCCACCACCTCGCGCTCGGCGGCGAAATACAAGGGCACGATCGGGATCTGCTCCAGGTAGATGTATTGCCAGATGTCCAGCTCGGTCCAGTTGGAAAGCGGGAATACGCGGATCGACTCGCCTTTCTTCACCTTGCCGTTGTAGACGTTCCACAGCTCCGGGCGCTGATTCTTCGGATCCCAGCGGTGCTTGCTGTCGCGGAAGGAATAGACGCGCTCCTTGGCGCGCGACTTTTCCTCGTCACGGCGTGCGCCACCAAAGGCGGCATCGAAGCCATATTTGTCCAGCGCCTGCTTGAGGCCCTCGGTCTTCATCACATCGGTGTGCTTGGCACTGCCGTAGGTGAAGGGGTTCATGTCCTGAGCCACGCCATCGGGATTGACATGGGTGATCAGCTCCAGCCCCATGTCGCTAACCATCTTCTCGCGGAAGCGATACATTTCCTGGAACTTCCAGCGAGTGTCGACGTGCAGGACCGGAAACGGCAGCTTGCCTGGGAAAAAGGCCTTGCGGGCCAGATGGAGCATGACAGCCGAGTCCTTGCCAATCGAATAGAGCATGACCGGGTTGTCGAACTCGGCGGCAACCTCGCGAATGATGTGGATGCTCTCGGCCTCGAGCTGTTTCAGATGCGTCAGTTTATCGACCATGGCTACTCACGACGGGGCAATTGACGGCCAGCGGCCGTTTGGACGCGGCCACTCTACCACGCCCTAATGCTCTATCAGAGCCCGCGATTAGACCTTAACGTTATAGATTTATGCCGAGCAGGCCGGCCGTTTGCGCTAGGCCGGGTTATCGCAATCGATGAAGCGATGTTCGATGCCGAACTGCTGCGCAAGGTAGTCACCCAGCGCTTTCACGCCATAGCGCTCGGTGGCATGGTGCCCCGCGGCGAAGAAGCTCAGGCCGTTCTCGCGCGCCACGTGCACCGTTTGTTCGGAGACTTCACCCGTGACATAGGCATCCACCCCGGCAGCAACGGCCTGCTCGATATAGCCCTGGGCGCCGCCGGTGCACCAGGCGACCCGCCGGATCGGGCGATCACCCGGAATCACCAGCGGCTCGCGACCGAGTGCAGCCTGGATGCGCTCGCCGAATACCTCTGGCGTCTGCGCCTGTGCCAGCGTGCCATGAAAGACGATCGAGCGCGGGTCGCTCGGGTCGAGTGGCCCTTCCACCTGCAACCCCAGCTCATGGCCTAGGCGCACGTTGTTGCCCACCTCGGCGTGCAGGTCCAGCGGAAGATGGTAGGCCAGCAGGCTCATCTCGTTGAGCAACAGGGTGCGCAGACGCCGTTGCTTCATGCCGATGACGCGTGCGTCTTCGTTCTTCCAGAAATAGCCATGATGAACGAGCACCGCGTCCGCCCCTGCGTCGACCGCCGCGTCGAGCAGCGCCTGGCTGGCCGTTACGCCGCTGACCAGACGACGGACCTCCGCACGCCCCTCGACCTGCAGACCATTGGGGCAATAGTCGGCGATCCGGGCGACGTTCAGATAGCGATCGCACTCGGCGACCAATGCGTGCAGCGTAACGGGCATGCGTAACCTCGGCAGCTAGGAGACGATACGCTCTCGAGTCTTTGGCAGGCTGCCAAAGCTGCATTTCGTCGAGAGCTTCGTATAATGCGGCCACCTTAAAGGGCCGTCCTTGGCCCCCGCAACCTCTCCGGACCACCCAGATGCTCAATGCCCTGCGTTATTTCGGCTGGCCGCTGCTGGTCGGCTTATTGGTCGCCCTGCTGATCATCGAGCGCTATCCGGCATTGGTAGGGCGCAGCAGTGAGAGTTTTACCCT
>Ga0163200_1000991_pt1 | contig 10991 bp, 8 predicted proteins | sample PL_2010_200m_FD_113535 | JGI IMG/M metagenome (GOLD analysis project Ga0163200, IMG submission 113535) | Freshwater microbial communities from Powell Lake, British Columbia, Canada to study Microbial Dark Matter (Phase II) - PL_2010_200m | ecosystem: Environmental > Aquatic > Freshwater > Lake ... | reverse complement strand
GTCCAGCTTGCCACCAGCGCCGATGCCCGCACGTGGCACCGCACGCAGCCGCGCCTGAACGTGATCCCGCGCGGCGCGCCCGGCAGTTTCGACGGCGGCGCTATTCTCGGTGTCACCAGCACCTGCGTACACGTCGGCGACGAGACGTGGGTCTATTACACCGGGCTGACGACAACCCACGGCGGGCCGATGCCACCGAAACGTCTCTCGATTGGCCGGGCCGAGTGGCGACGGCATGGGTTTGTCTCGCTCGATGCCGGGCCGAACGGCGGACGCGTCGAAACGAAGCCGGTGCAACTGAGTACACCGACATTGGTCGTCAACGCCGACGCCTCGCACGGCGAACTCCGCGTCGCGCTGCTCGAAGCCGATGGTCGTCCGATCTACGGCGGCAGCGTGTTGCGCGCCGACAACACTCGCTGGCGTGCGTTCACCAACGCGCCCACAGATCGGCCCGTGCGCGTCGTTCTCGAACTGAACAACGCCCGGCTGTACAGCGTCTCAAGCGCGACACCATGAGAACGATTCTGCTCTGCCTGCTCGGCTGTTGGCCCGCCTTCGCGCTGCCGGGCGCGGAACCGCACGTCTTCAAGCCCGCCGGCGACAAGCCGCTCAGCCTGTACGTCTTCTCGCCGGCCGATCACAAGGCGTCGGACACGCGGCCGGCGATTCTGTTCTTTTTCGGCGGCGGCTGGGACCACGGTTCGCCGACGCAGTTTGTGAAGCAGGCCAGCTATTTTGCCGGACGCGGGATGGTGGCCATCTGCCCGGACTACCGGACGCGCCAGAGTCACGGCGCGACACCGTTCGAGTGCGTCGCCGACGGCAAGGCCGCCGTCCGCTGGGTGCGCGTCCACGCCAAGGAACTCGGTGTTGACCCGCAACGCATCGCGGCGAGCGGCGGTTCCGCAGGCGGGCACGTCGCGGTCTCCACGGCGGTCTTGAGCCAGTTGGAGGAACCCGGTGCCGACACGAGCGTGAGTTGCGTGCCGAATGCGCTTGTGCTGTTCAATCCCGTGCTCGACACGACGGCGACCGGCTATGGCGCGAAGAAACTCGGCACGCGCTGCCGCGATGCCTCGCCCGCGCATCACGTGTGCGCAGGTCTGCCGCCGACGATTGTGTTTCACGGCAAAGCCGACAAGACAGTGCCGTTCGAGAACGCTCAACGCTTTGCCGACGGAATGAAGAAGGCCGGCAACGCCTGCACGTTGTTCGGCTATGACGGCCAAGGCCACGGCTTTTACCGGAAGGATCCGTATTACTCCACTGTCGTGCGCGAGGTGGACAAATTCCTCGTCGCGCTCGGTTGGCTCTCCGGCGAAACTCGCAAGGACACCCAAAAATGAAACCAGCCCTCTCCGCATTATTTTGCCTGCTCGGCGTGTGGTCCGTTGCCGCCGCACCGATCCCGACGCTTGATCTTTCCGGCGACACCAACCGCCACGTGATCGTCGCGCAGGGTACCGAGGCAGTTTATCAAGGGCACCCGACGACCGTGCTGTTGCCGGACGGTAAGACCATCTACGCCGTCTGGACGTACAACCACGGCGGTGTCTGCGGCCCGATGAAACGCAGCGACGACGGCGGCCGGACGTGGAGCGAGTTGCTGCCCGTGCCGGAGAGTTGGACGCACGTCAAGAACTGCCCCGCCATCTACCGTCTGCCGGATCCGCAAGGCAAGATGCGCCTCTTCGTGTTCGCCTCGACCGGCTCCGACGGCAACCAGCACGCCGCCGTTTCCGAGGACGACGGCAAGACGTGGAGCGACATGAAGACGACCGGCCTGAAGTGTGTGATGCCGTTCTGCACCGTCGTGCCGATTGACGGCGGCAAGAAGCTGCTGGGCATGACCAGTATCCGCCGGGCGGGCGAGACCAAGGATCCACGCTCCAACATCATCACCCAAAGCATCTCCGCCGACGGCGGCCTGACCTGGAGCGCGTGGCGAATCCTGCTTGATCTGGGCGAACTCAAACCATGCGAGCCGGCGCTGGTGCGTTCGCCGGATGGCCAACAGTTGCTCTGCCTGCTGCGCGAGAATAAAGAGCGGATCGCGCTTTACATGACCAGTAATGACGAAGGTCACACGTGGTCCGAGACGAAACCGCTGCCACCGGGTCTGTTTGGCGACCGTCACATGCCGCGCTACGCGCACGACGGCCGGCTGGTCGTCTGCATGCGCGACACGGGCAAAAGCAGCCCGACGAAGAATCATTTCGTCGCGTGGGTTGGCCGTTATGACGACATCCTCGCCGGTCGCGACGGCCAGTATCGGATCAAGCTGCTCCATAGCCACGCCGCGGGCGATTGCGGTTATCCCGGCCTAGAACTGTTGCCCGACGGCACGTTCGTCGCCACCACCTACATCAAATACCGGCCCGGCCCGGAAAAACAATCAGTCGTCAGCACCCGCTTCAAACTCAAAGAGACCGACAAGCTGGTGAAACCATGATCGCGCGCTCGGTCTTCGTCCTCTGTGCGTGGACGGCGCTGGCCTCGGCAGCGACCAGTGTGGTGGAACTGGGCTTGAAAGGCGATGGTCAAACGGACAACACCGTCGCGCTTCAGCAGGCGCTGGCCGCCGGCAAGCTGGAACTCGATTTCCCGCCGGGGACATACCGGCTCGGCACGGTCGAGTTGCCGCAGAATACCCGCTTGCGGTTTTCGCCGCAGGCCCGTGTGACGGTCGAGCCAGCCAAGGTCCGCGAGATGGAAGGCGAGACGGCGAAGGACTCGGTGCGACCGTTGTTCGTGTTGAAAGGCGACCGGATTGTCGTGGATGGTTTGGATGCGGCGGGCTTGTTTGAGGTGGAAGGCAAAGACCAACGCGGACGGGCCCGGCCGGCGCTGAACTGTCTTGTGTTCGGCGAGGGCGTCGCAGACGTAACGTTCCGCAATTTGCGTGTGATGGTCACGGAGAAGAAACGCAAGGCTGCGCCCACGATGCTGCATCTGCAACAATGCCGGGACATTGTGCTCGCCGATTCACAACTGGAGAACATCCTGTACGGCTTGAAGGCGGAGCGTTGCCAGAACGTCAGCGTCCACGGCAACCGCGCCATCAACTGCAACACCATCACCACGTTCACGCACAGCGAAGGCTTGCGGCATTACGACAACTGGAGCCGGCAGGTGATTTATCAGTGCGTGTTCCGGGGTGGCTCGCCGGACCCGTCGCGCAAGGCGCCGCGGGTGCCGCTCGGCAGTTCCAACAAGGTGATTCGCAGCCTCGACCCGAAGCAGCCGGATTACAACTCGCACCTCGCCGGCACCTACGACATCCAGATCAGCAACAACTACGCGGAGTACGGCCGGACGCTGGCATGGGGCAACAAAGGCCGGCAGGTCATTTTTTCAGGCAACGTGTCGCGGTTCATGAACGATTACTCCTACGGCGTCGAGGGCTGCGAGAACGTCGTGTTTGCCAACAACATTTCGATCAACGCGAAATCCGTCGGGATCATGACGATGTATTGGGGCGAGAAAGTGGTGATCACCGGCAACCAGATCATCGTGCGCGACGAGCCGTACGTCCAGGCGTACAGCGATTTCCCCGAGCAAAAGGCGTACTGGGGCGGCCTGCTGCGGTTTCATCACGGCCCGACCACCAAGGAAGACGCCGCCGCCGGCAGCCGCTACGGCGCGGGCAAGGTGATCGTCTCCGGCAACCTGCTCGTCAACGAACTGCACGACCAGATGCGCGGCATCGGCATCGAAAGCGGCCGCGACATCCTGATCAGCGGCAACAGAATCGTCAACGGCTGCGTGCGCAAGAGCGGTGAAGGCGATGTCAGCATCCTCGGCAACGAGTTTGCTTCCGACATGCCCGCGCCGCCCGGCATCGTCACTTTGGGCACCGGCACCGGCCAAGCCATCGTGAAGGACAACGTTATGCGGTTTGCCGCCGGCAAGTCTCCAGTGATCGCCACCAACGCGGCGCCGGCGATTGCCAACGCCACGGGCGCCAAAACCATGTCGCTGCTGTTGGTGGAAGGCAACGTGATCCAAGGCTGGACCAACGACGCCATCGCGTTGACTGCGGTGCCGCGCGACACCGATCCGATCCGTTTTATCGTGCGCGGCAACAGCCTCGACGGCACCATCCGCATTGCCGGCCTGCCGCAAAGCTATCGCAGCCTTGTGACCAACAACATCAACATCCAGACGCTCGCACCGGTTCAACCCGTGCTCGCAACCCAGGAGCCTGCCAGCAAATAATATGATGACAACCCTCCCAATCCTCTGCCTCTTGGCGGTCATGGTTGCGCCCACCGCACGCGCCAGTATTCTGCTCGACGACAGCGCGGGGGAGTACACCGGCGAGTGGGTGACGAGCACCAAGCAACGCGCGCTCGTCGGCAGCGGTTACCGCCACGACGACAATCGCGGCCAAGGCAAGAAGTCGGCGCGCTTCACGCCGGAAATCAAGGAGGCCGGCGACTATGAAGTGCGGCTAATTTATGTGGCGACCAATAATCGCGCCACCAAAGTGCCGGTGACAATCGTCAGTGCCGACGGCGAGAAGACTGTCATAGTCAATCAGCGGCAGGATGTCCTCGCCGACGGTGTGCCGCGCGCGCTCGGCGTTTTCAAGTTCGAGGCCGGCAGGACAGGTTCGGTCACCGTTTCCAATGCCGGCGCAGATGGTTTCGTCGTTGTGGACGCTGTGCAGTTCGTTCCGGTTGCAATCGCGAAAGCCGAGAGAGCAGGCGAACGCGATGCCGGTTTCACAACCACGCAGAAAGAGCGCACCGAATCCGACGACGAACCGCGCAACAAACAAGCAGCAGCCGTGGCCGTTTCACCGCTCGCACCAAAAGGAACCACGCCTTCGCCGCCGAAGCCGTTGCCGGCCGAGCCGGTGCAACTCGCCAAGGACGCGAAACCGCAGAACGTGGACGGTAAGTCCTACGACCTTGTCGTGGTTGGCGGCACAGCGAGCGGCGTTGCGTGCGCGGTGCGCGCGGCGAGAGAGGGCTGCTCGGTGTTGCTGGTGCAACACAACCGCCACATCGGCGGCATGATGAGCAATGGCTTGATGCAGTGGGACGCGCTTTACGGCGGCCATCGTGCGCCGTTGTTCAGCGAGTTGCTCAAGAACATCGAGCGCTACTACATCGCAACCTACGGCGAGAATTCCCGCGAGCATCAGATCGTTCGCCACACACACGAACATTACCCGATTGGCTGGGCCGAGCCGCACGTCGCCGAGCGCGAGTTTAACCGGCTCGTCGCCGGCGAAAAGAATATCACGCTGCTGCTCGCGCATTACCCGACTGCGGTCGAACGTGACGGCGCGTTGCTGCGGAGCATCACGCTGCGCGCGTACGGCAGCACAAAAGAAGTCCGCGTGCGCGGCGCGATGTTTGCCGACGGCACCTACGAAGGCGATCTGTTCGCGCTGGCGAAAGTGCCGTACCGTTGCGGACGCGAGGCGCGTGACGAATACAAAGAGCCGCACGCCGGCGTGGTGTTCTGCAACATCGCCAGCGGAGCCGCGCCGCGCGACGCGGTCGAGAAGCGCCTCAACATCCGCCCGTACGGCTCGCACCAGGGCACGATTGACCCGACCAGCCCGTTCACCGCCGACCGCGCCGTGCAGGCGTACAACTACCGGTTCTGCGTCACGAAAGACCCAGACAACCGCATCTTGCCTAGCAAGCCCGACAACTACAACCGCGACGAGTACGTCCACTACAATCGCAAGGGCATCGCCACCAACGCCGGACCAAACCAGAAATCGCACATGAACTCGCCGATCCTGCCCGGCGAGAATCACGATTACCCCGAAGCCGATTGGCCGACGCGCGAGAAGATCATCAAGCGGCATTTGGATTTTGCGCTTGGCCTGATGTACTTCCTCCAAAACGACGAATCGGAATCGCCGAAGCAGCGGGCGAAGTTCCGCGAGTGGGGCCTGCCGAAAGACGAATTTGCCGACCACAACCACGTCCCTTATGAAATGTACGTTCGCGAAGCCCGCCGCATCGTGGGCCGTCATGTCTACACCGAGCACGAGAACTCGCTCGCGCCCGGCCTCGGTCGCACACCGATCATGCCTGACAGCATCGCAATCACCGACTGGTACATGGACTCGCACGCTTGCACAACCAACTCGCGCCCCGGCTTCCACTACGACGGCAAACTGATCCTCACCGAGGAATCCCGCCCCGGCCAGATCCCGTATCGCAGTTTGTTGCCGCAAGGCGTGGACAACCTGCTCGTGCCCGTCTGTCTCTCCGCCACGCACATTGCCTGGGGGGCGGTCCGCCTTGAACCCGTCTGGATGCAAACCGGCGAGGCGGCCGGGTTCGCGGCCGGGCTGGCGAAGAAACGTGGCGTCGCGCCTGCCGCCCTCGGCCCGGACTTGCTCGTGCGCACGCTCTGCAAGGCCGGTTTCATGGTGTCGTTCTTCAACGACAAGGAAGCGTTGGCGCCCGCGCTCCAGTATTTTGGCACGAAAGGATTCTTCCACGATTACAACGCACGCCTGAACGAGCCGTTGAAGCCAGCGACCGCGAAGCTCTGGGCGGACGGACTCGCCGGCAAACTCGACCCCAACGCGCTCGCCCGTGCGGTCGCACAGGCTGAGAGCAGCAACGATGGCGGGACCGCTACTCGCGGTGCCGTGCTACAATCCATGTGGGAATCGCTCCACTGAAAACCAAACTCGTCTTCGCCCTGTTCGCAACGTTATGCGCCGCCAGCGCCGATGATCCGCTCGCGGCCTGGCGCGCTGGTGTGAAGGTCAGCGTGGTCGCACCGAAAGACGGACGACACACCATCCATTCGTACTTCAACACCTGCCCGGAAAGTCCCGACGGCAAATGGGTGCTCTTCTTCGCGTCCACCACCACCGACGCCCAGCGCGGCGACGTTTGCATCCGCGACCGCGCCACCGGCGAGGAGAAAGTCCTTGCGCGCGACATCAATACCGAGGATGCCCACCGGGCCGCCTGCCAGCAATGGGTCTCGGGCGGACGCCGCGTCGTCTATCACGGCGAGCGCGACGGCAACTGGTTCACCGCCGTCGTGGACGTGGACACCGGCAAGGAACGCGTCCTCTCCCGCGACCGTCTCGCCGGCTGGGGCCAGCCTCACGCCGACATCGTGCCGCTCTACGGCCTGCATTGGAACCCCGGCGCGCACCGCGACCTTGAACTGGCGAACGTCGAGACCGGCGAGATCAGCACCGTCGTCACCGCCTACGCGCTGAAACAGGCTTACCCCGAGTTCCTCGCAAAACTCTTTGGCGAGAAGCCAGTCTCCATCTTCTTCCCGATCCTCAGTCCCGACCTGAATCGCGTCTTCTTCAAACTTGCCACGCCCGCCGGCGGCGACGCGCGCAGCAAGAAGGCCAGCGACCGTCTCGGCATGGTCTGCTACAGCTTGAACGATAAGAAATTCCTCCGCGCCGACACCCGTTGGGGCCACCCCGCGTGGCATCCCGACACCCGCACCATCATCGAAGCCGGCAACCTTCTGATTGACAGCAAAACCGGCAAGACGGAACGCATTCCCGGCCTGCCCAGCTTCGGCTCCGGTCATCCGTCCGCCAGCCCCGACGGCAAGCTCATGGTCACCGACACGAAGATGGATCGAATCGGCGGCAATCCGAACGAGTGGGGGATCGTCGTCGCCGACATCCGCGGCACAAACCATGTCGTCGTTCACCACTTCAACAACGCCGGCGGCGCGCGCTCATGGCGGCCCTCGCATCCGCATCCCGTCTTCAGTCCCGACGGTCGCCGCATCTACTTCAACGTCAACAACGGCAAATGGACCCAACTCTGGGTCGCGGAGAAATCATGAACCAACCTCGTATTGTCATCCTCGACGGCTACACGGCCAACCCCGGCGACTTGGGCTGGGACGAATTCAACCAGCTCGGCGATTGCACGGTCTATGACCGGACACCCGAAGCGCAAGTGGCCGAACGGGCGCGTGACGCTGAGATTGTGCTGACCAACAAATCCATCCTCAGCCGGGCTGCCATCGCAGCGTTGCCCCGGCTGCGCTACATCGGTGTGCTCGCCACCGGCTACAACGTCGTGGACACCGACGCCGCGCGCGAACGCGGCATTCCCGTCTGCAACGTGCCGGAATACGGCACGCCGAACGTCGCGCAGGCCGTGTTCGCGTTGCTGCTCGAACTGACCAACCACACCGGCCACCACGCGCAAACGGTGTGCGACGGACGTTGGACCGCCGCGGCGGATTTTTGCTACTGGGATTTCCCGCTGGTTGAGTTGCAGGGGCTGACGATGGGGCTTGTCGGCTACGGTCGTATCGGCAAGGCGGTCGCTGAAATTGCGCGCGCGTTAGGGATGCGCGTGCTGACCTGCGATCTCGGCGGCGATCCGGACACGCTTCTGCGCGAGAGTGATGTCGTCTCGCTGCATTGCCCGCTCACGCCGGAGACGAAGCACTTCATCAACGCCGCGCGCTTGGCGCGGATGAAGCGCACCGCGTTTCTCATCAACACCGCCCGCGGCAGTCTGGTCAACGAAGCCGACCTTGCCGACGCGCTGAACAACGACCGGCTCGCCGGCGCGGGCCTTGATGTGCTCTCCGTCGAGCCGCCCCCAGCCGACAATCCGCTGTTGCGCGCCAAGAACTGCCTCATCACGCCGCATATTGCGTGGGCGACTCGCAACGCCCGCGCCCGCCTGTTGCAAATCACCGCCGACAACATTCGCGCTTGGCTTCAGGGCCAACCGCAGAACCTGGTCTCAAAATGAACCGACGCCAATTCATCGCCTTCACGCTCACCTCCGGTCTCGCGCTCGTCACGCGCGCAGCCGACACCGACCGCAAACTCCGCGTCGCCGTCATCGGCCACACCGGGCGCGGCAATTACGGCCACGGCCTCGACACGATGTGGCTGCGCCTGCCCGAAACCGAGATCGTCGCCGTGGCCGACGCCGACGCGAAAGGTCTCGCCGCGGCGCAAAAGAAACTCAAGCTCGACAAAGGATTTGCCGACTACCGCGTGATGCTCGCCGAGATCAAGCCCGACATCGTCGCCATCGCGCCGCGCTTCATTGACCAGCATCGCGACATGGCGCTGGCCGCCGTCGAGTCCGGCGCGCGCGGCATCTACATGGAAAAGCCGTTTTGCCGGACGCCGGCGGAGGCCGACGAGATTGTCGCTGCTTGTGAACGTCGTAACGTGAAGTTCGCGGTGGCGCACCGCAACCGTTATCACCCCGCGTTGCCCGTGGTGGAACGCATGGTCAAGGATGGCGCCATCGGGCGGTTGCTCGAACTGCGCGGGCGCGGCAAGGAAGACGAGCGCGGCGGCGTGCTCGACCTCTGGGTGCTCGGCTCGCACGTGTTGAATCTCGCGCACTTCTTCGCCGGCAAGCCGGTCGCTTGCACGGCGACGCTGCTTCGAGATGGCCGCCCGGTCACGCGCGCCGATGTGCAGGAGGGCGCTGAGGGCGTTGGCCCGGTGGCCGGCAACGAATTGCACGCGCGCTTCGAGATGGAACGCGGTGTGCCGGTGTTCTTCAAGTCGGTCCGCGGCGCGGGCAACAAGGCGGCCGGGTTCGGCCTGCAACTGGTCGGCACGAAAGGAATCATTGACCTGCGCGTGGATGCGGATCCGTTCGCGCGTCTGGCAGAGAAGAGCGCGTCCGCACCGTGGAAGCCGGTCGGCCCGACCGGTGCCGATCTCGCCAAGCAGGACCGCAGCCACGAACTGGCGGGACGCGATCTGCTCGCCGCGATGCGCGAGGACCGCGCGCCGTTGTGCGACGCACACGCCGGGCGTGTGACGGTCGAGATGATCAGCGCCGTGCTCGAATCGCACCGGCTCAACGGCCAGCGCGTCACGTTCCCGCTGCAAACCCGGCAGAACCCGCTCACTCTATTGCCATGAAACATATCCTTGCCTTTTTTCTTTCCGTTGCATTTTTCGCCGCCAAGCCGGCTCGCGACTTCTCGGATGAACTGGCTGCGAAACTCGAACCGACACGCGTGGTGGTTTACAAGAAAGTCGGCGGACGCGAACTGCGCCTGAACATCTTTGAGCCGCCCGGCTTCGAGCTTGGCGACAAGCGGCCCTGTTTCCTCTCGATCCATGGCGGCGGCTGGACCGGGCTGTCGCCGCGCCGGCAGTATCCGGCGGCGGCGCACTTTGCGACACGGGGCATGGTCGGCATCAGCGTCGAGTACCGGCTCGTTCAGAAACATTCCGGCAGCACGGTGTTCGACTGCGTCAAGGACGGACGCTCGGCGGTGCGTTACGTTCGCGCCCACGCGGCGGAACTCGGCGTGGACCCGCAGCGGATCATCGTCAACGGCGGCTCGGCGGGTGGCCACATCGCGGCGGGCACGGCGCTGTTTGACGGCGTGGACGAGGCGGGCGAAGACACGTCGGTGTCGTGCGTGCCGAATGCGCTGGTTCTGTTTTTCCCGGTCATTGACACGTCCAAGGAAGGCTACGGCAACGCCAAGATCGGCGCGCGCTGGCAGGAAATCTCGCCACTGCATCGTGTGAAGGCCGGCGTGCCGCCCACCATCATCTTTCATGGCACGGGCGACACGGTGACGCCGTTCAAAGGCGCGCAAGCGTTCTACGACGCGATGCTCAAAGCCGGCAACCGCTGCGAACTCGTGGTGAACGAGGGCGGTAAGCACGGCTACCTGATGTTCGACCGCGCGCCTTACGAGGAGACGTTACGCAAGACCGAGGCGTTTCTCGCGTCACTGAAGCTTCTGCCATGACAACGCAGCATACTCACAGACTCGCACTGCTCTTGGTTTTGGCGCTCAGCGTCTTCCGCCAGCATGACGCAACAGCGGCGCCGCTGGCGCAGGATTACACAGTCGTTTTTCATAATCGCGACCGCGAGCCTTTCATCGAGGCCGGCGTGCCGCTTTTCTCGAATCACAACAAAGTTTTCTACCGCGCTCCATGCCTGCTCGTCACCGGCAAAGGCACCGTGCTGGCCGCAAGCCAAAAACGATTGGGCGAAGCCGGT
>Ga0163200_1000986_pt1 | contig 11045 bp, 15 predicted proteins | sample PL_2010_200m_FD_113535 | JGI IMG/M metagenome (GOLD analysis project Ga0163200, IMG submission 113535) | Freshwater microbial communities from Powell Lake, British Columbia, Canada to study Microbial Dark Matter (Phase II) - PL_2010_200m | ecosystem: Environmental > Aquatic > Freshwater > Lake ... | reverse complement strand
GTCTAAAATTATGTCTGCCGCTATGCTTCCATTACCGATTGCAATCATGCTTATGTTTGCAGTTTGTGCTGATGTAAATCCTGTTATGAAATTCTTTAATTGCAATCTTCCTGCCATAGTCAGATTGTTGTGTGTGCATGGCGGATTTTCTATGCTGCCATCTGCTCTGGTTATTTCTTCACATACAGTTGTCGTGTATTTTACCGAATCGCCTGTTTGCTCGCTCCCCCCCCCGCCGGAACGCTGAACATCGCGCCCGCAATCCCGAAACTTCCTGCGGCAATAATCAGCATCAAAGCAGCCAAAATTTTCTTATTCAATTATACCACCTGTTTTTATTTTTTATTGGGAATGCCAAAACGTTTTCTTTTTTTGCGCGCCGAAAGTTCTGCTTTCAGCATCATTATTTTGCCTTGTCGCTTCCAAGTAAAACAAAATGACTCCTATCCCTATCGAGGCGGAAGAGCCGCTCAATATCCAAGTTATTAGTGCGCCTATCGCGCCTATAAAGAATGCCCTTGCGAGCCCGATTAAAGTTTGCGCTTCCATTCTAATCACCGTTTATTTTTTTCGGCTTCTGATAAGCCATACAAAAACCGCAATCAGTATGATTACGAACGCTATTGAAATAACTCCTGTAAAATCCAGCCCTTGGCTTCCCCTCGTAACCAACACCGAAGCCGAGTCTGAAATCGGGACACCTTCGCTGACCATGTTTACCGCACCTTTTCCCGCTTTTTCTATGTTAAAGCCCAAATAAAAAGGTTTTGCAATATGAATCGAAACAGGAACAGCCTGCAGCCGCGTTTTTGCAAACGGCTTTAACGGCAGTTCTGATGATTCAATCCATATCGATTTCTGCAAGGGCTGTTTTTACATTACCTTTCCGGCCGTATCATTCCTGCTGTTTCTTTTTATCTCAATAACCATGTCCCGCAAGTCCTGCATTTCCGCGAGAAGCTTTGTGATGGTCTCGTCGTTTTCCCTGCTCAATCCTTCAGTCTTCTCGGAAATAATCCTGTCAGCCTCAACCGCGAATGTCTTGAAATTGTTCCCCATATTCTCGGCGCGATGCTCAAGGTTCTCAATCCTTTTTTCCAATTTTCCAAACGCCACAGAAATTTGCCTGACCTGGTTTTGCAGGCTTTTCACGGTTTCCGAGATGCTTGAGACCGCCCGCGCGTCGGAAATCAAGTCAGCCACCTTCTCCGCTATCTCCTCTGCAATTTTTTCTTTTGCCATAAAAGCCGCCTTTATTCCGTTTAGGTGTCTTTTAGGATTGTCTTTCCTGATTAATATCCTTTTTGCCTTGCGGAAATCCGCATTATATGATGAGTTAAAAAAACAGAATTTGCGCGGGCTGTAAAACGCAAAAATAGCGCTTCCTTTTTTTAGTTTTTCTTTCAGTTTATTGACGAAGTTTTTCAGGCAACAAAAACACGATTTAAATACTTTGAATGGCAAACTAAATTTATGTTCGAATCATTTCTTTCAGGCGCGCTCGCGCCGCTGCTCGGGCTGAATCCCGTCGTCGGAGTTTTCATAATAGCCGCGGCCGTCAGCCTTCTCCTGTCGCTGCCGTACAGGTTTATGGTTGACCAGAAAAAGATGCGCGAGCACAAGGAAAAGGTGAAGGAGATACAGAAGCGGATTAAGGAGGCGCAGAAGACCGACCAGAAAAGGGCGAACGAGCTCATGACCGAGATGCTCGGGCTTTCGAACAAGCAGATGATGGCGAATTTCAAGCCCATGATACCGGGAATGATTCTGGTGATTCTGTTCCTGCCCTGGGTTGCGGCCACGTTCACGGGCCCCGTTGCATTGCTGCCTTTCTCGCTCCCCTTTTTCGGGAAGGATTTCGGCTGGCTGATGTGGTACATTGTCGCGTCTATGCCGATGACTTACATGTTCAGGAAAATGCTCGGAGTGCAGTAAATAATTTATATCCGCACGATGTTTTTCTGCTTTAATGGCGCGTTCTGAAATCATTGATCAATAAAATAAAAAATAAGTCAGGAACGTGATTGCAATCGCCATCAGGGTGCCGGCTATCAGTTGCGGCAACGTGTGCGCTTTCATCTTCAGCCTTACAAGTATGACCAAAACCGTAAGAGAATAAAGCGGAATGAGCCACAACCCGAAAACATAAACCATGGCCGTTGTGGGTCCTGCAACCCCTGCTGAATGCACGCTTATTTTCCAGGATATGTTTACAAGCATTACAGCAGCTGTGACAAACGCGTAGGCCAGCGATATGGAAAGCATCTCATGATAATCCAGCAAATAAAAAACCGCGGAAGATATGATATAGCAGGCTATCGCAATCAGGAAAAAGAACGTTCTTTTCTGCCTTTCGCGCACTTCCATATCCGTCGAGCCTTTTATGGAAAAGTAAAAAATAGGCAGCATGGGAAATATGGACAGCAACAAAATTCCAAGTAATGCGGACAATGCAAAATTTGGGGAGCCGATGGAGAAAACGATTGATGCCGCCGCGGCAACAACAGGCGCCGAAAGTGCGTTTGACAGGAATTGAAGCATACAACTATTCAAAAAGTTATCTATTTATAAAATAAAGTTAATGTATTTTTTATGAAACATATGAAACCGATTAAACAGTTCCAGCCGAAGAGGCAGACTGCCCGCGAGATTCTGGAACAGTTTTCGGGAATAAGCTTCCAGGCGAGGCAGCTCGGCAGGGCTTACGAGATTTGCAGGGAAATGATTAAGGACAAGGATTGCAGCGTTATTCTCACGCTTTCCGGCGCGCTTGTCCCTGCGGGATTGCGCCTGTGCATTTCTGAAATGATAAAAAACGGCTGGGTTCAGGCTATCGTCTCGACAGGCGCGAACCTGACGCACGACCTTGCAAACGCTTTTGGAGAGGAATATCTTTACTGGTCCGGAAAGGAAAAAGACGAGGACCTTCGCAAGAAAAAAACTTCCAGAATTTACGATGTCGTCTCCCCGGACTCAAGCTCTATAAAGATGGAAAAGGAGTTGCAGAAAATATTGGAAAAGATAAAAGGCGAGCACACGCCCTCCTCGCTGCTGAAGGAAATAGGAAAACATATTTCAGACAAAGATTCTATTGTCGGGAGCGCAGCGAAAAACAATGTTCCAATTTATTGTCCAGCTTTGAGCGACAGCATTCTCGGCTTCCAGGTTTGGATGCACCAGCAGGACCACGACCTTCGCGTCAATGAGATGAAGGACCTGCAGAAAATATTCGACTGGATGTACGAGCTTCGCGCCGCGAAAAAAAAGACAGGCGTGATTATTCTCGGCGGCGGCGTGCCGAAAAATTACGCGATTCAAGCCGCGCTGCTTCCGGAAAAGCCCCATGATTATCTTGTGCAGATAACAACGGACAATCCGGTTTTCGGCGGGCTTTCCGGCGCGAGCCTCGATGAAGGGATAAGTTGGGGAAAGGTAAAGCCGGAGGCGAGGCTTGCTTCCGTCGTGTGCGACTGCACGATTGCATTCCCGCTTATAGTGAGCGCGCTGAAGGAGGAGTTGGGATAGATAATCTTACAAATTTATTATCAAATCTTTTTTATCAAATTTCGCATTTTATTTTTATCAAATATTTTATCACAAAATCAGTTCAGTCTTTACGGCATCCCTGTACCAGCCAATCGTCCTTTCCAATCCTTCCTCAAGATGGACTTTCGGAACGAAAGAAAGCAGCCTGCCGGCTTTAGCTATGTGAGGGCATCTCCTTCTCGGGTCGTCCCTTATGTCGTAGTGCGGCGGATGGTTCAGCGCGGAAGAGGAGGCGGATTTCGCGATTTTAATTATCTTTTCCGCAAGCTCGTGAATGGAAGTTTCCCTGTTGTTGCCGATGTTCACAACCTCGCCGTCCAGCCCGTCGGCAAGCAGAAGATTGAACAGCCCCTCAAGCTGGTCTGTTATGTAGCAAAAGCTTCTTGTCTGTTTTCCGTCCCCGTAAACCGTTATCGGCTCGTTATTGAGGGATTGATGCACGAATTTTATCAGCGCCCTGCCGTACGACGACGAGAATTTCACATCCAGCCGCGGGCCGTAAGTGTTGAAAATTCTTGCAATCCTTATCGGCAGTTTGTATTTCTGGAAATACGAATAGCAATAAGCTTCCGCTGCGCGCTTTCCCTCGTCATACATCGCCCTCGGCCCGTAAGAATTTATGCAGCCATAAAAATTTTCATCAGTCGGTATGAGATGGTCCGGCGCGTTTCCATAGACTTCGCTTGTGCTCGTGAACAAGAATCCTTTCGCATTTTTTTCCTTCGCGAGCTCCAGCATGCGCCTTGTCCCCAATATGTTGGAATCCAGCGATTCAATCGGATATTTCTGGTAATGCGGAACCGATGCGTTCGCAGCCATATGAATTATATAGTCTATCTTTTCATTCGTTGAGAAGCTGCAGACGTCCTTCTCGAAAAAGGCAAAATTCTTGTTTGCGAGAAGATGTTTTATATTGCTTTCAGAGCCTGAAGAAAGATTGTCAACACAAATAATTTTTCCGCCCATCTCAATCGCGACATCGCAGAACCAGCTTCCGATGAAGCCCGCGCCGCCCGTCACGAGAAATGTTTTTCCCTCTATCTTCGGCTTTAGCGCGGCCAAAACCGCCGCGGTTTTCTTGATGTCATCCACGATTATATTGTGCATATCAGTCGCCTTTTTAATCAGAAAGAAAGCCCCCTTAAATATTTTTTCAGCTCTTCGCCTTGTTCGCCAGCCAATGCAAGTTCTATTGAGCTCTTTAATAAATCCGTGTTGTTTCCGATATCATATCTTTTTCCTTTGTACTCTGACGCGTAGATATCTCTTTTTTTGAGGAGAATCTTCATGGCGTCCGTCAATTGAATCTCCCCGCCGTATCCGGGCGCAGTTTCCTTTATGCAATCAAAAATATCGGGTTCAAGTATGTATCTTCCGAGTATCGCCAAATTCGACGGCGCATCTTCCGGCTTGGGCTTTTCCACAAGGCTCCTGATTCTGCCGTCCTGATATGCATCTACAATCCCGTATCTTGATATTTTTTCTCTTGGCACCCTTTCAACGGCAACTATGGATTTTCCATGGTTTTCAAAGCCACGCAGCAGCTGTTCTGTGCACGAAGGAACGGTTATTGTATCCCCGAGCAAAAGGGCAAACGGCTCGTTGCCAACGAAAGCCTCGGCGTAAGATACCGCATCCCCCAAACCCTTCTGTTCCTGCTGCCTGACATATGTTATTCTTGCCATGTCTGAAATTTCCCGAACCATTTTCAACTCTTTCATTTTTCCGCTTTTTTCCAAGGCAATCTCTAATTCAAAATTTCTGTCAAAATGATCCTCTATTGCGCGCTTTCTCCCGTTCGTTATAATCAGAATGTTTTCTATGCCGGATATGGCCGCCTCTTCCACGACATATTGTATTATAGGCTTGCCCCAAACGGGAAGCATTTCTTTTGGCTGCGCTTTTGTGGCTGCGCCAAATCTTGTTCCCAAGCCTGCCGCAGGGATTACCGCTTTCATTCCCTCACCCCGTACTTCTTTTTCATCATGTTGTTGACTTCGATTGAACTTGATATTATTTTCGGCGTTTGACCAGTCTCTTTTTCAATCCATTTTTTCAGGGCTTTCGTGTCTTTAGTAAAGCAAGGACCTCCCCAAGCCTTCCCAAAGACGGAGCCGTAAGGTCCAATCCGTGAATCCATTGCAACCGCGTTCATGATAAAATCCGCGTCAACTTCCACATTATTCTTTTTTAATTCTTCTGCAACCTCGTATATCTCGTTTGAAAAAGATATTACCAACGGGAGCCTGTTGTTTGCAACAAGTTTTGTAAGTTCCGCTGTATTGTAATCTGTTCTTAGAATGGGTGTTTCGCTATTTTCTTCCTTAAACAGCTTTTCTATTATATTTCCGGCTTTCTTGTTTTTCCCCTCACCCAATACGATTCTCCCCTCATTTCCCGGAGATATGCAAAAGTCTTTTTTATCTGTCCATGTATTCTGTATAACAGTCAGAAACTCGGGGTTGTAAACCACGCCAAATCCGTCGCCTTCCTGTTTTCCGGAATATTTCTCCAAGGCGGGAATGAAATCTTTTTCCGTTGTTCCTGGCGTAACAGTTGATTTCAGGACAAAGATATGGTAATCATCCTTCTTTTTAAGAGATGCCCCGCAAATTGCTGCCGCGTCTTTCAAGAATGATATATCATATGTATCGTCTTCGCCTAAAGGCGTCGGAACGGCAACAAAAGAAATGTCTGTTTTATTGATTGCATATCTAACATCAAGGCTCGCATCATATCTATTTTTCTTCAGCTCTTCAACAACATCATATGAGATGTCATAGAATACAACTTCGTTTTCATGCCTTAAAAATTCTTTTCCGATTCTCCTGCCGACATTTCCGCTTCCGATTATACTAATCTTTTTCATAAGTTATGAATGTGAAAAAATAGCTTATATATCTTCCCTTTATCCTACCTTGTGTCATACAACTGTTGCGTGACTAAATTTTTTAACAATATAATCTTCTTCTTATACTACCTTATCCGATAAGTTTAAATACTTGTTCCTGCAGAGAACAAAGAAAGGGCGAATTTTCCCAAGGTGCTATTTATAAAAGAAAAAGTTTCCATAACGCTTGACGACAAGATTCTGAAAGAGGTAAACGCCGTGGTAGACGGCGTAAGAATCAGGAACACTTCCCAGTCGATAGAGTTCCTTCTTCGCAAATCGCTTTCCGACATAAGGACTGCGGTCATTCTTGCCGGAGGCCCCGAGGAAAAACTCAGGCTGGGAGGAACCCTGAAGCCGCTTATCAAAATAAAAGGAAAAACAATAATAGAGCATGCCATTGAAAATCTCAGGAAGCACAAATTTTCCGACATTTACATAGTAGGCAGGAAGCCGGTTCTCAGCGAAATATTCAACTGTATCGGCGACGGCTCCGCGTCCGACGTCTCAATACAGTATGTGGAGGAGAAAAGCGAAAAGCCTGTCACACGCTCCGACACGGCAAGAACGCTCAAGACACTAAAAGGCAAAATCAGGAAGACTTTCCTTTGCGTGTATTGCGATGTGCTTTTCGACTATAACCTTTCCGAGGCGCTGAACTTCCATTTGCGGGAAGGCGGTGTTGCTACGCTAATTCTTAAGACGGAGCAGTCGCCCGTAAAATGGGGCGTCGTGAACCTTGACGGGAACAAGATAACAAGCTTTGAGGAGAAGCCGAAGAAATCGGATTCCTACATTGTGTTTTCCGGGATATTTTTTGCGGAGCCGGAATTGTTGAAATATTCCGAGAATTCGCTTGAATACGAGCTTTTCCCGTTTCTTGCGAAAAAAAGCCTGCTTGCCGGACTTATCTGCTCGGGAAAAAGCCAGCACGTGCACGAGATGCGAGATCGCTAATTTGCCGGAATTGCCGCCATTTTCCGGGCGTGATAATCCTGACTATCGCGAAGGTTTAGAAACGCATTCTTGCATTTACCCGACTCCCATCTGGTCCATTATGAATCCTTTCACGGGTCCAAAATAATCAGTGCCCATAGGCTTCAGGAAAAATTCCACTATGGTATCTTGAAAGTCGCTAACATAATTGCCTCGCTTCGCGAACATCAATGGCAAACCCAAACCGGAAAACATTTTTCCTGCGCCCTTTCCAACGCCTTCGAAAAAAGCATCCAAACCTTTGAAAAATTTTCCCGCGCTTTCAGCATATCCCTTCCAGGGTTTTCCAACATCCAAATCAATCTTGAACGCGGGCTCCTCTTTATTTTCCGCCAGTTCGGGATACTCCTTTTTAACGGCATCTTCTTTTTGTATGCCAAGAATTTGGTCAAAATATTTTTCTATTTCCTTCTCGCGAAGCTTCAGCTCAAGCTGCTTTACCAGCATCACGTTCTGGCTTATCATGTAGGCCTTTACCGAGAAGGTGATGTCTTCGAACTCATAACCGGGAATTTTTCCGCCAGTTCTTTCAACCTCTATCTCAAAGAAAACATAATAGAGGGAATTTGGGTCAAGACCGTTGTCTGCGTTCCAGAACCCCTTGTCAATAATTTCTCCAATCATATCATCTGCAACAGTTGATTCTATAACATTTTCTTTTTTATCTTTCTTAATTGTCTTCTCATTCAATTGCGGATAGAGATTTGCAAGACCTGTTTTTTTATCTTTGATGACAGTATTGACAATAAATGCATCCGCTATCGGAACAGAATATGTGCTTTCTGTTGACGGCTTCCTGAATTCGGATGGCATATAGGCTTTCCAGACCCAGAGAGTTATAGCATTGTAGAAGCTTGCCTGCCCCGCCAGCTCGTACGGAGATTTGGATGACTCAAGAATTCCTGTATTGCTTTCATGCCCGAGCTTCATCGACTTAAATCTTGCTATATACGGCTTTATCCAGTTCCTGTATTCCTCCACGGTTTTTTTTCTTGAATCGCTCAAAGATTTCAGCTGGTTGTATCTTTCCATTGCGGCTCCCTTGAACATTTCCCCCCATTCGATAAAGAGCTTGTTTTTTGTTGTGAGTATTACCGACTCGGCTTTTGAAATTCCTTTTAATTTGCTTTCAACCTTTTCTATCGAGTTCTCATCGATTGAAAGCTTCATGAAATCGGCGATAATTGTCGGCCATCTTTGGACGATGGAGCGCAGGGATATTCCGTCTCCGGTATGCACGTCAACCTGGTCGATGAACATAGCGCGCAGCGAGTGCTCATTCCCTTTTTTCTCGCCTACGTTAACGCCTTCCTTGAAGTAATTCAGTATCTCTCTGTATTTTCGCAAGTCATGCTCAACCAAAGAAGCGTCTGCAACAGCCGCCGCAGCGGAAGCAAGCCCTGATTTTATAACGCCCTCAAGCTGGCGCTTCTGCTCTGTGACAAGCTGATAATATTGCTGGTGTTCCGGCGTGACGGAAATCGACTCGTCCACTTTCCTGACTTTGAACCCGCTCTTTTCAAGAAAAGACACAAGGGAAAAATAGATTCCCGTTGCGCTTCCCGGCGGGCCTGTGAAATTCAACTCTATGTTTTGGTTGCTTCCGTCATATGTTCCAAAAGGCGCCGGATTTGCGCAGAGCGCCAATCCCAATAACGGGCTGTCTTTTGATATATTGGGCAGTTGCCAGAATTCTTTGTCTATCATAAAGATACCTTAACGCTTCTGACATCATATTGAAAGAAGACATTATTAAAAGTTAGCGCTTCAGAAGAAAAGCAGCGCAATTCCCGTGAAAAGAATGATAAGCCCGATGAACACGCCTGTCCAGGTCATTTTTTCCGACTGGTAATGGGAAACTCCTGGAAAGTTCTTCACTATGAGAAAACCTACAATAATCAGGATTATCCCTATCACTTTCAATAAAATATTCATAAAATATGTTGCATACTTTCATTTAAATAAATTCTGTTATACGGGCTTGTAAAACATAAAAAATAATCCCGCCAGAAGCAGCAAAAAGCCGAAGAACAACCGCTTCATTGCCAGCTCTTCCGCCCTGAGCACGCCGTGCGTGAAAACCATCAGAGTTCCGACAGCCGACAGAACCACTCCCAAAAATTCTATTGCCATGCAGAAAAATAAAAAGAAGAATATTTAAGCGTTGTTTTTCGTCTGCGAAAACCATAAATATGCGCCCAAACAGTATATTTTAAAATTTGGCGGTGATTTTGTGGTATGGGCGAGAACGAAATTGGTTATTCAGGACGAACTTCTGAGGCCGAGGAACAGGTTCACCGTGGAATTCAGGGGGCTGAAGCCAGACAAGTTCTATCACGCCGTGCCAAAGATTTTCATGTCAGTCTTCAGAGTAGATGAGCATCATCTGCAGGAAAAAAAGATTTCATGGACGCATGGCGAGACGGAAAAGTTCAAGATTACCTGGGAAGGCACGAAAGAGCTGGACGCGCTTTCTTATCTTCTTTTCAACATCGAGCTTAGCGGTTCCCAGAGCAAGGGCAAGGGCGAAGCGAACGTAATCATAGAAGGCTATCTGCGCACGGAATACCCACAGGACACCGTCTGGGAAAAAAGCATACTTTACGAGATGATCAGGATTTTCTGGCACAAGAATTTTTACATAAGCCAGAGGAACAAATATATGGAAGAGGGAAGGATGGAGATGTCGGCTTTTGTGGAGGAGATAAAGAAACTGGCGCGCGCAAGCGATGTTGTGGATGTCCAGCAGCAGTAAGCCCTTTTCTTTTGGCGCGAGCTTGAAAAAAGAAAAGCGCTTGCGGACGCACAAAAAATCTTACAGATTTGCACAAAAAGTTTTCAACTTTTTGGCATCCCGAAAAATCACAGATTTTTCGTGGATTTTGGCGGAACCGAAAAACCAAAAGGTTTTTCGTGCCAAAGAAAAAGATAATATAAAAATTATAATAGGCGATTGTCTTGGCGGATTATAAGATAACAACGGACATACTTGCACCTTCCGACAAGAAAGTGATAGAATACACAGGATTTCATCCATCAAGAATAATAAAGATGATGCCCGACATAATCAAGGATACGCTGAAGGTAGAGGGCGGCTCCGTTTTCGAGGACAAGATCAAGTGGGATATTTCTGGCGATCCCGTTTCTTTTTATGGAGACTGGCGCGGAAAATACGCATTTGACGGGCGTTCAAGCGCGAATTTTAAGATAAATGCGCAGGGCTCGCAGGGGGCGAAAGACAGGATTGGAAAAATAAAAATCACGATTAAGGGGGGTGTTGAGACAAAATTCCCCTTTACCACGCCAATCCAGCAGTCGTTAGTAAGAATTTATACATATCTTTTTTACAACAAGCAAAGAAGGGAATATATTGATACAGGAAAGGTTTTAATAAACAGGATTGAGGACGAAATAAGGAGCGCGTTTAACCTGATAAAAAGAGGGGGCTGAAAAAGATTGACGGTGTTCAAATGTTCAACATTAATCCGTTCAGAAAAAAACAGGATGTTCAGGAAAAGCAAGCCGGCAGCGAGCCGTATCTTCCGTCTGACCTCGAAAGATTCCGCGCGCAGCCCGCCGAGCCTTCCATTCTTGAAATGCCTGAGAGGGAAAG
>Ga0163200_1000979_pt1 | contig 11097 bp, 9 predicted proteins | sample PL_2010_200m_FD_113535 | JGI IMG/M metagenome (GOLD analysis project Ga0163200, IMG submission 113535) | Freshwater microbial communities from Powell Lake, British Columbia, Canada to study Microbial Dark Matter (Phase II) - PL_2010_200m | ecosystem: Environmental > Aquatic > Freshwater > Lake ... | reverse complement strand
GCCGAACACTACTGCAAACCGCTGGAGACACTCGCCATCTACGTCGAGCAACCAGCGCCGCGCATTTACCTCAACGACGCCGACCGCGCGCTCGCGTCGCGTCACCTCGCGTCGGCGGGCCGCGAACGGATTATCGCGCTCCATCCCGGCAGCGGCAGCGAACGCAAGAACTGGCCCGCCGCCAACTTCGCCGCCGTCGCCCGCTGGCTCGTGGACGAATTGGCCGTCCAACTCCTCGTCGTCCAAGGCGAAGCCGACGACGCGGCAGTAACACGCCTGACAGAGTTGATTGCGCCGCGTCCGTTCCATCGGGCGCACGGACTGAAGCTGGTCGAACTGGCCGCCGTGCTCGAACGCTGCGCCCTGTTCCTCGGCAACGATTCCGGCGTCACCCACTTGGCCGCCGCCGTGGGCGCGCCCACCATCGCGTTGTTCGGCCCAGCGTCCTTGCCGATTTGGGAGCCGCGTGGCGAACGCGTGCGGGTCGTTCATTTTGGCAAGCACGACATCGCCGAGGTTCGCGCAACCGCCATCGGACAGGTATGAATAGGGTTGAAGTCTTCGAACTCGGAAACGTCAAAGTTTTCTGCTATACGATATGACAATGAGTATCGTCAGGACATGCTGCATGGCGGTGTTGGTGGCGGCCAGTGGCCGGGCAGATGAGTTTGCCTTGCTGCAAAGCCAGATCAAAGACAGCGCGCAATGGAACCACGAGCGCCTCGCGAAGGAAGCGTTGCGCCCGGAAGCATTGATCCTGCCGACCGACCGCACACCGGGCGACATCGTCTGGCGGCGGACGGCGGCATTGTTGTGCCACCTCAAGACGATGGAGCGCGCGCCGGATTTGTCGGCGGAGGAAAAGGAACTGGATGCACTGAAATCCGCGACAGCGTCGCGCGAGGGATTCGACAAGGTCGTGGCGTTGCGCCGGCGGATCGCGTTTCGGAATCCGCTGCTCGACTTCGACAAAATCATCTTCCTCAAGCACCCGAAGACTGTCCGCGGCGACAGTCACATGGTGGATCAGTACCTCGGCTTCAATCAGGCCCGAACCGGCGGCGTGTATGTGCTGGAGAAGGCGTTCAGCGAGCAGGCGACGGTTCGTTGTCTGTTGCCGGGGATGGAGAACAAAGGTTCGTTCCTCTCGCTCGACCTCGACTACGACGCGCGTTCGATCTTGTTCGCGTTCACGGAAGCCGAGTTCGGCGTGCCGCCGGGGGCGTCGTTCGAGAACCAGCCTTGCACAGAGAAGGAACTCGACAAAAAGCATAAGTTCTATTTCTGGCGGCCGGAAAGTGTCTTCCACGTCTTCCGCGCCAATAGCGACGGCACCGGCCTGCGCCAGCTTACGGACGGGATGTGGAACGATTTCGATCCGTGTTTTCTGCCGAGTGGGCGAATTGCGTTTGTCTCGGAGCGGGGCTGCGGCCAGTGCCGGTGCGGCGCGCGTCCGCTGCCGGCGGCGGTGTTGCACGCGATGATGCCCGACGGCAGCGACATCATCCGCCTGAGCTGGCACGACACGAATGAATGGCATCCGAGCGTGGACAACAACGGGATGCTCATCTACACGCGCTGGGATTATGTGGACCGTGACTCCGACGTGGCACATCATTTCTGGAATTGTTATCCCGACGGACGCGACCCGCGCGCGCCGCACGCGAATTATCCGGATGCGCGCGAGTTGCGTCCGTGGATGGAGATGTCGTGCCGGGCCATTCCGAACTCGCGCCGGTACGTGACCGTGGCGGCACCGCATCATGGCCAGGCGTACGGCTCGCTGGTGTTGATTGATCTGGGACGGGCGGATGACCGTCGCACGGCGCAGATCAAACGCATCACGCCTGACATCCAGTTCCCCGAATCAGAAAAGTTCCCCGGCGTTCCGCACGCGAAGGGCACGATTGGCAAGCCGATGGTCTTCGGGACGCCGTGGCCGTTGAGCGAGGATTTTTACCTCTGCGTCTACGATTCCGCGGAGAAAGACTACGGCGTCTATCTGTTGGACAGTTTCGGCAACCGAGAACTGCTTTACCAGGACGCTGCGATTCCGTGTCTTGATCCGATTCCGTTGCGTCCGCGCGCGCGTCCGTCGGTGTTGCCGGTGCAGACGGCGCAGGCGCAGGCGGAGCGCGCAGGTGACCCCGCCGAGGGCACCGTCGCGGTGATGAACGTGTACGAGAGCGACCAGCGTTGGCCCGCCAACACCAAGATCAAGGAACTGCGCGTGGTGAACATTTTTCCGAAGGACAATCACATGGCGAACCAACCGAACATCGGCCACGCCGCCCAGTCGCTTGCGCGCGGTGTGCTCGGCACCGTGCCCGTCGAGGAGGACGGCAGTGTTCATTTCTCGATGCCCACCGGCGCCGGCGTCTATTTCCAGTTGCTTAACGAGAACGGTGTGGCTGTCCAGACAATGCGCTCCGACACGTACGTGCATCCTGGCGAGCGGCTGACCTGTCTGGGTTGTCACGAGAACAAGGTGCGCACCGTGCCGCCGGAAACGCAGCAGAAGCCGGTCGCCCTGCGCCGCGCTCCATCGCGCCTGCAACCGGAGCCGAGCGGTTCGTACCCGTTGAGTTTCCCGCGCTTGGTGCAGCCCGTGCTCGACGCGAAGTGCGTGCCCTGCCACGACAAAAACGATCTGAAAGCGCCGAGTCTTCACGGCGACCGTTTCGGGAAGAACGGCTGGTCGGAGTCGTTCATCACGCTGAGGGAGCGTGCGTGGGGCATGAGTGGCGGCAACGGCGTCGCGTTGAAAGAGCCGCAGTACTCGGTTCCCGGCCGAATCGGTGCGATGGCTTCCAGCCTCTACCCGATGCTCACCAGAGGCCACAAGAACGTGAAGTTGACGCCACAGCAAATGCGCCGGATCACACTGTGGCTTGATTGCAACAGCAACTTCTACGGCACCTACCAGGACATCCAGAAGCAAGCCCGCGGCGAACTCATCCGTCCGAAATGGGGTGTGCCGGCGTGGACGGATTTCACCGCGCTGGCGCGGTGAGAAGGCTGTCGCGCGCAGCCAGCGCCCGTTGAACGGCTTTCCGGTTCCGTCGCTCCGCCCTGAGCAAGAGGACTTTCAATCGCCGACGACACCCGGACGAGACAGTTTTCTTTTGTCTTTCGCGTCACGCCTCACCAGCTTGGTTCAGAGTGTCGAGAACGCGACTTGGTGGAGCGGGCAGGGGAGGGGACTGCCGCGCCAGTCGGTGCCAACAAAACCCACGGCTGTCACGTCGCTCGCTTGCCCAATGCGGTGATCCAAACGCAGGGGCACGCCTTGCCATCGGAACGCCTCGACCAAACCAGTACGTGAACAGGGAGCGCACGCGCTGAAGACACCTTCTTTGACTGTTACTCCAACGCAACTGTGTCTTTTTGATCGGCCGCAGAGTTCTCGCGGCCAGCAGCAGGGTCGCACAAGATGTGTTATGTCTAATAGCGCGTGCTGGATTGCTTGCCGGTCTGCCTTTCCTGCTTAGGCCTTTCTGCCTCAGAGTTGCCGGCTCGCCGACTGGAACTCGTCGCTGGGTATCTCCATCGTCAATGCTACTGCTTGCGGGTGCCGCTCCATCTCGTCGCCATCACCCAGCACTTGAAGGAAGAAACTAGCCTGCTGTGTCGATCGCCAGCCGAGCTCAGCGAACGGGATCCGCACTTCCAAGATTTCCTCGAATGCGATGATCACGACCTGTGAAGGTTTCTTGGCCTCCACAGCGTCTGTGAGGACAGCCCGACACTGGTGGCGTTCCAGCGGACCGATATCCAGCGTCCAGCGTGTCGGCTGGCTGAAGTTGACCCGAAGCACCACGTTGGACGGTCGTTTCGACTGCGGTTGGAAGTCCACGCGAAGGTAAAAATTCGCCAAGTCAAAACCGAAATAGACGGCCTCGACTGCCCGCTCGCTACGGTACATGGCGCTCATCGCCCGTGCCGGCTCGTAGAGTCCGGCTCCGGCCCATTCGTAGAATGAGGTGACCTTGCCGTCAATGGTCGGCGTAATGAGGTCGGTGGGGTTGCGGGTTTCGCGGTGAAGCTCGGAGCGGCAGATGTGCGCCTTCAGCGCGGTGGGCACCGGCGCACCGAGCAAGTGATAGACATTTTGGAGATGCGTGCGGAACAGTTCGTCGAAGAGCAGATCGTCCTCGGTGGCGAACTGGTCGCCGTACCACCAGAACCAATCGCTGCCCTCGGCAGCGTAGATTTCTTCCATGGCTTTTTGTTCGAGGTCCGGCGCGGCGTGTTGTGCCTTCAGGAAGTCGCGAGTCTCGCCAAGAAGTTGCCATGCGCGATTGTCTTCGAGGTCGCTGATCCAGATGTGGAAGTCGGCGTTGATCCAGGAGCCGGTATAAATGCCGCGGAGTGTGGCTTGCGGCGGATGCGACTGGAAATGTTGGTGGAAGGTTGTCGTCTGGAGGCCGGCATGCGCGATGAGCCGTTCGTAGAGCGACCGCAGGAACGTTTCGCCACCGTCGGGGAAATGTTCCCATGCATTTTCGCCGTCGAGGACGATGGCGCAAAGGGCGTTGCTGCTTCGGCTCTGGCTGCGGGCGACTTGTTCGATCTGTTGGACCAGCAGGTCAGCCGCCTGACGTGGCGGGTTACGGGCGGCGGTAAACCCGACGAAGTCGCTCAAGGAACGGTCGCGAAAGGCGGCGCCGGCCTTGGATCTCCCCTGCTCCACTTGAAAGCCTTGATAGAGAAAGTTGCGGTCCGGGGTTTCGCCGTTGGGGAGGCTGCGCCAGAGGATTTCCTCGTCGCTGGCGAACCACTCAAAGCCGAGTTCCTGGAGCATGGGAACGAGTTCCGGGCAGACGGACCCTTCCGACGGCCAGAGTCCGTGCGGTGGCGCGCCGAACAGTTTTGCGTGGTAATCGCGCGCCAGTTCCAACTGAGCGCGCGCGTCTTCGGGATGCGCGAACGGCGGGGGCAGACGGCAGCCGGGCATCGAGCGGCGGGCGAACTCGTTGTCGCAGAGCAACGGCAGGATCGGATGGTAAAAGGGCGAGGTGCAGACTTCGATCTGGCCGCGGTCGGCGGCGGCCTTGTAGCGTCCGATGACGGTGCGGAGCACCTGTTCCTGGCAGCGAAAGAGGATTTGTTTGTCCGCCTCGGTAAACTCGCGTCCTTTCCCTTTCAGTTCCACGATCTCCGGCAGGAGCCGTTGGGCGGCGTAGCCGAACCAGGCGAGATGGAGCCAGACCTGCAGGTCTCGGAATTCCTGTTCGCTGAAACCGGCGGCGATGCGAGGCAGTTCCGCGTGGGGGACTTTGAAGCCGCGTTTCTGCAACAGCGCCCAGTACCGGGTGTGCGGCTTGATCATGTTGTCCCAGTTCGCCTTGAAATAGTGCTCCAGCAAGGCGCACTGCTGCTCGGCCGTCAGTTCCGCGGCGGGTGTACTGGCCAGTTCATGCCAGAGGTCGCGGACTTCGTTGTTGGCGAGCTGCTCGATCTGGCGGAGCAACACCGGCGTGAGGTTGAACGTGCAGCGAAACTCCGGGTATTGTTCCACCAGCCAGATCATGTCCAGGTAACCCTTCGTCGCGTGCAGCCGCACCCACGGCATCAACACCGTGCCCCGCACGCTGTCCACGTAATACGGCTGATGCATGTGCCACAGAAACGCGACGTTCATGCGCATCGGGTCCCTTCCCTGCCCACTCAGACCGTGATCTCGCGGAGATATTTCGCCGCTTCTTCGGGCGGCGTCGGGTTGATGTAAAAGCCGGATCCCACCTCGAAGCCCGCAATCAACGTCAGCCGGGGCAGAATCTCGATATGCCAGCGGAAATCCATGTCAATGGTCATCCAGTATCCTTGCCGCACGCGACGGGCGGGCGCGGTATGCAGGATGTAGTTGTACTGCGGCTGATTCAACGCCTTGCTCAGCTTCTGGAGCGTCACCTTCATCGCGTCGGCCAGCAACACCATCTCGTCGGGCTGAATCGCGTGGTAGTCCGCCGACTGGCGGCGCGGCATCACCGTAACCTCGAACGGAAACCGCGCTGCGAACGGACAGAACGCGACGAACCCCGCGTTCTCATAGACCAGCCGCGCCCCCTCCCGCACCTCCTGGCGCAAGATGTCCTCGTAGATCGAGCGGTCCTTGTAGGCGAAATACTGCTTCCCGCCTTCCAGCTTCTCCTTCACATGGTTCGGCGTCACCGGCGTCGCGATCAATTGTGAGTGCGGGTGCGGCAACGACGCGCCCGCCTGCCGGCCGTGGTTCTTGAAAATCAGGATGTAACGGAACCGCGAATCGCGCAGCAAATCCGTCATCCGCACCCGATAGGCTTCCAACACCCGGACAATGCCCTCAACCGGCTGCTGCTCCAACTGCATGTTCGGGTCCGGCGTCTCGATGATCACCTCGTGCGCGCCGATCCCGTTCATCCGGTCGTAGAGGCCATAAGGTTCCTTGTCCAGTTCCCCCTCAATCCGCAACGCTGGGTACCGGTTCGGCACCACCCGCACATGCCAGCCCGGCCCGTTCGCCTTGCTGTCCGGCTCCCGCGCCGCGTACACCTCCGCCGGCGTCATGTGTTCATTGCCCTCCGCAAACGGGTCCTTGCTCCGATCCGCCGGCTCGACCGGCGCGACTTGATACTCGCTGGGACGTTTCCCGCGTTCCGTCGCCACGATCACCCACCGTCCGACAATCGGGTCTCTGCGTAATTCAGGCATGTTCTTGGTCTCTCCTTGTTCTGCGCGGGTCACTAATACCAGCGCCCGCCGCTGCGGTCAAGGAATCGGGCGCTTGTGTTTTCCGTTCCCGCCTCCTACACTGCCTCCCATGACCGCCGACGGCAAACTCTTTCTCGTCGCCACCCCCATCGGCAACCTCGAAGACATCACGCTCCGCGCCTTGCGCGTGCTGCGCGAAGCCGACCTCATTGCTGCCGAGGACACCCGCCGCACCGCCACGCTGCTTACCCGTTACGAAATCCGCAAACCCCTCCTCAGCTACCACGAATTCAACGAAGCCCGTCGCACCGCCGAACTCCTCCACAACCTCCGCACCGGCCAACGCATCGCCCTCGTCTCCGACGCCGGCATGCCCACCCTCTCCGATCCCGGCCTCCGCCTCCTGCGTGCCGCGCTCGACGCAGCCATTCCCGTCGAAGTCATCCCCGGTCCCTCCGCACTCACCATGGCACTGGCCGCCTCCGGGCTTCCCGTCGAGCCGTTCCTTTTCCACGGGTTCCTCCCCCACAAATCCGCCCAGCGACGCCGTCTCCTTGCCGGGTTGGCTCCCCTGCCCTACACGCTGGCCTTCTTCGAGTCACCGCACCGCATCCACAAGACACTGGCCGACATCGAGGAACTCCTCGGCGACCGCCGCGTCGTCCTCGCCCGCGAACTGACCAAGAAATTCGAGCAGATCCTCCGCGACCGCGTCAGCGTCCTGCGGAAAAGTCTTGAGAACCGGGCCGTCAAAGGAGAGATTACCCTCATCGTCGAGGGCAACAACAAATGAAACACTGTCACCGTTGGATATTGTCGTGCGCGCTCGCGCTCGCTGCCGGCTGCGCAAGCACCGGCCACCAGTCATCGCAGCCCCGCATCGTCGAAGTCGCCCGCAACACCTACTTCAAGGGATACCCGACCGCCGACCAACGCGAGGAATTCTACACCGTCTGGACCGGCCCCAACATCACCCTCGTCAAGTTCGAATACCGCCAAGTCAACGCCCCCAACGAACTCTTCGCCAAGTCCTACGTCCCCACCACCCGTCGCTCCACCGTCTTCGCCGTGCGCGGTGACGAGTTCCAAAAAGGCGGCAAAGTATCCGCCTGGCGCGCCACCCTCTGGCGAGACCAACAGATACTCGCCGAACAGAAATCCGCCCTCTGGTGACAGTGCAAACCGTCCTCGCACAATTCGACACCATCGCCCGCACCAAACCCCGCCGCACCGCCATCTACTGGGGCGACGACCGCATCCGCTACGGCGACCTCGCCACCCACATCGCCCGGTTCGCCGCCAACCTCCAAGCCCGCGCCACCTTCCGTCCCGGCGACCGCATCGGCCTCTTCATCAAGAACCGGCCCGAATTCATCTACACCCTTTACGCCATCCTCAAGAGCGGCGCCGTCGCCGTCCCCATCAACACCTTCCTCAAGGCGCCCGAAGTCCAACACATCACCGACGACTGCCAACTCACCGTCCTTATCACCGACGACGACCTCCACGAAGTCGCCGCCAAAATCGAGCGCACCAAGCTTCTCGCGCTCCGCGACCTCGACCAGCCTGCCGCCGCCGAACCGCACCTCATCGCGCCGCAACTCGACGACCTTGCCGTCATCATCTACACCTCCGGCACCACCGGCAAGTCCAAGGGCGCCATGCTCACCCACCGCAACTTCGCCTCCAACGTCAACAGTATCGTCCGCGTGCTGGAAAAAACCGAAAACGACCGCCTCACGTTGTTGCTGCCGATGTTTCACAGCTTCATGCTGACCGTCTGCATCTTCACTCCGCTTTCGATAGGCGCCGGCATTGTCCTCATCAAATCCGTCCAGCCATTCCACCACGCCGTCAAGGAGATCATCCGCGCCCGCGCCACCATCCTTCTGGGAATTCCGCAACTGTTTCAGGCAATGGTTCACGCGCATGTCCCCTTCTACGTCCACTGGCTCCTCAACCTCCGCCTTGCCGTTTCCGGCGCCGCTCCCCTGCCCCGTGAGACCTTGGAGCAGTTCGGCAAGAAGTTCCGGTTCCCGCTCCTCGAAGGTTACGGTCTTAGCGAAGCCACGCCCGTCGTCTCCTTCAACCCCATCCGCGGCGTCCGCAAACCCGCCTCCGTCGGCCTGCCCATCACCGACGTCGAAGTCAAAATCTTCGACGACAACAACGCCGAGCTACCTGCCGACACCGTTGGCGAGATCGTCGTCCGCGGCCCCAACGTCATGCGCGGCTACTGGAACCAGCCCGACGAGAACGCCGCGACATTGCGCGACGGCTGGCTCCACACCGGCGACATGGGCAAGAAAGACGCCGACGGCTACATCTTCATCGTGGACCGCAAGAAAGAGATGCTCCTCGTCCACGGCATGAACGTTTACCCGCGCGAGATCGAAGAAGTCCTCTACCAATACCCCGGCATCGGCGAAGCCGCCGTCATCGGCCGCCCCGCCGACCGCAAAGGCGAACTCCCCGTCGCCTTCGTCAGCGCCGCCCCCGACGCCAAGCTCAACACCAAAGAGATCCTCCGCTTCTGCCACGAACGCCTCGCTGAATACAAACTCCCCCGCGAGATTCAGATTCTGGAGAAGCTCCCCCGCACCGCCACCGGCAAAATCGCCAAGCTAGAACTCAAAAAGCTGATCTAGCCGTCGCAGCCGGAACAAAACCGGAACACTGGCACTTACCGAAGCCCTGGCGAAGACGGAAACAGAGTGTGATTGGAATGTGATTGTCACCGAAGGCATGGTGGTTGGTGGTGCAAGCGTCCCTGCTTGCGCCCATGCCGCCGGGCGGCATGGCAGGTTCTGCGGGCCAACGGCGGCGGGGGAGCCTGCGGCTGTACAAGCGGGGACGCTTGCACCACCAGATGTTTGGCGTTTCGTGCCCATAGTAGAACAGACCATCACCTTCAATCGCACCCCTCGTCGCCATTGCTCTTGCCCAACCGTGCGATGACCTGCTACACTATTTGTATCAGAAGCACCCATGTTTGAGCATCATCACGAACCGTTGTTGCCACGACCGGATTTCTATCGGCGATTCTTTCGCCATGTTCGCATCGCCGCGGGTGTTGTCCTGGGCGCTCTCGGACTCGGCGTTGTCGGCTATCACCACTGCGAAGGTCTTTCCTGGCTCGATTCGCTCTTGAACGCCTCCATGATTCTCTCCGGCATGGGGCCGGTGAACGAACTGCACAGCGTCGCGGGCAAACTCTTTGCCTCGTTCTACGCCCTGTTCAGCGGCATCGTGTTCATCGGCACCGTTGGCGTCATCTTCGCACCCGTCGTCCATCGCTTTCTTCACAAGTTTCACATGGAATCCCTCTCCTCATCCAACTCGCGCCCGCCTCATCACGACGCATGAAACCGGTTTACCTCACTCTGATGTTGTGCACGCTTGCAGCGCAGGCGCAGGTGAACACTCAGACGGGCTGGAAGAAGGTCACATTCACGTCGCTGCCGGTGCCCGCGACGGCGTGCGGGTTCAGTCACAAGTTCGTTGCGGCGGCGGAATCGTTTGAGTTGTACGTGCCGAAGACCTACACCACCAACCAGACGTGCGGCGTCCTCGTCTGGATCAGCCCGACCGAGGACGCAAAGATTCCGCGCCAGTTCGAGCCGTTGTTCGATGAGTTTCGTTTGCTCGCCATTACGGCGGCGCGCTCCGGGAACAAGGCGGACCCTGGACGCCGCGAGGGTCTGGCGATGTGCGCCGCGCTCCAGTTGGCGAAAACGTTTGTGATTGACCGGAAACGGCTGGTCGTGAGCGGTCTGTCAGGCGGTGGACGATTTTCGGCGCTGGCTTGTTTCGTGCACCCGGACTTCTGGCGCGGAGCAATCTCGTGGTGCGGCGGCTTCTTTTACGGGAACTACGACGCCCTTGAAAAGGGGCCCGGTTGGAACCGCAACGGCATCAATCACTATTTTCCCGACCTCGTCACTCCGGAACTGGCAGCGGCTGCGCGCGCCAATTGCCGGTTCGCGTTGATCACGGGGCCGAAGGACATAAACCTCGACGACAGCCGCGACATTGATGCGGCGTTGGCGAAGGAAAAGTTCCAACACCTGCTCATCGAGGAGCCGGGGCTGGGACACGCCGTCGGCAGCAACAAGAGTATGCGGCAGGCGTTGGAGTTTGTGCTTGGCGCGCCGGTTAGCTACCGGTCGCGGTCGCCATAGCGGAATTGACGGCACTCAACTGGCTCTGCACGTTCTCACCGATTGCCTTCAGCATCGCCATGGCAACGACCACCACCAACGCAAGCACCAGTGTGTATTCCACCAATGCCTGGCCGGAGCGGGTACAGAGTGTTTTCGCCGATGGAGACTTCTTCATCATCTCTCCACCGCCCTATCTCACAAAGTCCACTTCGAGCTTGACGGTCACGCGCAACGGTTCGTC
>Ga0163200_1000977_pt1 | contig 11104 bp, 15 predicted proteins | sample PL_2010_200m_FD_113535 | JGI IMG/M metagenome (GOLD analysis project Ga0163200, IMG submission 113535) | Freshwater microbial communities from Powell Lake, British Columbia, Canada to study Microbial Dark Matter (Phase II) - PL_2010_200m | ecosystem: Environmental > Aquatic > Freshwater > Lake ... | reverse complement strand
CCCAGGCAGTTATGTGTGCCTAAAGCGCCGGCTTTCATCGTCTGGATGGGCAGGTTGGGATAGCCGAACGGCGAGGCCGGGTTGGGGCTGGCCGGGGAAGCGAAGTGCAGCACGGCGTCAATCCTGCCCGGAACGAGGATGTAATTCGAAACGTCATTCCGGTAGAAGGCGAATTTCCCATTGCCAGAAAGATGGGCAATGTTGTCGGGACTGCCGGTGATGAAATTGTCCATCCCGACCACCTCGTGGCCTTCGGCCAGCAGGCGGTCGCACAGATGTGAGCCCAGGAATCCGGCCGCGCCGGTGATTAGAATACGCATGTTTCCTCTCTTTGTTATTTCCAATCAATCCTGCTGGTCAGCCCATCGCCGGTGACTTGCTGCGCCTGGCCGCTGATAGTGTCAACCAGCCACAGGTTGCCCTGGTACAGGATGGCCAGGAAATCAGCCTCGCCTGGGATCGCTTCCGGCGCCCAGACCGGCGTCTGCGGGTCGAGACCGGTCAAGCCCTGGCCGGGGAAGAGCGTCTGCCGGTTCGAGCCGTCGCGATCCATCATTACCAGGCGGTAGCGGCTGGTTTCGCTCTGGGCAGGGAAGATGGCTTCCAAAAAGGCGATCCGATAAGCCTTCTCCGCGTCGTTCGCCCGCAGCGGCGAGACGGCCGGATAAGCGAACATGCCTGCCTGCTGAACCAGGCGGACATTGGCGTTGTTGACCAGCGAGAGGCCGAGCAGGTCAAAGAAGGGCGACTCTTCGGAGCTGACCAGACCTGTCGGCGGGGCGTGCGTGACGACGAACAGCGTCTCCCCGTCTGCGCCCCAGGCCGGGCTGGGAACCCAGGCCCAATCGCCGTGCGTGTCGAGCGGGGTGACGTCCAGCCAGGGGATCAGCGTACCGGTTTCCAGGTCCACGAAGCCGACGCCGTCCGGCCGCGCGTATGCCAGTCGCGAACCATCCGGCGACCAGGCGAAGGTTGTACCCCACCAGCCGTAGATCCCGCCCAAGTTCACCGCGACGATCTGCTTGGGTTTAGCAACTACACCAGCGGGGCTAAAGGTGACTATGAAAAGATCGTTATAAGCCATCCAGCCCGGTGCGGTGGCGCGCGGCTCGACGGTCGAGTAGCTGACCATGTCTGCCTGGCCGGGAACCCACGCGGCAAAGTGTACCACGTTGGAGACTTTCAGGTTGATCGGCGTTGGGGTCTGGGTGGCCGTGTTGACGACCCACAGGGTGTTGATCTCTTCTTCCAGATGTTTCGTAGATTTGCGCGTGAAGAGCAGCCAATTGCCATCCGGCGAGAGGGTGAAGATGCGCCCGTCCAGGTCGCCGCTGGTGACCAGGGGCCGGCGGTTGGCCGTCGAACTCTCCATCATCCAGGCGTTGCCGCCGGTAATATAGACCAGTTTGCCGGGAATGGTCAGGGGCGCGAACGGCGTTTGCACGCCGAGCATGACGATCTCCGGCGTGGAGGGCTGCAAGATGACTTCCTTGACGACCGAGCTGCTGGTTTCCACACCGTCTTCGTAGACGTGGCGGTAAGTCAATTCCTTCGACCCATTCTGGCCGGCCTGGATCAGGCGCGTCTCTCCTTCTGGCAGCGACTCGTTGCGCAGTTCTTGATGCTCGAAGGGGATGACGACTTGCTGGGTATCGAATTCCTCGCGGATGCGCCGCACGCGCACCGAATCGCCATCTGAAAGGACGGTGTAGCCGGGCGGCTCGAGGCGATCCAGCTCGCCCAGCGTGACGCCAGTCGCGGCGACGGCTTGCTGCGCGGTGCTGCCGGCCGGGACGCTGACTTGCTGCGTCGCGCCGTCCGCGCTGATGCTGACGGTGATGTCCGCTTGCGAGACCTGCGGCGGGCGGCAGCCGGTAAGGATCGTCAAGGATGCCAGGAATATGGCGATTGAAATCGCAGCAACAAGGGCGCGCAGCCTGCCTGCGCAAGCTGCTGCTAGTTGCCGAAGGGCAACTTCGCGCACTCGTTGGTGCAGTTTCCAACTGCTCTTCCACGCAGATTGTGCTAGAAAAATTCCTGTCATGCGGATACTGGTATAATCCAACCGCTATTTTGTCAGCCCGACGATGACCATCGCGCCGTACGCGATCGTGACGCTTTCCAACCTGAAGCCGGTGGCGATCGGCCCCAGCGAGCCGGTGTAGGCTTCCTTGATAATGGCCGCGACAGCCTCTTTCAAGCCGTCAGGGACGGGCAGCGGGCCGAAGTCGGCGGAGGTCAGCTCGATCTTCAATTGCCCTTGTTCGTCAACCTCGGCAGTCAGGATGAAGTTGGCTGTCACCTGGAAATAGCCCTGTGTGGCCGTGCCGTAGATTTGGATCTGCCCATCCCGCAGGTAGGCTTGCGGATTGGTGATGAACGGGCTGCTTTGCGCCTGGAGCTTGAAGGCCAGGTAGGAGGTCAGTTGCTCCTCGGTGATGGCCAGCGTCACCACGCCTGACTCCACGCCGGCGGCCACAGCCGTCTGTATGGCCTGGTTCAGGCTTTCGACGGCCTCGGTCGAGACCGGGATGGCTGGCGTCGGGTAAGCTGGCCCGCCGACGTTGATCATGCAGGCCAGGGTCGCCAGCATCAGCGCCAGCACGGCAGGGACGAGTCTCTTTCGAGCAATCATAAGTTACCTCTCCAAACGGGAGCAATTATAGCATGAGCGAATCTGAAAATCCCCCGCAGTTGGATATAAGCGCTGCATTGGAGGCGCTTCTCTTTGTGAGCGCGGAGCCTGCGACGCAGTCCCAACTGGCGGCTGCGCTGGAAGTCTCGGTTACGGAGGTGGAAACGGGCTTGGATGAACTGGCCGCCGCTCTCCGGACCAGAGGCCTGCGTCTGCAGCGCCACGCCGGACGCGTCCAACTGACAACTGCCCCCGAAGCGGCCGAGCTGGTCGAGCGTTTCCTCGGCCTGGAGACGACCACCCACCTGAGCCGCGCCGCCTTGGAGACCCTGGCGATCATCGCTTATCAGCAGCCGGTCACCCGTCCGCAGGTGGACGCGGTGCGCGGCGTCAACAGCGACGGCGTGATGAAGAGTCTGCTCGGCAAGGGGCTGATCCAGGAATTTGGGCGCGCTGAAGGGCCTGGTCGGCCTATCCTGTATGGCACCACGCCCGATTTCCTCCAGCATTTCGGGTTGAGTTCGCTCAGTGAATTGCCGCCGCTCAACTTATCCGTGCTGGGGGAGGAAAATAATGGCAGCCCTGCTTACCCCAACCACGACGACGCGTTGAAAGGCTGAACCAAACTCCCTTTTTCAGACACAACCCCTCCCCCGAATTTCGAGGGAGGGGTAGGCGTGGGGGCTAACATTTACTTCGTTACTGGCGTCGCCGACAGCGCGTTCGCAAGCGTCGGGTCAGTGGGCACTTTGGTAAGATAGTCATTGGAAATCGTGACCGTGGTCGCGTTACGCGCTTCTGTCAGCCATTCCTGGAATTTGGCATCGGTCAATGTTTTATATTCAGTATCGGTCAGCGGGCGGTTCTCATGGCCGAGCACCTGGATGATGTGCCAGCCGTAGGTACTCTCGATCGGCTGGCTGGTGGCGCCAACCGGCAGGTTGAAGGCTGCGTTCTCGAACTCAGCGATCATTGCGCCGGGCCCAAACCAGCCAACATCGCCACCGATATCCTTCGAACCCGTGTCGGTCGAATATTCGGCTGCCAGGGTCGCCCAATCGCCGCCGTTCACTAGCTGGTTGAGCACGGATTGGGCTGTCGCTTGATCGGCCACCAGGATGTGCCGCGCCCAAACCTGATCCTGTTCGTGGGGCACATCTTTGGTGATGTTGTCATATACTTTTTGGCGGTAAAGCCGGTCCTCGAAGAAAACCTTGCGGATGTCCGCTTCGGTCAGGCCGAGCGTGGTATAGCTATCTACAGCCGCTTTGTAATTGCTTTGGAAACCCTCCTGGGTATAAGGCGTGGCGGTCGGCGTGATGGTGGGCGCCTCGGTCGGTGTGGCGGACAGGTCAGGCGTCGGCGTGGGCTGCGGCGTAGAGGTCGGGAACGGGCTGGGGGTCGGGGTGATCGTCACCAAGGCCAATTGTGTCGCGGATAGCGTCGGGTAGAGGATGGCCGTCGGCGTAATGGTCGGGGTTGGCGTACCGTCCGGAAAGAAACTGAAATCGGACTGGATGGTCTGATCAACTTCCTCAGCCGAGACCACGATCCCGTTTTGTTGCGCATATTGCCGGATCAGCAGCTCATCCACGAGCTGGTTGAGCGTGTCACCGCCCAGTTGAGTTGAGTTGTCCAGCGCTGTTTGGATCTGGCTCAGGTACTGAGTGATCGTCGGGTCGGATGCCGGATCCATTCCAAACATCTGGGCGAACTGTACGTATTGAATATATTGGTTGATGTACTGCTGACGGGCCAGGCGGACGCGCATCTGGAACTCGCGCGTGGTGATGTTATCTCCCCCGACCTTGGCGACTGGCTTTGTAGCCTGGAGAACGGTCTGGTCCAGAATACCATAGCCGATCAACGCGACCACAATGACGACGAGCGCGATGGCGGTATAGGTAATAAGCAGGGTCTGCCGGCGCTCGCGCTGCATGCGGGCCAGATGCTTCTTGCTGATTACTTTTGCAGCCTTGGTTTTTGCCATGATTTCCTCTTACCGGTCTTCTTCGAGGGCTTTGCCGGCGTAAGGGAGCAGGGCAATGTGCCGGGCGCGCTTGATAGCCCCTGCCAGGGCGCGCTGATGTTTCGCGCAGGTGCCGGTCTGGCGGCGGGGGCGAATCTTGCCTTCTTCGGTGACGAAGCGGCGCAAGATGTCGGCTTGCTTGTAGTCTATCGCCAGGTGTTTATCGGCGCAGAACTGGCAAAACTTCGGACGCGCGTAGTAGCGGCGTTCAGATGATTGTTCCGTCCCATTATCGTATTGGTGATCCATAGATTATTACTCCAAATTATGGTAGCTTGCAGTACCGAGTAGGCCTTCGGCAAGCTACCATTAGAAGGGAAATTCGTCCTCTTCGGCCTGGCGCTCGGTTTCTGCGGCGGCGCCAGTCTCCTCACCGTGATTGGCTTCGCGCCGCTCGCCGAGCATTATCATCTCGGTGGCGACGATCTCGACGCTGGTGTGCTTGACGCCTTCTTTGTCATCCCAGCGTCGGGTTTGCAGACGCCCTTCGATGTAGACTTGCTGGCCCTTGGTCAGGTACTGTTTGCAGATCTCGGCCAGGTTGCCCCAGGTGACGACGTTGAACCATTCGGTTTCGGTGTGGCGCTCGCCATCCGCTGTGTTCCACGAACGGCTGGTGGCAACCGTAAAGGTGGTCACGGGCCGGCCCGATGGGGTGTAACGCATTTCCGGATCGCGTCCCAGGTTGCCGATAATCATGACTTTATTCAAGCCTCGGCTCATAGTTCACTCCTATCCAAACTCCAAAACCGTGACAACGAATTGGCGTGACAACAAATTGATACAGGTCACTCAACTGCGGTGATCATATAGCGGATAACAGGCTCCAGGAAACGCAGATTTTGATCCAGGCCTGCGGTCGCGGAGGGGGGCAGGCTGACGTTCAGCAAGACGTATTGCCCTTCGCGTTGCTTGCGGACGGAGTAAGCCAGACGCCTGCGGCCCCACACGTCCAGTTTGTCAACGCTGCCGCCGGCGTCGCTGATCCAGCCCTTCACCTTGTCAATCGCGCCGTTAAAAGCGGTCTCGTCCAGGTCTGGGTGGATGATGCAAACCAACTCATACTTGTGCATAGGGAACCTCCTTTCCTCGGGATATGCTCCCGGTCATCGCCGTGGGCGAGCCGGGGGCGGAAGGCAAGCCGCGGGGCGGCTTGAACGGGCTGTATTGTAAGCTAAAAGGGTGGTTTTGGGGAGGGCGGATTCTGCAATTGTTCTTCACGTAAATGCGTGATACAATCAAGGCGGAGGTACGAAATGGAAACACAGAATGTTACTCTTGCAATTCCCAAGAATATCCTACTCGAATTGAAAATCCTTGCCACACAGAGTAAGATGTCCCTTTCCCGTTATGTTATTGGCTTGTTGGAACAGAATGTTACTCATCAGCGAGAATATGATGAAGCAATGCACCGCAACCTTCAGCGGCTTGGAAAATACAATCTAGGGACGCATGGGGAAATATCTTGGACAAGGGAGGAACTCCATGCCCGCAAGTGAGTATCAATTCCTGGACACGAATATTTTGATCTATGCCTATGACAGCCAGGCTGAAACAAAAGCGGGGAAATCCCAACAACTTATGGATGAATTATGGCGGTTGAAAAGAGGGTGCATCAGCATCCAGGTTCTTCAAGAGTTTTATGCAGGCGCAACTGGTAAAATTCACCTGGAATCAAAGATAGCTGCCGATATCGTCGCCGAATTATCGGCATGGAAAACTCATTCGCCAAGCGCCAAGGATGTTTTGCGCGCAATCGAAATTCAGCAGCGCTATGGAATTTCCTTCTGGGATGCCCTCATCGTCAACAGCGCCTCGCAATCCGGCTGCGCCATCCTCTGGACGGAAGACCTCAGCAACGGACAGGTCTACGAAGGCGTCCAGGTTCGAAATCCATTCATCTGACCGTTCCAGTTCATCTCAGTTTATCTCCGGTAAATTTAAATCTAAAAGGAAAAACATGTCCCCTCGCATCGAATCTTTCCTCTCGGCTCGTCTCTTTCTCGTCCCGCAGTTGGTGGGCGAGCGGATATACTTTTACAGCAACCTTTCCGGTCACCTCAGCCTGTATGCCATGAACTATGGAGGCAGTGTGCCGGAGCCGCTGCTCCCGCCGAACATTGCCTTGCAAAACCCGGAACTGATCGGCGGCTACTCGTACTACGTTTTCCCAGACGTGGGGAAGATCCTGGTGATGGTTGACCGGGATGGCGACGAGAATTACCAGCCGGTGGTCATTCCCATCCAGGGCGGTTTTCCCGAACCGGCTTTCGACAATTTCCTGGCGAATTACCGCGTCCACCTGGTGGATTGCGACGAGGAGCGGAACCTGATCTACGTAAGCGCCGAATCGCGCCAGAAGCCCATCCAGGAGACTTACCGCGGCGACCTGCGCACGAACAAGCTCGAAAAGCTGGCCGAATCCGAATACGGCGCGTATCCCGCCTGTCACAATGAAGACCACAGCCAGGTCCTTTTCGCCGATGGTTACACGGTTGGGGATGGCATCCTGTATGGACTGGAAAACGGCCAGAGAAAAGTGCTCTACGGCAAACCGCTGGATCAGCGCGAGCCTGGCGAGGTCGTCCCGTTGAACGGCATCATCTCGACAGAATTTGCCCCCAGCGGTCAGGGTCTGGTGATCGTCAGCGCTGTTTTCGACGACAAGTACAGCCTGGGCTACCTAGACCTGGCCAAGCCTGGCGAGATCCAGCCGGTGAAACTGGAAGGCGTCCTCCATGCTGGCATTGGCGAGATGAGAGGCGTCGGCCACTTGAAGGGAACGCGCTACCTCGTCGCTTTCAACATTGACGGCTGCGATTGGCTTTACGAGGGCGTCTTCAACGAAGACAAACGCCTGATGAGCCTGCGTCACGTTCTGGTCGGCGAGGGCGACCTCTCCAACGGCGTTATCGGGCCGCACAGCTTCGATTACGACAAAGTCGGCGACCGTTTCATCCTAGCTTATTCCACGGCCACCTCACCAACGCAGATATATACCATCGAGGGTAAACAGCGCAACCTGATCGTCATGCACACCGACGAAAAGATCCTCGGCATCCCCGAAGAGCAGCTTGCGCCGGGCGAGGACGCCTCGTTCACTTCCTTCGATGGGACGCGCGTCTCGGCGCGCCTGTACCTGCCCGCCGGGTCGCTCGGCTTTGTGGGGCCGCGTCCGCTCGTCTACTACATCCACGGCGGGCCGCAGAGCCAGGAGCGCCCCGATTTCTCCTGGTTCTCCATGCCGCTCATCCAGTTCCTGGCGCTGCGCGGTTTCGCCGTCTTCGTGCCAAACGTGCGCGGCAGCACCGGCTATGGCCTGGATTACACCAAGCAGGTAGATAAGGATTGGGGTGGACAGGATCGCCTCGACCACGTTCACGCCATGACCAAGGTCTTGCCAAAGGATAAACGTCTGGACGTGAAACGCGCCGCGGTGGTCGGACGCTCATACGGCGGTTACATGACCCTGACCCAGGCCGGCCGCCACCCGGACCTGTGGTCTGCTGCCTGCGACATGTTCGGGCCCTACGACCTGAACACCTTCTGCGAACGCATCCCGGAGACGTGGAAGCCGTACTTCAAGATCGCTCTCGGCGACCCCGAAACTCCCGAGGGCCGCGCCTTCCTGGCCGAGCGCTCGCCCAAAACCTACCTGGACAACTTATCCTGCCCGATGCTGGTTATCCAGGGGCGCAACGACCCGCGCGTGGTGGCGAAAGAATCCGAGGAGCTGGTGGCTGACCTGAAGAAGAAAGGCAAGGAGATCGAGTTGCGCATCTTCGAGAACGAAGGCCACGACGTGTTGAAATACGAGAACCGCGTGGCGTGCTACAATGCCATCACCGATTTCTTCGCGAAGGTTTTGAAACCGTAAAAAGGAGACAGGTAAACAAGTAGACAAGTAATTGGTTTTTCATTCCTCACCTGATACTTGCTTACTTGCTACTTGTCTACTTGTCTACTTGCTACTTTTCTACCTGATATCCAACCCATGCCCTGGAATTTAACTACCACCCATGCCCAACCCGGCGACCTGGCCCTGCTGGTCGGCCTGCGGCACAAGCATTTCACCTTCCCGCTCATCCCCGGCGGGACGTTCCACACGCACCGCGGCATTTTGAAGCACGATGAACTGATCGGCAAGCCGTGGGGCAGCCAGGTTTTCAGCCACCAGGGCAGCCCGTTTTTCATGCTGCAACCGTCGCTGGCCGATCTGCTGCTCGACCTGAAGCGCAGCACGCAGATCATGTACCCCAAGGATATCGGCTTCATCCTGACCAGCATGAGCATCGGCCCAGGCCAGCGCGTGATGGAGGCTGGCACCGGCTCCGGCTCGATGACCATTGCCCTGGCCTACGCCGTCGGCCCGCAGGGACGCGTGGTCACTTACGAGAAGCGACCTGAGTTCAGCGCGCTGGCGCGCAAGAACCTGGAGCGGCTGGGGCTGGATGGCCGCGTGGACTTCAAACTGGGTGACATCGCCGAGGGTTTCGCCGAGACCGACGTGGACGCCATGTTCTTGGACGTTGCCAATCCGTGGGATTACATCGCCCAGGTGCGCGCCGCGCTCAAGCCGGGCGGATTCTTCTGCAGTCTGCTGCCGACCTTCAACCAGGTGGAGCAACTGCTCTATGCCTTGCGCCGCGAACACTTTGCCTTTGTGGAAGTGTGCGAACTACTGCTGCGCTTCTACAAACCCGAACCATCCCGCCTGCGTCCCACAGATAGGATGGTGGCGCACACGGGCTTCTTGATTTTTGGTCGCCGCATTGAGCCGGGAGAGGATGAGGAAAGCCGCGAATTGCTCGAAGAAACGGGGACGGCGGGATTGGATGAGAAGATGGGTATTGAATGATGACAAACAAGAACTACAGCCATTATTTGAAATCAAGGCATTGGAGAGAGATAGCAGGCAACATAAAGAATAAGCATAATTACGAATGCCAGATTTGTCAAAATAAAATTATTGATGCTGTTCTTGATATGCTATGGGATTCTACACATTGCTATTGGCAAATTCCGGAATTACGTAGATTTGTTTATACAGTAATTGAAGGAGAAGGAGACCCACAAAGAGTGGCTGTTCATCACCTATCATACGAGCGAGTTGGACATGAACATGATGATGATCTTACTTGTGTTTGTCTTCCGTGCCACATAATATTGACGGAAAATGCCGAAAAATACGGGCTCATTGGGAATCGACGTGGTGTGCCGCCAGATGTAGGTCGGATTGCCAATCCGACTGACGCCACGCACCATATATGGCGGTCTATCACGGCAAATCCCAGAGAGCCAAAATACGGCTTGAAGGAGTCGTGGGATATTTCTTCTCGCCATATGGCCCAGATTTTAAATAAAATGACAGCCTTGGACAAAATAAAGAATGAAAAAATGAAGTCTTTCGATTGGCTCCTAGAAAAACCTCGTGAGTAGCACGGTGGACCATCCGGCTCAGAGCGAGAGGCTGGAACCGGTCTCTCAGTTTGCGCAAAACAAAATCCATGCCCAATTCACTGGTGAATGGGGTAAAATTTATACAGAAGGCCTCACATGAGTAAGGAGCCATCCCTATGAACGAAGCAACCTATCAAGTAAATATCCCAACTTCCCTCCTGCGTTTTGGCCTTGACCAGAAGGAGATCCAGCGCCGCGTCAATGAGTGGTTGGTGCTCTCGCTGTTCACCGAGGACAGGATTTCTTCTGGGAAGGCGGCGCGTTTACTGGGAATCTCCCGCGTCGAGTTCCTTAATTTACTGCGGGCGCGGGGGATTGCTTATATCAACTACACGCCCGAAGAACTGGCCGAAGAGTTTGAAGCCGTGGAGAAATTGCAGGTAAAGGCAGGCTGATGATTGTCGTTTCCAATGCAACACCGCTCATTGGACTGGCGTCTATCCGACAGCTTGGTCTGCTCAAGATGCTGTTTGGAGAGATTATTATTCCAAGGGCTGTTTATGACGAGACAGTTACATCTGGCCGAGTAGGAGGTGGCGCGAAGCGCGAAGTATCTAAGGCGGGTTGGATAAAGGTTGTGGAAGTGCATGATCGCCTAGCTGTAGAGCTTTTACTGGACGAAATGGATTTGGGCGAGGCCGAGACGATTGTATTAGCCCACGAGATGGGGGCAGATTGGGTTTTGATGGATGAAAAGAAAGGGCGGCGTAAACTTTCACAACTCGGGTTGAATAAAATTGGGACGATAGGGATTTTGCTAAAATCGAGGCAGCAGGGGCTTTTATCTCTGCTTCGCCCCGAATTGGAGAAATTACAAGAGCGGGGTTTTAGTATAAGTCAGTCGGTTATAGATGCTGTGCTGGAGCAGGCGGGTGAGAAATGAATTGCTCCTCAACGCTTTGTTGAGCGCATAACCGCCCGCCCGCCGGACGGTAAACCCCACCGACAGAAGGAATTGCTATGAAAACTCCCGGCTCCAT
>Ga0163200_1000974_pt1 | contig 11131 bp, 11 predicted proteins | sample PL_2010_200m_FD_113535 | JGI IMG/M metagenome (GOLD analysis project Ga0163200, IMG submission 113535) | Freshwater microbial communities from Powell Lake, British Columbia, Canada to study Microbial Dark Matter (Phase II) - PL_2010_200m | ecosystem: Environmental > Aquatic > Freshwater > Lake ... | reverse complement strand
TATACCCATCGGTATTATCTCGATATTGATGATTATGCTTTTCATCCAGGACCCGCCGTATCTAAAACGCATCAAAGAGAAGATTGATTACATCGGCTTAGGCTTGATTGTGGTCGGGATCGGTTGCCTACAAGTGGTTTTGGATAAAGGCCAGCGCGAAGACTGGTTTTCCTCCCAGTTTATATTACAGCTGAGTGTAGTATCTCTTATTTGTCTAGCCGCGTTTGTTTTTTGGGAGCTAAGAAGGCGTGAGCCTATTTTAAACCTTCGGGCATTAAAAGACGTATCTTTTGCCAGCGCTAACGTTATCCAGTGTGTTACATTTTTTGTCCTCTTTGGCAGTATTCTGCTCTTACCGTTATTTGTACAGCAGCTCTTGGGCTATAACGCTTTTCTTTCCGGAATGGCTCTTGCACCCGGAGGGATGGCTACGCTTATCTCCATGCCCTTATCCGGAAAGCTTATCCAGAAAATCAATCCTAAATCGGTTTTAGCTTTCGGGTTGCTTATCACTACTTATTCTATTTATACCATGTCCCGCTTTAATCCCTATATCGATTTCCATACCGTAGCATTCTCTAGGGTTATCATGGGTTTCGGGATGGGTTTGGTTTTCGTACCTTTAACCAGTATTGCCTTCAGCACTATAAAAAAAGAAGAGATGGGGAATGCCACCAGCATATTCGGTTTATTAAGGAATATCTCGGGAAGTTTCGGTATTGCGATTATGACCACCCTTTTAGCCAGAAGAGCGCAGTTCCATCAATTCCGGCTGTCCGAACAGCTCAACCCTTTTGACCAGCGTTATCAACTAGGAATGAATAAGGCGATGGCTGTTTTAAATTATAAAACCGGGACTGAGAGTGTTGGGGCAGCCAACGGTGTCATCTATCAACAGTTAGTCAAGCAGTCTAATCTGTTTTCTTTTACTGACGCATTTTATTTCTCCACCGTACTTATGCTTTGCGTCATCCCGATTGTATTCTTGCTCAGGAAGCCGAAAGATCTGGATAAACCGGCAGTGATTCATTAAAAAAAGTGAAGAATCGTCAAAGTTTATTTTTATGGTTCGGGGCGGCGCTGATTTTAATCATCGGGCTCATTCATGTGATTGACGCTCCGGATAGTTTTGAAGAGGCGGCTTATAAGGGCTGGCTTTTTTACGCCAACGGTCTAGGCGCGTTGGTGGCTGCATTCGGAATATTTTATAAACGTAACTGGGGATGGAATCTGGGATTATTTATCGCGGCAGCATCAATCGTACTTTATATAGCAAGCCGTAGTATCGGCCTGCCGTTAATTCCGGCAGAACCCGATGCTTGGTTTGAGCCCATAGGTGTGGCGTCTTTTGCTGCCGAAGCATTATTTATTTCTCTTTATATTCTTGTCAGGAGGAAGCATGAAAATTAACGCGTATCAAGTAATAGCGGTTCTGGGCTCGCTGATGCTGATGATCTCCGGGTTGATGAGATTTTCTATTTCAGGCAGCCCTAAGGAGCTGATTATCGGCGCTTTGTATTTTGCGGCGAATATTTTTATATTTTGTCTTTAAGGATCAGGCTTTGCCACTAAATTAGGCTTGACTGCCGCGCCTTGTGCGATTAGAATAGTATAAAATTAGATAACGGTTACGGGGCGATTTAATGACGGTATTGATCAAGCTATCGGAAACTAATCCCAGGCAACTCTCAAAAATTTGAGGGTTGCCTGTTTTTTTTAAGGAGAATCAATCATGCCCAGAAGAAATGATATTAAGAAAGTCTTAATTATCGGTTCAGGCCCGATCATCATCGGACAGGCCTGCGAATTCGATTACTCCGGAACTCAGGCCTGCAAGGCGCTGCGCGAGGAAGGCTACGAAATAGTTTTAGTTAATTCTAACCCTGCAACCATCATGACTGATCCGGGTATGGCTGACCGCACCTATATTGAGCCGCTTACTGTGGAAAGCCTTACAAAAATCATCATTAAGGAAACCCCGGATGCGCTCCTGCCGAATTTAGGCGGGCAGACCGGATTAAATCTTTCTTCGGCTTTATGCAAAGCGGGAGTATTGGATAAATATAACGTCAAGATAATCGGGGTCAAGGCTGACGCTATCGAGCGCGGAGAAGACCGGGAGATTTTTAAGGATACTATGAAGAAGCTCGGCATCCCCGTTCCGCGTTCCGAGACATGCTTGACCGAGGACGACGCTCTCAGAATCGCCAAGGAGCTAGGGTATCCGGTAGTGGTGCGCCCGGCTTATACTATGGGAGGTACCGGAGGCGGTATCGCTTACAATGAAGAAGACCTGCGCACCTTGTCCCGCCGCGGGATGAACGCCAGCCTGATCCATCAGATCTTAATCGAAGAGGCGGTTATCGGTTGGGAGGAATTGGAGCTTGAAGTCGTGCGCGATGAAAAAAATTGCTTGATCACCGTATGTTTTATCGAGAATATCGACGCTATGGGAGTGCATACCGGAGACAGCTTCTGTGTAGCGCCCATGTTAACGGTTCCTCTACCGCTTCAGAAAAAAATGCAGGATTTTTCCTATAAGATAGTGGAGGCAATAGGTGTGGTGGGCGGAACAAATATCCAGTTTGCGCACAATCTTAAAGACGACCGCCTGGTAGTCATTGAAATCAACCCGCGCACCTCGCGCTCCTCCGCGTTAGCCTCTAAAGCAACCGGATTTCCTATTGCCCGGGTTTCTACAAAATTAGCCGCCGGGCTTAATATGGACGAGATTCCCTATTGGAGAAAAGGGACGCTGGATAAATATGAGCCCTGGGGCGATTACGTAGTGATCAAGTTCGCCCGCTGGGCCTTTGAAAAATTCCGCCAGGCCAAAGATATTTTAGGGACACAGATGAAGGCAGTAGGCGAAGTAATGAGTATCGCTAAAAATTTTAAAGAGGCGTTCCAGAAAGCCATCCGGTCGCTTGAGACCGGAAGATATGGGTTAGGTTTTGCCAAGGATTTCAACAGCTTGAGCGTAGAGGAATTGAAAGCAAGACTTGCGTATCCTTCCAGCGAACGCGTGTTTATTATGTATGAGGCGTTGCGTAAAGATGCTAGCGTTGATGAGCTTTATAATCTGACTTTTATCGGCAAGCCGTTTATTAAGGAGATGCAGGAGCTGGCCAAGTTCGAAGAAGAGATATTGAGTGCCGGCTGGCAGAAGCTGAGTGATGAGAATTTACGTAAAGCTAAGTCCTGGGGGTTTGGCGATAAGTACCTGGCTAAGATTTTCAAGATCAAAGAATCGGAAGTCCGTTTGCGCAGAAAGAAAGCAGTTGGCAATGCCCGTTTTGAGCCGGTCCCGGTAAGCGGGGTCAAAGATGCGGCGTATTATTATTCTACTTATACTCCCGGTAAAGATTTAGTCCCGGTTTCTAATAAAAAGAAGATACTTATCCTGGGCGGAGGACCGAATCGCATCGGCCAGGGTATTGAATTTGATTATACCTGCGTGCATGCGGCGTTTGCCTTGCGCGACGAAGGATGGGAAACGATTATGATCAACTGCAACCCTGAGACCGTCTCTACGGATTACGACACTTCGGATAAGCTCTACTTTGAGCCGTTGACAGTCGAAGATGTTCTGACTATTTGGGAAAAAGAAAAGCCGCAGGGAGCAATTGTGCAGTTCGGCGGCCAGACACCGTTGAATATCGCGGCAGAACTTGAAGAAAACGGCGTAAAAATAATCGGGACCAGCACCAAGAGCATTGCCTTTGCCGAAGACCGCGAACTCTTCAGGCAGAAGATGACCGCTTTAGGGATACGCCAGACCGAGGGAGCTACGGTTCTTTCGCTGGAGGACGCCATAAAAGTAGCTAAGAAAATAGGTTATCCGGTGATGGTCCGGCCTTCTTTTGTTTTAGGCGGCCGGGGGATGGAAATAATCTATGACGAGGCGATGCTGATAAAATACGCTAAGGATGCCATACAGGTCAGTCCGGATCATCCTATGCTTATTGACCGATTTCTGGATCATGCCCTAGAGTGCGAAGTAGACGCGCTATCAGACGGCTCGGATGTTTTTGTGGCTGCGGTAATGGAGCATATTGAACATGCCGGGATTCACTCCGGAGACTCGGCCTGCACTATTCCCTCACGCACTATTAAGCCAGAGCATTTAAAGACGATTGACGAGTGGACTAAGAAGATCGCTCAGGAATTAAAGGTAGTGGGCTTGATCAATATACAATTTGCTATTTGTGACGATCAGGTTTATATTTTAGAAGCAAATCCGCGCGCCTCGCGTACCGTACCGTTTGTGGCTAAGGTTACCGGTATACCGGTGGCCCGCATTGCGACATTACTCGTACTCGGTAAGAAGCTAAAAGATTTTCCTGAACTCTTGCACCGCAGGCTTCCTTATGTCGCAGTCAAGGAAGCGGTATTTCCTTTTAATATGTTTCCGGAAGTCGACCCGGTGTTGGGGCCGGAGATGCGCGCCACTGGAGAGGTCATGGGTATTGACCAGGATTTCGGATTAGCCTTTTATAAGGCCCAGGAATCCGCAGGGACTAAACTTCCGGTGGAAGGGAGCGTATTACTGACAGTGACTGATAAAGATAAGCTTGAGCTGGTGCCGCTGGCTGCCAAGTTGGAAGAGCTGGGATTTAAAATATTTGCCACCGTTAATACTCAGCGTTTCTTAAAAGAGAAGGGCGTAAAGGCAGAGGCGATCAAGAAATTGCATGAGGGACGCCCGAATATCGCCGATGCCATCAAAAACCGGGAGATCAACCTGGTCATCAATACTCCTATCGGAAGAATGAGCGTCCATGATGACAGTTATATCCGCATGCTGGCAATCCAGTATAAGATTCCTTACGTGACCACAATGTCCGCAGCCCGGGCTACGGTTGCCGGGATCGCCGCAGTGAAAGGAAAGCAGTCTCAACCGAAATCTCTGCAGGAATATCACGCTATGTTGGAAGTTGCCGAATTACAAAAGGCCCGCGACTAAAAGTAACAGTGGAGGTTAATATGATATTTACTCATTGGCTAGAGTCCAGTATGCCGCCGGTATTATTATGCGGCGTAATCGTTATTTTTGCGGTAGGATTGGCTTTAGGCGGAATTTTGTTTATCCACCGTTTTATTCACTACCGTAAACTTAAAGTCCATAATGATATCTCCGGCCCGATTTTCGGGACTCTGGGAGCGATATACGCTGTGTTGCTTGCTTTTGTGGTGATTGTTACATGGGAACGATTTGAGCGGGTAAGGTTGAGTTCTGAGGCAGAGGTTAATTGTCTAACCGGTATTTATGTCCTTTCGGAGCCGCTTGAAGATTCATTCAGGCAGAGCGCGCGCAAAGAGCTCGGGGTTTATGCTAGAGAAATCGTTAGAGAGTGGGATATCCTTGCTAAAGGAGAAGTTAATCCTGCGGGAGGCAAGGCGCTTGAGAACTTGATGGTGCTTTACGGAAATTACCATCCCAGGAATGAGACCGAAAAGATTCTTTTAGAAAAGGCTATTGACCGGGGGAACGAGCTGCTTAATCTAAGGCTGTTGAGATTTTTTGAAGGGCGAATGGGTATACACCCTCTGCTTTGGTTTATTTTGCTAGCCGGAGCATTTATTACAATCATCTTCACTGCTTTTTTCGGCTCGGAAATACTCTACGCTAAAATCTGGATGTCCACGCTTCTAGCAGTGGCCATAGCCCTGGTCTTGTTTACCGTATTAGAATTTAGTCTGCCTTTCGGCGGAGCGGCAAGTGTTTCTGTCGAACCGTTTAAAGCGTTGATCTTGCGTTTGGGATTATAGGGAAATTAAGTTATGCGTATCTTAAAAAGAATATTGATATTTATTATTATTGCTCTAGCATTATACTTTGGCGTGTCGCATTTTAAAGATCAGATTATAAAATACAGCGTTGAATCCTATTTGACCCGCTCGATGGGCGCAAAAGTCGAGATGGAGAAGTTCCGCATGGACCTGATCAGCGGGTCAATGCGTATCGCAGGTCTTAAACTGTATAATCCCGAAGGTTTCAGCCCGGAAATTCTGTTGTACCTGCCTAAGATCGAAGTTGAATTTGACCTTACCCTGGTACCGCTTTCACATCCGCGCCTACTCCTGCGTCATGTCGATATAAATCTCGATAAGCTGCTTTTTGAGAAAAACAAAGAAGGTAAAAGCAATATGGACTCGATAAAAATAGAGTTTGATCCGAAAAAGCCTATTCCTATTGATTTGTTGAATCTCCAGATCAGGCAGGTCATCGAAAAGGATTACCGCTATGCTAAACCTCTGGTTAGATCCTATGATATAAATCTTAAAAAATCTTATACCAATATCAAGAATATGGATCAGCTTGCTTTTTTGCTGATGGCCGAGCCGCTTAAGCAGGCAGGGATCAAGGGAGCGGAGATTTTTGGCTTAACCGCGCTTATCGGGAGCCCGGCTGCGCTTCCTGTGGCAGTAGCTTTGTCTTCCATGGGAAAAGGGAAGATCCAGCAGGAAGTCGAGGAGCCGGCCTATGCATTATTTGATTTAAGCCTGAAGGTTTTAGATGAACTCGGAGATATAAAGAAACAGGATAAAAAATCCTACTCGATCACTGCTAGTATTCATGGCGCAGAAGTCGTTGTAAGGTTTGAGCCAAAGTCTGAAAATAAGACCGTGATCCACGTTTCCGCTAGTAAATTCTTCTTGTCTCAGCATGAAATTGCAAGCGGGGCGCTTTACGAGATACTTGAGGGATTAAGTAAACAAACGAAGCAGTAGCCGTCAGTCCTTGCCGGTTGAGCATAATCTGCTACAGGTTTCCGCAATCTTATGAAATATAAAAAGCCGCTTACGGTTGTTATCTTTATTTTTCTTTTTTCTACCGATATACTTGAGACAGCAGCTCAGTTCTGCTTTAAAAAGGCTGCGCTAATGCACCAAACCGGGGGATTGCTGTCTGTCGTAATGAGCCCTATGCTTTGGGTTGGTTTGGGCTCCGTATTTGTGCTTTTCTGTATCTGGAGTACTATACTATCTAAGGTGGATCTCAGCGTTGCCGTTCCGGTTGCTAGCCTCAGCTATATCGCCGTTCCTGTTGTTGCGGTAATTTTTCTCGGAGAGCATGTTTCAATACTACGCTGGCTGGGTATCGGTTTTGTCATATTGGGGATAATACTCGTTTCAATGAGCACCCGCAAGGAGGCCGCCTAGTCATGTTTTTAAGCGTAGCGCCGATTATATTGCTGATCATGCTTACGGATGCCATCGATGCCGTAAGCCAGACCTTCCTTAAGAAGGCGGTAAATTTCCTGGATGCCGAAGTAAATTCAGTGAAAACGGCGATAAAATTTATTTTATCGCTGGTACGCTTGAAGCAGGTCTGGTTCAGCTTCACCTTGAGCATTATCTCGCTTGCCATATGGCTTTTTGTGCTTACTATGGCTCAGCTAAGTTTTGCATATTCCGTGGACAGTATGCGCTATATTTTTGTGGCCCTTGCTTCGCTCTTCTTATTAAAAGAGCGCATCGGGCCTTTACGCTGGATGGGAATCGGCTCTATTGTCTTCGGAATACTTATTGTTTCTATAAGTTAAATATGGAAATCAAGCTGTTCGATAGAATCGAGGAGATACCGGAAAAGGACTGGGTCAGCGTTTTTCCTAAGGTTGCGGAGAACTACCGTTTTATAAACGCCTTGGATAAGGCGGATTTTAAGCAGTTCCGGTTTTATTATTTGATGGCTTATGAATCCGGCTCTCCTGTAGGCTGCGCGCCGCTGTTTTTGATGGATTTTCCGCTGGATATGAACCTGCGGGGGATTTTAAAGCGTATCACCAAGTCTTTAAGAAAGATTTTCCCCCGGATATTCAGCGCTAAAATCCTTTTCTGCGGTATGATTGGCTCCCGCGGGAGAATCGGCGCAAATGGCAGAGCCCCGGAGGTACTGAATGCGTTTGTCGACTATATGGAAGAGTTGGCTACGAAGGTAAAGGCGCGGGTAATTGCCTTTAAAGACTTCGATTCTACTTACGACCAGCTTTTGCAGGGATTGAGGGATAGGGGTTTTCGGCGCATGGAAAGTTTTCCTACTGCAATAATGGATATCAAGTTCCGTGATTTTGAAGAATACTTAAAATCATTAAGCGCGGTTTCGCGCGAGGGTTTGAGGCGAAAGCTTAAGAAACTTAAAGATAATCCACAATTTGAGCTTGAGGTTACGTATTCGGTAAGCCGGGAAGTCTCAGCGCAGATGCATGATTTATATATGCAGACTGTCCGGAATGCCGAAATAGAATTCGAAGAATTGCCGCCGGATTATTTTGCGCTAGTTTCGGAGAACGCGCCTACGAGCAGCAAGTGTTTTCTCTGGAGGTATGACGGAAAACTGATCGCTTTTGCTCAGTGCCTGGTAGAGGGGGGGCATTTTATCGATTCTTATCTGGGGTTTGATTATACGGTTGCCTATAAATATAATCTTTATTTCGTAAGGTTTAAAGCGCTAATGGAATGGTGCATCGCAAATAAGATGAGCGTTTATGAAATGGGCCAGTCCAGCTATGAAATCAAGCGCAGGCTGGGGTTTGATTTATTGCCTCTCTACGCCTATTCCCGTCCTTGCGGTAAATTCATACTGCCGCTGTATAATTTTTTTCACCGGTTCCTGGCGTTTGAGAAGATTAAACACGATAAGAAAGGAAAATAATTTTGGAATTTATTAAAAGTATTTTCGAATTTATTTTTCATTTGGACAGCCATCTGGACCTGGTAGCCGGGAATTTCGGCAGCTGGACGTATTTAATGCTTTTTGCCATAATTTTTGCTGAGACCGGGCTGGTGGTTACACCTTTCCTGCCGGGAGATTCCTTGCTTTTTGTTTTAGGAGCACTTTCGGCTAAAGGCACATTCAGTTTTTTTTGGACCGCATTTATCCTTATAATGGCCGCAATAATCGGTGATACTCTTAATTACGCTATCGGCAAGTTTTTCGGGGAAAAGATTTTACTTAAGGGCACGCACAGGTTTATAAAAAAAGAGCATATAGATAAAACGCATAAATTCTACGTTAAGCACGGTGGAAAGACCATAATCCTTGCCCGTTTTATACCCATAATTCGCACATTCGCGCCTTTTGTGGCTGGGATCGCTAAGATGAATTATTTTAAATTTCTGGTTTATAACGTAACCGGAGGAATTTTGTGGATCTTAAGTATTATGTGCGCGGGATTTTACTTCGGGAATATCCCTGTGATAAAAAATAATTTTTCAATTGTAATATTTGCGATCGTCATAATCTCAGTACTGCCTGTGGCGTTGGAGTATTTAAAGCACCGGCGCAAAGAAATAGTTTGTCTGCTGTTTTTATTCTGTCTTTTAGCCGGAAGCAGGGTATACGCTCAAAATGAGGCGAAAGAGGAGATATATTATGATATTTCTCCTATAGGTAGATCGGTCTTTAAGAATTACGGGGAAGTAGAGTTCCGCGGCAGAAAACTTAATCTTACTATTTTTGAGACGGAAGTCGCCGGATTCAAAGACAGGGAATTGATTTACAGCGATCCTAAAACCGGCCTGCCGTTTTGGGTTGAGCGTAATGTCTCAGACTGGTTCGGGAAGGAGTTTCTTACCGAAGATTATATGCAAAACGACAGGAAACTTCTGATCACCAAGTATAAAGGCGGGAAAAAAGTCAAGGATTACAGATTTAGCGCAAAAGGGCCGATAGATAATGCCGTACTTATTCCGTTTTCTTTACGCAATACAAAAGATCTTATGGTCGGATGGTCTTCTACAATCTGGTTACCTCAAGAGTTCAAGGTAAAGTGTACTTCGATTGAAGAGGTAAAAGTAAACGCCGGAAGATTCAAGGCGTATCATTTTACAAGCACGCCGCCTAAATTCGAGATCTGGATTAGCGCCGATGAGCTGCGTCTTCCGGTTAAAATCAAGGGGCTGGACGGGATACCTTACTCATTGATAATGAGCAAGCGCGTAACTAATAAGGATAAATAATGAGGCGAAAGTTTAAAAGGGTGATGGTAAAATTATTCCGGCTTAATAACACGCCGCAGGAGATTGCCTTGGGTACGGCGATAGGGGTATTTATCGGGATACTGCCGTTCTACGGATTTCATACTTTACTGGTACTCCTGGTTATAGCTTTTATCCGTCCGGTAAATAAGATCGCGGTGTTGGCAGGAACTAATATATCGCTGCCGCCGACGCTGCCTTTTATAACCTGGACAGCTTATGATATAGGAAGGCTCATATTACAGAAAGGATATCCTCCGCTATGCTGGGCAGATTTTAAGAATATCAGTTTTGAAAGCATACGTTACCGTTTCTATCCGTTATTAATCGGAAGCCTGATTTTGGGTTTGATCTTGGCCGCCGTTTTTTATTTTATGACTTATTTTATTGTCAAGAGGATTACAGAAAAGAGGGCTGATGCCAAGCGCAAACAGCGTGGAGGTTAGAAAATACCAGGCAAAAGATAGAGAAGCCGTGAGAAATATTTTTTTTGATACGGCTTTTCTGGGAGAACCGGCTTTTGCGTATTTTTCGGATAAAGAGGTCATCTGCGACGCGCTCACCGTTTATTTTACCGATTACGAGCCTGAATCCTGTTTTGTAGCGGAGGTCGATTCTGAAGTGGTGGGCTGCCTGACCGGGACAAAGGACAAAATTCTTGCGGAGAAAATAGTATCTGCAAAGATTTTTCCGCGCCTGATACTGAAGGCTCTGCTCCGGGGCGTTTTGCTTAATATTAAGAATTTAACCTTTTTATTTAATATCTTAGTAAGCCTTATAAAGGGCGAGTTTAAGATGCCGGTTTCTTTAAAGGAATTTCCGGCGGTCCTGCATATCAATGTTACAAAAAGTTACCGGAACCAGGATATCGGTTCCAGCCTATTAGTCGCGTATTTTGCTTACTTAAAAGATAGAAATGTCGCCGGAGTCAGCCTTGCGACTATGAGCGAGGGGGCATCCGGATTTTTTTCTAAAGTTGGCTTCCGGCTCGCCTACTCAGGTAAAAGATCTTATTTCAAATACTTGCTTTGTAGAGACCTCCCGATATATATCTACGTAAAATCACTTTAAAACTAATCGCATATTTTATTTGACAGAGTGCCATGTTTGATATATCATATTAATCATACATTTCATACAAATAGAC
>Ga0163200_1000973_pt1 | contig 11137 bp, 10 predicted proteins | sample PL_2010_200m_FD_113535 | JGI IMG/M metagenome (GOLD analysis project Ga0163200, IMG submission 113535) | Freshwater microbial communities from Powell Lake, British Columbia, Canada to study Microbial Dark Matter (Phase II) - PL_2010_200m | ecosystem: Environmental > Aquatic > Freshwater > Lake ... | reverse complement strand
TTGCAGCCGCATCTGCTGTTCGATGGCCATCAAGAACGCCCTGGCCATCAAGAAACAGGATCCCGACGCCAGCGTTTACGTGCTCTACCGGGATGTCCGGACCTACGGTTTCCGGGAGCTTTATTACAAACAGGCCCGCGAGGCCGGCGTGGTCTTTATCCGCTACACGCCGGAAACGCCACCGCAGGTCAGCGACTCCGGTGGCCTGGTGGTCACGCTCCAAAGCCCCGACTTCCCCGAACCAATCCAGATCGAAGCCGATAATCTTGTGCTCAGCACCGGAGTGGAAGTGGACCTGAAAAACAACAAGCGTGTTTCCGACATGCTCAAGGTGCCGCTCAACGCCGACGGGTTCTATGTCGAAGCCCACATGAAGCTGCGGCCGGTGGATTTCACTACCGAAGGCATTTTCCTTTGCGGGCTGGCTCATTCACCGAAGTTCATTGACGAAAACATCTCCCAAGCGCGAGCCGCCGCCGCGCGCGCCGCCACGGTTCTTTCCAAAACGCAACTCGACGTCAGCGCCCAGGTCTCGTATGTCAACCAACAGAAATGCATCTCCTGCATGACCTGTGTCACGGTGTGTCCGTATTCCGCGCCGTTCTGCAACAAGGACGGCAAGGGCCAGATCGAGGCGGCCAAGTGCATGGGCTGCGGCATTTGCGCCTCGGAGTGTCCCGCACGGGCCATCCAACTGCATCATTTCGAGACCGACCAGTTCCTGGTCATGATCCGGCAATTGTTCGCGGGCGGGAATGGGAACGGGACATCAACGACCGACGACCACCCGGAAAAGGAGTTGGTGGGAACAGTCTGAGCCATGGAACCCGAAACCTTCCAACCCAAGATTGTGGCCTTTTGCTGCCACTACTGTGCCTATTCCTCCGCTGACTTGGCCGGCTCGATGCGCATTCAGTACCCGCCCAATGTGCGGATCATCCGCACGCCCTGCACCGGCCGGCTGGAAACGGAGTATTTCATGAAGGCGCTGGAAAACGGCGCGGACGGCGTGCTGGTGGCGGGCTGCCTCGAAGGCGGCTGTCATTTTGTTGAAGGCAATCTTTGCGCCAAACGCCGGGTCAATTACACCCAGGACCTGCTGATGGAGATCGGCATCGAAAAAGACCGCATCCGCATGGTCAACATTTCCGCCGCCATGGCCCGGCCCTTGGCGGATACCATTACGGATATGGTGCAAACCGTTCGCAAACTGGGCCCGAACCCAATCAAACCCAATGGTTCGTCAAAACCGGAGAGCTGCTCATGATCGTCGCACAAAGAAAAACCATCCCTGACCTGTTGGCCATCGTCGAAAAACACCGGAAGCTTCTTTTGCTCGGTTGTGGCACCTGCGTCACCGTCTGTCTGGCGGGCGGCCAGCGTGAAGTCAGCATCATCGCCTCCGCGCTGCGCATGGCGGCAAAACTAAAAGGCCTCCCCTTGGAAGTCGACGAAGCGACGATCGAACGCCAGTGCGACAACGTCTTTCTCGAGCAGGCGGCCGATGCGATCAAGAACCACGATGCCGTTCTTTCTCTGGGTTGCGGTGCCGGCGTTCAGGCCTTGGCGGAGCGTTACACCGGCAAACCGGTTTACGCCGGTCTGGACACAGCGTTCATCGGCATCCTGGAGGAACGAGGAGTCTGGGCAGAAAAATGCGCCGCCTGTGGCGCGTGTGTGCTCCATCAATACGGCGGGATTTGTCCGGTCACCCGCTGTGCCAAGCACATGCTGAATGGGCCGTGCAGCGGTTCCCGTGAAGACCGCTGCGAAGTGGACCCCGCACGCCCTTGTGCCTGGCAACTCATCTACCAGCGTCTCAAGGAAATCGGACAACTGGACCAACTCAAGAAGACGAAACCACCCAAGAACTGGCGTCCGAGCCTGGCCGGCGGCTGTCGCACGATCATCCGGGAGGATCACAGAGTGTGATCAGCCGGAGTTGGACTCATCCTTTCACGCTCAGCGTTAGAAGAGCGTAGCCAAGCCACAGGCTTTTGGCGCGAATGGCGCGCATTGACTCGAAATGAGCCCCCGCCTTTGAATTGCTCAACAGTTTCATTCCACATTTGTTTCTGCAGAGAAGGCGTTTGTATGGACAGTATCCGTCGCAATCGTCGCTCGCTGTAGAACTGGATTTCACGGGGATCTGTGCCCTGCAATGCGCGGGTCTTCCGCGAATTCGGTGGCGGCACGCTGCACTTTTGCGGCAGCGCCGAGCACCAGATCGAGAACCTCGCCGCCACGGAAGGCCTCGTAGGCGTGAATAATTTCTGCATGGGCAACTTCCGCCAGATTTATCGGATGCAGGAAGTGTTCGCCGGCCGGATTGCGCTGAAGGTCTGCGACTTCACGCCGCTGCACATCGCACCCTACTACGACGACCTCTTCCGCAACCTGCGGCGGCTGTGCGTGAAGCGATAACCGTGACACTGATGCCGACCGAAGGCGTCGTCGCGCTGTCGCACCCCGGGACCACGGTCTTGTGAACCGATGGATTCAATCAACACGGTCTTGAAACTCGACTTATCATCCAGCCCGACTAATATCCAGACATGACGAACAGGCTGCTGGTTCTTCTCGCATGTGTGGCGGGCATTCCTTTGGCTGCGCTCGCCGTTGGGTCGTCGGAGGACGAGTGGCCGATGTGGCGGTGCGAGGCGAGTCGGTCTGGCTCCACCGCTCACGCGTTGCCGCACGAGTTGAAGCTGCAATGGAAGCGCACGCTGCTACCGCCGGATCCGGCATTCGACTATCATTTTCGGTTGTGTGCGGACCAGTCCTACGAACCGGTGGCGGCGGGCGGGCTGCTCTTCGTGCCGTCGAACGTCAGCGACAGCGTTGCCGCTTACGACCTGGGCACCGGACAGGAACGCTGGCGTTTCGTGACGGAAGGGCCGGTGCGTTTCGCGCCGGTGGCGGCGGGCGGGCGCGTGTGGTTTGCATCCGATGACGGACATCTTTACTGCGTGGACGCGGCGACGGGCGCGTTGCGGTGGAAGGTGCGTGGCGCGCCGGACGATCGCGCGGATTACCGGATGCTGGTCAACGGCCGGATGTCGTCGCGCTGGCCGGCGCGTGGCGGGCCGGTGCTCGCCGGCGAAACGATCTACTTCGGCTGTGGTGTGTGGCCGTCGGAAGGCGTGTTCTTGCTGGCGGTGGACGCGAACACGGGCGCAGTGCGGTGGCGCAACTCCGCGATCAGCCAGATTGACGATGGACTCGAAGAGCACGGGTTGATGGCCGATCTTGGCCTGCCGCCGCACGGTTATCTCGCGCTCATCGCTGGAAAGCTGGCGATGCCGAGCGGCCGCGCGCTGGCCGCGTTCTGCGATCCGCGGACGGGCAAACTTGATCCCTACAACTCGTTTTACGCGAAGGTCTATCCCGTGCCGCGTGGCGCGTGGGCGGTGTGCGGCAACCGCGACTACTGGTTTCAGGGCGGCACGCTGTTTGCCACCGGCTCGGCGATTTTGGAGAAGCTGCCGGCCGGCCCGATGACTGTCGAGACGTTCGCTAAGCTGTGTGGCAAGCCGGTCGCGTGGGCGGAGAAACTGATCCAAGACAAGGCCGTCGCGGTGAAGGCCGAGGGCGGCCAGCGGCTCGTGCTGTTCGACGCGCGATCGCAGAAGCTCGCGATGAACCTCTGGGGACACGAGCCGAAGCCGGTGCAACGCCGGATTCTTGAAGCGCGTCCGCCGGTGCAGATGGACATCTTCGGGACCCGTCACGAGGTTGGCGTGTGGTCGCTGCCGGTGTTCACGGAGACGACGATGTTCCGCAGCGAACTCAAGGACGTGAAGAACGTGGAAGTGCAGCGCGGCATGACGCGTGTCCGCCCGCCGAAGTATGACTCCATCTGCGCCTACGATCTGCGCGATGCGACGTGGGAGTTGTCCGCGATGCGCACGTGGACCGCCGGGACGGGATTTCAGCGGTATCTGCGGTTCAAGAAGCTATGGGAACTCGAAACGCCGCTGGCGGTGCGCATCCACGCGGGCGACCGGCTCTATGCGGCGTGTGAAAACCAGATCGCTGCCATCGCGCCACCGGCGGCGGGCGGCCGGCCGACGGTTGTGTGGCGTGCGGAGGTGGATGGTTTTCCGGTCGGTGTGATCGCGGCGAGTGGTCATCTCATCGTCACCACCGACACGGGTAAACTGTATGCCTTCGGCGCAGCGAATGATGCGCAGCCAAAGATCATTGCTGCGGAAAAGCCCGTCACATGGGAGCGCCAGCCAGAGTGGCGCAGTCAAATCACGAAGCTCAAAGGGGGACTCAGCGGCGGCAACGCCCTCGTGCTCGGCTGGAACAGCGGCGAACTCGCCAAGGAACTCGCGCTGCAAACCCAGATGCGGGTCATCGTTGCCGAACCCGATGCTACCATCGCTGCAAAGGCACGCGCTGAACTTGCCAAGGCCGGTGCGTGGGCCACACGCATTCACATTCTCACCGGCACCTCCGATGCACTGAAGCTGCCGCCTTACTTCGCGGAAGTCGTCTTGTCAGAAGCGTTCACTGGCCTCGATCAAGGCGCTCGCATTTGGACGCGTGTCGCCTTGGATGCGTTGCGGCCTTACACCGGCCTCGCCGTGCTGCCGTTGCGGCCGCAGCTCGTCGAGCAAGCCAAAGCCCATGCCGGCAAGAGCGGCGGCTACGAGTTCACCACCGAGAAACGCTGGACCACCATCCGCCGTGTCGCCGCCCCGAAGGGTGCGGATGACTGGACACACGAGGCCGCGAACGCAGGCAACACCTTTGCTTCACGCGACACGCTCGCCGTGCCGCCCTTCGGTTTGCTCTGGTATAGCGGCAGCATTGACCGCGAGTTCTCGCCCGCCTTCGAGTTTCAACACAACCGCAATCCGTATCCCACCATCGCCGCAGGTCGGATGTTCATGCTCGCAGCCAGCGAACTGCACGCCGTTGATGCCTATACCGGACGTCATCTCTGGAAAGCCACCGTGGCCGAGTCAGCGAAGGCCGGACGTCGCCTCGCCGATCATCGCACGTTCTCGCGCCCCACGGACCAGAACCTCATCGCCACAGCGGATCGCGTGTATGTCTTTCGCGAAGCGGATGCGCAAGTCTTCGACCCTGCCACGGGCAAACACCTCGGCACGCTGGAAGTTCCCGCCGCTCTGCGTGGCGACAAAGCTGACGCGCCGTGGGATGAAGTGCGCATCGCTGGTGACACGATGTTTGTGACGACCAGCAAAACCCTGGTCGCGATGGATCGCCGCACGGGAAGCGTCCGCTGGAGCCGTGCCGGCGAGCAGGAACACGTCGCCTTCGGGCTGAGTGAAGATCGCGTTTTTACTGTGGACTACACCACCGCCCGCGGCCAGAACCCCGCGAAGGTCGGGCCGTTTGAGACCAAAATCATCGTGCTCGATGCAAAGAACGGCGACGTGCATTGGACCGCGCCCTTGAAGGCTCCGAGCCGTCCGGACCAGTCGGAGCGCAGTGCGGGAAAGCCAAAGTGGTCAGGCATTTGTCAGGACAATCCCTTGAAACCCACGTTGCACTACAGCGCGGCTCAGGGCGTGGTGCTCGCCATCGTGGACCGGCATCAGTTTTATGCCTTCTACGCGCAGAGTGGCAGTCCCCTGTGGCAATATCACTACGGGGCTCGGCTCGCCGATCTCGTCACCTTCGAACCACCCACCGTCACCAGCAATTTCGTCATCTGTGGAGACGGCACTGTGCTCGACGTCCGCACCGGCAAGCCGGCCGGTCCGGAAAAAGTCGGCGGACGCGGCACCGGCTGCAATCGTTTCGTCGGCAGCGATGCACTCATCACCTTCCGCAGCGCGCTCGCCTGCTATCTGAATCTCGAGACCAAGGAACGGACTTACTTCAGCAGCACCCGTCCCGGTTGCAGCAACAGCATGATCCCCGCGGCCGGCCTGCTCAACGCCCCGAACTATGCCCACGGCTGTGTCTGCAACTACCCCTTCCTCACAAGCTACTCGCTGTTCCATCTGCCCGAGGCAGCCAGATGGGCGCCCAAAACCAAACCCGACGTCCAGACGCAGAGGAACCCCAATGCGAATTAGCACCACTGCCCGCCCAGCGCGCATGAAACACATCTGCTTTTTGCTCACCGCCCTGCTGCTGATCGCCGACGGTGTGAATGGCGGGGGAAACACTCCCAGCGAAGCCGCGCTAAAAGAGCAATTCGATTTTGCGCGCCGCGTCTTTTCCCTAGAGCAAGCGGACACGGCATTCACCGTTCAATGCTCCACCGCTGTTGCGGATATTCTCCGAGGATTAAATTTGCCATGAAACAAACCCTCCTCACCCTCAGCTTCCTGCTACTCGCTCCGCTCGTCGCGCGCTCCGAGATGCCATGCGCCGTGGACCGCAACGGACAACGGCCCGTGCCAGTCGTCACGGCGCCCGGCCATTGCGCGTGGCCGAACCTGAAACTGCTCAAGGGCGGGCGCACGCTGGCCGCGCTGATTTTCAATGACGCGAGCCACGGCCATCATCCGGGCGACATCGAGTGCTGGTTGAGCGGCGACGGCGGCGCGACGTGGAAGTTTGGCAGCGCGGCCACGCAACACGAGCCGGACACGATTCGCATGAACCACGCCGCCGGACTCGCCGCCAACGGCGACCTCATCGTGTTGACCTCAGGCTGGTCCAACCGCTGGCCGCCAAACGCGCCGCGCACGCGCGGGAGTTTTCGTTACGAAGTGCTCGGACCGTGGTTGAGCCGTTCGCCGGATGGCGGCAAGTCGTGGTGGGTGAGCAAGGATGCGTTTCCCCAGATTGTGCCGAGCGGCCAGCCCTCGGTGCCGTTCGGCGACGTGCAGATCGCGAAGAGCGGCGACCTCTGCGTGGCCGTCTATTCGACGCAGGCGCCGTGGGAGAAATACGAGGAGCGCAAGTTCCGCTCGTGGCTCTACCGCAGCAAGGACGACGGCAAGACGTGGGGCGAACCGGTCGTTATCGGCCCCGACGCGAACGAGACGACTCCGCTGCACCTCGGCAACGGACGCTGGCTCGCCTGCGCGCGCATCGGCAGCGGCGTCGAGAAGAAGGATCAGTTGCTCCTGTTCGCTTCCACCGACGACGGTCGCACTTGGAAGTTCAAGCGCACGATGACCGGCTTTCAGCGCGTCAACGGGCATCTCGCCAAGTTGCGCGACGGCCGCGTGCTGTTCAGCTACGGCGACCGCGCCTCCGACTTCGGGAAAAAGGGACTCGAAGCGATGCTCAGCGCCGACGGCGGCGAGACGTGGACTGAGCCGGTGCGCCTCGTTGACTGGAACGGTCTCGACGGCGGCTATCCGTCATCCGTGCAACGCGCCGATGGCCAGGTCGCCACCGCCTACTACGCCTCCGCGTTGTCCGGCGACCCGCCCGATTCCTACAAGAACTACCACATGGCCGTAATCGTGTGGGATCCGGAGCGGACTTTCCCGAAGCGATGAACCCCTTCAACGCCGATGCCGGCGATCGCGCGTGACTGACCCGCCAGCACATGATAAAGAATGAAAGGCCTCAAGATTGAACTCCACCATGAACACACGACCCTCACTACGAGTCTTGCTCTTCCTTGTGCTGCTTTGCGTTGGTTGCATCCATGTCTCTGCCGCCGCCTCGCCGCCGAACATCATCTATCTCATGGCGGATGACATGGGCTGGGGCGACGCGGGTTGCTACGGCCAGAAACACATCCAGACGCCGAGCATTGACCGGCTCGCGCGAGAAGGAACGCGCTTCACCGATGTCTATGCGGGCGGGTCGGTGTGCGCGCCGTCGCGCAGCGTGTTGATGACCGGCCAGCATCTCGGTCACACCCGCGTGCGCGGCAATGCGGGCATGATCGGCGGAGTCGGATCCCAGCGCCGCGTGCCGCTGGAGCCGGAGGATGTGACCGTGGCGATGCTGCTGAAGCAGGCGGGCTACGTGACCGGCATGACCGGCAAATGGGGACTCGGCGAGCCGGACTCGACGGGCATTCCGAACAAGAAGGGATTCGATGAATGGTTCGGCTACCTCAACCAGCAGCACGCGCACACCTACTATACCGACTACCTCTGGAAGAACACGGAGCGCGTCACGCTCAACGGCAACCTGCACGGGCAGACAACCGAGTATTCGCACGATCTCTTCGCCGCATTCACGCTCGACTTTGTCCGGCGCCACAAGGATCGGCCCTTCTTCCTCTATCTGGCGTGGACGTTGCCGCACGGCAAATACGTTGTCCCCAGCCTCGAGTCCTACGCGGACAAGGACTGGCCGCATGACTACAAGGTCCACGCCGCGATGGTCACGCGCTTGGACCGCGATCTGGGCCGACTGATGGCGCTGTTGAAGGAACTCGGCCTCGACGAGAAGACCATCGTGTTTTTTTGCTCGGACAACGGCGGTGTGGACCGTCGCGAAGGCGTGCTCGACAGTGTCGGGCCGTTTCGCGGCAAGAAGGGCGGGCAAACGGAAGGCGGCCTGCGAGTGCCCATGGTTGTCCGCTGGCCGGGCCGGGTTCCCGCCGGCAAGGTCAGCAACGCGCCATGGTATTTCGCCGACGTGCTGCCGACGCTCTGTGAGATCGGCGGCGCGAAGGTCACTGCCAAGGTGGACGGCATCAGCGTGCTGCCGACGATTCTCGGACGGACACAAAGTGAATTGAACACGCGCATGATGTATTGGGAGCAATACAGCGGCGGATTTCAGCAAGCCGTCCGCTGGGGCAAATGGAAGGCGCATTACCTTGTCGCCAGGGAGATATTCGAGCTTTACGATCTGAATGCGGACCAGATGGAAACGACCGATCTCGCGACACAGCAACCCGACGTGGTGCGGCAGATGCGTGAGTTTATGACGGCCGCGCACGTGCCATCACCAAACTGGATTGCGAATGCACCCGCGAAGAAGGCGAAGAACAAATGATCTGCCCGACATCAAACCTCAACCTCAACCGTTTCCTCGCGGCAACCATTCTCGCTTCTGCATCCACTTTCGCGATGCAAACGGAGCGCAACGTCGCCGTGCCGATGCGCGACGGAGTCGTGTTGCGCGCGGACGTTTACCGTCCAGACGAACCGGGACCGCATCCGGTACTGGTGCTGCGCACGCCTTACAACAAGGGCGTCGGCAAAGTGGATCCGTATGTGAAGGCGGGCTACATCGTGGTGCGGCAGGATGCACGCGGACGCTATGCGTCGGAGGGAAAGTGGGAGTCGTTCTACCGCTTCAATACGCACGATGCGACCGATGGCTACGACACGGTGGAGTGGGCGGCGAAGCTGCCGGGATCGAATGCCAAGGTAGGAACCTTCGGCGCGTCCTACAATGCCTTCCTGCAATGGAAACTCGCGCCGCTGCGCCCGCCGTCACTCGTGGCGATGGCGGCGTTTTCGATCCCGCCGCGACTCACGCAAGTCGAAGGTCCGGGCACGATCAAACCCGGACGCAGATTGAATTGGTTTTACGGCGGCATGACTCCGGACATGCGATTGCGCTCCGGCGCGCCCGGTCCGAAGACGAAGGCGGAAGCCGGCAAGCTCTGGAAAGACGGCGAGGACAAGCGACTGCTCTATTTCATGCCGTGGCTCGATTTGCCGAAGATGGTCTTCGAGGATGAGGAAGACGCCGTGAAAAACTGGCTGCGCGCGCCGCATCGCGACCCGTGGCGGTTGCTCGATGGCTGTCCGGAAATCACCGTGCCCAATCTCGACATCGTCGGCTGGTTCGACCACTGCAACGACGGCATCGAACTGCACCAAGCGATGCGCCGTGTCGGCAAAACTGAAGCCGCGCGCAACGGCCAGCGCCTCATCATCGGCCCGTGGAGTCACACCGGTCGCGGAAGCAGCAAAGTCGGCGCGGTGAACTTCGGCAAGGCAGCCGCGCTCGACATCACGCAGACAGAGATCCGCTACTTCGATTACTGGATGAAGGGCAAAGCCAACGGCGTGGACAAGGACGCGCCCGTGCGTCTGTTCGTGATGGGCGCGAACACGTGGCGCGACGAACAGGAGTGGCCGCTGAGCCGTGCCGCTGCGCACACGCTTTACCTGCACAGCGCAGGCAAAGCCAACACACCCGCAGGCGATGGCCGGCTCACGGAGCAAGCGCCCGACTCCGCGCACGACAGCTACCGCTACGACCCACATGACCCGGTGCCCACGCTCTGGAGCCCCAGCATGTTCACGCTGCCTGCCGACCAAGCACCGCACGCGAAGCGTGCGGACATCCTCGTGTATCAAACCGACCCGCTCACCACGCCGATGGAAGTCACCGGCTATCCCGAAGTCATCCTGCACGCCGCATCCTCCGCGCCGGACACGGACTTCTTTGCGAAGCTCATTGATGTCGCGCCCGATGGCACGAATCGCGACATCGCCTCCGGCATGGTGCGCGCGCGCTTCCGCAATGGCCTCGACAAGCCCAAGCTCATCAAGCCCGGTGAAGTGATCGAGTATCGCATCAAGCTGCGGCCCACCTCGAACGAGTTCCAGCCCGGCCACCGCATCCGCCTCGACATCACCAGCAGCGACTTCCCGAACTTCGACCGCAATCACAACACCGCCGCCGACCCGAACTCCGACGTGCGGCTCGAAGTCGCCGAACAAACTCTTCACCACGGCGGCGCGAAACCTTCGCGGCTGATTTTGCCGGTCATCACGACGAAGGAAAGAGGCGGGGGATGAACTGGCGACTGCTGCTGCTGGCACCGCTAGCCGCGCTCGCCGACAACACGTCAACGAAGCCCAACATCCCGGCTAACCAGAGCGCTTGAACAAACCCGCAAGTGAATCGTCACCTGAACACCTATGGGCACCTCCGGTAACTGGTTTTCTGGTGTAGGCCGCTTCTGCGAAGCGGCGAAATCCTTCGAGAAATCGCCGACTCGCAGAGTCGGCCTACAACGGTTTGCGAGTTACCGGAGGTGCCCACAAGGCGTCGGTGTCAATACTGAGCAACCGTGAGTTGCAGGTTTTCGAGTTGGTGGGACGGGGACGAAGCACGCGCGCGATTGCCGAGCAGCTTGGCGTCAGCGTCAAGACCGTCGCGTCACACCTTGCCCGCATCAAGGAGAAGCTGGAGTTGAAGAACCACATCGAACTGCTCCAGCAGGCCACGCTCTGGCTGCACGAGGAACACCGGCGCTAGCCTGACT
>Ga0163200_1000969_pt1 | contig 11166 bp, 13 predicted proteins | sample PL_2010_200m_FD_113535 | JGI IMG/M metagenome (GOLD analysis project Ga0163200, IMG submission 113535) | Freshwater microbial communities from Powell Lake, British Columbia, Canada to study Microbial Dark Matter (Phase II) - PL_2010_200m | ecosystem: Environmental > Aquatic > Freshwater > Lake ... | reverse complement strand
CTCGCGCGAGCGGTAGACCTGGAATCCCATATCGCCGAAGACGCGGTACATCTCCCGTAATGTCTGCGTGGTGGGATGCAGGCGGCCGAGCGGGAACGGGCGTCCCGGCAGGCTGACGTCCAACTGCTCCTGTTCGAGCGAACGCTTCAGCGCCGCCTGCCGCATCTCTTCGGACCTCTCGCCGAGCGCCGTTTCGAGCAGCTTTTTCACCTCGTTGGCGCGTTTCCCGATGGCCGGGCGCGCCTCCTTCGGCAAAGTCCCCAGCCCGTCGAAGACCGTCATCAGCGGCGAGCTGCGTCCAAGATGCGTCACGCGCCAGGCTTCCAGCGCGGCTTCATCCTGGACAGATTGGAGAGCTTGCCTTGCCTTGTTTTCGATCTCACTAAGTTGATCCAGCATCACAACCTCCGTAAAACTTACCAGCACATCCTTGCGAAGGTTCTGTTTCTGGCAAAATTACGAATGCAGCGGAACTTTCGTTTGAAACTCACAGCAGGGTTCGGCATAACCTTCGCAAGGGTGACGCTCTAATTTTAGAAAAAAGAACTCCCATCCCACACTGGGACGGGAGGGGTTCCCGCGGTACCACCCAAATTAGCCATCCTGAGCATATCGAAGGACTGGCTCACTTTAGAGAACAGAGATTAGATAATTAGAGATTAGATAATCAGTGTACTAGTCTCTACTCTCGTCTCTCTAGTCTCTTCCCCTCTAACGCTGGGATTGCGGCTCAGACTACAAAACGTGACACGTGACACACTCTTCACCTGAGCGGCTCGGGAGGGAACTTCGGCCAGTTGCCTTTGAGCGCGGGTCTCAATCTATGCCCGGCGCATCCCTGTCAGCTTTCGCTGGCGTACTTTCCTCCGTCGAAGCCATTGGAAAGGGTCAATTGTTGGCCTTATTATCCGCAAAAATGGACAGGTGTCAAGAGGCGTGGGGCAACGTAAACAAGGATTCCTAGCAGGTTGTCGGAGAGGAGAAAATTGCTCGCTTGGATTGCCAAATCCAAGCTGAAACAAGCCAAAACTCGCTGCAAATAGCTGGATTTGGCAATCCAGTAGAGCGTAAAAACAGCATTTTAGGGTTCTCCGACAAGCTACTAGAACACGCAGAGCTTTTGAACCGCGAAGAAACGACCCCCAAAGAATGGGGGCAGGCGAGCGCGAAGGGAGATTGCCTTCGCGAAGGCTTATGAAACTTCGCGGCCTTCGCATCTTTGCGGTGCATCTTTTTCGGTTGTGGCTGAAGACCCGCTACGGTGTTGGAGTAAACGTTGGCGCAAAGTCCACTGGCCCAGACCAGGGCAGATAGGAGGCAAACGTCCCCAGGTCAACCCCGGCGGGGACCGGCCGGCGGTTCAAGTAGTAGAGATTATACAAGCCCTGGTTCCAGGGCAGCCCCAGCCCAACAGCGGACGTATATCCGTCACTCTGCACCTGCTGGCTGACCGCCTCATCTGTCTCGCCAAAGGGATAGGCAAAGCTCATCACCGGAACGCCCAATATCTCCTGCAATTCGAGGCGCGACTGGGCAATCTCGGAATTCAGACGCGAGTGGTCATAGGTCAGATGGGCATGGGTCATGCTGTGACTGCCCACTTCCCAGCCGGCTATTGCCATTTCCTTGATCTGGTCAATGCCCATGTAGCCGTCTGCATATAAAAAGTTGACAACGATATATACCACGCCGCTAAAACCGTATTTCTGCATGACCGGATAGGCATTGATGAAAACATCCAGGTCGCCATCGTCGAAGGTGATTACGACCGGGCGATTGGGCAGCCGCGCGCCGTGCGTGATCGCTTCGACCAGTTGAGAGATCGAGATCGAAGTATAGCCCCAGTCGTGCAAGGCTTTCATCTGGCTCTCGAAATCTTCGGGCGCGACGTAATAGGTCGAGGCAACTTGGGAGCTGGATGGTCCAATGTGATGATAGAGCAGGATCGGGCAGACGATCTTGCCCGGCCCTTGCACTGCCCACGTCGCGGTAGGTGAAAGGGTGGGCGTAAATGTCAGCGTGACCGTTGGAGTCGGCGTCGCTGTGCTTGTGCGCGTGGGGAGAGGAGTCCGCGTCTCGGTCTCAGTAGGAAGGGCTGTAGCGGAAGGCGGATCAGGGATCGCTTGTCCATTGCAGCCCCCTAAAAACACGGATACCAGTAAAAGGTTTATCAGTGCGAAGCGGTGAAAGTACATTCAGTTTTCCAGAGGGATCAAGAGCGATTCAATTCCCAGATAATACGCAAGCCGTCGAGGGTCAGCCACGGAGCGAGGATCTGGATGACCGGCGTCTCTTTCGCCACGATTTCGGCCAGCCCGCCAGTGGCGATGACTTTCATCTCCGGGCCAAGCTCCTTGCGGAAGCGTTCCACCATGCCTTCGGTCATTGCCACGTAGCCGTAAATCAACCCGGATTGCATGGCGTGGGGTGTGTTGCGCCCGATGACCGACGGCGGCTTTTGCAGGTCAATGCGCTGGAGTTTGGCCGCGTGCTCGAAGAGCGCCTCAGCCGCCAGGTTGATGCCGGCCGTGATCGCCCCGCCGAGATACTCGCCCTCTTTGGTGAGCGCGTTGAAGGTGGTGGCTGTGCCGAAGTCAATGATGCAGGCCGGGCCGCCGTACATCTGGTAAACAGCCACCGCGTCGGCCACGCGGTCCGCGCCGACAGCGCGCGGGTCTTCATAGCGAATCTTGATGCCGGTCTTGACGCCCGTATCCACCACCAGCGGATCCTGCTTGAGATACTCGCGGCAGGCCTGGACGACGCGTCCCGTCAGCGGCGGGACGACCGAGGCCAGGCAGATGCCGGTCAGGTCGGCGGGAGCGAGTCCGTCGTGCTGGAGCAGGCCGAGGAACTGAAGCCCGTATTCATCCGGCATACGCTGGTGATCGGTGGCCAGCCGCCAGTGATGCGCTAGTAGGGGCGAAGCATGCTTCGCCCCTACGTCGTAGAGGCCGATGGTCAGGTTGGTGTTGCCGAGGTCAATGGTGAGGAGCATGGGGTAAGTATACACGGAAAAAGGTATAATCAACGTGGAGGCTGTGATGAAAATCTCCGAATCGCTCGAATCTGCCCGTTACATGGTTGATCCGCAAGGCAATCGCACCGATGTCGTGATTCCCTTCGAGACGTGGGAAAAACTGCTCGAAGCGTGGGATCGCCTGATCGCGCGTCTTGAAGACCAGGAAGACCGCGCCATCTTGCAGGAGTGGTTGGCGCACCGCGCCGCGGGCGAGAAGGATACGGTCACACTGGCCGAACTCGAAAAAGAGTTGGTCGCTGATGGCCTCCTTTCGAGTTGAGATCACAAACGCGGCGCGGCGGGAAATTCGCGGCCTGCCCGGCAACGTGCGCCAGTTGATCTTTCGGGAAATCCAATCACTGGAAACAGAGGCGCGCCCGTATTCGAGCAAGGAGATGAAATCCGGGAAGAACTTCAAAATCCCCGCTTACATCGAGTTGCGCCGGATTCGCATTGACCGCTGGCGGATCGTGTATGCATTGGAAACCGAATACTCGCTGGCGACGGTGCTGGCTGTCCGCAAGCGGCCGCCCTATCAATACGATGATTTGGAAGAATTGCTGAAAAGCCTGTAATGGTTGAAAGGAAAGTGATTGCCAAAGACTTCCAAAGTTTCGCAGACTTTGGAAGTTTTCTAATCTATGCTTTCAGCCTCTCAATTATCTCCGCCACCAAGTCAAACCGATGGCTAACCTTTCCGGCGGCTCGCCAGCCAGTCTTTGAGCGCCGGGCCGGTGCCCATATCCCAGGGGCGGATTTCCTCCGGCGCGAGCACCTTGATGGCCTCCAGCTCATCGCCGATAACGATTTCACCTTCGGCGCGGATGTGGAAGGCGAAAATAACCTGGTTTCTCTGCTCGAAGGCGTAATGCCCGACGAAAGCGGCGATCTCGCCATCCAGCCCAAGCTCCTCTTTGACTTCGCGCAGCGCACCCTGTTCGGGGGTTTCGCCCTTCTCCAGGAAACCCGCCACGATGCCAAGCCACCTTTCGGGCCAGCCTTTGTTGCGCGTCAGGATGACCTTGCCTTCATGCTCGACGATTGCGGCAACGACAGGGATGGGACTATCCCAGAAGACGAAATCGCAGGCGGGACACTTCTGGCGCGCGACCCCGCCGATTTCGGCCTCGACCAGTTCCGCGCCGCATTGAGGACAGTATTTGTAGAGCATTCTATTTCATTCCTTTCGCGCCATCGAAAACGAGGACTTTTTGGTTGAGGGCATCGAGGTAGCGGCGATTGGTATAGTTTCTTGAGCTCATATCATTACCTAAAACTCGAGTCAAATAATCCTTGATAATTCACTTTGGTTCAGCCAAATAAAAGATCATATCCTGCTCAACAGTCTCTATACCAAAATATCGATTCAGCACGGCGAGCATCTGGGCACGATGGTCGGTCGCGTGGTTGGCAACGTGCAGCAGGATTTCCCAGCGAGCGTTCTCGGCGATCATACCCCTATCGGGTAACTGCCAGGTAATTTTGCCATCCAGGTCGGCCTCGGTCAGTGATGAAATATACGTCAGCGCCTCAGCGCGCAGTTCGTCCCATTTGGCTTTGATCGCAGCGCGGGTGGGGAAATCATTGAAAGCGAGATGTGGGATCATTTCTCCGCCGTTCAGGCGGATGATCCAGCGCCGCGTTGCACTCATCATGTGGACAATCTGGTTGCGAATTGAGCCGCGGGAGTAACCGATATCTTGCGTGAACTGCTCATCGGTCAACTGGTCTGCACACTCCCATACTTTTTCGAAAGCCCAGTAACCATACTCGAACAGCGTCAAAATCTCGTTGGGTTTCATTTTCGCTCCTGTTTCTTTGACCATAGCCACAGGATGAAATCCTGGTCAAAGGTAGGCGCGCCGAGGGCGTGGAGGCGTTCCAGCACGATGGCGCGGTGATCCGTGCCGTGATTGACCATGTGCAGCAGCGCCTGCCAGCGCGGGCCGGGCATCCCGCTGGGATGTTCTTCCAGCTCGGCGTCGGTCAGGGTAGCCACATATTCGCTGACATCTTTGGCAACCTGCTCGAACAAGGCCCGCGCCGTCTCGCGGGTGGGATAATCCTCGAATTTCAAACTGCCGACATCGGGGAGATTTTTGAGTCCCGACAGCCAGCGGTGGTCCGAATTGGCGAGATGCACCATCAGGTTGCGGATGGAGCCGCGCGAGTAAGCCTCGTCCGCCAGGAATTGCTCTTCGCTGATCTGGGCTATCGAGTCCCAGACGCGGCGGGTCATGGCGTAGTGGTATTCGATGTAGGTACGGATCATTTCAAGGGACAACATTCTACACCTCCAGATCTGGACACATCTTCAACTACCATCTTCCAGGAAAAGCAGCCGAATTATACCCATTTATGTCCGGTTTATGGGCTGTGAATCCTTACCGGTGTGCACGCAAAGGCCGTCAGCCGCTAATCTCCCCTCTCCCGATTTTGGGAGCCCCACAGGGGTACTTCGCGAAGGGGCCGGGGGTGAGGGCAAGACAGGCGACAACGCACCTGCGGTGTTAGCAGGTGTCCGCTGTGCCGAAGGCAATCCGCTGACAACCTTTGCGTGCATACTCTCTACCCCCTCTTTCTTCCCATTTCGAAATCCAGAAATGAGGGGCGGAGCATGGCTTTCTTAAAGTCCACTTTTGTGTCATGCTGAGGGGCGTTCTTTGCCCCGAAGCATCTCCATGAAGGGCCGGGAGACCCTTCGGTCGCAAAAAGCGCTCCCTCAGGGTGACACGTAGTAGAAAGTTGGTAACTCACGGCGACTTTAAGAAAATCCTGAGGGGCGGAGGGGAATCCATTGACAGGTTCTTGCTTGTTGGGTAAACTGATGGCTGTTAAGTTTTTCCTTAACGCCCAGATGAATACATGAGCACGGTCGAAAACCTCACTACCTTCGAGCAGATCAAGCTGCTCTCGGATCCCCGCCGCCTGGAAATCCTGCGCCGTCTGATGGCAGGCCCGGCCACGCTCACCCACCTCGGGCAGGCGCTCGGCGAGCATCCGGCCTGGGTGCGGCATCACGTCAAGAAGCTGGAAGATGTCGGGCTGGTCGAGATCGCTGAAGTCAAAGTCACCAGCGGCGTGACGGAGAAGTTCTACCGCGCCCGCGCCGGGGCTTTTCTCATCCAGGAGATGGTCCTGCCGCAAGATACCGACCGGCCGACGGTCATCTTCTCCGGCAGTCACGACCTGGCAATCGAGCACCTGGCCGGACAACTCTCCCCTCACGTCAATATGTTGACATTGCCGGTCGGCAGCCTGGACGGGCTGGTAGCCCTGCGCCAGGGATTTTGTCACCTTTCCGGCTGCCACCTGCTCGACGCGGACGGGGAATACAACGCGCCATTCGTGCGCCGTTTCTTCCCTGACCGGGTAACGCTCCTCGTTACCCTGGCCCATCGCGAACAAGGGCTGCTGCTCGCTCCTGGCAATCCTAAAAGTGTCCGCGGCATCCCAGACCTGGCTCGCCCTGACGTGACCTTTGTCAACCGCCAGAAAGGATCGGGCACACGCCTGTGGCTCGACAACGAGCTACACCGGCTGGGTGTCCCTGTCGAAAGCATTCGCGGATACCAGCGCGGGGTGCGCACCCACACCGAGTGTGCCCTGGCTGTCCAGCGCGGCGAAGCGGACGCGGCCCTCGGTCTACAAGCCGCGGCGCGTCAGCATGGGCTGGATTTCATTCCCCTGTTCCACGAGCGTTATGACCTGACCATCCCCCAGGAGCAGACCAAGTCAGTCGCGCCCATCCTGGAATACCTGCAATCGGGTGATTTCCGGCGTGACGTGGCGGGGCTGAGCGGCTACGATACCACACACACCGGTGAGCAAATCCCTCTTTAGAATCTTTGAACCGCCAAGCACGTGAAGAACGCTAAGAAAACCTTTAAAAAGTCTTTGCGGTGAGCCTTTTTGGTTTCGGCTCGTCCGAGTTAGGAGAAAGGATAGATTGAAGCGCACCATCAACATCTTTCTGACCCTCGTCGTTTTTCTCTCCCTGGCGCTTTCAGCGTGCGAAGTCCCCGGAGGGGGCGGGACGTCCAACCCGACGCCTGCCGCGACAGCTCCTGCTCCCGCCAACCCCAACTTGATCCTGGCGACCACCACCAGCACGCAAGACTCGGGTCTGCTGGATGTGTTGATCCCGCTCTTCGAAGCGCAGACCGGCTACGTGGTCCAGACCGTTGCAGTCGGCACCGGCGCAGCGCTCAAGATGGGCGAAGAGGGCAACGCGGACGTGCTGCTCGTCCACGCGCCGTCGTCCGAAAAGACGTTCATGGATAACGGCTTCGGCGCTGACCGCCGCCTGGTCATGCACAACGACTTTATCATCGTCGGGCCAGCCGACGATCTGGCCGGGATCAAGGGTACTGCTACCGCTGTGGAAGCCTTCCAGAAGATCGCGGCCGCAAGCGCGACCTTCGTCTCGCGCGGCGACGATTCCGGCACGAATAAAACGGAGTTGAGCCTATGGCAGAAAGCGGCCATTGATCCGGCCGGCCAGGCCTGGTACATGGAAAGCGGGCAGGGAATGGGCGCCACGCTCACGATCACGTCAGAAAAGAATGCCTACACCCTGACCGACCGCGCTACGTACCTGGCCAATAAAGCTAACTTGCAGCTCGATATCCTGGTGGAAGGCGACCCTGCCCTGCTGAACGTGTACCATGTTATCGTTGTCAACCACGATAAGTGGCCCAATACCAACCTGGAGGGCGCGACTGCTTTCGCAGACTTCATCATCTCCCCCGCAACGCAGGAAGTCATCCGTACCTTCGGTGTGGATAAGTACGGTCGGCCACTTTTCTTCCCGGACGCGGATAAGACTGACGCCGACCTGGGTCTGCCATGAACCTAATCTGGCAAGGCATTCAAAACGCAGTCCTTCTGCTCTCTGGCGGCGACCCGGAAGTCTGGCAGATCACCACCCTTTCCCTCAAGGTATCCGGCCTGGCGACGGTCATCAGCCTGTTGATCGGCTTGCCGCTGGGCACCGGTTTCGCGCTGGGCAAGTTCCCCGGACGCGCGTTCTTCCTCAGCCTGATCAACACCGGCATGGCGCTGCCGCCGGTCGTGGTCGGGCTGGTGGTTTCTATCTTCCTGTGGCGCAGCGGCCCGCTCGGCGCGCTGCGCCTGATCTACACGCCAGCCGCCATCGTCATCGCACAGACGGTCATCGCCGCGCCGGTGGTGACCGGTCTGACCGCGGCCGCCCTCCAGCAGCTCGACCCGCGCCTGCGCCTGCAATTGCTAGGCCTGGGAGCTTCTCGCTTCCAAATGATCCTCGCCCTGTGGCGGGAAGCGCGCCTGCCCCTGCTGGCCGCGCTGATGGCCGGATTTGGCAGCGTCATTTCCGAAGTCGGCGCATCCATGATGGTCGGCGGGAATATCCGCTACCAGACGCGCGTCCTGACGACCGCCATCGTCCTGGAAACAGGCAAGGGTGAATTTGCGCGCGCCATTGCCCTCGGCGTTCTGCTGCTCTTCCTGACCTTCCTGGTCAACCTGGCCCTGACCTGGATCCAGCAGCGGGGGGCCAAACCATGAGCGACCTGTTGGCAATCCGCGATCTGCTTGTCCGCCGTGGGGAACAAACTGTCTTGGAGATTGACCGGTTGAACGTGCCGGTGGGGGAGGTCTTGGCGGTTATCGGCCCGAACGGCGCCGGGAAGAGCACTCTCTTGCTGGCGCTTGCGCGCCTGATCAAACCGGCGCGCGGCGAGATCACATTCGGCGGTCAGCCGCTCGCAGCGCAGGGCGACCTCGAGTACCGCCGCCGCATCGGATTGGTCTTGCAGGAACCGCTCCTGATGAGCGCCTCCGTTTTCGAGAACGTGGCCGCCGGTCTGCGCTTCCGGCATTTGCCAAAAGAGGAGATCGCCCGGCGCGTGGATGCCTGGCTGGCGCGGCTGGGGATCAGTCACCTGCGGGATCGTCCGGCGGCCAGGCTTTCCGGCGGCGAGGCGCAGCGCGTCAGCCTGGCGCGGGCGTTCGCCATCCAGCCCCAATTGCTTTTGCTGGATGAACCTTTCAGCGCCTTGGATTCCCCAACCCACTCCCGCCTGCTCGAAGACCTGCAAGCCCTGCTGAAAGAAACCGGCCAGACGACCATCTTCGTCACCCACGATTTGGATGAAGCCCTGCTGCTCGGCGACCGGGTGGCCGTGCTGCTCGCCGGCCGCATGCGCCAGTGCGGCAGGCCGGAGCAGGTTTTTGCCGAACCCGCCGACGCGGAGGTGGCCGCCTTCGTCGGCGTGGAGACGATCGTCTCCGGCCAGGTGATTGCCTGTCGCGATGGCCGTGTCATTGTGGATGCGAATGGCCTCCACCTGGAAGCGGCCGGCGAGATGGCCCCCGGGCGGACGGTCCTGTTCTGCCTGCGCCCCGAAGATGTGACCCTCTGGCCGAAAGACGCCGTCCCGGCCTCCAGCGCCCGCAACCGCCTGACAGGTCGCATCCTGCGCCTTTCCCCGCAGGGTTCGCTGTTCCGGGTGGTGGTGGATTGCGGCTTTCCGCTCATGGCGCTGGTCACGCGTGCCTCGGCGCGTGAGATGGGGTTGGCAGAGGAGATGGAAGTGTCGGCTTCGTTCAAGGCCAGCGCGGTGCATTTGATTCCCCGCTGATTTTGATCTTATCCCAAAACCTCGTTCCAGCCCGTTTCAACGGGCTTCGGTACACCCAGCCTGGGGATTCCATCCCAAGGCCGAATTTGAGCCTCCAATCAGGGATTCACACCTGGATCAATAAAGCCTGCCTGCAGGTCGCTCAACACCTCTTCCACCAGTCGCTGCTTGCCCTCCGTGAGCAAATCGGGATTGATGTCGGTCAGGAGGAGCGGGGTGGAGAGGTTCTGTCCGCCCTTGCCCGCCGCCAGGTTAGGGAAAATTGTTTGAATGGCAGAGATGACTTCCGGCTGGATGCTGACGACCCACTCCGCGGGCAGCTCTTCGAACGGCATGGATTCGCTGATGATCATGATCCCCTTCTGGGAGAGATAATCCAGCAGATCGGGCGTGGCGATCTCAGGATACACATAGGCCACTTCGACCATGTAACGCGCCAGGCCGTCGGCGTAGGCCGGGTACTGGCCTTCGGGGGCGTCGCTGGGTATCTCGATGTGCAGGGGGTAACCGTAGAATGGCGCGAAGGCAGGATTGCACAGTCCGCAATAGAAATGCACGCCGTTGATGAAGGCTGCCTCGGCGGTCAAGCCGCTGGGATTATCCGCTTGCGTGAGGATGCCGACGCGATAATCGGGGGAGAGCATGGCAGCAATGTAACCAGCCAGGAAAGCTTGCTGGGCCACCGGCTTGCCAGATGAGCCGACCAGGGACAGGTTCGCCGCGGCGGTCAGGCCGGGGATGCCGACGCCCAGGAACTGCACCTGGGGCGCGGCGGCTGCCAGTCCGGCCAGACCGGGATCGGGCGGCAGGGCGATGACCACCTTCAGACCCGCTTCCGTGCTGACGTCGCTGACCGTCAGCACATTGCGCACCTGGAAGCGCATCCCGGCCTGCTGCGCCAGGTTATATACGGTGGATTGATACAAGCCGGATTGGTCGGAGGGCATGTCCGCCGGGAGGATCAGGATGACCAGCGGGCTGACGGCTGTGGATTCCGGCGATGGGCTGGGGGTGGATTGGGGAATCGTCGGCGCGGTTGATGTTGGCGTCGGCGTCAACGTTGGCCGGCCAGGGATGGTGCAGGCCGTAAGCAGGATGAGTAATAGGATGGAAGCGAAGCGAATTCGCACAGCAAGTCTCCGGTGAAGGTTTCCAGTATTTTACCTGAAAAGCCCTAAGCCGGACGAGGCGGAATCAAACAGGGGATTTCGAACACATAGAACTATCGGAAAAAGAGCCTAACCACAAAGACACCAAGTCACAAAGAAAGACGGATGAAATACTTTGTGTTACTTTGTGTCTTCGTGACTTGGTGGTAGATTTTTGGTGAGGCTCAAAGCCCACGAAGAAACGCGAAGGTGCATGGAAAAAAGTAGAGACGCTCAATCTGGGCGTCTCTACAAGGAGGAGGAGAAACATGAAATGTTTGGTTGGCGTTATTTCGCTGCGACTTTGATCGTCTTTGGGCGAGCGGATTCGGTCTTGGGCAGGCGCAGGGTCAGCACGCCATCGGTGATCTTG
>Ga0163200_1000966_pt1 | contig 11189 bp, 15 predicted proteins | sample PL_2010_200m_FD_113535 | JGI IMG/M metagenome (GOLD analysis project Ga0163200, IMG submission 113535) | Freshwater microbial communities from Powell Lake, British Columbia, Canada to study Microbial Dark Matter (Phase II) - PL_2010_200m | ecosystem: Environmental > Aquatic > Freshwater > Lake ... | reverse complement strand
CTACAGATTCAATCGTCGTGGTGAATCCTCCTCCGTTTGATTTGGTTATCTCACATGGTACATACAGAGCCATGGTGATTCCCGGGATGAATAAAAGAAGAAACAGGAACAGGATCTTCGGTTCGAACTTCCTCCATCTTCGTATGGTTTTTATGTGGCTCATGATACTCTTTATATTAAAATAGGTGTATCTTAAAAGTCATGGGTCAGCTCTGACCCATTAATTTTTACCGGGGAAACAACTCCGTTTACGATAAGCAGAAGTTCAGTTTCATAAGCTGGGATGGTTATTTTTGATGAATAGGATCCGCCCGGGTACATCATAGCTTTGTGATAGGTGACTCCGGATTTGGATTCTACAAGTAAATACGAAGTAGTTTTACATGTAAACTTCAGGGAGATGTCCCTGGTTGTTTTCCAGTCGAATGCCGGACCTGCCTGGATCTGATCCATTGATTTGTTCGTGGTTGACGGTTGATTCATTTCCGGAAGATCTTTTTTACATCCAAAAACAATGACGATGAACATCATCAGGAAGAATCCTTTTTTGATACTTGGAGTTTTCACGGGATCTGATTTTCGGTTTTTGAATGAAGTAATTTGCAACAAATGTCTGTCATACAATTACTTAATGCAAGGAGGAATAAGTATGTGTAGGGAAATCCAGGAAATCTGCCGGAGTAAACTTAGTATCTGCAATCTCCGGGGAAAAATCATTTCATCGCTGATTTACAGTTACTTATATTTGAAAATTACCCGTATGTGTACATGAACTGCAGGTAACTGTCGACAGAAACCATGCATCCGGGATTTTTGTGTAAAAAATAACTATTGATTAGCGGGATTATCTAGCTTTGCTATACGTATTTCTGCACTGTGAATGAGAAAAACAACGCGACCAAGTCATGGGAGGCAGCGCAACAGGAGATCCTTCAGTGCCTGGTGGATCTGTTGCACCGGATCGAGTGGCATTACGGGGACAACCGGGCTCCGGTTCGCTATCCTCCGGTATTTTCCATGGCTGAAAAACCGGACGGGACCCAATCTTTTCATTGCACCATTGAAACTGATTTCGGAGAACCGGAAGAGCAGCTGGTTTTTTCGGCAGGCAGCCCGCAAGAACTGGCGGAAGAGGTCTGCCGTGAGATCCGGGCCCGGTTCGGGCCGCCGGTTGCCTGAAAGCGACGCAGAGCTCGCTTATGTAAGATTATCGTACACCTTCACCAATTCAGTCAGAGAATGTTCAAAGCTATACTTCTCTGATGCTCTCTGATACTGTTGTTTCGCCTCCTTCAACTCCGCGGGATGAGAAATCCAGTATTCCATTTTTTCGATCAACTGGATCAAATTTGAACTTTCAAACAAGGACCGCTCGTCCAATGCGAACTGACGGGTTGCGCTTTTTGGGCTGTCTGCAATCAAAGGGGGAAGTCCGCACGCCATCGCTTCCAGCACACTCATGCATTCCACTTCGACGTCGGCTGCGTGAATGTAAAGATCAGCCTGGTTATAATAAGCCACCATTTCATCGCATTCCAGGGTATAAAAGAGTGGGGGATGGGGCAGGGTTTGTCCGCGTGCCATCAGTTTCTCTTTCAAGGGGCCATCGCCAATCAGAATCAACTGAATACGGTTGCGATACCTGGATTGATCAATAGCCCTGATGATTAGCTCCTGTCTTTTTTCCGGAGCATACCGGCCGACAGAAAGGACGACGAAAAAATCCTGAAAACGCTTCTCACGAGGGATTTCTATCGGTTTGAAAAGTGGGAAAATCCCGTTTGAAATAATGGTAGATGGAGCGGTGAGGCCATACTTTTTTAACTCTTCCCGGGCAAACTCAGAGGGACAGATGACCATGGTTGAGAGGTTATAGATATTATGCATCCAATAATGGTAAGTCTGGTCAATGAAATGGTGGGATTTGATTCCGGCATTCATGGCCAGGTGTTCGGCCTGGATATGGAACGTGGAAACCACCGGAATCCGGAATTTCCGGGCAAAATGAATGGCCCTGACACCCAGGTAGAAAGGAAACTGAACATGCACAATATCGCACCCCTGAATTGCAGATTTCAGGAGATTATTAAACGGAACCGCGAGAGGGGTCTTCATCTTTCGCATGATCCCCTCTACAAACGGAGCATAAAATTTTGGGAGGATTACCTTGCCGGGACCAGGAGTCCCGGTGGTTACCACCGTTACCTTATGGTCTTTTCTCAAAAATTCCGTAAACCGCTGCGTTGAGATGACCGCACCATTCTTCGAATTATCATAGGCATCAATGATCATGACAATATGGAGCGGACGATCCATTGCAATGCTAAATTGTTGATATAAAGATAAGAAGAATATCCGTTATGACGAGAAAGTGACCAACATTCATTTTCTGGACCTCCACAACATCACAGTATGATGACTCGGGGGGGGGGGGCAAACAACTGGATTACGAGGACACTTCGGTCTGGAACTTGACCGATACTTTCAAGGAAGGAATTTTGTAAATTTTGTGCAAATTAAAACCGGATTATCTATCTTTGCACCCCGTTTTTAAGCCTTTCGCCATCATTTCGGAAATCCGGAATTTCGGCGAACAAGTCACCTTCGTCTCCGTTTCGCTTGACTTTGGTGACCAAAGGGAGAGGTGGGTGAGTGGCTGAAACCAACAGTTTGCTAAACTGTCGTACGGGAAACTGTACCGGGGGTTCGAATCCCCCCTTCTCCGCCATCGGGGTATAGCGCAGTCCGGTTAGCGCACCTGCTTTGGGAGCAGGGGGTCGCAGGTTCGAATCCTGCTACCCCGACCAACAATGACAAGGGTTTCAGAGAATTCAAATCTGAAACCCTTTTTAAATGTGACCACAAATGTGACCACAGAATTTGCCAAATCATGATCCCATGAAAACCGATGCACTGGACAAATGCCTCGACTTTATTTTGAACTGGCAGTTTCTTGGGATAGAGGATCATCATGAGCTATTCTTAAAAGGCGATTCTTTCGGGGAATCTCACATTGAACCGGTGAGGAGGGAACTCGTTGAGAACCTTATCATGCTGGACCCTCAGCAACAGAACAATGTGATTGCCTTCTATGTGAACGAATTGAACAGGGTGGCATTCACTGACCTCTATAAAAATTTCGATAATCGTGAAAGTAATGATAGTCATGGGAACCGGTTAAAAGTAATAACGCCAACACCCAGGTATAAATCCGAAGACCCGTTTTTCTTTAGGATCTATCAATTGCATCTGCTTCTTTTTATAGAAATTGAAAAAGTCTGTAAGATCTATCATATTTCATTGAACAGAATACTGGAAGATCAGGGGATTGATCCGGATTCCTTATTTATCGATGTGCCGGAAGTAGCCGAAAAGAATCAGGATGAGCTTCCGGTCCCTGCGTTCAAACCCCATTTTCTGGAGGGATATGAACTGCAAATCTTCGATATCCTGAAGGATTTCTTTTCCGGGTCTGATCGTCCTGAGCTATTAAAACTTCTTAAAACAGGCGGAAATGCGGACAAGCCTCTCTTATTTATTGACAATGGATCCCTTTTAGCCGATGCGTTTAAGCAATTGTTTGATAGCGGGATAATCAACGGTTGCCAGAAGAACGTACTGGAAGATTGGATCAGTAAAAATTTCCGCTACCGGTTCAGGAATGATATCAAGGTTTTCACGAAAAGATATGTCGCTGATATCGTCTCCAGCAACAAGGATAAATGCCAGAGGCCTCTCCTAAATGTCAGAAAAGATAAATCCACCGGCGAATCTCTCATAATTAAGATCTAAAATCTTATACGGGTTTTGCATGTGTGGCCACTCACCGTATTGTAACCCTGCATAAGAAGCCTATACTATTGCTGCAAGTTTCACAAACAAAACTTGTAAGCAATGGAAATCACTTTTGAAAAACTACCGCAGGCCGTTACCCAGCTTATCGATAAGCTTGACGACATTGAACGGCTTTTACTTTCTCCCCTGACTGAACTTCTGTTTCTTTAGGCAAAGAAAACGAAGCAAAAAGAAAGCAATTGCAGGTGCGTAATCTCTTTCGGGAAATTAATAAAAACCATAAATGTACTATATTGCAAACATTATTATTATATTTGCACATAATATAGTACAACATGAATTCAAAGAAACAAGTTCTTTTCCCGAAGCACCAAAAAATGCTGGAGATTTTCGGCGAAAATGTCAAGCTGGCAAGGAAACGCCGTAAACTGACATCCCTTCAGGTTGCGGAACGCGCCGACATCGGACGCAATACGCTTTATCTCATCGAAAAAGGCAGTCCCAGCGTTTCCATAGGTGCGGTGTTCAATGTCCTCAGGGTACTGGGTCTTCAGGATGATTTTTTAAAACTTGCGGCTGATGATCAGTTGGGAAAAAAACTTCAGGATATCGAACTTCTTGGTAAAAAGTAAGCATGTCAATCGATAAAACCGACATATACGTTTATGCCCATTGGGCTGGGATGACAAAACCGGAAGTCATTGGAGTGTTATCAGCGCATCAGGGAAAAGGGCGAAAATCGTTCAGCTTTAAATACGACGAAGAATGGCTGAAAGGGAGAAAGTTGTTTCTGCTTGACCCGGACATCGGCCTTTATTCAGGGCCACAGTTCCCGCTACTAAAAGAAAACTTTGGGGTATTTCTTGATTCGATGCCGGATACATGGGGTAGAACATTGATGAGGAAAAGAGCTGCTCAACTGGCCAGGAGTCAAGGAAAAACTGCGCCTGTATTGCATGACATGGATTTTCTTCTTGGGGTTGCGGATGCCTGCAGAATGGGAGCCCTGCGTTTCAAACCCGATCCATCAGGGCCATTTATGGATGATGACACCCACTCTCCCATTCCACCCTGGACGTCCGTCGGGGAGTTGCAGCATATCGCAGGACTTGTCGAATCCGATAAGGATACCAGGGAACTGAATAAATGGCTCGTGATGCTTATGGCTCCGGGATCATCACTGGGTGGCGCAAGGCCAAAAGCAAATATTATAGATAAGAAGGGAAATCCCTGGATTGCAAAATTTCCATCGAAACTGGATACAATCGACAAAGCTAAATGGGAGTTCCTGGCCTACAAGTTAGCGCTTGTTGCCGGAGTCAACATGTCAGAATCCAGGATTGAAAAAGTAGCAGGAAATTATCATACTTATTTCACAAAAAGATTTGACCGGATATGTGGTGAGAGGATTCATTTCGCCTCTGCCATGACAATGACGGGGAACAATGAAGAGACGATCCGGGATAACCGGGCCAGTTATCTTGATCTATCGGCCTTCATCCAGGATCATGGAGGGAACATCAATAAGGATCTCAGTCAGCTTTGGCGAAGGATTGTATTTAATATTGCCATCTCCAATACCGATGATCACCTTCGCAATCATGGATTCATTATTGAAAACGACGTGTGGCGGTTAAGTCCTGCGTTCGATGTAAACCCCTCTATTGAAAAGGATGAGCTTGCGCTCAATATCGATGACAATAGCGGGATCCTGGATTTTAACCTGGCAATGAGTGTTTGTGAGTACTTCCGGCTGACTTCCATGGAAGCCCAGGTAATCCTTTCGCAGGTAAAAAAAGCAGTGAATAACTGGGAGAAAACGGCCAGGCAAATTGGAATCTCCAAAGGTGAGATGGAACTAATGCATTCAGCTTTCCGTTACTGACCGGAGACCTCTCCCAAGCTGAAATCCGGGAAAAAGAAGAAGTCCAGGTACCGGCCACAGGGTGTTTTCCTGTAAAAGCTTAGCAAAAAGAAACCCATCCGGCCACCGCACAGGTTGGCTCGAAATTTTCTGACAAAGTTACCTGCGAATATTCGTTCCGCTTAGCGGAACTTAAAACTGTCAAGGGCGACCTCCTTGTAGGAACTGTCGCTCGTTGAGTTCTTTCATTCCGTTGCAGGTGGAATGACCCTAACCCGTTGACATTATTTAGTATTCTCGGTGGATGCCGTTGGCGTAAAAAAATTCCATTAACCTCTAAATCAAACGCGTTATGAAAACTTACGCCACTACCGCTCAGCAGCAGTCGATCGTTGAGATCTTCACCGAACAGATGGATCAGATCTACTACCCAGGTTACACCGAGGACCTCATTGCTTCGGATCCCCTGAAGTTCGATTGGGAACTGAAAGAGTTCCAGGGGCAATTCTCTATAAGGCATTAATTGCCTCCAACCAGGCAGGCGGTTCCGATAAATCGGAACTGCCTGCTTTTTTTTATGCTTGCAGATGCTTGAGGATGTATATATGTGTCTTGTAGAATCTTGTACATATAAGAAAAAAATGGGGGCTGGTTAATTCATAATTATTTAACCAAATCTACTGCAAATATAAAAATATGCAGTACTTTTGGTTAAACATTTCATCCTATGCATCAATCACTTCTTGAACGGTTTAAACAAAATGGTGGGTTCCTCCGCACTGCTGATTCATTGTCGGCTGCTGAAAAATATCATCTTCGGAAACTAATAAAGGAAGGTATTGTTAGCATGGTGAAGCGAGGACTTTACCGACTGAATGATTCTCCCCGGGTTTTCCAGGAAGCAGAGGTAGCCAGGATGATTCCCAATGGAATATTCTGTACGTTCACAGCATGGTCCTATTACGAACTCACTACACACGTTTCAGCTGAATACCATATTGCCATCGCGAGAACCACTAAAATTGTTCTGCCGGTGTATCCCCCGGTAAAACTATATTATTATGGCATTGAAACTTTTGATATCGGGAAAACATCAGCAGAAATAAACGGATCATTGGTCAATGTCTACGACCTCGAAAGATCAGTCTGCGATGCCGTTAAATTCCGTAATAAAATTGGCACCGATCTGTTGAGTGAAATTCTTCATAATTATATCCGCCGGAAAGATAAGAACCTGGACAAGCTTCTGAAATATGCAACCGAACTCCGGATATCAAACACATTGAACCAACTTCTCCAGATAATACTATGACCAATACAGGGAAATCAATCCGCACACGCCTTCTTAACATTGCAAAGAAAGAAAATCTCTCCTTCCAGCTTGTGATTATTCGATACCTGCACGAGCGGCTATTATATCGAGTCTCACTTTCATTGTATGCCAACAACTTCTGCCTGAAGGGTGGCGTGCTGCTTTATGTCTATTGCAGGGAACAAACCCGCCCGACCCTGGACATTGACTTTCTCGGGACCAATATCCCCAATGAAATAGACTCCCTCAAATCAGCTTTCAGGGAAATCTGCTCAATCTACTATCCTCCTGATGCTGTTGTATTTGATAAAGGTTCCATCGTTGCCGAAGAAATCGCCGGCCAGGATGAGTACCCGGGCATTCGTTTATTTGTTACCGCAAATCTGGATACCATCTGTCAGCGAATTCAAGTCGATATAGGTTTTGGAGATATTGTCATCCCTGCTCCTGTTCAAATAAACTACCCTACATTATTACATGAATCGAAAATCCCTATTGTTCAGGCCTATTCACTTGAAACAGTTGTTGCCGAGAAATTTGAAGCCATGATCGATCTTTCCGTATTCAACAGCCGGATGAAAGACTTTTATGACATTTATCAGATCCTTATAACGCAACATCTCAACCCCAAAAACCTCGAAAAAGCCATCCGTGAGACTTTTCGCAATCGCAATACCATTTTTACTCCCGATCACGCCCTCTTTTCCAACACATTCCCAACCGACATTAATCGTCAACGGCAATGGAAAGCTTTTCTGGTCAAGAACCATCTTGATCAAACTATTAACTTTAATGAAGTTATTGGTAAAATAAACAATTCCCTTTTTCCAATCTGGAAACGGCTCCAATAGTCTTATGACATTTTGAAAAGAGAGCGTAAAAAGCAGGTGTAAATCCCCCTGTTGAATGCTTTTCTTATGCTCGCAGAATGCTTCGCATTTGGGGCACCTTTTGGGAAAAGTTGTAAAACCCACTCTCTCGTAAATCGAAATTCACAAAGTTATGCTCGTGAAAATATTATTTCGCTAAACACGACCTCCTTTAGGAACTGTCGCCTTTCAGGTTCATTCACCCCGAGTACTCGGGATGACCCAAATGTTTGCTTAAAATTTTCTACTCCGCATGGTCACGGCCGCAAATTTCATTTACTCACCGCGGCCAACGGCTGCATAACACTATTTAGCTATGAAAAAACCGATCATGAATCCGGACCTTGCCAAAGAAAACGGCAAACACTATGAAAACAGAATCCCTATGCGCCTGTGGGCCGAAGACGACCTGCCAAGCGAAAAGCTGCTTCTGAAAGGCGCTTTGAGTCTATCCTGCTGTTGAACAGGGCCAACCGGATCCTGAAAAAAGTACGTATCTCGGAGGGCGGGATTTCCGGCACGGTGGTGGATCCTAAGAAGATCTTCCAGATCTGCCTTGCCAACCATGCAACCTCCATCATTCTGGGGCATAACCATCCAAGCGGCAATACCCAGCCGAGCAAAGCGGATGAACAGATCACCCGAAAGATCAAGGAGTGTGGCGTATTACTGGATGTAGCCGTCCTGGACCACATCATTGTCGCCGACGATCGATTCTTTTCGTTCTCCGACGAGGGTCTCATATGAGGCCCTTTCCCTTCTTTCCGATTGCGTTTTTTATTGATCACGCCTTTGGTTTCCCGGCCAATTCCTATGCTAAGCTAACAGTCCCTTCCGGGATTCAGTTCCACTCATTCAAGGATTTTCCCGGCATATCCTCACCGCGTTCCGGTATTCCAGTTCCTCCTTGAGTGCCCCTCCAAGGCCTTGTTCTCACTTGCATATAAATTAACCTTAAAAAACTCAAAGCCATGAAGAAATTTGTAAAAAACTACATCGGAAAAGCCAAAAAAGTCGAAGGTCTTGAAATCATCAAAGTAAACCTGAAAATCGCCGATCTCGTCCAATTCGCTCACAAGTACAATGATCAAGACTACATCTCCCTGGAAATCGCCAAACTCCAGAATCCTGATAAGTTCGGTCATGATTACACCATCTATGTCAACCGTTTGGAAGAAGCTCATGTTGAAGAACCCGCTTCGGAGGCTGCTCCAAAGAAAAAATCCCACAAAGCTAAAGCTTCCATTGAGGGAACAGCGACAGATGCTCCGTTCTGAGACAGAAAGAGCTGAGTTTACAAGGGCTGATCTCGGATCGGTCTTTTTTTTTTCTCCTGGTGGAGAGGGCAAAGAAACGCGATCGTAGTTATACCAAGGATACAGGGTTACTCAAAATTCGATGCAAAGGTAAACTCATAAAAATGTCGTGTCACTAAACGCTGCCTCCTAAAGGAACTGCAGCCCTTCGGGTTCATTCAGATTCCGTTCCGGAATCGTGACCCGAACGTTTGTTCCAGAATTTTTATTCCGTTTGGTGCCAGAGCATAAATTTTTCAAACCCTGGCGTGCCAGATGCCAAAACAAGTCCGCAGGGCAGCGGCGACACATCATGACAAAACTAACGAACACCGCACCAAAGCCGGGCAACGGAAAACCATCTGCCGAAGAGATGACCGCGATCAAGACGGTTCTCAACCCTTCCGAAAACAAGACCGAAGAGAAGATGCCGGTCTTGAAGATCGAACCCGAGAAGCCGGTCATTACCGCTGTCGAGCCCCGCAAGGAGATGACGATCATGGAAAAGATCCTCAAGGTCGAAAACCTTCAGCTTGTCGTTGAAAAACGGGCCAAGCTGGTTCAGACACGCAGCGAACTGGAACGCTTCCAGACTTCTTCAAATGATTTCAACTGCTCCATGAGGCTGAATGATTCAGACGGAAACGTCTTCACAACCAGCTTCACCCCTGGCATTAAGAAAGTCATCGATTTCCTCAAAACATCATTCGATGCAAGCATCACGGAAGCTGAAAACAAGATCACCTTCTGAATCTTTTCCTTGCGTCAAGATTCCGGCGTTCAGGCTTAAGCCTGAACGCCATTTTTTTGTCCACTTTGGAGCTGACAAATGGGAAGTCAGTGCCATTCTGAAAAGATACATTTTAAAATAATAGGTAATTTGGCCTGATAAAACTCGTAAAGTATGTCCAAAGCATCTTCATTATATCGGTGGTATCTGATCATTCATAAGATGAAGGGAGAAAATGTGTTCCCGTCCAAGGAGGAGTTGAAAGAGTATTTAGAATTGAATGATTTTAAAACATCGACGCGGACGATTGACCGGGACCTGGCAGATATCCGGAACGTGTTTGGCATTGAGGTGAAGTGGGATGCAAACCGGCGGGGATATTATATTGACCGGGAGGAGAGCTGGGATTATGAGGGGATGTTGCGGTTGCTGGAGGTGTGTGTGACGGGGGATCTGCTGATGCAGACGATTGGTGAGGGAAAGGAGGCGCTGCGGTATGTGCTGTTTGATTCGAGCGGAGAGCTGAAAGGGATCGAGCTGATGGGGCCTCTGTTACAGGCGATTAAGTTGCACCGGTGTATTGCTTTCGACTATGCGAAATTCCGCGGGGGAACCACGGAGGACTTAGTGATGGAACCTTATGCCTTGAAGGAGTATCAGGGCCGATGGTATGTGGTGGGAACTATCAGGGGATCGGAAAAGGTATATGTATTTGGACTGGACCGGATCGAGAAACTGGACATACTGGTTAATCCATTTGTCCCGAGCAACAAGATAGATCCGACCCGGGAGTTCGATGAAATCATCGGGGTGACCCGACTGGAGGAGGAGCCAGAAGAGATGATCCTATCGTTCACCCCCCTGCAGGGAAATTACGTAAAGACCTTCCCCTGGCACCGGAGCCAGGAGATTCTCGTGGCTGATGAACAGGAGGTTCGGATCCGGATCCGGGTGATCCCGAATTATGAACTCACTCAGCGAATCCTGATGCAAGGGAGCAGCGTGGAGGTGATCAAGCCGGAGTGGTTGAGGGAAGAAATCAAGGATCACCTAAAATCGGCTATTGAGAAATATATATAGGTATGCCATGAATTGGCGAACTGATTTGTCAACTTTGTCTGAAAAAAGATGGAGATGGCAAAGCAGACAAAACAGCAGCAGTTTAAGGAAGATCTTACCGTTCGGATCCGGGAGAGGATGGAGATCCTGGAGAGGACCCGGATTCAGTTGAAACAGGAGTTTTTTGGGATTGACCGGGTGATCGATAAATAAATAAAATTTTCAAAATTTTCCTTATATTTGCACTCTGTAGGATTCATAAAAT
>Ga0163200_1000961_pt1 | contig 11221 bp, 7 predicted proteins | sample PL_2010_200m_FD_113535 | JGI IMG/M metagenome (GOLD analysis project Ga0163200, IMG submission 113535) | Freshwater microbial communities from Powell Lake, British Columbia, Canada to study Microbial Dark Matter (Phase II) - PL_2010_200m | ecosystem: Environmental > Aquatic > Freshwater > Lake ... | reverse complement strand
ATCGTGGTCGGCGGCGGCACCGGCGGCGCGCCCGCCGGCATCGGTGCGGGCCGGCAGGGGGCGCGGACGTTGTTGCTGGAGTATTTGCACGGCCTCGGCGGCATCGGCACGACCGGGTTCATCGCGTCGTATTACCACGGCAACCGGGTCGGGTTCACGAGGGAGATTGACAAGGGCGTCATCGAGCTTGGCGGCCCCGTGAACACGGACCGGAACTGGGACCCCGAACACAAAAGCGAATGGTACCGTCGCGAGTTGCGCAAGGCCGGCGTGGATGTCTGGTATGGCACGTTCGGCGCGGGCGCGCTCGTCGAGAACGGCCGGGTCATCGGCGTGGTCGTGTTGACGCCGCACGGCCGCGGCGTGGTGCTGGCGAAAGCCGTCGTTGACTCGACCGGCAACGCCGACATCGCGGCGAGCGCCGGCGCGGCGTGCCGTTACACCGGCGCGGGCGACATGGCGGTGCAAGGCACCGGGCTGCCGCCGCGCGAACTGGCCCAGCGTCACATCAACACCGATTACACGTTCGTGGACGACACCGACGTGTTCGACATCTGGCGCGCGTTGGTGACGGCCCGCGAGAAATTCCAGAAGGCGTACGACCTCGGACAGCTCGTTGACAGCCGCGAACGCCGGCAGATTGTCGGCGACACGACGCTCTCGCCGATGGACATGATCCTCGGTCGGACGCATCCCGACACGGTGGTGATCGCGCGGAGCAATTTCGATTCGCACGGCTACATCATTCATCCGATGTTTATGTTGCGTCCGCCGGACAAGGCGAGCATTGACGTGCATGTGCCGTGGCGTTGCCTGTTGCCGAAGGGAATTGACGGTGTGATCGTGACCGGCCTCGGCGTCAGCGCGCACCGCGATGCGATTCCCGTCATCCGGATGCAGCCCGATATCCAGAACCAAGGCTACGCCGCCGGCGTGGCGGCGGCGATGATTGCGAAGAAGGGTTGCGCGACGCGCGAGCTGGACATCAAGGCGCTTCAGCGTCATCTCGTGAAGGTGGAGATTCTGCCGGAGAGCGTGCTCACCGAGAAGGACAACTTCCCGTTGCCGAAGGAGAAGGTGGTCGAGGCGGTCAAGGCGGTGGCGGCGGATTTCAAGGGACTTGAGGTTGTGCTGGCGCAGTTTGACGAGGCGCAGCCGATGTTACGCGAGGAATACGCGAAGGCCAGCGACGACAAGACGCGGCTGACGTACGCCCACGTGCTCGGCATGATGGGCGATGCGACGGGCGCGGAGACGTTGGCCAAGGCTGTCGCGGCGACGGAGTGGGACAAAGGCTGGAACTATAAAGGCATGGGCCAATTCGGCATGTGCGTCAGCCCGCTCGACAGCCAGATCATCGCGCTCGGCCGGACGAAAGACAAACGCGCGCTCGCGCCGATCATCGAGAAGGTGAATCAACTGACGGTGACGAACGAGTTCTCACATTTCCGTGCTGTGTCGCTGGCGTTGGAGGCGCTCGGCGACAAGCGCGCAGCGAAACCGCTGGCGGCGTTGCTCCGCAAGGAAGGCATCGCCGGGTACGCGCAGACCAACATCGCAGCGGCGCTGGAGAAAGTCATGCCGAGCGGTACCGACAACACACGACGGAACGAGCAGTTGATCGAGTTGTACGTCGCGCAGGCGCTGTATCGTTGCGGCGACAGCGGCGGTGCCGGCGAGAAGATTCTCCGCCAGTACGCGCAGGACCTTCACGGCCACTACGCGCGCCACGCGCAGGCGGTGTTGAACAAATGAAGATTACTCTCCGACTGCTCGTCATCCTCGCATTCGCGGCCAGCGTTCACGCAGCCAAGCCGCAGCCCAACGTGCTCTTCATCGCCATTGACGACCTCAACGACTGGGTCGGCTGCCTCGGCGGTCATCCGCAGGCGCGCACGCCGAACATGGACCGGCTCGCCACGCGCGGCACGCTGTTCGCCAACGCCCACAATCAGTGCCCGCTTTGCAATCCGTCCCGCACCAGCCTCATGACCGGCCTGCGGCCGTCCACCACCGGCGTCTATGGTCTTGCGCCCGGTTTGCGCGATGTCGAGTCGCTCAAGAACCACGTCACACTGCCGCAGACGTTCACGCGCGCGGGCTACACGACGTTCACTTGCGGCAAGGTTTATCACGACGGCTCGATCAAGCCGAAAGACCACGCCGCCGAGTTCAATACCTGGGGTCCCGCGCCCGGCATGCCGAAGCCGCCCAAGCCCTTCGCAAAACTGCCCGAGCCGCGCCACCCGGCGATGGACTGGGGCGTGTTCCCTGAAAAGGACGAGGACAACGCCGACTACAAGATCGCCAGCGCCGCCATCGAGGCCCTGCAGACCGCGCCGAAAGACAAGCCGTTTTTCGTCGCGTGCGGATTCCGCCTACCGCACGTGCCGTGCTACGCCTCGCAGAAGTGGTTCGACCTTTACCCGGAGGACAAGGTCATCCTGCCGCCGGTGCTCGACAACGACCGCGACGACACGCCGCCGTTCTCGTGGTATCTGCACTGGATCCTGCCCGAGCCGCGCCTGAAAACGCTGAAGGCATTGAACGAATGGCGTCCGCTCGTGCGCGCCTACCTCGCCAGCACGGCGTTCATGGACAGCCAGCTCGGCCGCGTGCTCGACGCACTCGACGCCACCGGCCGGGCCGACAACACCATCGTCGTGCTCTGGACCGACAACGGCTGGCATCTCGGCGAGAAGCTCATCACCGGCAAGAACACGCTTTGGGACCGTTCGACGCATGGGCCGCTCATCTTCGCCGGGCCGGGCATCGCCAAGGGCGCGAAGTGCAACCGGCCCGCCGAGTTGCTCGACATCTTCCCAACACTGCTGGAATTGGCCGCCTTCCCCGTGCGGCCCGACCTCGAAGGCCACAGCCTCTTGCCGCAGCTCAAGAACGCCAACGCGCCGCGCAAATGGCCGGCGATCACCACGCATAACATCGGCAATCACGGCATCCGCACCGAGCGCTGGCGTTACATCCGCTACGCCGACGGCTCGGAGGAACTCTACGACATACAGGCCGATCCGAACGAGTGGACCAACCTCGCGAAGGAATCGAAATACGCCGACGTGATCCACGACCTCGCCCGCTGGCTGCCGAAGGTGAACACGCCGCCCGTCCCCGGCAGCGCCCATCGCATTTTGGAGCAGAAGGATGGCGTCTGGTACTGGGAAGGCAAACCTATCGACCCAGCGCAAAAAGAAGATTAAGAGCGCCAAAGAAAACCGGCGGCAGGGATGAGCCGACGGCTCGTCCACGGTAACTCCATCTCATGATGGAAACGGACTTTCAAACCCAAGCGCAGAACGCATCGCCAGAAGAAAAGTCCTCCACGCAATTTCACCGGCCGATGATAATGCTTGCCAAATGCTATCACACTTTGCAAAGTGTGAGTATGACCGCTGTACACAAACTGCACCCCACCCTTTGGCGCACGTGTCGCGTGCTCGCCAACCGCAACCGCTTGCGCATCTTCGGCTGCCTGCTGCAACAGCCCGACCAAACCGTGACAGCGGTATCCAATCGGTTGCACCTGCCCGTGGCCGTGACCAGCCAGTACTTGCGCGCGTTGGAAGCGCGCAGTCTTCTGGTCGCCCGACACAAGGGTAGTTTTGTGTCGTATCGTGTCAGCGATGGCGAGACGGCGGGGGTGGTTCAACCACTCGTGACGGCGCTGCGCGTTGTCTTTCAACGCGAACGTGATCCCATCAGGATCGTCTTTAAACTGGCCACGGCGTTTACCCATCCCCGTCGTGTGGCAGCCGCTCAGGCGCTGGCGGGGGGCGCACAGACGCTTTTGGAACTGCAGGACCGCACGGGCATATCCATCCCCGCCCTGATGCGTCATTTGGCGAAGCTGGAAGCGCGTGGTTTTATGGTGCGCGGCAACAGAACGTACAGTTTGGTTTCCCAACGTGCTCCTTTGCCTCGCGTGCTGGCAGCCATGGCTTGTGAATGACTGACGTGCTGATTATCACACTTTGCAAAGTCTGATCATACCCCTTAATTGCGTGTGGCTCTCGGGAATGGGTTCTGGCTGCTTTGGCTGCGCTGTGAAAATTGTGTTTGGTTGCGACTGGGCGGAGTTCGGGTAGAATCCTGTCGCCATGTTTAATCTTCATCGCAGTCTCATCGGCGCGCTGCTGACGCTCGTGTTCGTCGGCTGTGTCGCTGCCGCGCCGCAAACCAACTTTACTCCTCGCCAGCCGGCGACAGAGAAGACGTTCTCGATGCCGGAACAAATCCGGAGCTTTGAGGCGGACGAACGCGGTGTCGGAAGTTTCTACGATCTGCCGTGGTCGGAGGCGCGTTGGCAACGGCTGGAGAAATTGTACAAGGCGTGGCAGACGCGGCTGGGGTCGGTTGACTTCGACGCGCTCGACCAGCCGGGACGCGTGGATTATCTGCTGTTGCGGAACGAACTCGATTCATCTCTCGCCGAAATTGCGCGCGACCGGAAACGGCTGGTGGAGATGGACGCGTTGTTGAAGTTCCGCGGCATAATCCTCGAACTGGAACAGGCGCGCTGGCGCGGTGGCGTGGTGGACGGCCGGGCGGCGGCAGGCAAAGTCGCCGAGGTCGCGAAGCTGGCGAAGGAGGCGAAGGAACGCATCGAGAAGGCGGCGAAGGCGAAGAAGGACGAGGTCGCCCCGGCGCTGGCGTTGCGGGCGGCGGGTGCGGCGAACGAGTTGCGCGGGACGCTGAAGCGGTGGTTCGAGTTCTACAACGGGTTTCAGCCGGAGTTTTCGTGGTGGGTGAAGACGCCGTACGGCGAGGCGGGCAAGGCGCTGGAGGAGTACGCGAAATTCCTGCGCGAGGAGATCGCCGGACAGAAAGGCAAGGACGAGGACCCGCTCGTCGGCGAGCCGGTTGGCGCGGAGGCGTTGGCGGAGGCGATCCGGTTCGAGTGGCTGCCGTACTCGACGGAGGAGTTGATTGCCATCGGCGAACGCGAGCTGGCGTGGTGCGAGGGCGAAATGCGGAAGGCGGCGCGCGCGATGGGTTGCGGCGACGACTGGAAGGCGGCGCTGGCGAAAGTGAAGGCGGATTTTGTGCCGCCGGGCGAGCAGGACGAATTGGTGGCGCGGACGGCGCGCGAGGCGATCGAGTTCACGAAGAAACACCGTTTCGCCACCGTGCCGGCGCTTTGCGAGGAGACCTGGCGGTTGACGATGATGTCAACGGAGAAGTTGAAGACGATTCCGTACGCGGCGTACAGCGGGCAGAACATGATGGTGGCGTACGCGAACGCGGAGATGAAACAGGACGACAAATTGATGGTGATGCGCGGCAACAACCGCGCGTTCACGCACCTGACGGTGTTCCACGAGCTGATCCCCGGTCATCACCTCCAGCATTTCCAGACCGCGCGGCACAACCAGCACCGGCACGGGTTCGGCACGCCGTTCTACGGCGAAGGCTGGGCGTTGTACTGCGAACTACGGTTCTGGGACCTTGGCTGGGCGCGCACGCCGCAGGAGCGGATCGGGATGCTGTTCTGGCGGATGACGCGCGCGGCGCGGATCATCGTGACGTTGAAATTCCACCTTGGCCGGATGAAACCGGGGGAGATGGTGAACTTCTTTGTCGAGCGCGTCGGCCACGAGCGGCTCGGCGCGACGAGCGAGATCCGCCGGTTCATCGGCCACGCGCCGCCGTTGTATCAGGCGGGCTACCTGCTCGGCGGACTGCAACTGCGGACGCTACACGACGAGTTGAACCTGCCGGACCAGCAGTTCCACGACGCCGTACTCAGTCACGGGCCGATTCCAATCGAGTTGCTCCGCGACGAACTGCGTCAGTTGCCGGTGACGCGTGACGCAAAGCCGTCGTGGCGGTTTGCCGATCCGAAATAGCGCCGGGTGTATTAACGCACTACCACCATTGTAGCCGCGAGCCTGCTCGCGGCGGGTGCTGGGGTCGCCTATTTCCCGAAGGCCGCGAGCAGGCTCGCGGCTACAATGCACTGAAGAAGTTTCCGCCTTCGCCAAGGCTTCGGCGGACAAGCCGGTCTTGTTCCGGCAGCGTGGTGTGCTATCATTCCACTCATGAACAAGAACGTTGGCCGTCGCAGTTTTCTGAAGAAATCGCTCGGCGTGGCTCTCGCGGCACCGTTGGCGATGAGCTTGGAGGAACAGGTATTGCTCGCGCAGACGCAAGCGCCCCCCGCCAAAACAAAACCCGCCACGTTCGGCTCGATGCCCAACGGCAAGATCGGCAAGGCGCAAATCAGTCGCCTCATCTGCGGCGGCAACCTCATCGGCGGCTGGGCACACAGCCGCGACTTGGTTTACGTGTCAGCGTTGCTGAAGCATTATTTCACCGACGAGAAGATCATGGAGACGTGGGCGTTGTGCGAGGAGCACGGCGTCAACACCATGGTCGCATACTCGCTGGATGTGCGCGCGATTGAACTGTACCGAAAATATGTCAAGCAGGGTGGGAAGATACAGTACCTCGCCCAAATCAAGCCGGACGAGGACAACCTGGAAACCGTTGTGCGCAAGGCGGTGGACGACGGCGCGGTCGGCGCGTTTCTGCTCGGCAACATCGGCGATCTGTGGGCCCGCGAAGGGCAATTGACCCGCATCGGCGCGCTCATTGACGTCATCAAGGACCACGGCCTCATTGCCGGCGTCGCGGGGCACGAGTTGCGCACGGTCCGCGAGGTCGAGAAGGCGAAGATCGAGCCGGATTTTTACATGAAGACGCTCCACCACACCAACTACTGGTCCACGCGCCGGCCCGACCAGAACAAGGAAGTCATAGACAACTATTCCGCGGACAACTACTGGTGCATGGAGCCGCAGGAGACCGTCGAGTACATGGCCGCCGTCAAACGCCCGTGGATCGCCTACAAAGTCCTCGCCGCCGGCGCGATCCGTCCGCGCGACGGATTCCGTTACGCCTTCGCCAACGGCGCCGATTTCGCGCTGGTCGGGATGTTTGATTTCCAAGTCCGCGAGGACGTCGAGATCACCAAGGCCGTCCTTTCCCAACAGCAAAAGCGCGCCCGCGCTTGGATGGCGTAAGATGCGCGTGCTGGTCGCGCTGTTGGCGACGGCAGCCACCTGCTGCATGGGCAGCGACGGCGGCAGGAAGCTGGCCACGGCGCCAAACGTCGAAGGCGTGGTGTTGCTCCTGCAAGGCGATTGGACGGCGGATGTGGTGGAGACATTTCACAAGGTGCCGTGGCTCGATGCGGCTTCGATCCGTTTGAAGTGGTCGGAACTGGAACCGCGCGACCAGGAGTTCAACTGGGCCCCGTTCGACAAGCTGCTCGCCGAGGTGAAGAAATACAACGCCGCCCATCCCAGCGCGCGGCGCACGCTCCACATCCGTCCCATGGGCGGTGTGCACTGTCCGCGCTGGTTCGAGCAGGCCGGCGTGCGGTTCTACGACACGACCCATCGCATCGGCAAGAACCGCAATACGCCGCTTCACATTCCCTTGCCCTATGACAATCCCGAGTTCCTCAAGCAACTTCGGCAGCTTTATCGGGCGATGTTCGACCGTTACCACAACGAGCCGCTGGTAACGGTCTATCACGGCACTTGGTCGGCGGGGCCGTGGGACGAGGTTTTTCATCCACAACCCGGCGAACCGATGCCGCCGGAGTACACACCGGAAAAGTTTGTGAGCGGCATGGTCGAGCAACTCGACGTGCTCATCGAGGAATTCTGCCTCAAAGGCAAAGTGGCCGAACTGCCTTACTCCGGGAAATATCCGCCGAAGGAGCGGATCAACATCACCGGCCCGCTCACCGCCCGCATCGTCGAGCGGCTTGGCCGGCGGACGCCGTATCTGTACATCCAGAGCAACGGCTGGGGACAGACCACCGACGGCAAGCAAACGGTCTCCTGGGGCCACGAACGCGATATTGCCGATGCGCGCGGCCAGGTCAACCTCGCGTTTCAGGCGCTCGGCACCAACAAAAGCGGCGGCTGGTTTCCGCAGGGCGATTGGATTCCACTCGTGGAACTGGCGAAACAATACGACGCGGCCTATCTGGAGATTTACGCGCCTGACTTGATGCCGCTCGACACAGCGCATCACATCGTCGAGGCCTTTGCCGATTTCCACCAGTGGCTGAAACAACGGAATCGCGCGTCGCGGCCGTAGATCAGCCAGAGTGTGTTCCATATTTCCCGTGACCGAATTGGATGAGGAAACAAAGATGGCGATGGTGTATGCTTCGCTTCGGATGAAAACATTCCTTCTTGTTCTGTTTGGCTTCCATGCCGTGGTATGCGCCGCCGAGTCAGGCGCGCCGCCGGCAAAGGAGCGGCGGCTGGATTACAGGATCGTTATCACGGGCGGCGAAATGCTCCACGGCGTTTATCCGGACGCGCACACGCATTTCCTGACACGCACGCTGCATCCGCTGGGCGTGCATTGTGTCGGCTCAATGATCGTGGACGACGTGCGAGAGAAGATGCTCGATGTGCTTCGCTTCGCGACAAACGGCGTTGGCCTGGTGATCGTGACCGGCGGGCTGGGGCCGACACCGAACGACATCACGCGCGAGACACTCGCCGGGTTCACCGGCATCCCGCTGTCCGAGAACGCCGATGTGGTCGCGGGCATGGAACGGCGCTTGAAGCAACCGAAGCAGCAACTCCGCGCGAATCTGCTCCGCCAAGCGCAGGTGCCCACGCGCGGTGGTTACTTGAAGAGCGTCAACGGCACAGCGGTCGGCCTGGTGTTTGAGACGGATTCGACGGTCATCGTCGCGCTGCCGGGGCCGCCGCGCGAGTTGCAGGCGATGGTGGTCAATGAACTGGTGCCGTATCTGCGCCGGCGATTTGGCGTGCGACCGTTGGGCGCATCGTTGACGCTGCGGTTTGTCGGGGTGGGCCAGTCACAGATTACCCAGACCATCAAGGATCACATCGCGGTGCCGGCGGAGGTGAGCATCACATCGCTGTTCGAGGGTGGCCGTGTGGATTTCACTTTCAGCCTGCCATCGTCCACGCCGGCGGCTGAAGTGACGCTGGCGCGGTTGAAGGAACAAATCCGCGGCCGGCTCGGCGAGTATTTGTATGCCGACGACGGCTCGTCGTTGGAGGATACCGTGATCAGAAAACTTCAAGCTGCGGGTGGCACGCTCGCGTTGGCGGAGGTTTGCACCGGCGGTCAGTTGGCGGCGCGACTCAACAGCGTCGCGGGCGCGCCGAAGGTGTTGGCTGGAGCTTACGCTGCGCCGACGGAGGAAATTCTGGCGCGATTGCTCAAAGCTCAGTCCGACCCGAGTGCGAAGGAACTGGCGCTCGCTGCAGCGCAACGGACGCAAAGCGCCTGGGCGCTGGCCGTGGGTCAACCGCAGGAGGCTGACGGCGCGAAGTGGGCATGGGCTGCACTGAAGTCACCCAAAGGTGAGATAGCAACGCAGCGGTTGGCGGTGCGCGGTTCCGACGACGAGGCGCGCGCGCAGTTGGTGACGCAACTGCTCGACTTCCTGCGGCGACAATTGGCTGTGATGCCGACACCGGCGCGTTGACGTGTGTGCGACTCAGCGGCGGTGAACGTGAACAGAACCTGCTCTTGCATTCGGTTCTGCTGCTCGCTATATCCGAGGGCAGGAGATCACCATGAACCGTCGTGAGTTTATTCGTAACTCTGTCCTCGCCACCACCGCGTTGGCCGCCGGCACCCGCCTGACAGCCACGCCCGCCAATCCAGCTCCGAAGGGGATGTTGCCGATGGGGAAGATCGGCAAGTTGAACATCACCCGTCTGATTCTGGGCGGAAACCTTTTGACCCGCGTCCAACATGCCCACGGCCTGAGGTATCTCTCGAAGCTGGTCAAATCGTACAACACCGATTCGAAGGTTCGCGAGACGATTGAACTGGCCGAGGCGAGTGGCATCAACACGCTCTCCGTCAATATCACACCAAGCGTCTGCAAGACCCTCAACGATCACCGCAAGAACGGCGGCAAAATCCAGTGGATTCTCTACACAACCAGCAGCATCGAGGAGTTTGACACGTACCGCGACGAACTTCACCGGATGGCCACGGACGGCGCCGAGGCGATTTACATCTGGGGTTGCCATGCCGACGTGTACGCCGTCCAGGGAAAACTCGGCGTGCTCGCCAAGGCAGTCGAGGAAATCAAACTGCTCGATCTGCCTTGCGGCATGGGCGCACATGATTTGCGCTCCATTCAAGCCGTCGAGAAGGCCGGGATGCCGGTGGATTTCTACATCAAGACGTTGCACCATCACCGATACCACAGCGCGCCGCGGGCCGGGGAGGCCACGCATGTTGTTTCTGAAGAGCCGGGGTACTGGTGCAAGAATCCCGAGGAAACCATCGCGTTCATGAAGGATGTCGCCAAACCGTGGATCGCCTTCAAGGTCATGGCTGCCGGCGCGATCCCGCCGAAGGACGCATTCCCGTACTCGTTCAACAACGGCGCCGACTTCATCCTGGCCGGTATGTTTGACTTCGATGTCGAGGACGACTGTCAGATCGCTCGCGATGCCTTTGCCAAATGCCAGACCCGGCCACGTCCCTGGCGCGCATGAAAGTTTTTCTCTCCGCCGCCGGTTCGCTGCTGGCAATTTCCGCCGCCATCGCATCCGCGCCGTGGCATCATCCGCTCTATCTTTCCAACGGCGGCTACTGGCCCCAGCGCATGGTCGTCACCATCGAAAACACCTCTGATGTCGCCGTCGCGGGCGAGCCGGTCGGTGTGCCGGTCGGCGCGTTGGCGGGTCAGCGCGCCGAATCCTTGCGCGTTTGCGACGCGGCGGGCGTGGAACTGTTGTTCGATGCCAAACGCACGGGCGTCCTGTCCTCCAACGACGTCGTGTTCGTGCCCGCCGATTGCGCGGCGAAAAGTTCGCAGACCATCTATCTCTACGCCGGCAATGATGCTGCACTGCCGGTGCCGGACTTTTTCTCCAGCGGATTCATCAACGGCAATTTCGAGGACAGCACCACCGGCTGGAAGAGCGTCGAGACCGACGCACAACACTTGGCGACGCATGAAACAACCGGCGGGCGCAACGGCGGCGGGTGCGTGAAGGTCGAGGTCGTGCCGGGCGCGGAGCCGACCTGGGTGAAATGGAACCAGACTGGCATTCCTGTCTCTGCCGGGCGCAGCTACCGGTTTACCGGTTGGGTACGCGCGGAGAACGTCGTCGGCAGGGCGGGCTGGTTCCTGCACGTCAACGGCGACAAACCGATGCTGCTCGGCCCAGTCCTCGAT
>Ga0163200_1000960_pt1 | contig 11225 bp, 10 predicted proteins | sample PL_2010_200m_FD_113535 | JGI IMG/M metagenome (GOLD analysis project Ga0163200, IMG submission 113535) | Freshwater microbial communities from Powell Lake, British Columbia, Canada to study Microbial Dark Matter (Phase II) - PL_2010_200m | ecosystem: Environmental > Aquatic > Freshwater > Lake ... | reverse complement strand
TCGAACTCATCGTTGATGAGATACACCTCCCAGGCTTCTTCGACCTGGATTTCGACCTCCTCGAAGTTCAGCCAGGTGCGCGGCTCGTGCTTGAGGATCCAGGTCGCGTAGGCCTGGAGAGCGACTTCCAAATTTGCGGATGCGGCGTTTGCATCCTTGCCATAGGCGAAGCAGCCGGGATGTTCGAGCGCATAAGCGACGGAACGCCCTTCGTTATTGTTTTCGATACCGACGCGAAAGATCATATTGGCCTCCTGCAAGCCATTTACGCCACTAATCAGGCACTTTTGCCAGGCTTGTCCGCTCTGACAGCCAACCAGCGCATGAGGAACACGATCAAAACAGCCGGCGCAATGAAGAACAGCAGCACGAGAAAGTTTATGACCAAAGAGTAAGAACCTTCGGCAATGAACGTGCGGATTACACTTGTGAACAGCATTGACCAGAAAAATGAAACGACCAGTGTCAGATAGAACAAAACCCTAAGAAAAGCCGCCAGGAGGCTGTGCATTTTATATAGTAAAAAGAAGCGCTGAAGGAAGCTCCCGGACTGGGGCGAAACCTTGTCAATTTTCCGCAAATCCTCTTCCACTGATTTCTTGATCGCCGATAGCTCCCCGGCTGCACTTTGCCGGATTTGCGCCAATTCTTCCGCATCTCCCAGCGCGGCGTTTTGGGCTGATAGATAGGCATTGATAAAATCCACCCTCTGCTTCGCCAGTGTCACGATCCGGCCGCGCTTCGGGCTTAGGCTGCGATTGCCGAGCCAGGCGATCAGCGTGGTAATGATAATGGGAAGGAAACTTCCCAGGATGGTGAGGAGAAGGTCATCTGTCATTTGGACACCTCCATCTGGCTAACCATACCGGTTCATGAACTTTTCCATCCGATGCAATGCCTCTTCGATTTTTTCATACGCGGTTGCGTAACAGCAGCGCACAAAGCCCTCGCCTCCGGGACCGAAGGCATTGCCCGGTACAACAGCTACGTGCTCCTCCCGCAGCAATTTTTCGGCAAAGGCCTCGTCGTCCATGCCCGAGGCGGAAATCCTGGGGAAGGCATAGAACGCGCCGCGCGGCTCGAATGTGGTTAGACCGAGGCGGTTGAGGCCGCCCACTATGAGACGGCGGCGGCGGTCGTACTCGGCCAGCATTTCCTGCACGTGCGGTTCGCCGCTTTTCAACGCCTCGATGGCCGCTCTCTGTGCGATGGTCGGCGCGGACATGATGGTGTATTGGTGGATGCGCACCAGGCCCTTGATGATCTCGGCCGGCCCGGCCGCGTAGCCGATGCGCCAGCCGGTCATGGCGTAATCCTTCGAGAAGCCGCCCAGCAGCACGGTGCGCTTCTGGATGCTCTCGCCCAGCGCCGGGACGCAGACGTGCTGGAAATCGTAGACCAGCCGGTCGTAGATCTCGTCCGAGACCAGGATCAGGTTGCGCTGCTCGGCGATTTTGGCGACCTCGTTCAGGGTCGCGCGCGCCGCGACCGCGCCGGTCGGGTTGCTCGGATAGCCGACGAAGATCAGCTTGGTGCGCGGCGTGATGGCGGCGCGCACGCGCTCAGGGTCGAGCTGGAAGTTGTCTTCCATCCGGCTGGGGATTTCGACCGGCACGCCGCCCGCCAGGATCACCTCCGCCTGGTACGAGACGAAGCACGGCGTGGGGATGATGACCTCGTCGCCCGGGTCGAGCAGGGCGGTCATGGTCAGGTAGAGCGCCTCGGAGACGCCGACCGTGATGATGATCTCGCTCAACGGGTCGTATTTCACGCCGTAGAGTTTCAGCAGGTGGCTTGCCAACGCCTGGCGGAGTTCCAGGATCCCCGCGTTCGAGGTGTAGTGCGTCTCGCCGGCTTCCAGGGCGCGCCGGCCGGCGTCCATGATCGGCTTGGGCGTGGTGAAATCCGGCTCGCCGATGCCCAGCGAGATGACATCCTTCATCGTGGCGGCAATATCGAAAAACTTGCGGATGCCCGAGGGTTTCAGCCCGGCCACCCGCTTCGCAAGGTAACGCATTTCAGCGACTTGCTGCATTTATCCTCCTCAAGGTTGGTGGATGCGCCACTCGTCGTGCAATTCGCCGTAGAACAGCTCGAAGATTTGCCCGTCGGCTGTTTCGACGCGGAAGCACTTCGCGCCGGGAATTCGCCAGCGCGCCAGGACTGCCGCGATCTCCAGCCGCTGCCCCTCCCACGTCAGGGCGATGGGCTTCTCGGCGTACTCGTACTCGGAATGACACTCGACTATTTCGCTCATGATCGTAGGGCGGGTTTTCGCGAAGCACCCCCGAAGGGGGCTTACCCGCCAGGATGGGCGGAATGGAAATCCGCCCTACAATTTGATAACAGAATCGTCTCCAACATTCAAAATCATCGGCTGGCCCTCTGCGCCACGTCCCTCGACTTGGGCCTGCCGGCCGATAAACGAGCCGCTCAAGGCTGCCGCGCTCACCGTTACCCCCGCCTCGAGGATGCTGTTCTCGATCTTGCTGTCCGTGATCTTGCACCCCGCGCCGATGGAGACGTGCGGCCCAATCGTCGAGTTGCTTATCTCGGCCGTCTCGTGGATGAACACTGGCCGGTTGATCTCGACATCTTCGCAAACGTGATTGGCTGAATTTTCGCGTCCGTGCTCCAACAGGTAGCGATTCGTTTCCAGCGTGGCCTCTATCGTGCCGCTATCCAGCCAGACGGAGACTTTCTGCGTGCGGAACTGTGCCCAGCGTTCGAGCATGATGTTGATGGCGTCGGCCAGGAAGAACTCGCCTTTCAGGGATGTGCCGCGCCGCATTTGCTCCTCGATAGCAGAAATCAAATCCTCGCCGCGTTTGAAATAGTAGCAACCGACGACGGCCAGGTTGTTTTCCATTGTTTGCGGTTTCTCGATCAACCGCGTCACTTGGCCTGCTTTGTCCACTTCCGCCACGCCGAAGCGGCGCGGATCGGGCACGGCCTTGACCCAGGCCACGCCGTCGAGAGTCTCATTTGCCAGGAAGGAGAAATCGGTCTCGATCAGCGTATCCGAGAATACCATCAGCATTGGGCCGCTCAGGTGCTGGCGCGCCAAGTATAGAGCGTCCGATTGGCCGCGCATGACTGACTGCACGACGTAATGTGCCTTCAGCTTCGGGTAGTTTGCCTGCATGAAAGCCGGGATTTGGAGCTCGCCCAGGTACGGCCCGACGATGAAGATGTATTCGATTTTTTGGGGATGGGGAACAGTATCGAACATCTCCAGCAGGTGGTCGAGGGCGGTCTTGCCTGCCAGGCTGATCAAAGGCTTGGGCTTGCTCCAGGTCTGCGGCCTCATGCGCGTGCCCCAGCCAGCGGTCGGAATGACTATTTTGAGGTTCATAGCTCTATTGTACGGCAATTTGGCAAGGAGTGCGAAGTTTCACATTCGATTGATAACCGGTCACTGATTACTCTGAGATTCGCAGATGTAGGGCAGGTATCTTACCTGCCGTCAGCCAGCCAGTCGGCGGGTAAGATACCCGCCCTACGGTATTATCTTGAGATTCGCCAGCGAGGCGGCGAGTCTCTTGATGCCAACGCTTTCGAAAACAACATCCACCGTCTCATCATCATCCTGGATTCTACTGGTCAAAACGATGCCCTCGCCCCAGGTGGGGTGCTGGACGCGCATCCCAGCGGCGAACGCGGCTCGTTTAACGGCGGCAGGCTCAGGCGCGGAAGGTGTCCGCCAGGATGGGGTGTCGGAAAAACGCTGGGAGCGGCGTCCGGCCCGGGATCTGCCGTTCAGCAGTTCGGGCGGGATGTCATCCAGAAAACGGGATGGATAGGTCTCTTCGGCGTAGCCGCGCCCACCGCGTCGCAGGCAGCGGATCAGGTAGAGCCGGTCTTTGGCGCGCGTGATGCCGACGTAGAACAGGCGGCGCTCTTCTTCCATCGCTTCGGGTTCGTCGAACGAACGGCTGTGGGGCAGGATGCCATCGTCCAGGCCGACGATGAAGACAACGCCGAATTCCAGGCCCTTCGCGGCGTGGAGGGTGAGCAGCGTGGGGGCGTTCTGGCCTTCGGTCAGGGTGTCCTGGTCGGAGATGAGGGCCACGTTTTCGAGAAACTCGGTCAGGGGGCGGGACTCGTACTCGACCGTCAGGCGGCGCAGTTCCTGGACGTTCTCCCAGCGCTCGGCGCCCTCCTCCGTGCCGTCGTCGAGAAATGCTTTGTAGTTGATGTCGGCGGCGATGCGGTCGAACAATTCGGTGACGGTGGCGCGCACCGCCTCGGCGCGCCAGTTGGCGAGCAGCGCGCCGAAATCGGCCAGCGGCAGGACGGCGCGGCCGGTAAATTGCGGCCAAAAAGGAGACGCGTCGCCGCGTGCCAGGTCGAACAGCAGCGCGCTCGGCGAAACGTTCGCCCCACGCGCATTGGTGTGCAGGGCGAGCAAGGATTTTTCGCCGATGCCGCGCGGCGGGACGTTGATGACGCGGTCTAGCGAGACCTCGTCAGCGGGGTTGTGCACCAGGCGCAGGTAAGCGATGATGTCTTTGACCTCCCGCCGTCCATAAAATCGCTGCGCGCCGACCAGCCGGTAGGGCAGGCGGGCAGCCAGGAAGGCCTCTTCGAGCAGGCGGGATTGGGCGTTGGTGCGGTACATCACCGCGCAATCCCCGGCCTCGTACTGTTTGCTGGCGACCAGTTGAACGATGCTGTCCACCACGAAGGATGCCTCGCCGTAATCATCGTTGGCCTCGTAGTAGAAGAGCCGCTCGCCCTGGCCGCGCTCGGTGAAGAGCTTCTTGCGGCGGCGATGCGGAGCGCGGTCAATGACCGACATGGCGGCATCCAGGATGGTTTGGCGGGAACGGTAGTTCTGTTCGAGAAGGATGACCCGGCAATCGGGATAATCTTTTTCGAAGCGGAGCACGTTCCGGTAATCGGCACCACGCCAGCGGTACACCGATTGGTCCGGATCTCCCACGACGAAGATATTATTGTGCACCGAGGCCAGGTGTTTAAGCAGCACGTATTGCGCGAAATTCGTATCCTGGAACTCGTCCACCAGCACATGCACAAACCGTTTGGCATACTTCTCGCGCACGGCGGGGAATTCCGAAAGCAGGTGCGCCGTCCACAGCAGCAGGTCGTCGAAGTCCACCGCGTTGTTTTGTTTCAGTAATTCCTGATAACGCGCATAAATGCGTTTCACCACCTCGTCGCGATAGGTCTGGACGGGGTAGTCTTCGGGGAAGATCAGATCGTTCTTGGCGCGCGAGATCGCCCCATGCACCGCAGGCGGCCGGTAGGTTTTGTCATCCAGGTTCAGGTCGCGGATGGCGGCCTTGACCACCCGCTGCTGGTCGTCTTCATCGTAAATGACGAAATTGGAGTCAAAGGGAAGATTATCTGCCTCGCGGCGCAGCAGGCGGGCGCAGGTGGCGTGGAACGTTCCCAGCCACAGGCCGTTGGTGGCCTCCTCGCCCAACAGTCCGCGCACGCGGCCTTCCATCTCCCGCGCCGCTTTGTTGGTGAACGTGACCGCCAGCATCTGGTAGGGACGCACGCCCTCGTAGCCGATCAGATAGGCGACGCGCTGCGTCAGCACGCGTGTCTTTCCGGACCCGGGGCCGGCCAGCACCAAAACAGGCCCGCTGCCAACTGTCACAGCCTGGCGCTGCTGGGGGTTGAGCTTGTCGAGGAAGTCCATGGGGGGAAAGGATGAAGGATGAAAGATGAAGGATAAAGGATGAATTGGAATTATCGGCCCGTAGGTTTGCGCGTCGTGCGACATGAATGTCGCGGTACGGTTTAGCCTGCGGGACTTGTTTCCTTGTTTACTTGTTTACTTGTTTCCGTGTCTACTTCAACTCCGACGTGCAATGCGGGCAGCTAGTGGCCTTGATCGGAATGGCCGTGAAGCAGTGCGGACAATCCTTCGTGGTCGGCTCGGCCGGCGCGGGAGCGGGCTTCCTCGTCAGGTTGTTGACGCCCTTGACCATCAGGAAGATTACCAAGGCGATGATGAGGAAATCAATGATATTGTTGATGAACAACCCGTATTTGACCTCGGCGCTGCCAACGGTGACTGCAAGGCTGTTGAAATCAATCCCGCCAATGAGCAGGCCGATCAGCGGCATGAGGATGTCGTTGACCAGCGAGGCGATGATCTTGCCGAAGGCCGCGCCGATGATGACGCCAACGGCCAGATCCATGACATTGCCGCGCAGGATAAAGGCTTTGAATTCTTTCAACATATGTTCCTCCTGATGAGTTTTTGTAAAGCGGCCTCATTGTACCGTAATGTGGGTCGGATTGGCAATCCGGCCTACATGATGTTGTATAATCGTGTCCATGAACCTTCCCGAGGGAGATTTCGATGCCTGACCGCCGACTCGTTCTCGTAAGCCTGTTCGTCTTCCTGGCTGTCCTTCTAGCCTCCTGTGGACCAAAAGGCACCGCCACGCCAACGCCCACTTCCGTACCTTTGTCCTCTACCTCCACGCCGACACCCACGCCGCCGCGCACGTTGACGGTCTGCCTGGGAGAGGAGCCTGCCAGCCTGTATCCGTTTGGGAATCTCTCGTCCGCCGCGCGCAGTATCCTGGCGGCGATCTACGACGGCCCAATTGATACCAATTCCTATGGCTACCAGCCGGTCATCCTGCAAAAGCTGCCCAGCCTGGCGGATGGGGACGCGCTGATCAGCGCCGTTTCCGTCTACGTCGGCGACGAGGTGGTGGACGCGGACAACCTGCCGGTCACGCTGGCGGTGGGCGTGCGCGTCCGCCCGAGCGGCTGTCGGGAGGACGAATGTTCGGTTGTCTATGATGGCAAGGGCGAGATCCAGATGGATCAAATGGTGGTCAATTTCAGCCTGCTGCCCGGCCTCTACTGGTCGGACGGTATGCCCCTGACGGTGGAGGATTCGGTCTACTCATACAACCTGGCGACATATCCCGACACACCGCCAACGAATGCTCCGCACGGTTCCACATACCTGATAGATCGCACCAAAGCGTATGAAGCCGTGGACGAACAGACCGTCCAATGGTGGGGCAAGCCGGGCTATCTCGACCCGACCTACTTCACCAATTTCTGGGCGCCCTATCCCAAGCATTTGTGGAGCCAATATACGCCGGGCGAGCTTCCTGACACTGATGTCGCGTCCCGCGAACCGGTTGGGTGGGGCGCTTACGTGATCGAGGATTGGGCCAGCGGCGATTCCATCACGTTGAAGAAGAATCCCTACTACTTCCGGGCAGGCGAGGGTTTGCCGAAGTTCGATACGCTGGTGTTCCGTTTTATCACCACACCGGAGACCGCCATCAGCGAGTTGATCGCCGGGAAGTGTGACCTTCTGGATCCCAGCCTGCACCTGGATGGACAGGTCGGCATTTTAAAAAGCTTCGCTTCGCAAGGCCAGCTCAAGGCCATCTTCTCCCCGACGGACGTGATGGAACGCCTCGATTTCGGCATCCGCCCGGCGAGCTATGACAACGGCTATAGTCCCGAGGCAGGCGACCGGCTGGATTTCCTGGGCGATGTACGCGTCCGCCAGGCGATAGCCATGTGCCTGGACCGGCAGCAGGTGGTGGATACGGTGCTGTTTGGGCTGACGACGGCGCCAGCTTCTTTCATCCCTTCCAGCCATCCACTCTACAACCCCGACGTGAAAACCTATCCCTTCGACGTGGCGGCGGCCGGTCAACTGCTCGAGCAAGCCGGCTGGCGGGATGAGGACAACAATCCCGGCACGCCGCGCCAGGCTTGGGGGATCACTGGCATCCCGTCCGGCACGCCGCTGGTCTTGAATTACTGGACGACCGGCGCAGCCCAGCGCAGGCAGGTGAGCGAAATCCTGGCCGGATCGCTGGCTCAGTGCGGCATCCAAGTCAACGTGCAATATTACGATCCCACCGAGCTGTATGCCCAAGGCCCGGATGGGCCGCTGTTCGGGCGCAAGTTCGACCTGGCCGAGTTCGCCATGGGCAGCACGGGCGTAGAACCGCCGTGTGAGTGGTTTACCAGCGCCGAGGCGCCGAACGCGGCGAATCACTGGGTCGGCGCCAACGTCAGCGGCTATGCCAGCGCGGCTTACGACGCGGCCTGTCTCGCCGCCAAAGGCGCCTTGCCGGGTGAAGCAGCCTATGCAAGCGGCTATGCCGATGCGCAGGCCATCTTCGCAGAGGATTTGCCCATCGTTCCGTTGTACTGGCGGCTGGAAGTGGCGGCTTCCCGTCTCGATTTTTGCAACTTCAGCCTCGATCCGACCGCTGCCAGCGACCTGTGGAACATCGAGGCGTTCGACGATGGAGAGGCCTGCGCCCCTTGACAAAATCCCCGCCTTGCCTATAATTCCGCCCGATATGGTTGCCCTGCCACCCTTTCGAGATTTCCTGTTCGAGCGCACATTCTCCGCAACCTTTGTCTTTTAGAGAGCCGTCAGCGGCTCTCTTTTTTTGCCTGTTCCTTAACTATGAGACTATCCGACTATGAGACTGCCCGGACTAATTGACCCCCACGTCCACCTGCGCGAACCCGGCGCGACTCACAAGGAAGACTGGGATACAGGCACGTCCGCCGCGCTGGCAGGCGGATTTACGCTGGTGCTGGCCATGCCCAACACCCAGCCGCCGGTCACGGACGCCGCGACCCTGAACATGGCGCTCGACGCCGCGCGTTCCAAAGCCCGCTGCGACTACGCCCAGTTCCTCGGCGCGGGGCCGGACAATGCCGATTGGGACAGACCCACAGGTTTGCCCCTACAGGCAGCCGGCCTGAAGATGTACCTCGACCAGACCTACGGTCCGCTGCGACTGGATGACATGACCCTTTGGCAAGAGCATTTCAAGCACTGGCCGAAGGAGCGTCCTATTGTGGCCCACGCCGAGAGCCGGACGATGGCGGCAGTCATTCTGATGGCTGCGATCTACGACAGGCCGGTGCACATCGCCCACGTCTCGCTGCGCGAGGAGATTATGCTCATCAAGGCGGCCAAGGAACGCGGGATAAAGGTGACATGCGAGGTGACGCCGCATCACCTGTTCCTATCCCAAGATGATATCCCCGCTCTGAGCGGAGCGACGGCAGGAAGCGTAGTCGAAGAGCGCCCTTCGGCTGCTACCGTCCAAAAAACGGTCGGCGTCCGCTCAGGGCAAAGTGAGGTCCGCCCACGGCTGGCGACGAAAGAAGATGTGGACGCCCTCTGGCAAAACCTGGATGTCATTGACTGCTTCGCCACTGACCACGCCCCGCATACCCTGGCCGAGAAGGATGGCGAGAATCCACCGCCCGGCTTCCCCGGTCTGGAGACCATGCTTCCGCTCTTGCTCACCGCGGTTGACGCCGGACCCTTCGGCTTCGCTCAGGGCAGGCTTTTGACATTAGACGATTTGATCCAAAAGATGGTAATCAACCCAAGAAGAATTTTCTCCCTGCCAGAACAACCTGAAACCTGGGTCGAAGTAGACGAGAATGCCACCTACGAAATCCGCGCCGCTCAGACGCACTCCCGCTGCGGCTGGACTCCGTTCGAGGGCTGGCAGGTCAAGGGACGCGTGCGTAAGGTTGTGCTGCGCGGTAAAACGGCGTTCGAGGATGGAAAGGTACTGGTCGAGCCGGGATACGGCAGGAACATCCGCGAGAAATAAAAGAGCACAGAGTCAGACTCTGTGCTCCCGAAATGGAAGAAGAAACAGTCTATCTCTCGGCCAGCGCGCCGGAAACATATTTATGCAGTACGCTTGAAATCAACGTCTGGTACGGGATACCGTCTTTCATGGCGCGTTTCTGCAGGTTGAGCAGGTCTTTTTCTGAAATGCGGATATTGACGCGCTTGTCCTTGCGGAAGGTGGCGCGAGCGTAGGTCTGGTACTGGGCCGCCTGTTCTTTGACATTTTTCACCGACTGCCACTCGTCATTTTCATAAGACGCCAGCAGTTCGATTTCATCCGGTTGAAGTTTCAGGTCACTCATGACTTCAATGATAATCTTTTGTACACCTTTTGGCAACACCCCAAAGTTTGACCTTTTAGATCACTCACCTATCGGACCATTCGACTATCAGACCACTTGACTATGAAACTATCCAACTATCCAACTTCCAAACTAGGAGACTAACTATGCCCATCACCAAACACAACATGTCTCACCTGCCGCTCGGCGACCACAAGAACGCGCCCTGGTACGGCAAGGACATCATCTCGGTCAAGCAGTTCAGCCGCGAAGACCTGGAGTACATCTTCGCCGTGGCGCACGAGATGCACGACATGGTGAACCACGTCGGCACCTTCGACCTGCTCAAAGGCAAGATCCTGGCCAACCTGTTCTACGAACCCTCTACCCGCACCTCGTCGTCGTTCACCGCGGCCATGGAACGGCTCGGCGGCTCGGTCATCCCGATCAACGAAGTGAAGTACTCATCGGTCTCGAAGGGTGAAAGCCTGCCGGATACCGTCCGCACGCTGGAGTGTTACGCGGACGTGATCGTGCTGCGCCACCCCGAGGTCGGATCGGCGGCCATCGCCGCCAAGGCAGCCAGGAAGCCGGTCATCAACGCTGGCGACGGGATCGGCGAGCACCCCACCCAGGCTTTGCTCGACACCTTCACCATCTTCGAGGAGCTCGGCGTGGGTAAAGTGGATGGGCTGACCGTGACCATGCTCGGCGACCTGAAGTACGGGCGCACCGTCCACTCGCTGGCGCGCCTGCTCTCGCTCTACAAGGTCAAGCTGAACTACGTCTCGCCCGACATCCTGCGCATGCCGAAGGAAGTCATGGACGAGGTGGCCGGGAAGGGCATCCCGCAGGCGGAGTTCGGCAAGCTGGAAGAGGTGCTGCCCGAAACCGATGTGCTGTACGTGACCCGCGTCCAAAAGGAGCGCTTCGAGGATTCGGCTGAATACGAGAAGGTAAAAGGCTCCTTTGTGGTCAATCCCGAGATCATGAAGGCTGCCAAGAAGGATATGATCGTCATGCACCCGCTGCCGCGCGTCGGCGAGATCGCGGTCGAATTCGACGATGACCCCCGCGCTGCCTACTTCCGCCAGATGGAATACGGGCTGTATGTGCGTATGGCCTTGCTCGCCATGGTGCTCGGAAAAGCGTAGGTGTTGCCATAACCGCCCGGCGGTTGCAGAATACACGTGACACTTTGCACGAGGAGACTCCATGCGACGCTGGAACGGCTGGGGTGATGACGGCACAATCTATCCGCTGCCTGAATCGGCGGCGGCTTACCTGGCATCCCTGCTGGGGGAAGG
>Ga0163200_1000959_pt1 | contig 11226 bp, 12 predicted proteins | sample PL_2010_200m_FD_113535 | JGI IMG/M metagenome (GOLD analysis project Ga0163200, IMG submission 113535) | Freshwater microbial communities from Powell Lake, British Columbia, Canada to study Microbial Dark Matter (Phase II) - PL_2010_200m | ecosystem: Environmental > Aquatic > Freshwater > Lake ... | reverse complement strand
GCGTTGCTCGGCACCATTGACCGAGGTGACTACCTGTATCGCCAGCTTGCCGGCCTGGCCGGGTTCCAGCAGCACTTCCAGATCGCCCGAGCCGACCACGCCGACCAGGGCCTTGCCGCGGGCGGGTTGCCCGGCGGCGAATTCGAAAGACAGGGTTTCCATGTTCAGTTGCTCCCAGTCGGCGCCGGCGCGGTGGGCGCCAGGCGGTCGAGGAAAAGGGTGGCGGCCAGCAGGTCGGCGGCGCCCCCCGGCGAGGCGTTGAGGGCGAGCATGTCGCGATCGAGCAGGCGCAGCTGGCGACGACCGGCGAGGCTGGCGGCACCACCGGCTTCGAGCACGGCGCGGGCACCGGCCTGCATGCGGGTCAGCCCTTCAAGACCGGCGCGATGCAGCACGCAGGTGTCGGTCAGGCTGCTCATGATCGCCAGCAGTGCATCGAGCCGGGCGTTCTGCTCGCCGGCGCCGGCGCGGCGACTGGCCAGGAGTTGCGGCAAGCCGTGCTCGATGACCGCGGGAAAGCCGTGCTGCGCCTGTTCGCGGGCGCCGAGCACGCCGTAGCGACGGCAGACCCGCGCGCCGTGGCTGTCCGGGTTGTGCGGTGCGGCCGGGTCGTCCAGCCGCGCCAGGGCGGCCGCGCTGGCGGTGATCCCGCCGGCCGAAGCGCCGCTTTCCAGCATGGCCGCCGCGCTGAGCAGCCCCAGCGCCCAGATCGCGCCGCGATGGGTGTTGACCCCGGCGGTGACGCGCAGCATCTCCGCTTCGCCGTCGCGGCCCAGCTGGCCGAGGGTTTCCCGCAGCGCCTGGCTGACCCGACCTTCGCTCCGTGCGGCATCGGCCATGGCGGCGAAGGCCGGCCACAGCGACTGCGCCGAGGCGTGCATCAGCCCCAGGTGCAGATCGCTGTGCGCGCCACTGCCGCGTCGGTCGACCAGCCCCGGCTTGGGCGACAGGTCAGCCTCGTCGACCAGCGCCTGCACCGCCAGATCGGCCAGGCGCTCGGCCGCGGACGGCGCCTGTCGTGCAATGAGTGCGCTCATCACCAGCTCCTGAACTTGGCAGGCGGGTTGTAGAGGCCGCCGGACCACTCCACCAGCTCGGCGATGCTCTTGGCGGCGAGCAGTTCGCGGGTGGCGTCGTTGCGGCGGATGCCGAGGTCTTCCGGCAGGGCGATCAGCCCTTCGCGGCGCATGCGCTCGGTGTCCTTCGGGTTGTGCCGCAGGCCGATGCTGGTGACGCCGGCCACCGCGGCGATCATCGCCTGGCGTTCCTCCAGCGAGCGGGCCTTGTACAGGTAGGCGATGCCTTCCTCGGTGAGCAGATGGGTGACGTCGTCGCCGTAGATCATGATCGGCGCCAGCGGCATGCCGCTCTTCTTCGCCACCTCCACCGCGTCGAGCTGCTCGACGAAGGTGGGTTTGCCGCCTTCCTGGAAGGTCTCGACCATCTGCACCACGAGCTTCTTGCCGCGCTCGAGCATGGTCACCGGGGCCTCGCCGCCGGGCATGGCCATGTCCAGCCAGGCCGGGGTCGGATGGCGGCGGCCGCGCGGGTCGTGGCCCATGTTCGGCGCACCGCCGAAACCGGCCAGACGACCGCGGGTGACGGTGGAGGAATGCCCGTCGCCATCGACCTGCAGGGTGGCGCCGATAAACAGGTCCACGGCGTACTGGCCGGCCAACTGACACATCATGCGGTTGGAGCGCATCGAGCCGTCGCGACCGGTGAAAAACACATCCGGGCGCTGGGCGATGTAGTTCTCCATGCCCAGCTCGGTGCCGAAGCAATGCACGCTCTCGACCCAGCCGGTCTCGATTGCCGGGATCAGCGTTGGGTGCGGGTTGAGCGTCCAGTTGCGGCAGATCTTGCCTTTCAGGCCGAGGGATTCGCCGTAGGTCGGCAGGATCAGCTCGATGGCCGCGGTGTTGAAACCGATGCCGTGATTGAGCGACTGCACGTTGTGTTTTTCGTAGATGCCGCGAATCGCCATCATCGCCATCAGCACGTGCACCGGCTTGATGTGGCGCGGGTCGCGGGTGAACAGCGGCTCGATGTAGAACGGCTTGTCCGCCACCACGACGAAATCGACCCAGCTCGCCGGGATGTCCACGCGCGGCAGCTCGTCGACGATCTCGTTGACCTGGACGATGACGATGCCGTCGCTGAAGGCGGTCGGCTCGACCAGCGCCGGGGTGTCCTCGGTGCTGGGGCCGGTGTAGATGTTGCCGTGGCGGTCAGCCTGGAAGCCGGCGACCAGCGCGACGTTGGGGATCAGGTCCACCAGCAGGCGCGAGTAGAGTTCGATGTAGGTGTGGATGGCGCCGACTTCCAGCAGGCCGTCTTCGAGCAGCTGGCTGATGCGCAGGCTCTGCGGACCGGCGAAGGAAAAGTCGAGCTTGCGCGCGATCTGCCGCTCGAACAGATCCAGGTGCTCGGCGCGGCTGACGCTCGGCATGATCATGTGCAGGTCGTGCAGCTTGCCGGGGTCGGCCTTGGCCAGGGAGCGGGAGAGGAAGTCCGCCTGCTTCTGGTTGTTGCCTTCGAGGACCACCCGGTCGCCAGGGGCGATCAAGAGTTCCAGGGCCTCGACGATCCGCTCGCCCGGCAGCACCACGCCATCGGCGAGGCTCTGCACCTGATCGAGACGACGGGCTTTTTCAGCGCGACGACGCGACCACTGCGGCGGTGGGGAGATTGTTGTTGTCATGGCGACTCCACAGGTTTTCCGCTTTGTGGAGCGCACAGTAGGAAGATGACCGAGGGGTCATCAATCAAGCTCGAAAGGCGTTCGTTACGCTTTTCGTAACGATGACTCGCGGCGCAGGCTTCAGGTCCGTTCGTGATGCCGCGGCAGGCCCAGGGAAATCAGCGCCGCCAGCAGGACGAAGGCGGTCGACACCCACAGGCAGGCCGCCAGGCCATGGGCCTGGAACACCCAGCCCGAGAGCAGCGTACCGAGCAGCCGGCCGAGGGCGTTGGACATGTAGTAGAAGCCGACGTCGAGCGACACCCCGTCCTCGCGGGCGTAGCTGACGATCAGGTAGCTGTGCAGCGAGGAGTTCACCGCAAACAGCACGCCGAACAGCAGCAGCCCGCCGATCAGTAGCGGTTGCGCCGGCAGTGGGCTGCCCAGGCCGAGGGCAATCAGCGCGGGCAGCAGCGCCAGCAGCGCGGCCCAGACAAAGGCGGCACGGCCGTCCGGTACCCGGCCGCGACGCTTGCCGGTCAGATGGGGGGCGAATGACTGCACGATGCCGTAGCCGATCACCCAGGCGGCAAGAAAGCCGCCGACCTGCCAGAAGTCCCAGCCAAAGGTCGCGGACAGGTACACCGGCAGCGCCACCACGAACCAGACGTCGCGCGCGCCGAACAGGAACAGGCGGGCGGCCGAGAGAATGTTGATCGCCCGGCTCTTGGACAGCAGCTCGCTGAACTTGGGCTTGTGCCTGGCCTTGCCCAGGTCCCGGTTCAGCAGCAACAGGCTGGCCAGCCAGACCAGCGCCAGCACCGCGGCCATCGCCAGCACCGCCCCGGCGAAACCGAGCAGCGCCAGCAGCGCGCCGCCGAGGAAGAAGCCGACGCCCTTGAGCGCGTTCTTCGAGCCGGTCAACAGCGCCACCCACTTGAACAGCGTGCCCTGCTGGCCGTCCGGCAGCAGCAGCTTGATCGAGCTCTTGGCGCTCATCTTGTTGAGGTCCTTGGCGATGCCGGACAGCGCCTGCGCCGCCATAACCCAGGGCACCGTGAGCAGCGCCGCCGGCACGGTGAGCATCAGCAGCGCCACCACCTGCAGGCCGAGGCCGATGTTCATCGTGCGGTTCAGCCCCAGCCGCGCACCCAGCCAGCCACCGACCAGGTTGGTGACCACGCCGAAGATCTCGTAGAACAGGAACAGCGCGGCGATCGCCAGCGGGCTGTAGCCCAGGCCGTGGAAATGCAGCACCACCAGCATGCGCAGCGCGCCGTCGGTGAGGGTGAAGGCCCAGTAGTTGCCGGTGACCACGAGGTACTGGCGGATTTCGGGAGAGAGGCGGGTGAGAGCGTGCATAAGTAAGTCCGGCCTGGCCTGGGGTGGAGACAGGTGGAAAAGGCCTAGGGCCGTTTTCCACCCTACGAGTCCGTGTGGGCAGGCGCCGTGTGGAAGTGGACTTGCCCGCGATCGGCTGCGCACCGATCCCGAAAGCCAGCGTAGGGTGGGAAACCCGCGCAGCGATTTCCCACCGCCAAGGTCTTGGGTGAAAAAGGCCGGAGGCCGCTTCCCACCCTGCGCCTCACTCGGCCAGGCCGACCTTGCGGGCCAGCTCGACGGTGCGGTTGGCGTAGCCCCACTCGTTGTCGTACCAGGCGTAGAGCTTCACCTGCGTGCCGTTGACCACCAGGGTCGACAGCGCGTCGATGATCGACGAGCGCGGATCGGTGCGGTAGTCGATCGACACCAGCGGGCGCTCCTCGTAGCCGAGGATGCCCTTGAGCTCGCCCTCGGCCGCGGACTTGAGCAGCTGGTTCACCTCCTCGGCCGTGGTGGCGCGTTCCACTTCGAACACGCAGTCGGTGAGCGAGGCATTGGCCAGCGGTACGCGCACCGCATGGCCGTTCAGCTTACCGCGCAGCTCGGGAAAGATCTCGGCGATGGCGGTGGCCGAGCCGGTGGTGGTGGGGATTAGGCTCATCCCCGAGGCGCGGGCGCGGCGCAGGTCCTTGTGCGGCTGGTCGAGGATGCTCTGGGTGTTGGTCAGGTCATGGATGGTGGTGATCGAGCCGTGGCGGATGCCGAGGTTCTCGTGGATCACCTTGACCACCGGCGCCAGGCAGTTGGTGGTGCAGGACGCGGCGGTGACGATGCGGTGCCGGGCGGGGTCGAACAGCCCGTCGTTGACGCCCATGACCACGTTCAGCGCGCCCGGCTCCTTGACCGGCGCGCTGACCACCACGCGCCTGACGCCCTGCGCCAGGTAACCCTCGAGCACGGCGACGCTCTTCATCTTGCCGCTGGCCTCGATCACCAGGTCGCAGCCGGACCAGTCGGTATCGGCAATCGCCTTGTTCGCGGTGACCCGGATGCGCTGACCGTCGATCAGCAGGCAGTCGCCGTCGCTACCCGCCTCGTGCTGCCAGCGGCCGTGCACCGAGTCGAAGTTGAGCAGATGGGCGTGGGTCGCCGCGTCGCCGGCCGGGTCGTTGATCTGCACGAACTCCAGCTCCGGCCAGCCCCAGGCCGCGCGCAGCGCCAGCCGCCCGATGCGGCCGAAGCCATTGATGCCTACCTTGATGGTCATGAAGCGCTCCTCGAATCAGGCGCCACGCGGCGCGAAGATGATGATGGCCATGCCGGCGAAGGCCACGGCCGAACCCAGCAGATCCCAGCCCGTGGGCCTTATGCCGTCGACGATCCACAGCCAGAGGATCGCCGCGCCGATGTAGACGCCGCCGTAGGCCGCATACACCCGCCCGGCCGCGGTCGGGTGCAGCGACAGCAGCCAGGCGAACAGCGCCAGCGAGACCGCCGCCGGCAGCAGCAGCCAGGCGCTCTTGCCCTGGCGCAGCCAGAGGTACGGCAGGTAGCAGCCGACGATTTCCGCCAGCGCGGTGAAGGCGAACAGGGCAAAGGTCTTCAGCATCAGGCCGCTCCGTTCAGATCGAACGCTGGTTGACCCGCGCCGACAGCGCCTCGGCCGACTCCTTGCGTTCGGAATAGCGTTCGACCAGATAGTCGGCACGCCCGCGCAGCAGCAGGGTGAACTTGACCAGCTCCTCCATCACGTCGACCACCCGGTCGTAGTAGGCCGAGGGCTGCATGCGCCCGGCCTCGTCGAACTCCAGGTAGGCCTTGGCCACCGAGGACTGGTTGGGAATGGTGAACATGCGCATCCAGCGGCCGAGCACGCGCATCTGGTTGACCGCATTGAACGACTGCGAGCCACCGCAGACCTGCATCAGCGCCAGGGTCTTGCCCTGGGTCGGGCGCAGCGCACCGAGCGTCAGCGGGATCCAGTCGATCTGCGCCTTGAACACCGCGCTCATCGCACCGTGGCGCTCCGGCGAGCACCACACCTGGCCCTCGGACCAGAGCACCCACTCGCGCAGCTCCTGCACCTTCGGGTGCGTATCGGGCGCATCGTCCGGCAGCGGCAGGCCGGAGGGGTCGAAGATATGCGTCTCGCAGCCGTAGGCCTGCAGCAGGCGCGCGGCTTCTTCGGTCAGCAGGCGGCTGTAGGAGCGCTCGCGGCAGGAGCCGTAGAGCAGCAGGATGCGCGGCGGGTGCGCCGGCTCATCGGCGGCGCCGAGCCGTTGCAGGTCTGGCTGCTGCAGCAGCTCGGCATCGAGGTTGGGTAGATCGTGCATGGGGGCTCCGGTGGTCAGCCGCACAGCGAGGCGCGGCCGGGGCGTTCGCTCATCCCGGCCAGCCGGCGTGCCTGCGGGTCGAGCCAGTGGCGGTTGGAATCGAGCATCAGCGTGAGCAGTTCGTGCACCCAGTCCGGCAGGTCCGGGTGCAGCCGGTAGTAGACCCACTGGCCCTGGCGACGGTCGGCGAGCAGGCCGGCGCTGCGCAGCTGGGCCAGGTGGCGCGAGACCTTTGGCTGGCTCTCGCCGAGCGCGCCGACCAGCTCGCAGACGCACAGCTCGCCCTCGCGGGCGACCAGCAGGGCGATGCGCGCGCGGGTCTCGTCGGCCAGGGCCTTGCAGAGCAGCGGCGGGGTCAGGTGTTCGGTCATCGTCATGGCCATTCGCGGCCAGGGCCGCGGTCGGAAATCGGTCGGTACCGCCCGCGCCGTCGATTCAACACGCGGGCACGGCAGAACATACGGAAAACCATATATGGTGTAAACCCTGTCAATTCAAAGCTCGGGGTAAACCTGGCGGCGGTTCCATACGCGTTGGGGAATACGGTCGTTCGGCGCCGCACCGCTGCCCGCCGGGCGCCTTGACGCTTTCTTCACCCGCCTTTGACGAATCCTTGATCCGTTGACGGCTAACCTGGCCGCCCGCTCCCGCCACGGCCTCTATCATGCGCGCCCACGCTCCCCTGCCCCGCTTCGCCCGTCCCTGGTCCGGCCTGCTATTGGCCGCGAGCCTGCTTGGCGCCAGCAATCTCTGCCTGGCCGGCGACCTGGGCTCCTGGCAGCACTGGACAGACTCGGCCAGCCGCGCCGCGCTAGACGGCGGCACCTGGGTCCCTCTCGCCGGTGCCGCGATCATCGCCGCCGGCGGCTGGGACCATGCCTGGCAACGCTCGGCGGCAGAGCACGGTTATCTGTTCGGCGAGGATGGCGAAGACGCCAGCAACGACCTGCTCACGGCCAGCACCCTCATCTACGCCGCCAGCGCCCTGACCGCCGCCCCCGAGGGCGAGACGTTCGCCGATGCGCTGGCCTGGAAAGCGGAAAACCTAGCCGTGTTCGTCGCCAGCAAGGGCGCGGTGGATGCCTTGAGCGGCGAGATCAAGGAAGCCTCCGGGCGCGATCGCCCCGACGGCGTCCCCGACGACGCCTTTCCCTCCCGCCACGGCGCGACGAGCGCCACGCAGACCGCCATGACCCGGCGCAACCTGGACTACATCGACATGGACCCGGCCCTGCGCGACGCCGCCAAGGTTGGCCTGCATGCGCTGGATGGGCTGACCGGGCTGGCACGCATCGAAGCCGACCAGCACTACCCGACCGACGTCCTGGCCGGCATCGCCCTCGGCAATTTCGTCTCCAACTTCGCCTTCAACCTGCTGCTCGAGCCCGGCGCGGCACCGCGTTACTCGCTGGCCGTGCTGCCGGAACAGGGCGGCTACACCGTGCAGACGCAGTTCGCCTTCTAACCACGCCTTCGGACCCTGCCTGGGTCAATGGACGGCCCGCCGCCGCGCGTTAGGCTGACACCCATCATCAGCAAGCATGCGCCGCCAGGCACAGCGGCGCCGGGGGTGCCCATGTCCGAACCGTCAGCAGATCGCCCCGCAGAACCGGCCGTGCCGGCTGCCCAGCGCCAGCCCGGCAAGCCTTCGCTGTTCGCACACCTGCTCGGTTTCTGGCATCAGCAGCGCGGGCAGGCGCGCCTGCTGCTCGGCATGTGCGCGCTGTTCGCACTGATCTATTTCCTGCCGCTGGGCCAGCCACGCTTCGAGAATGCCGTGCTCGAGGGGCTGCGGCTGACCCAGTGGTACGCGCGCGAGCACGTGATCCTCTGTCTGCTGCCGGCATTCGTCATTGCCGGCGCGCTGGCGGTGTACATCAGCCAGGGCGCGGTGATGCGCCACCTCGGGCCGAGCGCGCCGAAGCCGGTGGCCTTTGGCGTCGCCTCGCTGTCCGGCACCCTGCTGGCGGTATGCTCCTGCACCGTGCTGCCGCTGTTCGGCGGCATCTATCGCCGCGGCGCCGGCCTGGGGCCGGCGATCACCTTTCTCTACGCCGGGCCGGCGATCAATGTGATGGCCATCGTGGTGACGGCCAAGGTGCTTGGCGCCGAGCTGGGCATCGCCCGCGCCGTGGGCGCGATCCTCTTCTCGGTGCTGATCGGCGCGATCATGCAGCTGCTCTACCGGCGCGAGGAAAGCGCCCGCGCCGCCAGCAGCAAGCGCGGCTTCGCCAGCGACGATGACGGCCATCCGCTCGGCGGCGTGGTGGCGCTGTTCGGCCTGATGATCGGCATCCTGGTGTTCGCCAACTGGGCGCAGGCCGACAGCGCCGCGTGGATGGCCGTGCATGCCTGGAAATGGCCGATCACCGCGCTGCTGGCCGCGCTGCTCGGCCTGCTGCTGGTGCGTCGCTGGCAGTGGGCACCCGGGCCGCTGCTGGTGCTCGCTGCGCTGGTCGGGCTGGCCGCGCTGCTGCGCCCGCAGTGGCCGGAGCTGGCGATGCTGATCGGCATCGGCGGGCTGATGCTGCAGGCCAGCCGCGAGAACGCCGCCGGCCAGGAATGGGTCGCGCAGAGCTGGGGCTTCACCCGGCAGATCGTGCCGCTGCTGCTCGGCGGCGTGCTGATCGCCGGCCTGCTGCTCGGGCGCCCGGGGCACGAGGGGCTGATCCCCTCGCACTGGGTGGCCTGGGCGGTGGGCGACAACAGCCTCGCCTCGACGCTGATCGCCGCGGTGCTCGGCGCCTTCATGTATTTCTCCACGCTGACCGAGGTGCCGATCGTCGAGGGCCTGCTCGGCGCCGGCATGGGCAAGGGCCCGGCGCTGGCGCTGCTGCTGGCCGGCCCGGCGCTATCGATCCCCAACATGCTGGTGATCCGCACCGTGCTGGGCACGCAGAAGACCCTGGTGTACTGCCTGCTGGTGGTGGCGATGGCCACGCTCACGGGCTATTTCTACGGCCAACTGTTCTGAGGAGAACGCGATGAAACTGACCGTCTACGGCTCCGGCTGCGCCAAGTGCCAGCAGCTGACCCTCAACGCCGAGGCCGCGGCGCGGCGCCTGGGCCTGGAGTTCGCGGTGGAGAAGGTCACCGACGTCAACGCCATCATCGATGCCGGCGTACTGCGCACCCCGGCGCTGGCGGTGGACGAGGAGATCCTCGTGGAGGGCAAGGTGCCGAGCAGCAGCGAACTCGAGGCGCTGCTCGGCGGCTGAGACGCCCGCTTACTGGTCGCGGTCGATGTTGAACGGCGACCAGGCCTGGCGGGTGGGCATCACTTCCAGGCGGTTGATGTTGATGTGGTCCGGCAAGGTGGCGACGTAGAAGATCTGCTCGGCAATGTCCTCGGCCGTCAGCGGCGTGGTGCCGCGGTAGAGCCGGTCGGATGCCGCCTGGTCGCCCTTGGTGCGGACCAGGGTGAACTCGGTCTCGGCCATGCCCGGCGCGATGTCGGTGACACGCACGCCCGTGCCGAGCAGGTCGCAGCGCAGGTTGTAGCCGAACTGCTCGACAAAGGCCTTGGTCGCGCCGTAGACGTGCCCGCCCGGGTAGGGCCAGTGGCCGGCCACCGAGCCGATGTTGACGATGCTGGCGCCCGCGCCGGTGCCGATCAGCGTCGGCAGCAGGGCATGGGTGACGTTGACCAGACCGGTGACGTTGGTGTCGATCATGGTGTGCCAGTCCTGCAGGTCGACCTGCTGCGCCGGCTGCGGCGCCAGCGCCAGCCCGGCGTTGTTGACCAGGCAACGCACCTGGCGGAACGCCTCCGGCAACTGCTCGACCACGTCGCGCACGGCGCCGGCGTGGCGCACATCGAGGGTGGCGATGTGCACCGGCACCTTGGCCGAGAGTTCCTCGCGCAGTTCTTCCAGACGCTCGCTGCGCCGCCCGGTCAGCACCAGCGCCCAGCCGGCTTCGGCGAAACGGCGGGCGGTGGCACGGCCGAAGCCGGAGGTGGCGCCGGTGATGAATACGATCTTCTGGGTCATGGGTCTTCCTCTGTGGCGGGCGGGCCGCTGCTGTAGGGCAGGGCCACGAGATAAACGGGCTCCAGCTTAGGGGCGTTCGCCGAACAGGCAAAGCCTTGCGTGCGCTGTTCGCCCAGGACGTCATCGCGCCGTCACCCCGCGGTCGCCGGCCTGCAACACGCCTGCGCTAGCGTCTGGCATGGCGGCCCTGCCAGCGCCCTTCGACGCCGGCGCACCCGCCTCCCCGCTGAGATGCCGACCGATGAACCGCCCGCTACCTTCCGGCCTGCTGCAGCCGGCCTTCGACGATCCCGTGCTGGAGGCACAACGCTGCTTTCGCGCCGCATTCACCGCCCTCGCCCGCCCCGGCACGCGCCATGCGCTGGCCCCGGTGCCGGCACCGGCACCGTTGCAGCCGGCAACCTACGCCCTGTGCCTGAGCCTGCTGGACCGGCACACGCCACTCTGGCTGGCACCGGCCTTCGATACGGCGGCGATCCGCGCCAACCTGGCCTTCCATTGCGACTGCCCGCTGGTCGATGCGCGCGACGAGGCGCTGTTCGCCCTGCTCGATGGCGCCGCACTCGAGGACCTGAGCGGCTTCTACCACGGCAGTGAGCGCTGCCCGGAACAATCCTGCACGCTGCTGGTTCAGCTCGAGCGCCTCGAGCGCGGGCCGGCGCTGGCCTGGCGCGGGCCGGGCATCGAGGGGCAGCGGCTGGTCGGCCTGCCGGTGCCGGCCGCATTCTGGCCACAACGTGCGAGGCACGACATTGCACCGCGCGGGCTGGATGCGCTGTTCTGCGCCGACGGCGAGGTGCTCGGCCTGCCCCGCACGACACGCATCGGGCCCTCGCTCGAGGCGGTGGCCTGAACACCACCGGGCCCGTTCCACGGCGACCGGGCCGGCCTCTAT
>Ga0163200_1000958_pt1 | contig 11231 bp, 11 predicted proteins | sample PL_2010_200m_FD_113535 | JGI IMG/M metagenome (GOLD analysis project Ga0163200, IMG submission 113535) | Freshwater microbial communities from Powell Lake, British Columbia, Canada to study Microbial Dark Matter (Phase II) - PL_2010_200m | ecosystem: Environmental > Aquatic > Freshwater > Lake ... | reverse complement strand
GCAGTGTACTTTGTCCACGGAGGAATAAGCCCCATAAGGGCAACCAACAGCAGGACTACAACAGTCACTAGCCTTCGTGTTTTGAACAGTTGCACGATGTCCTGTCCCCAACGGCTAAAGGTCGGCGTCGCAGAGGACGCCATCTTACTATGACCGATGCCATTGACCTTCGTAGCATTTTGCCCTTTCTGTTGTAGCGAAGGCATCAAGCATTGAACAGACTTCGCCGTGCCTTCAGCCATATCCTCTTTGATGTTATTTACAAGAGTGTTGAGATAATCAGCGGCTTCCTGTCCCCCTCCATAGAGTTTGTCAAGGTCATCTACCGTCACAACTGCTCTGGGCGTACTTGAGGGAACATTGCTTTTGGGCGCACGAAGAAGGGAGTCCGACAAGGGAGGTATAAGACTGGCTACAATATAAGGCACCATATCCTCCTTGATGTTGTTGACAAGAGTGTTGAGATAATCAGCGGCTTCCTGTCCCCCTGCATAGAGTTTGTCAAGGTCATCTACCGTAACAACTGCTCTGGGTGTAATTGACAGAAGATTGCTTTTGAGCGCACGAAAAACGGAGTCCGACGAGTGGGGTATAAGATTACCTACAACATAAAGCACCTTGCTAAGTGACTCATCGGGGGTAATTCCAGAAATCCTAATAGAACAGTCTCCCGCTTGCTCGTCATATTCTACTGTAGCGTTCATTCTATTCTCCTTCCGACCACTGCCGTGATACAGTCTTCCAGTTTTGATTCAGGAGTGATTCAGACGCTTATGTAACGCCAGATCCTGTGTCCAGGTATTACAGATTTCACACCGCTCTGACGGGGGCAAAGAAGCACGAAATATGGCATCTGCTCTTTCGACTGCTTTCTCGGTGAGTTTCTGCAGGTCATTACGCCCGCCTATTACAACTATCGCTAACGCTACAAGCCACCGCATTCCCTCATCTGTTATCCGCCAATTATCGTACTCACTTCCATCCAAGTGCTTTTCCGTGACTAGGTGTCGTCTGGTCTGAGCAAGATTATTTCTCCAGATCTCCTCTCCTTTTTCCCGAAGTTGGAAATCTCTCCGGTCAAATTGGTAGTATCCTTTCAAGTCAATGTTCTTTAACACCTGCTCCTTGCTCGCCTGACCTCCCAAATCATCTATCGAGACGAGGACTGCAAATTGGTTTTCTAGTTCCAGCGTCATCGGCATTACATTTTTTTCAGGTTCTACAACTACCGCCGACGCAGTCAGCAAGCCAGCCTAAAAACACAGGCGTTCTTCATCGGCACGCTTTCAGAAGTACTTACTTGTTGTGGAGATGTCCTCTCGCCATCCTTCAACGAGACCGCGGCGCAGTGGAAACGAATGCTGTTGTTACACCACCGGTCACAGGAACACCGCAACCGGCAGCAACGTGGGCGTGGTTTTGATGACCGGATTCTTGACGTAAACCGTCAGATCGCGACAGAGCTTTCGTGCGGGGCGCCGTACGCCGAGGCGTTTCAGTTGGAGAATCGCACAAACGAAACGCCGTGACGCGGCACGGTCGCCTCGAATCTGCGCTCGTATGTGCCGATGTGCTTCTGTCGCCAGAGATCGCGGACGCGTTGTTTGCCCGTGAGGCCGAGGTCGGTCCATGTCACGGAGAGCTTTGCCGGTTCGTTGCCGAGGTTGAAGAGGCCAACGGCCTTTGAGCCGTCCTCCATTTCTTTGACGAGGACGAACTCGGTGGGCGTGTTGCGGAGAATGCGAGCTTGTTTGCCGAGCGGGTCTTGATCAACCTCGATGACTTCGTTGTTGCAGAGGATGTTCAACGTGAACACATCGAGTTTGGCCATGTCGCCACTAAAAACGAGCGGCGCAGCCATCAACGACCACAGGCTCATGTAGCTGTATTGCTCGTTCGGCGTGAGCGAGGTCGGGTGGCCTTCGCCAAGCTTGTGTGCGTCGCCGACCCAACCGATGAGGATGTAATCGGGATCGTTCCAGGCGCCGGGACGCGCGTACTCCCAGTGCTCGGCGTTCTTGCGCGCGATGCTGTAAAATCCCGGCAGGTTGGTGCCGCGTTCGAGGCCGAGATCGCCGGTCGTGCGCCAGCAATGGCCGACCTCACCGCCCCATTTCCAGACATCGCCCATGCCGTACTGGCAGAGGTTGAAAACGATGTCGCGGTCGAGCTTCTGGAGTTCGCCCCACATGAGTTGGTACGGTTTCTTGAAGTTCTCCAATGTCTTGTTGGTGGCGATGCGACCGTAACTGCACCAGTCGTACTTGAGGAAATCAAAACCCCACGCCGCGAACTGACGGGCGTCCTGCGTCTCGTGCTGGTACGCACCACCGAACCCCGCGCAGGTGCGTGGCCCCGGCGACGTATAGATGCCCGCCTTGAGTCCCTTGGCGTGGATGTAATCGGTCATCGCCTTCATGTCGGGAAAATAGACGTTGGGCTGAATGTTGCCGCTGGCGTCGCGCACCGGCCCGACCCGCTTTGGATCTGTCTGATGTTTGCCCATGCTTTCGGCGTTCATCCAGCAATCGTCAATGTTGACGTACTGGTAGCCGTAATCGGCCATGCCGGTCTCGATCATCTGGTCAGCGGCCTGTCGCATCACCTCATCCGAGACACGGTTGTAATGGATGTACCAACTGTTCCACCCCATCGGCGGCGTCAGGGCCAGTTGATTGCCGACGACGATCCGAAACTCGCGCCGCGCCGCGCCGCGCGCATTCCGCGAAGTCAACATCACCCGATGCGTTTCCGTCTTCGTCGTCTTGCCCGTGATGATTCCCGTCTTCGCATCGAGCGACAATCCTGCCGGCAAACCTTTCGCCGCAAACGTCATCGGACGCTCCCCCGTGCAAGGAATCCGGTACAAGAACGGCGATCCCGGCCGCACGCCGTAAACCGTCGGCCCGTTGATGCGCGGCTCCAACGGCGGCGGTGGCGTCAACACCACCGCCTCCTCCACGAGGGCCGTCTCCGCGGAGCACATCGAAAGCGCAAAAGCGACAAAAAGGATGCCGACAAAAGTTTTCCGTTTCATGACGGTAACATTTACCACCACCACACAGCCACTCCAAGCAACAAAGACGCTACTGGATATGCCGCCACGCGTGGTAGGAACTGCGAACCAACGGAGCACTTTCGACGTGACGGAAACCGAGTTTCTCCGCTGCCGTCTTCAATTCGGCGAACTCTTCCGGGGGAACATACCGCTCCACGGGCAGCTCGCGCTCCGTCGGGCGGAGGTATTGGCCGAGCGTGAGAATGTCGCAGCCGTGCGCCCGCAGATCGGCGGCGACGGCCAGCACTTCGTCGTTTGTCTCGCCGAGGCCGAGCATCAGGCCGGATTTTGTCAGCAGCCCGGCGCAAAGTTCCTTTGCCTGCGACAACACACGAAGCGACCGCTCGTACACGGAACCGGGGCGCACGGGTTTGTAGAGGCGCGGGACGGTCTCGACGTTGTGGGCCAACACGGTCAACGGCGTCGCCACCATTCGCGCAAGGCCGTCGTGACGGAAATCGGGGATCAACGCCTCGATGTGGCATTGCGGACGACGCCGGTGAATCGCTTCGACTGTTGCGGCGAAGTGGTTTGCGCCTTGGTCGGGCATGTCGTCGCGGTCAACCGAGGTCAACACCACGTAGTCGAGTCCAAGTTTCACGACGGCGTCGGCGACGTTCTCCGGCTCAGTGGGGTCGAGCGGCGCGGGTTTGCCCTTGCCCACGGCGCAGAAATGGCAGCGCCGGGTGCAGACGTCGCCCATCAGGATGACGGTGGCAGCGCCGTGTGCCCAGCATTCGCCGATGTTGGGGCACTTGGCTTCGTCGCAGACGGTGTGAAGCTTGAACTCGCCGAGGACCTGTTTGAGTTGTCGGTAGTGGTCACCGCCGCGTGGGCGGGTCTTGATCCAAGAGGGATGTCGGAGTCGGGTTTGCATTCAGGCGGTGAAAAACGGGTTGTGGCGTTTCTCTTCGCCGACAGTCGTCAGCGGGCCGTGGCCGGGACAGACGATCGTGTCGTCGGGCAAGGTCAACACCTGTTCGCGGTTGTCGCGCAACGCCTCCTCGTAGGCCAACGGCGCGCCGCCCATCGAACCGGCAAAGAGGGCGTCGCCGGTTACGACGACGATGTGTTCCAAGCCGTGGACGACGTAGCTGGTGCCGCCGGGCGTGTGGCCGCTGGTAGGACGCGCCTCGATTTGAAGGGCGCCGACGTAAAAGACGTGGCCGTCGGGAAACGTTTCCGCGCCGGCGACCGGTTCGCGTTCGGAGGCAAACGCGCGGGTCTTCAAGCGACTCAGCACGCCGACGTGGTCGCTGTGGGCGTGCGTCAACAGAACCAACTCCAGCGTCAGGGTGCGGTCGTGCAGAAAGGCGAGCATCGGCGCGGCGCTGGCTCCGGTGTCGAAAGCGACGGCCCGGACGGAATCGTGGGCGACGTAGGCGTTGACGGTTGTAGCGCCGAAGCGGGTGGTGAGCATGGTGAGGCCGGGCAGTTGCCGCTGCGCGGGATACCAGGCGCAATCGGCGAGCGCGTCGGCGCCGAGCCGCAACGGCGGAGCGAGCCGGCGCACGACGCGTTCGTCGAAGCGTTCCGCCTGCACGGCACCGAGCTCGGCAACAGTCACGCCGGCGGCACTGGCCAGCGCGTCGTCGCTGAGGCCGAGGCCGCATTGGGCTTTGCCGATGATGTCGGCGAAGTTGTCTTCAAGCGGAATCATGGTTGATTGTCGCTGGCAGGCCGTTGGTAGGGACGAGCCGCCGGCTCGTCCGAGCCGGCGCGCGCAACCGCCGGCGGGCGACCCGGCGGGTCGCCCCTACCCCGGTATTCCAAAACGTGTTCTTCGAGAGGAATCATGGTTGATTGTCGGGGGCAAGATGCGGTATCTGAGGACGGAACTCAACCGGAGATTTTTATGGAACGTATTTTCAAGAAGCGAGTCGTGCCCGTCGTAACGTTGGACAAGGTGGAAGACGCCGTGCCCGTGGCGGAGGCGTTGCAGGCGGGCGGACTGGACATCATCGAGATCACGTTCCGCACGCCGGCAGCGGAGCCGAGTGTGCGGGCGATCAAGAAGGCATTCCCCAAAATGCTGGTCGGCGCGGGGACGTTGCTGGATGCCGAGCAGGTGAAGCGTGCCAAGGACGCGGGCGCGCAGTTCGGCGTGGCGCCGGGGTTGAACGACGTGGTGGTGAAGGCGTCGCTGGCTCTCGGAATGCCGTTTGTGCCCGGGGTGATGACGCCGTCGGAGGTGGAACGCGCGCTGATGCTGGGCTGCAAGCTCCAGAAATTTTTCCCGGCGTCGCTGGCCGGTGGGCTGGAGATGGTGAAGGCGTTTGCAGGGCCGTACGCGCACACGGGGGTGAAGTTCATTCCGCTGGGTGGCTTGAATGTGAAGAACGCGCCCGATTACCTGAAGCTGCCCATCGTGGCGGCCATCGGCGGGTCGTGGATCGCGGACAAAAAGACAATCGCGGAGAAGAACTGGACGCAGATCACGGCGTCGGCGAGGGAAATCCTCGGCATCGTCGCGGCGATGACAGGCTAGAAACAACCCCAATCAATCCCAACACCGTCGAGCGCCTTTTTGGTTTCGGGCGCGATTGTGATGTTGGTGGAACCGACCCGGCCGATGAGGTAGGAGTTGCCGAAGAGGTCGGTGTTGCGCCAAGCGCCTTTCAGGTACGTTGCGGCCTCGCTGGTCACGACGGGCAGGCCTTCCTTCTTACGTTTCTCCAGGATCCACTCGTCAATGGCGGCGTCCATCAGACGCGCTTCACTGAGAATACTGATCGCCTGAGATCGTTTCCGCGCCTTCAACATGCTGGGCAACATCATCGCTGCCATCAAACCGACGACGGCCACCACGATCATGATCTCCACCAAGGTGAATCCTGCGTTATGCCCAACCTGTTTCATTTTGCCTTTTCTGCCGACGGCTCGCTCGGCGCCAGCGTCTGGCGCTCTCCCAAAACGACGCAATTATACAACACGCGCCCAATCTGGTGGCGCGTGAGAAACGCATTGCTGCCCGGCGCCTCACTGAAACTCAAAACCACCTGACGGTCAATGTCGAAAGTGCGCACCGTGAGGTTCTGCTGGCGCCAGACGGCGGGGTTCGACAGGTCGAGGTCGGACGAGAACCGCACCAGCACCCGCGCGTTCTCCCAGAACACCCACAGCTCGTTCGACACCGGCGACAGCGGCCCGACGTGGCAGATGTGTTCGCCCTTGACCGGCTCCACCTTCCGTCCGCCAAGCTCCGTTTTCACTGCCTGGCGCAACCGCTCCGCCAACGACGCATCCGGGTACTCCCGCTGGTTCCGCGTCTGGAACAGATACTCCCGCAACGCCGGCAGGGCGAGCCGCCCGACTTGGTAACCCGCTGCATCGGCAGGCGCTGGCTCGCGCACCACATTGATGATCCGGTAGCCGCGGCTCTTCACGTCGAGACCAAGCTCCTCGACCCGGTAATCCGTCTTCTTCAACGTCACCTTCACCCCCAGCGACGGGAACACCATCTCCGCGAACCGGCTCCGGTCGCCCGCGTCCAGTTTCCGCTCCAACTCCCGCGTCCAAACCGGTAACTCCGTCTTGGCCGCCTGCGCGTCCACGTCCGCCTCATCCAGATACCAGCGGTACAAATGACGGACCACCTCCCGCACGAACGGCTCCGCCGCCACCGACTCCGCCCGCGCCGCGCCGCTCCAACACAACATCGCGCACAACAAAATCCTCTTCACCGTGGTTTCTCCTTCTTCTGTTCCCGCTTCTTCAGCGTGAAGAACCGGTTCCCCGCCAAGCTGCCCTCGTCGTCGTCGGGAATCCGGACATACGAACCGCCCGGATGATAATAATCCCGGTCCGTCATCCACGAATACCCGTGCCCCGTCACCGCCACCTCGCCAATCCGCTGCAACCGTGCGAACCGGTCATCCTCCCGAACCGCCCGACGCGCCAACCCGACCCCGTGCTCGATCAACCGCGCGAACCGGCCCGGCGTCCCACGATTCGCAATCGCCAACAACCGTTGCAGCCGCTCCTCAACACGGGGCGCCGTCACCGGCCGGTCCGCAGCGTCCCGGAAGAACCCATCCACCTGACCGCGCGACCCGCCCGCCGTGATGATGGCGATGATATCGGAGCTTTCCACCATCGCGATCTCCCGTTGACGATAACCAGCCGGCACATAACGGATGCGCGACTCCAACACCCAAAGCACCTGCGCCATCGCCGCCTTCGAATCCGCTTCGCTCACAAACCCGCGCTCGCCCGGAAACGCCGCCTCGTTGATCAACAGCCGCGCCACATATCCTTCCGCCTTCCCCGCCGGCGGCACCGAGACAGCCCCGGCCACGCACGGCAACGCGCCGAGCGCTACACACAGTATTCGTCCCCAGAGGCTCATGCTGCGCAGTGTAGGCATCACGTTCCAGCAACGCAACAGTGTTCCGGTTTGCCGCAGACGGCGTCTCGCTTCGCTCGGCTTGTTCCGGCAATCTTTGCTTGGCGATTTACAACGTCACCTTGGCGCACGACAGCCCCACCTTAGCACCTTACCGGAGCAACCTACCATTTTCCTATTGCAAACACCTGATTGACCCGCTACAAACCGCACATCAGGGTGCGGTTGAGGCCCTCCAAAAAAAGAAACGCTATGAACACCCGCGCAATACGGCGTAACGAGATACCCGATCTCCGACAAACTCCGCGCATGGCAATCCGCCTCCCACACCGAACGCGCCGCGCAGCGGGAAAAGAAACCCGCACCAACGCCGACACAACCCTGATGCGGCCTGCGGCATAAGGATGATATGGCCGAACAGGATTTTGATCTTCACACATTTATCGCAGGTGCCGCGCCCTGATTTATGGCAAGAACTTTCTCACTGAAAAATCGAATTCCAATCAATATTAAAGGAGGATATGCCGTGAAACCGATAGACAAAGAAGCAGTTCAAAGCAGGATTGTTGATCACATCTTGCATGAGATATCTGACGAACCGGCGTCCGTTCCAAATGCGAACTATGACAATTGTGTGTACCATAATTGCGAGTACCACAATTGTGAGTATGACAATTGTGAGTACCATAATTCGTAATAACGACTTCGCTCCGTGTTCAATAAAATATTCATCACGCCAGTAGGGCTCGCATGTAATCTTGCCTGCTCATATTGTTATAACACGACGAACGATCAGCGGACGACTGTTACAGAGAGCGGCTATTCATTGATCTCTGATGAAATACTTGACGCTATAATTGAGTGCATAACGCCGCATATTCGCAATCGACTGACTGTCACATGGCACGGAGGGGAGCCTTTATTGGCAAGACCTTCATTCTACTATCGAGCAATCGACCGCATCAATAAGCGACTGGGTGATTCCGTTAAAGTTGACTATGATATGCAAACCAACGCGACATTGGTCAATGATGAATGGTGCAAGACTTTTCGTGACTTGAGCATTCGTCCATCGACGAGCCTCGACGGCCCGCCAGGAATGCATGACGCTAATAGATACTTCCCATGTGGATCAGGTGCTTATGCCCAAGCAATGCGGGGCTATAATATGTTGCGGGAGCACTTGGGACGCTGTGGAGTCATAACGGTATTAAACAAGGCTAACCACAATAGGATACCAGAGCTATTCGAGTGGGTCGTGGCAAACGATATTCGAAGCATCGATTTTCAGGTTTGTGTTAAACAACAAAATCAGCCTGATTCAATGACCGCACTATCGGATCAGGAATCGATTGATGCGTTGACATCGTTATTTGACTTGTGGTTTGCGCATGATGATCCCGCGTTGCGAGTAAGAATATACTGTGATGCCATCAGAGGTATTCTTGGAGCGAGGCCGCGGGTATGTTCATGGTGTGGTGGATGTGGGTCATTCCTGTCTTTTGACCAGCATGGAAACGTCTTCTTGTGCGCACGCTGGCATGTGTATCCAGAAACCTCCTTTGGAAATTTGCTCACAGATCCATTTTCTTTGATCCTTGACAGGAGATATCATGGCGCTTTGCAGGAAAGTATTCAGCGAGGGCAGAGATGGTGCCAGGACTGCCGCTGGCTTGGCGCGTGCGGAGGAGGCTGCCCATTTCTTAAGTTTTCCAAGAAGGCTAGCTGCGACATAGAGTATCCATTGTGTGGAGTCAGGCGACATCTGTTCAATCACATTGAGGAACAGGTTAGTCGTCACTGTAAACTCCTGAAACCGGGAATTGTCTCAAGCGCGCAGTGTTAGCCGGTCTCCGCTACTCCGCGAGCGTTCCGCCATTTGTGGGTGACGAGGCCGTGTTCCGGTTTTGTTCCGGCAACGTTTTAGCCGTCGGAGCTAGAGGGTCTTTGCAACCGGTCAGGCGTTGATGTGGATGACTTTGGCGGGACGGTCTTCCCCCCTCGGCAATGCTTATTTCAGGAAGTGGATTTGATGGGCTGAACGGGCCGGATGGGAGGGTGGAAATCGGCAGTTTTGAGGTCAAACTGCCGCCGGAAGGGATAAAACAGGCAAAATGAAGGTCCCAAAAGGGTTTTGGGAACTACCAAAAGCGTTTCCGTAGCTACGGAAAGCGATTTCGGACCTACGGAAGCCGATTCCGTAGCTACGGAATCCAATTTCGGTGCTACGGAAGGCTCTTCCTGACTTCGGAAAGCGGTTCCGTAGCTACGAAAACCCATTTCGGACTTACGGAAAGGCGTTCCGTAGCTACGGAAGCCGGTTTGGTGCCTACCAAATAGCGTTTCTGACTCAAGAATCCGGTTGCCTTTGGTGTTACAACCGGCAGCCTCCGACCCAACCGGTCAGACGTTGATGTGGATGACTTTGGCGGGTGGGAAGCCGTTGAAGTAGGTCGAGCTGGCGTGGCTGTAGGCGCCGATGTTCTCGCTGTAGAGCAGGTCGCCAAGCTTGAGGTCGGGGGGACTGCGTCAGCGTCTTGCGTGCAGCAGGGTGAGAGCATCGCGCGGTGTGACAATCGGGATGCCATTGTGAGTTTTCAGGATGAGCAGGTCTTGGTCACCCGTGACGATGGCGTCGGCGTGGCCCACCACAGCAGTCGCCAAGACCCAATCGTCGTCCGCGTCGCGGCAGACGGGTTTGCCCAGCGGCGGCGGCGCCACCAGGTGGGCGTCCTTGCGGATCGCTTGGACGACGGCCTGCGCTTCCGCGTGGGTGAACCTGCCTTTGTGGGCCAGACGGTCGGCCAGTTCCGTCAGGATGAAATCGGAGACGATGAGATCGGCCTGCAACAGGCATTCTTCGTACAGTCCCGCACAGACGCCATGCGTGACGAACGCGGCGAAGAGAACGTTGGTGTCGAGGACGAGTCTCACGACACGAGTTTGAAAACGTCTTCGTCGGTGTAGAGACCGCGGGCTTGGGCTTTGGGGACCAGCCGCTCGCGGAGCGCGCGAAACCGTTCCAAGCTGAGTTGGCGTCGGACAGCTTCCCGCACGACTTCGCTGCGGGTTTTGCCGGTGCGCTTGACCAGCGCGTCAAGCTCCTTGCTGATCGCGCGCGGCAAACTCACTGTCAAGGTGTCGCTCATGATGTTGGAAGCCTAACGGTAATCCCACGGATCGTCAAGCACCGCAAACCAGTCCGTCTTCGTATCCTTCATGGTGAAAGACGCCGTGTTCCGGTTTTGTTCCGGAGAAAAATGTCAGGCGTTGATGTGGATGACTTTGGCGGGTGGGAAGCCGTTGAAGTAGGTGGAACTGGCGTGGCTGTAGGCGCCGATGTTCTCGCTGTACAGCAGGTCGCCAAGCTTGAGGTCGGGGGGAAGTTGTTCGACGAGGGAGACGACATCGAGGGCGTCACACGTTGGACCGAACACGGAGCAGACTTGGGTGGGGCCGCGCTTGAACGATTTCAAATGGTAGTGGCAGTGGTCGAAGATGACGCCGCTAAAGGTGTGGTAGACGCCGTCGTTAATGTAGTAGCAGAGTTTGCCGTCGCGGACGGCTTTGCCGATGATCTTGGAGACGGCAGTGGCGGCGGTGGCGACGAGAAACCGGCCTGGCTCGGCGAGGATTTGGATTTTCTTGGGGAAGAGCCGGTCGAGTTCGCGGTTGATGGTGCGGGCGAGTTCGCGGAAGGGGCGGACGCTGTCGTCGTAGGGCGCGGGGAATCCGCCGCCGATGTCGAGGAGGAACATCTTGGTGTAGCCGCGGTCCTGCGCTTCGCGGAAGATGTTGGAGGCGAGGTTGAGGGCGGCGACGTAGTTG
>Ga0163200_1000956_pt1 | contig 11271 bp, 10 predicted proteins | sample PL_2010_200m_FD_113535 | JGI IMG/M metagenome (GOLD analysis project Ga0163200, IMG submission 113535) | Freshwater microbial communities from Powell Lake, British Columbia, Canada to study Microbial Dark Matter (Phase II) - PL_2010_200m | ecosystem: Environmental > Aquatic > Freshwater > Lake ... | reverse complement strand
TCACCGGCTACTACGGCTGCGACCCCGAGGGCAGGCCGCTCACCTTCGGAAGAGGGGGCTCGGACTATTCCGGATCGGTGGTGGGGTACGCGCTCGACGCCGACACCATAGAGATATGGACGGACGTGGACGGCTTCATGAGCGCCGACCCGCGCATCGTCCCGGGCGCGAAGACCATCCACGAGATGGATTACGGCGAGGCGGCCGAGCTGGCCTACTTCGGGGCCAAGGTGCTGCATCCGCGGACCATCGAGCCCGCGCGCAGGAAGAAGATCCCCATCATGGTGAAGAACACCTTCAATCCCCTGGCAGGGGGAACCACCATCAAGGAGACCCGCAGCAATGGCGGGCATCTCCTGAAGAGCGTGGCGCTCAAGACCGACCTCAGCGTGGTCAAGGTGTATTCCTCGGAGATCGTGTACAACCCCAGCCTGGTCACCCGATTGCTGGAATCCGTTTCGGAGCACAATGTCAGCTCCTACGCCATTTCCACCTCGCTCTCCACGCTCGCCCTGGCCGTGCCTTCGTCGGCGGCGCGGTCCATCTGCCAGCGCATCCGCAAGGCCGGGACCGACGAGATCGAGAAGGTGAATATCAAGGAGGATGTGGCCCTCATATGCGCGGTGGGGGACGACCTGATATCGCACATGGGGGCGGCGGCGCAGATATTCACGGTGGCGGCGCAGGTGGAGGCAAACATCGAGATGATATCCGAGGGGGCGTCGGACGTGGCGCTCAACTTCGTGGTGCCTGCGGCGAAGGCCACGGAAGTGGTACGGAAATTGCATGAAATGTTCATAGGTGCTTAACATGAGGGAATTCGGGAACGACAACGGCCATATGTTGATCGGAGGACTGCGGGCGACCGATATAGCGGAACGGTTCGGGACGCCCTGCTACGTGACGGACGAGAACGCGGTGAGGGACAACTACCGAAGGATCAAGAACGCCTTCAAGCCGTACATGCCGGTGAGGGTGCATTACGCGTGCAAGGCCAATGCCGCGCTGGCCATCCTGCGCATCCTGCAGCAGGAGGGCAGCCACATCGACGCCGTGTCGATAGGCGAGGTGGACGCCTGCCTGAGGGCAGGGTTCGCGCCGGAGCGCATCCTGTACACCGGAGTGAACGTCTCCACGAAGGAGCTGGTCCAGCTGGTCAATCGCCATGTGCACATCAACGTCGACTCCCTCTCGGAGCTGAGGCGGCTGGCACGCATCTCCACCGACGTTCCCATATCCTTCCGGGTGAACCCGCAGGTAGGGGCGGGTCACCATGCGCACGTGGTCACCGGGGCCAAGACCACCAAGTTCGGCGTGCCGAAGGAGCAGATCGTGCGCGCCTATGATGAGGCGCTCACCTTGGGCTTCATGCCCTTCGGACTGCATGCCCACATCGGCGCAGGGGTGCAGGAGGTGACCCCGTTCGCCGAGGTGACCGAGGTCCTGGTGGGCATCGCGAACGAGTTGGAGGACAAGCTGGGCCTCAAGCTCGAGGTGCTGGACCTGGGAGGAGGCATCGGCATACCTTACAGGCCGCACGACCTGCCCATGGACGTCGACGCCTACGCCCGAACGGTCTGCGAACGCATAGAGGGCAAATGCTCTGCCAAGACCGTCTCCATCGAGCCGGGCAGGTACATCATCGCCGATTCCACGGTCCTGCTGACCAGCGTGGTCGACGTGAAGATCACCCCGGAGAAGAACTTCGCCGGGGTGGACGCGGGGTTCAATACCCTCATCCGACCCGCCTTCTACGGCTCCTACCACCATGTGGCCGTGGCCAACAAGTTCGGCGGCAAGGCGGATAAGGTCTACGATGTGGTGGGACCGATATGCGAGACCGGCGACTTCATCGCCAAGGAACGTTTCCTGCCGACGGTGGAGGAGGGCGACCTGCTCGCCGTGTACGATGCGGGCGCCTACGGGTTCACCATGTCCTCCAACTACAACATGCGCGGCCGCCCCAGGGAGGTCCTGGTCAAGGATGGCGATGCCTGGGTGATCAGGGAGGCGGAGAGCACCGACGACCTCCTGAGATTGGAGCGCATCCCCACGAGGCTGATGGTTTGATATTCCACAAGTACCAAGGGCTGGGGAACGACTTCATCGTGCTGGAGGACTTCGATGGCCAGGCCCCAAAGGACCCGGCCTTCGCGGTGGAATGGTGCGACCGGCGCTTCGGGGTCGGCGCGGACGGTATCCTGTACATCGGCAAGGCCGCCGGGGCGGACGCCTCCATGAAGGTCCTCAACTCGGACGGTTCGGAGGCGGAGATGTGCGGCAACGGCATCCGATGCGTGGCCAAGCACCTCTACGACTTCGGCTTCGTGAAGCGCCGGAACATGATCATCCACACCCTCGCGGGCAATAAGCTGGTCGACTGCTCGGTGGAGGGCGGCCAGGTGACCGATGTCAAGGTGGACATGGGCGCTCCCGTACTGGAATGCGAGCGGGTCCCCATGGCCTGCAAGGGCCGCTTCATCGACCAGGCGATCGAGGTGGGGGGCGTCGAGGTCAAAGGCACGGCGGTATCCATGGGCAACCCCCATTTCGTGACCTTCCAGGGGATCGGCGCGGAGGAGAGGAGACGACTGGGGCCCCTCCTGGAGAGTGCCGGCATGTTCCCCCGGAAGACCAACGTGGAGTTCGCCTCCGTCAGGGAAGGCCGGATCGAAGTGGAGGTGTTCGAGCGCGGGGCGGGCTGGACCCTGGCCTGCGGCACCGGCGCTTGCGCCACCACCGTGGCGGCCGTGCTTAGCCGCCTGGTCCCCGCGGACCAGGAGGTCGAGGTCCGCCTGCCCGGAGGCAGCCTGTGGATTAAAGTAACCGCAGACTTATCCGCGGTCGGCATGCGCGGCCCAGCGACGCATGTGTTCAGAGGAGAATTGGAGGCCTGAGAGAATGAACTTCGAGTTCGCCACACGTGTGAAGAAGATCCCCCCGTACCTGTTCGCCGAGATGGAGGACAGGGTCAGCATCAAGAAGGCACAGGGCGTCGACATCATCGAGCTCGGCATCGGGGACCCGGACCTGCCCACACCAGCCCCGATCGTGGAGGAAGTGAGGAAGCATGTCCTCGATCCCGAGAACCACAACTATCCCACCTCAGCAGGGGAGCTGGAGACGAGGCAGGCGGTGGCCGATTACTACAAGAAGCGCTTCGGGGTGGAGGTGGACCCCAAGGGCGAGGTCTGCATCCTGCTGGGAAGCAAGGAGGGCCTGGCGAACATCGCCCGGGCCTTCGTGAACCCCGGGGAGAAGGTCATCGTGCCCGACCCTTCCTACCCCGTGTACGCGCAAGGAGCGACCACGCTGTGCGACGCCGTCTCAGTGCGCGTCCCGCTCCAGCCGAAGCGCAACTTCTGGTTCGAGGACAGCCCGGCCGTCCTGGATAGAACGGCGCGCATGATCTACGTCAACTATCCCAACAATCCGACCGGCGCGGTGGCCTCCAAGGAGTACCTCATCGGCCTGTACACCTGGTGCCAGCAGACGGACACCATCATGGTCTACGACAACGCCTACTCCGAGCTCACCTTTGACGGATACGTGGCGCCTAGCATCCTGGAGTACGGCAAGGAGGGGGCCATTGAGTTCGGGTCGGTCTCCAAGACCTTCAACATGACCGGCTACCGCATCGGGTACGCGGTGGGGGATTCCAAGCTCATCACCGGGCTGAAGAAGGTCAAGTCCCAGGTGGACTCGGGCGCGCCCAAGTTCCTGCAGAAGGCTGCGGCCTTTGCCCTGAGCCAATACACCGGCAGGGACAAACCGAGGATGGTCCAGGACAACATCAGGGTCTTCCAGGAAAGGCGCGACCTGCTGGTCAAGGGCCTGAGGGACCTGGGGTTCAAGGTGGACCCTCCCAAGGGAACGTTCTACCTCTGGTTCCAGGTGGGAGGGAGCTCGATGGCCTTCGCCGAGAAGATGCTCAACCTGGGGGTGGTGGTGACCCCGGGGATCGGGTTCGGCCAGGCCGGAGAGGGCTATATCCGGATCGCGGCCACGCAGCCGACCGCGCGCATCGAGGAGGCACTGGAGCGCATGAGGAGGGCCCTGTGAGCCGGACGCTCCCACCAATTCATAACTCACCATGAGGCTCACAACTGGCGGGGTATTGCCTTGAGACTCTCTCCACCGCTCGCTGCTTGTCTGATCGCGATGCTCGTCGGCGCTTCGCTAGGGGCGGTCCTCCTGCAGCCCACGGCGGTGTCTGACAAATCGGCAGAGCAGGTGATCATCTGGCCCACGCAGGGGGGAGGTTTCAATCGCAGCGGGCAGAGCCCGTTCAATACCTCAGACAATCAGGGCCAGGTATACTGGCGAGTGGGGTTTTCCAACCGGGCCCTGATCGAGCAGGCCTCGCCCGTGATCGGCAGTGATGACACCATCTACCTGAGCGATGGGAATTCGATCTACGCTCTCACCCCTCAGGGCAAGACCAAATGGACCGTCACCAACAGCACCATAGACGAGCGGACACCTGGATGGTGGACCCTTTTCTGCCCCAGGCTATCGGTCAGCAACGAATCCATTATTTACGTCAGCTTCGCGAAGTTCAATGACACGGTGCTCACCTATTGGCTATTGGCCATCGGTCCGGAGGGAAAACCGCTGTGGCTCTATCCCACGGTGAGCTTGGCACAGGGGGCCCCGGCGATCGCATCCGACGGGACGATCGTGTTCACGACCAGCCAGATCAGGGACGAGGAACAGCAGTTCCTTTACGCTCTGGACCCGAACGGGAGCCTGCGGTGGCGGATGGAACTCTCCATCCCCTTCAGCTTCGCATCCCCTGCGATGGATCCGCATGACACGATTTACCTGACCGCCCAGGGCGATCGACTTGATCGCGGGGTATTACAGGCCGTTCGGGTGGATGGGACAAAATCCTGGTCGGTGGAGCTCGACGCCACCAGCAGCTGCACGCCCGTGGTCACGGATGATGGGAGGATTTTGGTCGGTGATGACGCCGGGAGCCTCTACGCCTTCCGCGCTGCAGATGGTGGATTGCTATGGAAGGTCTCGCCGTCACCGGGCTTTCCCATAACAGGGGGAATGGCCGTGGCGCAGGACGGCACCGCATACCTGAGCACGAACGGCACGGTCTATTCGATCGATCCGGAGGGTGCCATGACATGGAGCACGGTGGTCGGCCCGTTGGGCCGGTCCGATAGTCCAGCCATCGGCTCGGACGGGTCGATATTCGTAGGCAACTGCTCCTTGAACCCTGATGGCTCGCTCCGATGGAGGATGCCCTTCGACGCCTGCAGCCCCGCCATCCAATTCGACGGCACGGTCGTGTGCATCGACATCACCCACAACGCACTGGTGGCGATCGACCGAGCCCCGAACGCGCAGGGGGTCATCGTGGTACTGAGCACCACGTCGGCCTTGGCCGTGCTGGCTCTTCTAGTCTACGGATCGGAGAGAAAACGGAGGCATTGAACCGCTTGGCGCCTGGGAGCTCAGGGCTCCTTCGGCGGGCATTTCCGATTGTGCGCTGATTTCAGCGCCTCCACCACGGGAAGGGGCTTTCCCAACAGATAGGTCTCCAATGCCCCTCCTCCCGTGCTTACGTAGGAGAACTTCTGGAACAGATGATACTTCTCCGCCGCGCTCGCGGTGTGCCCTCCCCCCAGCACGGTGAAGGCCTTGGAGTGGGTCATGGCCTCCATCAGCTCCCTCGTTCCCAAGGCGAAGGGTTCCTTCTCGATCATGCCCGCGGGGCCGCTCATGAACACCGTGCCGGCCCGAGCGATGACCTTCTCGAACTTCTCGATGGAGCCTTTTCCGATGTCAAGCGCTGGATGCTCCTGGGGGAGGTCCCCCACCAGGATGTCCCGCCTGCGGCAGTCGATCTCCAACGCGACATCGAAGGGCAGCAGTATCTTCCCGCCCTTCTCCAGGAGCAGCGTCTTTGCCGCCTCCATATCCTCGGAGGTCATCTCCCGGGAGAGGAACTCATCGCTGGGTGTGCCCAGAATGACGCCCCTCGCCTTGAGGAATGCGTTGCCTGTGACCCCGACGACGATGACCCAGTCGGCGATCCTCTTCGAGATGACGCGGTCCACCACCTTGACCGCGTTGCCGAACTTGGCGCCGCCCAAAATGAACACGCAAGGCCTGACCGGGTCCTCGAACACGGTCTTGAGGGCCTTGAGCTCCTTCTCCATCAATCTCCCCGCTGCCGAGGGCATCACACCGGGGAATCCCACAAGCGAGGCCTGGGAGCGGTGCGAGGCGCCGAATGCGTCGTTGACATAGATGTCGAAGAGAGGCGCCAGGGAAAGCACCAGCTCGGTCTTGGCCTGCTCCTCCATGGTCTTGTTTTCCTGCTCGTAGGGCAGCTCCCTCACGTTCTTCAGGACGATGACATCCCCAGGTGCCATGGAGCGGATGGCCTGCATGGCGTCCGGCCCGAGGATGTCGTCCACATAGGGCACCTCCTTGTCCAGCATTAGGCCAATGACCTTCGCATGCCGGTCCAGGGGGATGAAGTCCCAGTCCCCCGGCCTTCCCTGATGTGCCAGGATGGCCACCTTGGCCCCCTTCTGCACCAGCTCCCTGATGGTGGGCATGGTCTGATGGATACGGTTATCGTCCTCGATCTCCAGGGTGACCCTGTTCAATGGACAGTTGATGTCCGCCCTTAGCAGCACCGACATTCCCCTGAAGTCGAAATCATCGAGAGTGTTGAACTCGCCCATGGTCATCCCCTTTTCATCGCCCAGTTATTATCGTCCGCTCCTAAATTACCCTTTCCTATCCTTTGGCCAGGACCGGAAGTGATTGACCGCTGGGCCTGGGCCATGGTGGATAGCCTCATTTGCCGATGCCCATGACCTTGTCGGTCTTGCGGATGGAGCGCATCGGGTCGTTCTCGACCTTCATCATGGCGCGGATGCAGTCCACGATCTCCGGCACGATATCGCTCTCTTGGTGGATCGCCTGGTAGTAATAGAGGGTGTTGCCTTCCATCTTGACCCCGTCCTGCCAGACGATGATCTCCATGAAGTCGCCCCGGGGGCGGCCGAGGTCCCTGGCCAGCTCCATTATCTGGGCCGATGATTTGATGCCGTGCTTGCCGCTCACGAAGCGGATCCTCGGCACATTGTCCCAGACGCTGAGGATATCGCTCTCGGTGGCCTTCTTCCTCAGTTCGCAGGTGATGCAATGCACGTGCATCATTGTGGTTGGGGTCACCACCGCCATGGTGCGGATGTTCAGCCAGGGCATGATGGTCTGCACATCGGGGCCATGATGAGTGGGTAACTTGAGCGAGGGCTCGATGGCGTTGAGCGCAAAGCCTTTCTTGTCCCCGGGGTCGGCGCCCCGCCTCACCAGGGCGGCGAACACCTTGTCGATGCCGAATACCCGGTCGATGGGGAAGAGGGTCCTTACCAGCCCTGTGGTGTTGCAGGAGACCACCCGGACGAAGTTCGCCCCCCATGCTTCGGGGTAGTTAGCCAGAGCGTTGAAGGAGATGCCAGCCAGCCCATGGTCCTCCCCACCCTGGAAGATCGCCTTCACACCGGCCTTCTCATACATTGGCTTGTACTGCTCCCCGACCCCTCCCGGAGTGGCGTCGACGATCAGGTCGCACTTGGGGAGCAGGTCCTGCAGGGTCCCTGCCACAGGTATGTCCTCCTTCTCGAACGCGGCGACTTTCTCGGCCGATACCGCGTAGAGAGGCAGTCCTTCCTTAAGGGCCAATCTGGCCTCGTAGCTGGGCGTGGTCTTGGTGACCCCGACGACCTCCATATCGTCCATCCTTTGGATGGCGAAAGCCGCCCTCTTGCCGATCGTGCCATAGCCGTTGATCCCGACCCTTACCTTCGTCATCTAGTTCCCTCGACGTTCAGGACATTAGAGTGATTGAATATGTCCCTTACGGTTTGTCACGATGGGGCATTGAATGATCAGACGCTCACGGCAGACAAAAATGATCGAGAAATGGAAATAGGGGGAAGGGGTTTCCAATTTACTCTCGTAGAAGATCACTTCTTCTCTGGCGCTAGCGTGGCTTTGGCCTTTCCCAAAACCCTGGCAATCAATAGCGTCATTACCACCGCGAGTATGGTCACAATGATCGCATAGATGAAATAGCCAGCTCCTTCACTAGCGCTAAGATATTGCTTGACCGCCCATCCAATGGCGGTGTTCCAAGCCAAAGCGGCAAGTAAGCCGAAGGCTGCCGTCATCAGCGCTGCTATGGTCTCCAAGATTTGCACTCTCAATACTGTCGCCATGGTTTTCCCCTTGTCCACGATGTGGATGAGATTGGATTATCCCCCCCTTGGATAAATATTTATTCCTACCTGGAGGTGGACCGGGCCATTGCCTTTTTTGATCTGTCAATGGAATGGTTGTCTGATGACGGTCTTCAATTTCTCCGGAGGGACACGGCGCGGGTCGCTCATGTATATCTCATGGTGCTTGCCATTCGGCTCTCCGCCTCGGCCCTTGATGAACTCATGCACCCTTTCGATGGTTGGCCCCTCCTGGTCCCAAGGCCCTACGTAAGTGATCTGGGCGCTTCTTCCCTCATCAAAGTTCTCCAGGAAAACGTGCCTGACCATCTCGTTCTCCTTCTTCCTAAGCACTTCCGACCTTATCTTCTCCGTCAAGGCCTCGTCCATGAAGTCAGGCTGAAGGATCATGACCTTCCACATCCAATCCTCCTTCTTCCCCATCACCAGGCTGCCCTCGACGGTGTTCCACCAAAGCCCCTCCAGCGGCCCGACCTTGAAGTCCTTGTCCGGGGCGACCTTCTTGATCATGAACTTGAGGGTATAGGACATGGAGTAAAGCGCTTCCACCGCCCCCTGGAACTCCTTCGATACGTTGGGGTCGCCCTGGCCCACCACTGTGAAGAACTTCAGGGGAGGAACGACAACCTCCACCACTTCCTTCAAGGGAGGGAAATACAGTTCCTTCCGATCCTTTCTCCAGTCCGAGGTCATGGCCGTCCAAAGTGCCTTGGCCTCCATAGGGCTTAAAGATTGTGTCTGGAGAGTGCATCATTTGCCATCAGCCAGCAGCTTTTACAGACCTCTTATATACCTCTCCGGAGTTGCATAAATCGCATGAGCGACAGATTGGTCAGCCCCGGCCAATTGGGCCATTATGCCTATTGGTTCCTGAGCTCCAAGGTGGGCAGGAAGAGGCCTCTGGTCAATACCATGGTCATAAACTTCAATTGCAACCTCAAATGCAAGCATTGCGCGCTCTCCGGCAACTCCGAGAAGCTGCCCGACCCTTTCCAAATGGGATACGACGATGCCGTGCAGGAGATGCGCGAGCATTTCCAAAAAGGGGCGAGGATCCTGTTCTTCGAAGGGGGAGAGCCTACCCTCTGGAAGAGCCAGGAGAAAGGGCTGAGGGACCTCATCCAGGCCGGTCGGGAGATCGGCTACTACGTCATCGGGTACACCACCAACGGCACCAATCCGATCATCGAGGACAGCGACGTGATATCTGTCTCTTTGGACGGTCCCAGGGAGGTGCATGACCTGATCCGCGGGGAGGGCGTCTACGATACGCTGATGGCGAACCTCGAGAAGACCAAGCATCCCAACATCTTCGCCAACATGACCATCATGTGCCAGAACCAGGACAAGCTGCGAGACACGGCCGAGATGGTGTCCCGATCGAAGAGGATCAGGGGGCTCATGGTCAACTTCATCACCCCCCCGCCTTACGATATCGCCCTGAGCCTGGAAGAGAAGCGTAAGGTGGTGGAGGAAGCGATCGCGCTAAAGAAAGAGGGGTATCCCATCCTTAACACCACCAGGGCGCTCAAGGACCTGCTGAAGGAGGACTTCTCCAAAGACTGCCCCTACTGGGTATCGGCCTTCGTGCTTCCGGATGGCTCGCATCACAACGGCTGCCCGATGCACGACACCGAATCCTGCAAGCAGTGCGGCTTCGACGCGGTGCGGGAGTACCGGCTGATAATCAAAGGCAGCCCTAGCACCATCAGACAAATGTCAAAGCGCTTTGCATACTCAAAGCAATGACCACCAGGACGGCGTGCATGGTGGCCAGCTTGAGCACGTCCAGCACTGGCCTGATGATGTGGAATTTGTCCTGCTTGTCCCTGAGATGCCGCACCATGTTGAGCGAGAACGGGAGGGTCAGGAACAGCAGCAGGAAGGTGATGTTATAGGTCACCAGGACGGCGCATAGAGCGTACATCACCACCAGGGCACCGATCATGATGTTGGTCACCTTGTCGATGCCGAACCGGACCACCAGATCCTTCTCCCCGGCCTTCTTATGCGCCTCCACCCCGGACATCTCGTCGATGACGCGCATCAGCATGACGTTGATGCCGACGGTGAGGGCGATGAGCAGAGCCTCGAGAACGAACTGCTGGACTATGACGTAGAAGGAGAAGAAGGACATTAGGGCGAAGGAGAGGAAGACGTCCAGCTCCCCCAACCCCCTGGCGCCCAGCTGCAGCGGGGGGGCGGTGTAGAAGAAGCTGAGGAAGAAGGCTATGGCTCCCAGGACCAGGACGATCCACCCGCCGTAGAGCAGGATAGGAAGGGCGAGCACGATGGCCGCGACCGCGATCGCTGCCAGCAGAATCCTCCCTCCCCTCTCCGTGATCAACCCGCGGTCGAAGGAGTTGCCCTGCCAGTACAAGGTCCGGGATACCTTGTTCGAGGCTTCCTCGGCGAACGACTGGTCTATCATCTCGAAGCGCTCCTGGTCCGCGCCGCTCCTGTGATCGTAGTAGTCGTTGGAGAGGTTCACGAACAGGGCCAGGAAGAAAACGTCCAGCGGTATCAGGACAGCAATCAGCCATTCGGAGTCGATGGTCAATGCGAAGGCCACCCCGGTGACGGAAGCCAGCACGAAAGGTATGGCGTAGATGACCCTGAGGACGTTCTTGATCCTGTAGCTCAACGAGTACTGCCCGTTCATGACGATCCCGGCCGGCCGAACCTGTTCCAGCGGGAGAAGGGCTTCCAGGATAAAACCCTTTTTTCGCTCTTCAATCCCTCAGCGCGAGGATCAGGACCAGGTAGTGGTCGATGCCCATCTCTCCATCCACCATGTCGATGTTCATGCGCCTCCTCTCCCTGTCGCTCATCGCATCTATCATCCGCCTGATCTCGAGAGCGTCGGCGGGCTCCGCGGTATCGGTCAGGGAACGGATGGGCCTATGCTTGACCAGGAACGATCCCGAGACCGTCCTCATCCCGGCGCGGAGGAGCATCGTCCTCCACTCGCTCAATCGATACTCGCGCACGTGGGAGG